>Ga0210406_10003996_pt1 | contig 15985 bp, 14 predicted proteins | sample IncBWC30MmetaG_FD_155454 | JGI IMG/M metagenome (GOLD analysis project Ga0210406, IMG submission 155454) | Forest soil microbial communities from Barre Woods Harvard Forest LTER site, Petersham, Massachusetts, United States - Inc-BW-C-30-M | ecosystem: Environmental > Terrestrial > Soil >... | reverse complement strand
ACCTCCACGTCAGGGTGCAGCAGCGTCCAACTCTTGAGGGCGTTCCACTGGATGATGCCGCTATGGCCATGAAATGGTTTAGCGGTTGAGAAAACGGTCAGCATTTTAGTTGCTCTTTCCCAGCTAGGCCAGGGCTTTTCTGTTTGGCGGCAACGATTTCCCGAAGATTCCCATTAAGGCTATAAGTCAATTCCAGAAATGTCAAAAGCTCGTATAGACGAGTTCCGTGAATGATAAATAAATGCACGTTGTGCCCACCAGCCTAACCATTCGCTTGATGCGCCATCCCTGCATTCCTTTTGTCGCAAACGGAGTACAAAAAGAAGCAAGAAGTTACCGCCGCATCACCCAACCCTCTGATCCGCTCTGTATGCAGGGAGCCCAATCGGGCCCCGGCAGTTCGTAGAGACCTCGCATGATTGTCCGGTTCCATAACCCCCTTACCTTCGGGATTCGCATCAGGCCCTGACTAATTAGCCGAAAAAACCTGACAGCGGCTCCCCGAGGGCTCGAACGGAGCTCGCGCTCGATAATTTCATTGCATCTCCGGTCATAGGCCTCCCTGCCGGCATGACTAATAGCGTCGGGATGAAAGCGGTAGCCAGCAATCAGGCAATCCACCGAATAGAGTCGGGTGTGACGGAAAAAGCGTATCCAAAGCTCAAAATCTCCCACGTCCCTGTAAGATGAATCGACCCGGCCCCCAGCACGCTCCCAGAGACTTTTTCTCCAAAAGGTAGATTCCTGCTGGATGTACTGGTTCGCGCCTGCCAAAAAGCGGTAGCGCGACCAACGCTTCAAATTATCAATATGCGTGGTCATTCCAAGAGCATTGAAGCCCGTCGGCCTGCCAGTGATCCACTCGATTTCCGGAAAGGTGGCAAAGACACTGCCCACCACCGCGAGACCTCCTGTGTGGAGCTTGTCGCTGCAATTCAGCCAACCCATCACCTCCCCGGTGGACCTCGCAAAACCCGCGTTTAACGCCGCATAGAGCCCCTGATTTTCTTGGTTAATCCAGGCCGTTAGATACCGTTCGTAATCCCGGATAATTTCCGCAGTGCGATCCGTGGAACCGTCATTCACAATGATGTATTCGAGATTGGGATATCCCTGATAAACGAGGGAACGAATGGTGTCTTCGAGGTAGGCCTCACCATTGTAGACGGCAGTCACCATCGTAATGCGGGGCCACCGTGCCGGTTCTCCGTTTGCTTTCAAGGAGGTGGAGGATCCGTCAGGCTCTTTCCCTGTTGCGGATTTGTTCAATTATCCTTTCCTCCCGCCCAATGTTCCGTCTCCGCTTGCAGTAGTCCAGCCACCATTCGTCGAAGAATAGAGCGTAATGTCACTTCAGAGGCGGTCTGCCAAAACGCATTACAGTGTGACTGAGGCACAATACTCAGCCTGCTCCTTGGAGACGATCTCGCAAGTCCACCGGTGGTGCTTGGCTCCCCACCGGCAGGAACGCAACGGCATGCGTACCCGTAGAACTACTCTGACTTTAAGAGAAAAGGTTCCCAAAATTCCCGATCATACTTAGACCAAGCATGACAGCCAAAGGGCAACTGTCCGGAATTTAACTTAAAACAATAGCGCGGCGCCACTTCAAAAGAAAACTTCAGAGCTTCCTGTGGCACGGGAATACGAAAATTCGCCATGACCTTCGATGCATCAAATCCCCAGAACAAATCCTCATTGGACTTCGTTTTGGCGAGTTGTCGCACATGCCAGCCCACATTGTTATGATACCCATATCGGTGAAGAAAGGTTTTTGCCGCGACGATCTTTCGCTTGAGTTGTGGTGCGAAGTCCAGATGCTCGTAGAGAAGCTTTGAACGCCGTCCAGTCTTGCGTCCGCGCTCCTTCGGATCCTCCAGAAGCCGTTTGGAGGTCAAGACGGCCAAAGCGCTCGAAACTCGACGGAGCGATAGTCCGCCGTTACCCACCCCTAAGAACCCCTGGGCGGGGTCGTCAACACTATTCAACCATGGCGCGCCAACATAATCCCAATCTTTCCGACACCACTCCTCGAGATTGCTCGCAAATACGAGACAATCCAATTGATATATCAGAATGTATTGGTAGTCAGAGAAGGCTCGGTAAAATTGTTTCGTCATGAGCAGCCGATTATAGCCGTAGCGACTTGTAAAATAGCGGGTTGGGAATGGTTGCAGCACGAAATTGGAAAGCTCTTTGGGCAGATTTGTCGGCCCGATGATATACCGGTCAAACTGGCCAAGATACTGCCGCAAGTGCCGCAGCGAAATCTCTTCTTCGGCAGAAAGGGGGAAACGCACCACAGGGGTCACTATGGCTACCAGATGTTGAGGCCCAGCACTTTTGTGGGAAATCTTCACGGGCGGGCCCCAGCACCTGCGCTTGGAATCAACTTGCTATGATGCACGAGTTTCAAACCCCCGCCGCAAAAGTTGGAGCTCCTTGGCCAGCTTTCGCCGTACCATGATTAGGGCCAAATGAATTAGCCGTCGCATCGCGCGAGGATCAATAGACAATGCATTCTTCAGGAGTGTCCACCTCAGGCCAAACGGAAGTCGCCAGTTCAATACTGCCGGAATCCACATGATAGATGCCACGGAATATGCCTTTTCCAGCACGGCGTCGGTCGGCGTTACTCGCTCCAACATCCAACGCACCATTGCAAGATGTTCCCCTGCGCCCAATCCCGTCTGGCGAATATTACTTCGGACGGTTCCTTCGTGCTCTCGATAATAATTCAGCGGCTCGCTCAGGTAAGCAACCCTGCCCTCAAAAGCCATCAACACCCATAGCTTCCAATCGCCGCAAGCGCGCAGGTGTTCATCCGCCCCGCCAACGCGCTCATAGATGGTCTTACGAAAGACGACCGAGCTTGCATTCGGCACTGAATTGGCATGAACGAAGTAGTTGCGGCATTCCTCACGCCCGTCGGCACGGAAATCTCCCGTCCATCGCTGGGGGTCCATGTCGGCCAGGTAATAATCTGCAAATCCATCTTGCTGACCATCTTGAGTAACCCGCCAGGACCGGCAATACGCAAAAGTGACCGCCGGCTCCTCCTCAAGAATTCCCACCAATCTCCCCAACAGCCGTTTGTCAGCGTAGTCGTCAGATTCCGCAATCCAAATGTACTTTCCGCAGGCCATCTCCAGGCCTTTTTTCCACTGCTTGAATGGGCTGCCGGAATTGACCCCGTTGAATTCGAGGCGCACGCGTTTGTCGGAGGTGTATTCGCGCAGAATCGTGCGGCTCTCGTCTGTCGAGTGGTCGTCCAGAAGTATCAGTTCGAAGTCCTGGAAGGTTTGCGCGAGGATTGTATCGATGCGCTGCCGCAGAAAGCGTGCGTGATTGTAGTTAGGGACGATGACGCTAACGGTCGGCATATCGTGGGCCGTTGGTTTTGGATTCCCACTCGACCGGCACGAGGGAACCCTGACTCTTGGTGCTGATAAAGACCTCGCAAAATTCGCCTGCTAGACCGAGCTGCTTGTCGCGAATCAAAATAGCGGTTGTGGTCAAACCAGAGCATCGGAATATAAAATCACATAGCTCCCGACCCCATTCGGTCACGACCAGCGATCCATTCACATCGATTGGGTTGCCATGGTAGTCCGCTGGCTCCAAATTGCGTATACTGCCATCCTCGGCGAGAACTGCTCGAACAAGCGTTTTCTTCCACCAAAACCACGGCACCGTAAAGACGTGGGCACCGCCCCTGCGAAGAGTGCGTGCAATCTCGGCGAAGCCCTGCGCCGGATTCAAAACATGCTCAAAAACGTCCGAAGTTACTATTAGATCTAAAGACTCATCTGCAAATGTTTGTCGCTCCAGGTTTTCGCAGCGAATTCCATTCTTGAAGTCTCCCGGCGGAACGTCCGGAAAGAAATGTGTAGGCGTGTAATGTCGGCACTCCCGAGCAAGCTTCGCGGAAGCAGGCCCGTCAGGCGACGACTCATGGACATGCTGCTCGCGCCAAGAGGGAAATCGTGTTTCCAGGATGTGGATCAGTGCCCGCAAGCGAGGAATTGACCTACATCGATAGCACAAAAATTGATCTCTGAGCCAGGGCCCTTCTTTGATGAAAACGGTCCGCTTTCCACAGATCGGACATGTACCTATGACCGGGCCAGCGAGCGCGTATCTAGCGATCCTCCGAGCACGACCAATGGCGGCCGAAATCATGGCGTCACCGCACCAGATCTCTGTCGCATCCAAATCTCTCCGGCACACTTGAGGGACCGATTCAAAGGAGTTTCCAAGGCTCTCCGGGTTGCTTCAAGATAGGCACGGCCCCACCTTTGGCATGGCTCAAGGTGATTTCCCTCAGCCCACTCGTTCCAGGCGTTGATGAAGACCAACGACTCAGGCGGAATTCCGGACTGCCAGTCCTGTGGAATCAGCATGCTCTGCCGGTTCACGACTTCGCGCAGCCAATGCCCGTAAAGTTCTGGAGTCGACGCGATAAAGATAGCTGCCTCGACTTTTTTCCTGGCGCTGTTGTCCCAACCAGGGCAGACGCACGGGATCCAGGGATACGGGGGAGGGGCTTCGGCGAGCGCGCCACGAACGAGGCCTTCATACTTAAGTACGAGGTTATCGCTAAATACGGCCTCGCCCGTCCAGAGTTTGTGACGATGCCACCACTTCCTGCGAAAAAGCTGTAAGTGCCGAGACATCGACGAGTGGGGCTGAAACTGTAAAGCGCAGTCAAACCCTAGCTTTCGAGGGTCGCCGGATTGGAGGCAGCTCTCGACTCGCACCAGGAATAAGCCCTTTAGTCCGGCACGCTCGGCTTCTCGCCGCCACAGGTCGGTCGTCCGCTCCGGTTCGGGCAGCTTCGACGCCAGATAGACTGCAAAGAAGGGGCGGTCCATGACCCGAATGTAGCGAGGGTCCAGAAAGAAGGGCATCAGGGCGCGGATGTGGGCCAGATCGTCGGCGTCACTGTAGCGCTGTTCAAGTAGGAGATGGTTCTCTGTGCCATCCCAGCGTCGGGTCCAGTTTTCGTTCGCCCAGCAGAGGCAGAACGGAAAATCTGGCTCTCCGCTCTTCAGAACCTCATTCACGGGGCGTTCCAGGACCTGCCGGCCGTGGAACCAATAATGGTAGTAGCAAAACCCATGGATTCCGTAGCTCGCTGCTAGCTGAGCTTGAGCGTCCCGGGCCTCGGGTAGACGCAAATCGTAAAACCCTAGGTCAGACGGTAAATGCGGCTGGTAATGCCCTGGGAACAGCGGGCGGGCTTTGACGACGTTGGTCCATTCGGTAAAGCCTTTCCCCCACCATTCGTCGTTTTCGGGAATCGGGTGGAATTGAGGAAGGTGGAACGCAATCGCGCGAATGGGGTGTTGCTCAACCTCAGGTCTGTTGGTCATCCCATTCAGCATGGCGACTTCGAGTCTAAAACCTCACAGGTCGATTGGACTGGGCAACCGATTCGCGCTCACCCACCCGAAATTGTCCGCTCAATGATATCCATGATGCGCGGCGCATTTTGGCCGATATCGTGCCGCTGCGCAACCTTTCTCCGGGCGGCCGTTCCCATTGTAAGACGGCAGTCCCCCGAATCGAGCAAGGAGACTACGCGGTTAGCCATTGCCATCATGTCAAGGTATGGCACAACAAAGCCGCAGTCCTCCTCGACGAACTCCGGCGCCCCACCTGCACTCGCGAAACAGACTATCGGTTTCTCCAGCGCAGCCGCTTCTAGGCATACCAGCGGATAGGGATCCTCCCGAGAGGTTAGCACGAATACATCAGCCGCAGCTAGGTAGTCAGCGGGTTTCGGTGACACACTGATGAAGCGCATCTTTTCCATCAGTCCGCAGTTCCGAACGTCGTGTTCGAAGTCAAAGGTCGAACCTCCTATCCAGGCGAAGTATACGAGATCACGCTGTTGGCAGACCGTTCGCGCCAGATGTATGAACAGATCGGTACCTTTGCGCCAACCGGGAGTCCCGATCCCCATCACAAGCAGGGCGTTATTGGGCATTCTCAGTTCTTCGAAGACCTGCTGGCGGGTTCGTTCCCCTCGAATCTTGTCGACTAGAATGGATTCATACACGGTTTCGACCCGCTCCGCTGCTACCCCATGCTCGCCTACCAAGTTGTTACGGACGGCGGCTGAGCACGCTATGAAGCGTCGGGTCTGGCCAAGGAGGCGCGCCAGCGCTGGCCCAGCATATATCTGGAAGTAGGACTCCAACTCATGGACATGGGTCAATACGGGAACCTCAGGCTCAAGAATTTCTATGGTTCGAGCGCTCGCAATCGAGTTCGCATAAACCAGAGCGGGGGAACACCTAGCGGCAAAATCTTTCGTGTCTGCGGCCTCGGCGCGACGCGCCCAACCTCCAAGCCGGGCCTTGTTAAGAAGCTGGGTCCACAAGGTTGTGGGACCCCAGCGGCTCCAATCGAGCGACCAGGTAGGCGCCAGTTCCTTAAAGTCAGCAACCAATTCGCCGCCACCTCCGAGCAAAACCGAGAATGGGCGATTGCCATTCCTCTTGAACCAGCGAAGGAAGTGGAGTAGCGCGATCGGCGCTCCAGTGCGCGTCGCGTCATGACTTACGAATAAAATACCGTGCGCGGCCATTAAGCGTTCAGCCGCACTGGGGCTTTTCGAGGACGACCACAATTATCTTAATCTCCTGTGCGGGAGTGCATGCATTTCTTTGTGCGTCCCTTCATCGGCGGAGCCGTCGTCGACGGCAATTGACTCAATATCGTCCTGCTGCAAGGCGGTCGTGCTGCAGACGGCCTCGGGCATAAATTCGCCATTTATTGAAGCTGGAGATTACGGCGGATACCTTGCAGGGCTTGGTCATTTGATTTAATTCAAGCAACCGGCGATCTATAACCTTGCAACTTGAAAAGTGCGCTCTATCGTTTGCCCATACCAGTTTCTTGCGCTTGCAGAAACACATGGACGCTAGCCGGGGCTCGCTAGCTTTTCGAGACCTGGTTCAAGAGGGTTCGCTTCCTCTGGTTTAGATTATCCTGTAATTGCCATATCGTCGCAACGGTCGCTATTCACGAAATCCCTGGGCTGCCACCACACCCCACACTGGTCTCAACTTCACTGGGTGGTGCTCGCTCATTGGTCGACGCTACGGAATTTCTTGGGTTTCGGGAGTCTTGGCTGTCACTAAATTTAGTTAGGAAAATTCCCACTGAGCGAGAGGCCGATCCACTCTCAGCCGTAGATTTCCTTGTCGAGATCACGAATGAGACGCACGAGGGAAATCATCTTGGGCGGCTTGGGCAGCTCGGCCTCATGCTTCGCGTTTCCCGCGAGGCCGAACGAGCGCCTCAAGTTCGCGTTGCACCTAAGTAACCTTTAAGCGCAGCGGCCAGACGCGTACATGCCCTTTTGACCGGCCGGCCCGCAATGATGGGACGAACCAGGACCGCGCGCCCCGCTAAGACCATCGCCTTACCGGGTCGACCCTGGCGGTAGTGGATGCCCGCGGCTGTCAGCCACGCACTGGCTAGAACTGATCGTTCGACGCATCCGGAACTACACAATTGCAAGAGCCCTTCAATGAATCGAAGGGCCGCCTCGGGTTCGTTCTGTCCTAGAACATCCGCCGTCGGGGTCAAAAGTGAAAAAACCTCTTTGCAAACATTCCTCCGAACAGTGTCTGAAGGCGTCACTCTCTGAAAAATCCAGCGAATCACTTCTACATATTCGGCAGGGCCCACGCCGAGTCGTTGACTTTCTGCCCGAACACTCATGTCATGAAACCGGTAGTAATTCAGGGGTTCTCCTAAGTATGCAATCCTTCCCGTAAGAGCCATCGCTGCCCATAATTTCCAATCGCCGCAAAGGACCAAGCTCTCGTCTGCACCATCCACTCGCACATACACTTCTTTCCGGAAAAGCACCGCACTCGCATTTGGGATTGTGTTGCGTTGGATAAGATAGTTCTGACATTCTTCGCGCCCGTCAGCCCAAAAATCCGCTGTCCACCGTTGCGGATGCAGATCCGCGTAGTAGGAATCCAAGAATCCGCTAATCTGACCGTCCGCTAAAATTCGCCATGATCGACAATAGGCAAGTACTGCAGTTGGTTCGGCATCGAGTAATGGAACGAGCCTCTCGAGCAGATGCGCATCGGCGTAGTCGTCCGATTCCGCGATCCATACGTACTCTCCGCTTGCCAGCCGAACACCCTTATTCCACTGCTTGAACGTACTACCGGAATTCTTCTCGTTGAACTCGATTCGCACTCGCGGATCTTTCGCGTACTCGCTGAGAACCGACCGGCTATCATCCGTTGAGCAGTCATCCAACAGGATCACCTCGAAATCCTGGTAAGTCTGTCCCAACACGCTCTCAATCCGCTGCCGCAGATACCGTGCGTGGTTGTAGTTCGGGACGATTACGCTAACGGTTGGCATGTTCGCTGCTCACACTCGCAGGGACTCCCGTGTCTCTGTTGAATCTCTGCTTCAGCCGAGACTTGAGCAATTTGCGCAGATTCTTGCTTGGCCCTATACGCATTTTGCACGTCGACCCATGCCGGCTAGAACGTGAAGAGGATTCCAATATCTCGAAACCAAAGGCTTGCTACCGCAGCTCTGATTTTGCCGATTTCGAGCGGGAGAATACTTTGTACCCGGTGCCGATGACAATAAACGCGGCTAGACCGGCGAAGGTACGCAAAGTTCCTGGCAAACTCAATCCACCGTTACGAATGCATTCGGCAAGATGCATTGCCGCCTCCACTCGCCTCCCATTTCCGCGCGCCCTCGACGCCATTTCGAGATAAGGTGGGGCGATTGTCTCACGGATCGTATTTGTGTATCGATACCCCAGCTCTTTGTCCAGAGATCGGAGCATCCGTGCAACCTCTCGCCATCGAGTGGAGGACGACAGGGAAGACCATGTGCATCCGGGGTGCATTCTGTACACCGCCATGATCTCGTCCATCAACTCTATTTTCCCGTGACGCGCAACCAACGCGCAGAGGGGCCAGTCACCGAGCTTCATCTTAAAAAACCATTTAGGGAATGGGCCGATAAGGTCCCGCCTTAGCACCGTCGAACACGTCATCACAAAATTCCACTTCAATATATCCTCAATCGTATATGGCCCAGCGGGACGAGGGGGAAACACCTCGAACCTAAAATCGAAGCTCTCGGAACCCGCTTCGAAGAGAAATCGAACCCGGTGGCAACATACGGAGCGATCAGGATGGGCATCGAGGAAATCAACCTGCTTTTGGAGTTTATCCGTTGCCGTCCAATAATCATCGCCCTCCAGGAATGCCAAGTACTGACCTTGGCACGCTTCGATCGTCCCTGCGAAGTTTCGCATAGCGCCGACGTTTCTCTCCCGAAGAATTGACCTAATCCGGCTGGGGTAGCGGCGATGGAAATCCATAATGAGGGAGCGTGTGTCATCTGTCGAGCAATCCTCGCCGATCACGATTTCGTAGTCAAAATTCACTTCTTGGGCCAGTATGCTTTCGAGCGCTTGCCCGATGAACCGCTCATGATTGTACGTAATCATCGCCACGCTTAGTTTCATAGGCCGCATTCCACTCTGGGAAGCCAACACCCGCACGAAGGTTTCTTAAAGGCCAATCCACTACCTGATTCCCTTTTTTGTTTGTATCATTTGCGATCGACGACAAATTGGTGAAGTCAACTGATGTCTCCTGCAACGTCAGCATGCCATCATAAATGCAAATTTTCACGAGGGCTGAACCAGAACCGCGCTCACCGCATTTGCACGCACCGCATCTGGTCTGTAGGAATCTCTAGTGCTGGGACACCCCGTCGCCGATCTTGTAAAAGCATTGCGTGAGGGTGTAGCAGTGTTCCCGCGCCAATATTCTACTCCAGCGCCGCGCTGACGCGCGAAGAAAAAAGGCGGCAGCACTCGCACGCCAGGGCGGGCCCTTTTTCGCGTCTTCCCCCGCACACCCGCCGTGCGTTTTAGAGGCGGAGTAAGGGCGGCAATACTGACGAGATGGTGGGGGGTGGAGAATCTATGCCGAATATGCATACCCCCCACGTGCGTTGAGAGGCGAAGTAGAGGCGGCAACGTATGGTGCGGGTGTACTTACAACCAAGAACCTGGCTTGCCAAGCCCGACAAGCCGGCGACCGGGCGGAGACAGGAAAGCACCTTGTGAACTGCCTCTGGAACGAGGGATGGCGGCTCCCTGTCGGTCGACGGGCTCTGGCAGGTTTAGCCGTGTATACCCTCATCGGCTCCTGGTATAAGGTATTCTCAAGGGCCAAGCAGACCAATTTAGGCTAGCGGTATTACGACGCATTCGCTGCACGTTATTTGGTCGCCTCGCAGATTAGCAACGTTTCGTCTCGAGTCTCCCGCTTTCTCAGTTCTGGATAGTTGCTTTCGCCCCAAGCGACCCTTTCGATTCGGCCGAAACCTGCTTCTCGCAAGCGCCTTTCAAGCTCCTCGAAGTCGTAAAGCCATTGGTGTCCCCAGTCCCGGAAACAAATGTTGATGTATTCGGCGCGCGTCTTGATCCAGCTGTATCCATGTTTCTGCAGCCAAGGCTGTTGGGCCCAAGTCTTGTCGTAATATTGGTGGGTCACTCCCTTCACACACGGCATGCCAATTCGAACGACTCCGCCTGTCTGAAGAGACCGACGGCATTCGGTAAGAAACCGAACCCCATCTTGGACTGGGATATGCTCCAAAAAGTGTTCGCTGTAGATGAATGCGCAGGAGTTGTCGGGAAAGGGCAGCCCATCGGTTACATCCCAGAGGATATCGGCTTGGGTCTCGGGACTTAGGTCCAGATTTACCCAGCCTTGGAACGGTTCATTTCCGCACCCCACGTTCACCTGAAGTGGGAAGTTGGCACTCTTAAGAAAGGCCTTTGCGTTCGCATTTCTCTTGTTCTTGCTGCGTCTTGCCTGCAACGATTCCGCGCGGCGTCCGAGACCAATTAGTATTCGAAGCGGGTTTAGGTACTTAGACTTCATTTCCATGTCATCCTGGCACTGTTGAACGCGTAGTAGATGAGCGTTCTGTCCGGTGAGGAGCTTCGGAAATGACGACTTGAGCCCGCACTGCCGGCCCGTTGGACACAGCGGTCCGGATGATGTGGCATATTTCTGAGATCGCCGGTTCGCCTACACCGGTGCCATTAGGGAGAACCATGACTCGACGGCAGAGTTTCTCTGTTTCCGGAAGGACAAGAGCCGCATGGGGAAAGTACGATCGATACGGCTCCATTCGATGGCAGCCAGGAAAAAAATATCTGCGCGCCAACACATTTTCGGCGGTCAGCACATCTACCAGCTCATCACGGGTCAGCCCCGCGGAAAGTTCGTCCACTTCCACCACAATGTACTGGTAGTTGGTGCGCTCGCTCTCGTCGTACGCCATCACACTCACGCCCGGAATTCCATCCAGCTGGTGCCGGTACGCATGGTAATTTTGGCGATTGGTCACTATGAATTCTTCAACGCTTTCAAGGGAAGTCAGTCCCATAGCCGCGCAGACTTCGGTCATTTTGCCATTTGTGCCGATATAGATGACGTTGTCGTAGCCACGAAAGCCAAAATTGCGCATCAGGCCCATCTTCTCGGCCAAAACATCGTCGTTGGTTAAGACAGCGCCGCCTTCAAATGTATTGAAGAACTTAGTAGCGTGGAAGCTGAAGACCTCACAACATCCGAACCCGCCGATAGATTTACCTGCGTGGCAGCACCCGAAAGCGTGGGCTGCATCAAACATGAGTTGCAAGTTTCGGCGGCGGGCAATGGCTTCCAAAGCATCGATATCGCACGGCCGGCCCCAAGTGTGAACGCCGATGATACCGCTAGTCCGGGGCGTGATCATCTTTTCGACTTGCGCAGGGTCAAGATTATGGGTGCTCGGGTCGATATCACAGAATACCGGTGTGACTTGCTGCCACTGGAGCGCGTGCGCCGTGGCAATGAAAGTGAACGAAGGCACAATCACCTCGCTAGTTAGGCCGAGCGCCCGGATAGCAATCTCCAATGCAACGGTTCCGTTGCACATAGCAACACAGTGGCGCACACCGGCGAACTCCGCGAGCTGTCTCTCGAACTCCTGGACATAGGGACCATTGTTCGTGAGCCAATTGCGATCTAGCATGTTTTTGATCCGGTCCAATAGACGATCCCGATTGCCAACATTAGGCTGGCCCACATGTAATTTATCGGCAAACGCCGGGGCGTTTCCGAAGATGGCTAGGTCCTTCAGCTGAGACTTGGGGCAAATCTTCAACATCGTTTCCCTTCAACCGGCAGAAGGTTTAAATACTTCTGCATCGTAGTCCGATCAGTATTTTAGCCTGAGATATACTATACGGGATCGAAGCGCTCCAGAATATTTGGAATCGCAATTTCCAAGATTGGCTGGGTGTCAAACTTTGACGGGGAACGGCTTGCGATCCGCGTACTTCCGGACGGGCTTGCCCGAGGTGAAGACGGATTTCAAAGGTACAGATTCTGTGAGACTGGAACCTCAAGATACACCAAAACTACTTGTAGTCGGCTCTTCGAGCCATGCATCAGTCCTGGTCGGCGCAATTGAGTTAGCAGGCGGGTATAGTATCGCCGGTTACCTCGATGACACTCTGCCGCGAGGAGCGATTCGGAGAGGTTATCTGGTGCTCGGCGGACTGAACGATGCCGTTAGCGTTTGCGCCGATCAATACATTAACTATGTGGTTATAGCGATAGGAGATAACTGGCGGCGCCGGAAGGTCTATTGGGACTTGACACGCAACTGTCCGAATTTGCAGTTTCCAGTCGTCAGACACCCCTCCGCGATAATAGCGGCGTCGGCTGAGATTGGCGTAGGCGCTGCTGTTCTCGCCGGTTCTCATGTCGGACCTGGGTCGAGAATCGGGAAGTTTTGTATCATCAATACGGGCAGTTCGATCGATCACGACTGCACAATGCACGACTTTGCCAGCATCGCTCCTGGTGTCTTCATGGGGGGGCTGGTGCAAATCGGTGAATGCTCCGCGATTGGAGTTGGCGCTAGCATCTCGGATCGGATTTCTATTGGCGGTCATGCGGTGGTCGGAACGGGTGCGGTTGTCGTTCGAGATATACCAGATCTAGTTGTCGCTTACGGAAACCCAGCACGAGTCAAGCGTTCGCGCCCTGAGGGCGAGAAATACATAGAGTAGGTTGGTAATTCATGTTAGGTAGTTTGATCTCCCGCGGTCGATGCTGCTAGATCGCTGGTCTCGATCACTTGACTCACCCACTTTAGCTGAGGCCGGACGGCGCCTGGTAGCCGACCGTACCAGTTTCCGACGACTTCGCCCTCTATTACCTCGAAAGCAACGACACTGTTTTGGAACAGAATTCCGGTCGACGCGTCCTTCACAATCAGCATATTGATGTAGTAAGAATCGGCGTTGAGGAAGTTGCCGGGTATCTCTACGGTATGGCGGATGAGCCCAGCGGGCCGGTGGGCAAAATCCGAAGCGGAGGCAAAAACGCATACTTCCTCCAGGTTGTTGAGGATCATAGACACGTTCAACATTGTGTCCGGCACATAATTAAAATAAGTGAACTCAATTCGCAGGGGGGTGTGCACCGTGATTGGTTCACCGGGATCTGATTGCGGAAGTACGCGCACACTTCGAAGACGCACTCGTTCGTTTCCAGGCGCCCCCAGGTTGTCTTCCCACACGGATTCAAGATTGGCAACTGCGTTTGTTTGTAGATAGCGGTTAACAACCTTACGGGGATCGCCGGCATCTGTCACCTTTCCGCCGTTAAGCCACACTACTCGTGTGCACAGCCTCTGTAGCGCCGTCATATTGTGACTTACAAATACAATCGTGCGGCCTTGTCTGGATACATCACCCATCTTCCCCAAGCATTTCTTCTGGAAAGCCGCATCGCCCACAGCAAGCACTTCGTCCACAAAGAGGATCTCTGGCTCCAGGTGTGCGGCAACAGCGAAAGCGAGACGGACGTACATGCCGCTGGAGTAATGCTTGACGGGCGTGTCGATGAATTTGTCGATTTCAGCGAAGGCTACGATTTCGTCGAACTTTCGGTCGATCTCTCTCTTGCTCATGCCTAGGATGGAGCCGCTGAGATACGTATTCTCGCGACCGGAGAGCTCGCCGTGGAAGCCGGTACCAACCTCGAGGAGGCTGCGGACGCGTCCGCGAATCTCCGCCCAGCCCGTCGTCGGCCGCGTAATGCGCGACAATATCTTCAGCAGCGTCGTCTTCCCCGCCCCATTTCGCCCGATCAGCCCCAGCACGTCGCCCTCGCGCACCTCCAGCGACACATCCTTCAGCGCCCAGAACACCTCCTGCTTCGGCCGCCGCAGCGCAGCGAGCGGAGCGCGCGCGAAGTTCGTGAGCGCGTCCCGCAGTGTCCCCCGTGTCTCCGCCATCCCGCGACGGTACCGTTTCCCCAATCCCTCCGCTCGAATCACCGCTGTGCTCATCGTCTGTGGCCCGCCCAGTCTATCCTGTGTTTTTGCTACACCCGGTCTGCAACCGTGCTCTCGATCCGCTGGAAAAAGAACAGCCCACCCACCAGCACCACCGCGACCATCGACGTCGAGCCTAGCATCTGCGCACCAGGCGGCTGTCCGTGTCCAGTCAGCGCCCAACGGAACCCGTCAATCACTCCTGCCATCGGGTTCAGACCGTACAGCCACCGCCACCGCACCGGCACCAGCGAGCTCGCATACGCCACCGGCGACGCTAGCATCCAGAACTGTATGATAAAAGGGATGATAGACGCCACATCGCGATATAGCGCATTCAGCGCGGAAGTCCACAGGCCCACCCCTAGCGCGGTCAGCAGCGCCAGAATCAGAAAAAACGGCAGTAGCATCACTGTTGCCGTCACGTGAATACCGAAAACGAGCGCCAGCGTAATCATCACCGCCAAGCCGATCATAAAATCCAAAAGCCCTGAGCACACTGCCGCCAGCGGCAGCACTAACCGCGGAAAATACACTTTCGTAATCACGTGCTGATTCGCCACCACGACGTTGGTGCAGTTGGCTAGTGATGTCGCGAAGTACGCCCAGGGCACCAGCGCCGCAAAGTAGAACACCGGATAAGGCAGCCCATCCGACGGCAGCTTTGCCAGCCGCCCGAAGAATATGGTGAACACACCCATGGTCATGAGGGGCTGGAGGACCACCCACAGGACGCCGATCACGGTTTGCTTGTAGCGAACCTTGACATCGCGCCAGACGAAGAAATAAAGGAGCTCGCGGTATTGCCAGACTTCGTGGAGGCGCAGCTCGAGCCAGCCGCGAGGGGGCTCGATCCTGATGCGTGGGACCGACGCGGCGATTTCCGGTAAAGACGTTTCGTTTGTGGGGCCGGCAGTCAGTGTGACCATCCCAAGTGTCCACCTCAAAAAATGATCCTCTATTCTAGACGAAGCAAGGCAGGGCTGCACGCTAAGGTTCTGAAAGGGGTGGGCGACTTTTAAAGGGAGAAAAGGCTAATATCTTTTTCGGGTGGCTATTTCCTTGCGTATATTATACGCTCGGATAGGAGGACCACCATATGCCCCATTCCCTTTCTGATTTAGAACAGCGACGTGAACTGATTGCTCAGCGCATTGCCGAGCTCGGCGATCTTCGCCCCGGCAGCGTCACCGCCACCTCGGGTCGATGCGGTAAGCCAGAGTGTCGCTGCCATCAACCCGGTCAGCTGGGTCACGGACCCAATTTCCGGCTCACCTATAAGGTCGATGGCAAGACGATCTCGGAAGCATTGCCCACACCTGCGACGATCCAGAAAGCCGAGCGCGAAGTGGAGGAGTTCCGTAAATTCCAGCAGCTCACTCGTGAGTTTCTGGGAACCAACACGGAGATCTGCCGTTTGCGGCCTCTCGAGGGGGAGTCAGAAACGGAGCTGAAAAAAAAACGATCGAAGCGATCCGTCAAGAGATCACGCGCGAAGTAGAGCAGTTCTTGCGGGTCGTGTTCGAGGATCGACGCAAGAAGGGGCGCCTAGATCTGGAAG
>Ga0210406_10003994_pt1 | contig 15988 bp, 23 predicted proteins | sample IncBWC30MmetaG_FD_155454 | JGI IMG/M metagenome (GOLD analysis project Ga0210406, IMG submission 155454) | Forest soil microbial communities from Barre Woods Harvard Forest LTER site, Petersham, Massachusetts, United States - Inc-BW-C-30-M | ecosystem: Environmental > Terrestrial > Soil >... | reverse complement strand
ACTGAGATTTGGCTGGGGAACTAGGATTCGAACCTAGACAAACAGAGTCAGAGTCTGTTGTGCTACCGTTACACCATTCCCCATCGAAGGTGTTGAAATTACAACGCTTTTTTCGGAAGTTTTGCAATCTGCGCCAGAAGTTTTGCAAATTCGGCGATTTGCCGCCGCTGATATAGCCCGCTCCGGGTTCACGGTCTAGTCCTCCTTGCCCACAACGCGAAGCCGCTTCTGGCCGTCCGCGGCAACCTTCATTTGGTCCTTGAAGCGCACGTAATGCTCGACGTTCTGGCGTGACATGCCGATATCGTTGGCGATCTGGTCGACCTCATAGCCTTGCTCGGCCCGGGCGAGGATGCCGGTCCCGCGCAACCCGTGGATCGTCGGATGGTTCGCGTCTTCGGGGTCGATGTCCCATTCGTATATCTTGACCTGGGCGGCCACCCATTCCTTCCAGCGGCGGCACAGCTGGAGACCTTCGGGCGTGTCGGCGAGCCAGCGTCCCCAGCGCGCGCGCAGCCCGTCCGCAGTGTATTGGGCGCCCTTCGGCGAATAGAGATAGAGGTCGTCGCGGAAGCGCTCGATCGGCTTTAACCAACGCGAGTTTGTGAACGTCACCGGCGTCTCGGCCCAGCGGTCGATCTCGAGCGCGTCCGCGGTGGCGAGCGGAATATGGAAAGCCCGGCGCCGCTTCCGGGTCTTCTTCGGCCGGCACCATAGGCCGTTACGATCGCGGTGCTCGGGGCCCATTCGGATCAGGTCGCTGCCGCGCTGGCACGTCATGATGCCCAGCCACTCCTTGCGGACGAGGTCGGGCCAGGCCGTGGCGCGGACATATTCGACCGCCCATGCCGGCCATGGCACATGGCCGCGATCGGGGATGTCGAAGTCCTTCACCTTGTCGAACGGATTCGCCGTCGCAAGGCCGAGCGGTATCGCCCAATCCCAGATGGTCCGGCCGACGGAAAGCATCTGGTTCGCCATTACGGGCGTCTCTCTTATAGCATCGCGCGCAGTCTGCACGGCGAGGGGCGTCAGATCCCGAACTGGCACGGAGCCCCAGGTCTCGGCTCCCTCAAAGCGACGCATCGTCACTTCGTAATTCGATTGCGTGCCTTCCGATAGGCGCGTGAACTCGTCACTGGCGCGGTAGCGTGCAACGAGATCGCCGATCGAGCCAGCGGGGTATGTCGTCGGCGCCGAAGTCTGCCGGCGCTCGACCTCGGCCCAGAAGGCGCGCGGCTCAGTGACGGCGTTCGGCAGTTTGACGCGCTCGCCCTGACGATCGGTGCCGCGGCCGGGATTCCAGTAATAGTAGGTGTAGACCTTACCGCTCTTCTTCCGAACGGTGGCCTTCTCAACACCTTCAGGCAGCGTCACGCCGGTTTCCCTTTTTCCGGCCAAAGTTGGCCGCCCCCTTCATGGCCGCATCTGTGCCTGTCGCCTTCGCGCCGGACAGCTTATGGTCTACGTCTCCCCAGCGCGGCGGGGGATACCGGCGGGAAATGTGTCGCATGGTTGGGGCAGTCGGCCGTCTTTCACCCATTGATCCCATGTATCTGGTGAAATTAGCAATTCAGCAGCGCCCGTCTCCCGGTCAACATAGGCCGGTGTCCGGTCGCCGCGGAGCAAGTTATCCTTCTTGCGCACAGTCATCAGCTTGCTACCGATAGTGACTGATGACCAAGTGCTGCACGCTGAAATCGCCCTCCGGCTGGATCAGGCGGCGGATATCATCGTGAAGCATTGGCGCTCGGCATCGCTCAACGGAGCGATGCGGATCGGATGTTCGAAATGATCGTGATTGCCCGTTTTCTCGATGACGCGGCCGATCGCGACATATTGGCCGTCCATGCCGTCGTATAGGACGCAAAGGCCCTCGTGATGCCGGATGCCTTCGAACGCGCCATCCTCGTACGGCTCAAGCCGTTCATAGGCGCCTGCGAGCAGATCGTAGGGGAATAGAGCGCCTATCATCACGTAGGTGTTGACTTGAGTACTCATCGTTTGCGCTTGCACTCCGGGCAAGTGTGTATCCATAGATCGCTGATCTTTCGCGCGTCCCATTCCTCGCGTTTCAAGATCGTCAGCGCCTCAACGAAGTCGCCGGTCTCGGTTTCAAGGACCTCGTTGCAGCTGTCGCACTCAAAGACGATCTCGCCGTGTTGCCAGTCAAGCATGGGCGGCCTCGCCATCACTCAGATAGACCGTCATCGCCTCTTTGCCCTTCGGGGTGAGCCGCGCCCAGGTGTCATCACATTCGGCGAAGCGATAACCGAGCAGGATGCCGAGACCAATCACCTCGCGAAACCATTCGCCAAAGGGAACATTTCCGGCCTGCGCCTCATGGGTCACGAAGTTGTGCCATCGACCATCGGCGAGGCGCTGAAACACGGGCTTGGCAAATGAAAGGGCGAGCTTGTTCATGACCCGGTCAATCCTCACGTTTCCGAGAGGAGCGCGACGGCTTTCGGCTGCTGGTCGACCTGACCAAGGGCGATCAGGCCGGGGCTATCGCGGCCGTCGAAAACGTGCTCGCCCGGGTGAAGGGTTGATCGCCATTTCTGGAGGAGAACCGATTCTGCTCGACGCGGAAAGACCTCCGATGGCGCGCGCGGACGCGGGTCCAACGCAAGGTGTACCGAGATGCGACCCACCGCGCTGCTGCTCAACGCCTTCCTTCCTGCAGCCGCATTGCTTGTCTGGCGCTTCCCTAGAACCGCCGGGCCCGAAGTGCTGCGCATGATGAACAAGCCGACCGAACGGCGCGCCGGCCAAATCCGGAATCTCTCCCTGCAGTTATGTGCGGCGCGTCTTACGGGACCGAATTTGTGATAGTGTTCGCCCCCCGCTCTTGCTATCCGTGAGCTCGATGAAACGGCAGATTGGCCATAAGTCTCGCTCCTTTGCACCCGCCTTCCGCGGGCTGCTGACCGTGCTGCTCACGGTCACCTATATCGTGGTTGGATTCGCGGGGGAGATTTCCTGCGCCAGCGAGACGCTCGCGAGTGTCGATCAGATCGACATTGGTGCCTGCAAAGACTTTAGCGGTGAGAAAACGTCTCATGATCGTTCTCCTCAAGCCGCTTCAGCATTGATGGCGTCGAGCGCCAGCTTGTTGAGAGCATCGTCGGTCTTTTTTTCTTCAGCGAGCGTCTCTTCGATGAGTTGAGCGGCTTTCGGCATACTGAGTGTGGTCGCCCACGCCTTCAAGGTGCCGTAGCGAGAGATCTCATAATGTTCGACCGCCTGTGCTACGGCTAGCAGACCAGGGTCAAGGGCGGGGCTGCCCTTGTACTCCTCCATGATTTCCTTGCCTTCCTCGATAATGCCTTCTATGGCATCGCACTTCTTGCCGCGCGCCGGCTTGTCCATCATCTCAAAGATCTGGTCGAGCCGTTCGATCTGTCGTTCAGTCTCTGTATGATGTTTCTCGAAGGTGTCCCTTAGTTGTTCCGATTGCGCGGCCTTGGCCATTTTGGGCAGAGCCTTGAGGATTTGCTTTTCCGCGTAGTAGATGTCCTTCAGCGTATCCAAAAATAGCGTGATCTTTCTCAACCATCGTCGACTCCCGTGGTGCTGGCGCTCATTTTGATGCCATAACACCGAGCATGAGCCCGGGTTCCTCTTTCTGTAGGTGCTGCACGATTCGATCTTCGGGCGCGGCATTGGTCGTCTGTGCAAGGGCGGCTCTGTTCACTTTGTAACCATTCGCCGTCGCTTGCTGCCCTCTGCTGAAAGCTCCCAGAGAACCGCGTCCTGACTCAAGGTTGGCTTAGCATGTCCGAATGTTCACTTTGATACACAGGAAGCCCCAATCCATTTGACGCGTGCCCTTCCAGGAACGAAGGCGAGAGCATCCGGTTATTTGGTTGAACAACCACGAGGAGCTTTTGCGCATGGATTGGAATCGTGTTGAAGGCAATTGGATGCAAATGAAGGGCAAGGTCAAAGAACAATGGGGCAAGCTTACCGACGATGATCTCGATGTCATCGCCGGCAGGCAGGACCGAACAAACGGCTGATAACGCTCCTATGACGGCTCATTAGATTGAGACCAATGAGGTGAACTTTGAAAATCCGGGCGGGCTACGATATTGCATTCGAGTGCTATCAGAATACGCCGATGACGCTGATGCTTAGCGTTCATCCTGACCGTACCTGTGATCTGTTAACAACGCAACATATCGCCCTTTTGCCTTCCGTCGCTTCGCGCGATTATTGCGATGCGTTCGGCAATATTTGCACGAGGCTCGTCGCTTCTCCTGGCTTGCTCGAGATCCACAACGTCTTCACGATTGCGGATTCCGGTCGGCCGGATGAGGTCGTCCCCGAAGCGCGGCAGTGTGACGTCGATGAATTGCCCGATGAGGTGATTGTTTATCTGCTCGGCAGCCGCTACTGCGATACGGAGAAGCTTTCACAGGTCGCCTGGCATCAGTTCGGCGGCATTATCGGAGGCTGGCAGCGTGTGCAGGCGATCTGCGACTACGTCCATAATCTGGTTGATTTCGGCTATCAGCACGCGCGCAACGACCGGACGGCGTCCGAAGGTCATGCCGAGCGCCGCGGCGTCTGCCGGGACTTTGCACACCTGGCCGTCACCCTGTGCCGCTGCATGAATATCCCGGCACGCTATTGTACGGGTTACCTAGGCGATATCGGAGTGCCGAAGGATCCAGCACCGATGGATTTTAGCGCTTGGTTCGAGGTATTTTTGGACGGCCGTTGGTTCTCCTTTGATGCACGGCATAATCATCCTCGGATCGGTCGCATCGTGATTGCGCGGGGACGTGACGCCGCTGACGTCGCCATTTCGACCTCCTTTGGCCGCACCCAGCTTGTGCATTTCAATGTCGTGACCGAGGAGTTGGTCGAGGAGCCGGCCGATAGGTTTGAGGCGGCTGCGTAATCCCACCGGCCGCTTTATGCGTCGGCTCACGGCAGGGTTGGCCCAAGCCGTAATGCAGCTCACGGCCGTTCGGTTTGACCGCCCTTCAAACCAACCAACGTTCAACCGCCGGGGCTTTAACAGTGGTTGGAGCGCGCCGCTTTGCCGGGTCGGTCAAGCAGCTGCGAGCGCGCAAGAGTTGGAAAAATCGATGACCCCAACCCTTCACCAGGAACCGGCTGTTTAAAACGCAAGTGTTGTGGCTTTCCGCACTACCTTCCGGCCGCCCGGCCTAGGCATACGGCAGGACGATTTCGCACGTGAGCCCTTGGTCGCGCCAATCAAAACGCTCTTCGCCCCTGAGTTGGCCAATTATATTTTCCATAACGCGTGTGCCGAAGCCGCGGTGCGTGGGCGGAGTGGCGGCCGGGCCGCCTGATTCGATCCAGCGCAAATTGAGCTGTCCCTCTGCTGTTCGGGACCATGAGATGTCAACGCGACCATCCACTGGTCCTCAAGGGGAAAGAAGGGCTAGGAATGTTGCGAACAGGGTCATTCACTTGCGCACCTATCGCCAGATCGGTCGGGCCGGTCCGCAGGGGGTAAAACAACGCTCCGAAGGCGTTGCTACGGAATGGTATTTAACGACAAGTCGGAAAGGGCCGAGCCGTTTGGCAGTGCAGGACAAGTCTCGATATGATTTCAGCATCGACATGCGATGCTGCTGCCAACCAGTGCAGGCACCGCGTCGGCCCCAAGACACACCGTAAGAGGGCGAGCTGACGCGCGGTTGAGGTCCGCCTCGGTTCGAACGCGTCATTTTGACGGTGTGCCAATTACTTCCGGTCTACTCCGATAAGGGAACGATCTTTTTGGCGTTCGCCGGGCGCTTCGGCCCGAGGATCCGGGCTAGGCTTTGTGTTGCGGACAGCCTCGGTCAGCATCCGGCGGAGCTCAGCCTTCGATTTGGGCGGTTCCCGCGTGCTCGGTTTTTGTCGGTTACCCATCCATCTTATATGGGGATGCCCGAGGTAAATGCGACTGTTCGTTTGGTCGACTTCGCGCCGGCCAATTGAGGCGGAGCGACCAGAAGAAAGCAAACAGATTCGACCAGGAGTTCATACGCGCCGTCGACGATATCTTCCAAAGATCTCGTCTTCGCGAACATGTTCCGAGCTTCAGCCAGTAACTGGTCACGAGTTGGCATGTTAGGCAGACGCACGTCGGCGCGATGTTGCAATTGAAAGAGCGCGTCCCGCAACGACAACTCGGTCTCAAGGATTGACGATTTGATAGCCAGCGCGATGTATTCGGGATCGAAACGACCAGCGAGCTGCTCAGCCGTTCGCCTTAGCACGCGTGATCCTAACCGCTGCTCGTTGCGCAGAACTTGCTTGGGCGGTCTCTTTAAATCCCACACAATCCCGAGCCACGACAGGGCCACTAGGACATAATAGGTCACATCAACCTCCCACCAGTGGAAGCCTTGCTGGGCGCTACTTTGGTAGGCGTGATGATTGTTGTGCCAACCCTCACCCATCGTAAATAGAGCCAGCAGCCAATTGTTGCGGGAGTCATCACCCGTAACATATCGCTTGCGTCCGTGAACATGTGCGAGGGAGTTGATGCAAAACGTTGCGTGATACAGAAGCACGGTGCTCCAGAGGAAACCGACCACAAGCCCTTGCCATCCGGCAATGAGGAAGCAGAGACCAGCGATCACGACTGCTGGCAAGACCTCGAATTTGTGCAGCCACATCAACTCAGGATAGGACGCAAAATCCGAAACTTTCGCGAGATCGGTTGCATCGTGCTGTCGATGGAATATCCAGCCGACGTGACTGTACACGAAGCCCTTATGCCGGGGTGAATGCACATCTGGCTCAGTATCGGAGTGAAGATGGTGATGTCGATGCTTCGCAGCCCACCAAAGGACGCTTTTCTGGGCGCTGCTTTGGGCAAGGAATGCTAGGATGAATTGAAACACACGGCTTGTTGAGTAAGCTCGATGCGAGAAATACCGATGATACCCGGCACCGATCGCAAACATGCGCAACCAATATAGAACGACGCAAAGTGCAGTCGCTTGCCATGAGATGCCCGACCAGATCGCCCCGACGCACCCTGTGTGGACCAGTAGAAATGGAATGATCTGCGGATAGAGGATGTCGTCGTGTTCCTGATCTAGATCGATATCGTTAGACACGCTCGCGAACCTCAGTTTTTTAATGCGCGGTCCACCGCCAGCAGACGGCTCAACCGTCTTGGCGGGCATTGCGCGCGGTGTGATAAAAAAGAACCCCGCGGCCGGAAAACCAGTCGTGGGGCGCGAAACCAGAGGCTCTGCCAGTACATCCGTGGTCAAAGCGGCATGGCGCCGATTGCGGCAGCCTACACGGCGCGCAGATTTTCCGCGGCAGATCTGCCAGTCCGGTCTGCAACGACGTCAAAAGAAACTTTCTGTCCCTCGTCGAGGGTGCTCATGCCGGCGCGTTCAACCGCGCTGATATGAACGAAAACATCTCGGCTTCCTTGGTCCGGCTGAATGAAGCCGAAACCCTTTTGGCTATTAAACCACTTTACAGTTCCCGTATTCATGGGAGAACGTCCTTTAAGATGGGTGTTTGGAACCGCGCTCAAGAGCGCAGCAAGCTAATTTCGAGGTCTGGAGGGAGTGTCGTCAGTCACGCGCGCTATCAGCGGCGAGGCCGAGTCGTTCGGCCGAAACTCGATCCATCGTACGTGGCTATTGTTCGATCATTTTGCAAGTGGCTTTCCCATCACTGATCTCAGATCGATATGCCCGCGTTGGGTCAACAGCGTCGATCTGCGATGTCCGAGCAGAGTCCGCTTTCCCCGCGTTGGCGACCTTTGAGCGGCCATCGCGGGATGTTTCGAGCGTGCCAGGAACGGACTCATCTACCGCTGCAAACGACGTCGTCGGACTGCGTCGCCAGATTGGGAAGGCCAACCCGCAAAATATGCCGCAGCGCGATGCGGGACAGGCGACGTCATTCGACAATCGCGTGCGCAGCGTCGGTTAGAAAATTCCGAGTGGCCGTCAGAGGACCGTACTTCGTAGCTGCCGCGGTTTGGGACGACCTCATGCTTGATCAGGCGGATTTCTAGTTTCGTACCCCTAGGAATTATCCGTGTCCGAAAGGACACAGCACAGCGGCTTTCAGTGCTGCAAGGTTCATCAGTGCACAGAGCACAAGCGCTTAGAAGTGCTTCAGATTTGGCAACGTAAGCCGGGGCGCGAATCTCAATCCAGGCACCCGATCGACGCGGCGCGTAGTGGCTCTCTACCCCCATCCAGACGCTGCGCAACGGCGAGGCGATGTGGCTGACGGGGCACTTGGCTCCAGATCGCAAGCCGCAAGGACAATGACACCGCAATACGCGAAGTGTGTGCGCGCTTCGTTGCGCTGTGCCGCATGATGGGCTTGCTTACGAGCCAGTGTCGCCATTGATGGCAGTCACGCGCGCCAACATGGACCGGCGCATGGCGCAGATTGAGAAGTGTCGTGCGCTATTTGCAACAGCTCGATACGCCGACCCGGAGGAACCATCCGAGGCACTTAAAACCAAGACGAGCCACCCGAAAGAGAAGATCGCGAAGCATGCAGCGTCTCGAGGTTCTCAGGGTGCAAATGCTCGCCACTCCAGATCAGCAGACATCGCTGACGGATCCCGATTCCCGGTCGATGGCGACGAGCGGGCGCGGCTCCGGTGTTGTTGATCAAGGCGGAGCGATCGGCCGCGACCGCTACCATGGTCCCTTCCGGAAGCTGTCCAGGTCCACGGCTGTAATCGTCGAACGACGCTCCAAAGCAGGCGGTCCGGGGAACTACCTGGCACGCTCCAGGACTTCGACTTTCGCTTTCTCGATTTCCTTGTCCGGCGCCTCCTCAATGCCAACAATGTCGTTTCGCGCATTCTTGGTCGCGAGGATCAGCTCGTCGAGCTTCAGCTGCAGGGCCAGCGTGTCACGGTTCTGCGTCGCCTGGATCAGAAACACCATCAGGAACGTGACGATCGTCGTACCCGTGTTGATGACGAGCTGCCACGTGTCGCTGAAGCCGAACAAGGGGCCCGTGATTGCCCAGACAAGCACGACGGCCACCGCCAGCAGGAAGGTCGTCGGTCGGCCGGAAACGCGGGACGTCGCGACGGCCAGGCGGGCGAACCAATCGCCGCTTGGATGATATGTTGCGGACGCATTCGCTATCGGAAGGTGGGCGCGCATCAGAGAATGACCCTCAACGAGTGACGCTGTTTCACTTCGGCTGGACTTGCAGTTTGGGCTCCGTCGGCGTCACCCGCAGCCGCAGCGGTCGTTTCGGTCGTCACGCGCTTATCGGCTTGAACCTGGCCAGATCCTTTTACGCCGATGAGGGAGAAGCCGACCGCGCCGGCCAGAAGGGCCTTCGCGCAACCAGCAATGACTTGGAAGCATTCGCCTTTTGCACGGCAAGCCTTCATGCCATGCTTATCAATCGCGCTTTGCTAACTTTAGTTCCAACCCAGTTCTGGACTGTCAATCGGTATTGGAAGGGGCTTGGCAGATGGCCGTCATGCTCGCGCTTGGCTTCATCGAAAGCCTGGACCTTGGCGATCGCCCGCTGCCGCCGCTCACGCTCCTTCTGCCAGCGGTTTCTTCCCTCCGACGCGACGCCGTTTCTGCGCCTTTTCGAAATCCAGCGCGCCCCGCGCCTGAACGACCTAACTCAGGTTTTTGGGGCAGCGGCCATGGATCGACCCTCAGTCAAATTTTCGGTGCTAAATCGGCTCGGTCAAAGACAGGCGTTTTTTCGATATCGTCAGGTTTGGCAGCCGACGGTGTATCTTCGGCGGCGTGCCGAACGGCTTCGGCAGCCGAGTCCAGACCATCAATCGTTTCGTTTGCTTGGCTGCCTGAGTCGTGCGCTCGTGAAGATATCCGTTCGCCCGTCCCGACTGTACTTGGGTCACGATTGCTCTGTGGCATGAACGACTCCTTATAGGTACTGCGGTAAACCGCGCTGCATTGGCGGGGACGGCGCGACCAATTAAACGAGTGCTAAATGCGTAAATGTCCCGACGAGAACAACCGTTTCTACCACCAACAGAGAAAAGTCTAGCCATCATCAGCCAACATCGGGATAGCTGATTTGTTCAATCGGCTTCATTGGCGGTCGTAAACCCAGCGATGATAGCCAGCGGCTGATCTGAGCCTCATCAGACGAAGATGTGCAGCGTTGGTGGAAGAGCACGCCCAAACTGTCCAAAACGTAACACAAGGAAGTAGCCGGCGGCGCGGCTGTCGATGAAGGTTGATCTTTCGTTGCTTTCAGGCCCGTCGCCTCGATACACGAGCGCGGCCGGCCCGCTGATCGTTCTGATGTTCTGGACGTACTATTCCGCGCAAATCTTCCTCTTCGGCGCCGAGCTTACACAGGATGCCCGCGTCCCCGCTGAACGGCAAGCCCGCTAGGAACGATTCAATAGAGAGTGAGTTCGTTTTTAAAGACCAACTTACAGCGCGGTGACGACCATGACGAGATCCGTTGAGAAATTGAGGCGAGAGTCCGAGCGGAGCAGGGCGCAGCTCACGGCGACCGTCGATCAGTTGAAGGAGCGGATCACTAACACCGCAGAAGACATCCGCCACACGGTCTCGTCGAAAGGCATCAAGTCGGAGGTTTCCGAGTTCGTCAGCCGCAAAACCCAGAGCTGGCTTGATGCGCTGAAGCAACAGGCCATGGAAAATCCGATGCACGCAATCGCTGCGGGCACCGCGATCGCGGTGCCCGCCCTGCGGCTGGCACGAGGCTTCCCGCTTCCTCTCCTAATGATCGGTGCAGGCCTTGCTCTGACCTCGAAGACCGTGCGCGCCCTTGCTGCGGAGGCAGCGGCTTCGACGGTTGAAAAGGTCGAGGAAATCGCAGGCGAAGCCACCAAACACGCCAAATCCCTCGGCGAGGATGCGGTTGACGCGGCCTCCCAAACAGGGCGACAGGCCACCGACATAGCAGGCGAGACTCAAGCCAGGGCGGCCGGAATGGCCGACGACCTGAAGGACCGGGCGGCGCGGGCCACCGGCAAAGTGAAGGCCGGCATAGATGCCGCCTCGGAAACTGCGAAAGACAAGATCGAGCAGGTTCGCTCAACCGCGCGCGATAAGGCCACTGCTGCCCCGGAAACCGCCCGGCAGATGATCCGTGACAGTGCCCCCCTGATCGCTGGCCTGGGAGTTGCGATCGGCGCGATCATCGCGGCTTCCCTTCCTGACACCAAGGCGGAAGGTGCCGCAATGGGCAAAGCAAGTGACAGTGCGAAGCGCGGGGCTGGCAAGGCAGTCCAGTCCGGATTCGAGACAGCTAAGGATGCAGTGCTTTCGGCGGCCGATGCTGCCGCAAAGAGCGTGTCCCAGGCGGATCTCGGCAAACACGCCAGCCGGATGACCCGAGATACGTCCGAAAGACTGAAGGAAGCAGCCGATGACATCGTGACAGCGGCATTCAATCCTTCTCGAACCGAAGAGAAACCGTCATGAGCGAATTTGATACCCATATCCGACAAACCGCTTCCCAAGGGCAGGACTCGACGTCCTCGCAAACTCTGAAGGACCAGATCGGCGATGCGGGCGCCGAGGTCAGGCAACGCGCGGGCGAGGCGCTGCGGGCGTCAACGGACGCCGCGCGCGACAAGTTCAAAGAGGCCTCCGACGCTGCCGCGGAGGTGGCGCAGGGAGCCGCGGATCGCTTCCAGGACAAGGCTGAGGAACAGCAGCGCTTCAGAGCGGATTTCGTAAGCCGACTTGCTGGAAACATTCGGCAAGCCGCCCATGCATTCGACACTGACGTGCCCTTTGCCGCGCGTGGCATCAATAGAGCCGCGGACTACGTGGAAGACGCCGCTGAGAAGATCCGCGACGGAACCTTCCGCGATCTCGTCGACGGGGCATCCGACTTTGCAAAGCAGCAGCCCGCTGCCTTCCTTGGATTATCGGTACTCGCCGGCTTCGCAGCGATTCGTTTCCTTAGAGCCTCCGGAAAACACACTTCATTCTCACAAGGCGAGGATGTGTCATGAGCACCCAATCCGATCTTCGAGCGATCTCAACGCTCCTGGGCGATGCGCTTTCGCAGTTCGCCAAGCTATTCCAGAACGAGGTTGACCTCGCCAAGGCCGAGTTCGGCGAGAAATTTCAGCAAGTCGGTTGGGCAGTGGGCTTCTTTGCAGCGGGCGCCATCTTGGTTATCCCAGCGCTCGTCATGGCCCTATTTGCTTTATCAGCGGCCTTGATCGCAGTCGGCTGGTCGCAGCCGATCTCCTACCTTATCTCAGCGGTCGTTGCCGCGGTGTTGGCGGGCGTTCTGTTCGCGGTCGGCATGAACCGGTTAGACAGAGGAAATTTGGCGCCCCGCGAAACGATGCGCCAGCTCGAGAAGGACAAGGATACGGTGAAGGAAATGGTCCGATGAGCGCCACCGAAATCAGTTTTATGGAAAATCTCAGAGAAGCCGTTCGCGAGAACCCGCTTGCCGCTGCGCTCATCGGGGGCGGTGCGCTATGGCTGTTGCTGGGCAATGAAAGGCTGAAGAGCGCGGCAACTTCGGTGAGTGCGGCAGCTGCCCCACTCGCCGACATCGGCACCAATCTGCGGTCGAACGCACCCAAATTCGCGAATAGTCCGCCGACCGCTCCGGACATAAACTATAAATCATCGCAGCAAGTCGGCGACACCCTGCGCGGCGACACCCTGCACGAGGCTACGCGCGCCGGTTCCGACGCTGTATCGGGCGCTGCCGACGCGATCAAGGACCGGTTAGAGGAAGGCATCACTTACGCGAGGGAGAATTTCAGCAAGGTGACTGAGGCGGCACTCCCCCAGAAGGAGGCCATCGCGAAGGTCCAATCCTCCCTCTACGATCTGCTTGAGAGACAGCCATTGGTGCTTGGCGCCATAGGCTTGGCGGTCGGTGCTGCCGTTGCAGGTGCGTTCAGTACATCGGACCTCGAAAATGAATGGGTCGGTGAAGTCAGTGACAGCGTCAAAAAGGATCTGAATGCGCGCGCCGGAGCGGTATCACAAAGTGTGCGTGAGGCTTCCGACACGCTGGAGGCCGAATTCGATGACGTCGGATCCGAGGTATTGGAGCGGCTCCAGGACACCGGTCGCAACGCGATGGATGCGGCCCGTGGAAAGCTGAAAGCGTAGCGTCGAACACTTCTTCATAGCGTCCGCTATGGGTAAAAAATGCGACCCGGTGGGAAGGGCGGCTAGTGGCGCCAATCGCTCATTGTGCTCGAGTGGTCGGCCCATAGAGCGCCAGCAGCTATTTGGAGCCATGGCTCACTGCGGAGCGTCGATGGCGTTGGGGATTGCTGCCTGAAAGTGCAGCCGCCGCTCGTCAATGAGCGTCGCTAGATTGATGCGCGTGGGCGAAGCCGAACCACCCAAACGGAAGTGCGATGCCGCAGAGAATTGCCATCCAGAGAAATGCCGCTCCCCCATACGACGCGTAAAGCATTCCTGACAACAAGGTCAGTATAGCGGTCACCAGACCTGAACCAAACGCGTAAAAGGCTTGGGCGGTCGCCGCCAGACTTGGTTGCACGAGCGCTGCCATGATGCGCATACAAGCAAGGTGAAGCAGGGCGAAGGTCAAACCGTGGAGTGGCTGCAGAATTGAGAGGACGACGACGGATGTGGTCATGCCGGCAATGGACCACCGTATAATTCCAGCGACGGCTGCCAATGCGGCTGCGCCACGCGCACCGAACCGATCTAGTAGTGCCGGACCAACTAGAATAAAGACGAGGACTTCCGCAGCTACTGCTTCTGACCACAGTACGCTCATGACCCATGGCTGTATTCCAGCATTGCTCCATCGGATCACCGCAAACGCGTCATGCATTGCGTGGCTTCCGAAGACCAAGGCTGATACAAAGATCACAACTCGAAACTGCGGAATGGTGAGGAGTCCACATATCCGAGCGAGAACAGGTGCGGCCGCGTGTGGAGGGGATTGACTGACGACGTTAGGAAGCAATGCGGTTGTGCTCGCTGCCATCACGAGCAAGGACGCATTCATCCAGGTGATCGGCGTGAGGTCAGTGCGGCTTATTAGGTGACCCATGGTCAACGTGCCTACTACGAAAGCCGCGGATGCCGAGCCGCGTAGCCAACCGTATTCAAAAGCTCGCCCGCCAATCTGAGGCTTTGCTGCATTGACTGATAAGGCGTCTGCGATCGATGCCGTAGGAGCAAGCGCCGCTGCTTGAACCAAAGCTATCGAAAGGAGCAGCGGGAACGCCTGGGCCCAGAGCAGCGCAATGGCCGCGCCCGCGGCCGCGACAGCACAGGTGGCGAGCACGAGGCGCAATGACCCAATGAGATCAGCGAGCATTCCGATCAAGGGACCAGCCGCTAGACGTGTCAATATGGCGACTGCCAATATCAGACTAATCTGCTGTAGTGTTAGAGCTCTCGTTTCGAAGAATTTAGGCCAAAACGGCGACGCCGTTCCAAATGCGGCGTATAGAGCGGCGTAAAGAAGAATATAAGCAATTGGTCCGTTAACGCGCACGACTTGGAACGCCTGAGTAACGGTGCCCCTCTGGCGGTACTGGCGGCATCCCTCTCTACTCGCGTGGTTCTTGCTGTCCGAAGAAGTCGAAGCAAACGGCCGTGAAGAAGCGTGCAACCGCCACAGCGGAATTGGCACAACAGATTCGGCCGAGCGAGCGCGAGGTGCGTGCCGTTAGCCGAGAGGTCGGGTTAGTCTCAAATGGAAACCGTTTGGAGTGAACTCCTGACCAGGGCCAGTGCTCCGCCTTCGCATGTTTCCGGCTACCCGCCAACCAGTCTGGGAAAGAACACAGTCTCTTCCGCACTGGGGTCGAATGATCGGAGCTGCGAGACGCGACCTGAACCGGTTCGGACAGCCGCGGTGAAGCCGACTTTCGTCAGCGCGTAGAACTGCTGCTCCGCTTTGGCCAATTCTTGTGCATCGTTCGGATTGTAAGTGTGACGGCTGTCGCCGGTGCGATCCATCACGATTAGGATTGCCATAACCGCTCTCCTCGTATTGCTGACAAGGACCTTGAATCAAGTATCCGACCGAAGTCGCGAACTTTCAAGAGAAGAACCCGCGTGGCGAGAGCTGCTCGGTGACGAACGTGAAATCCGCGTCGAAGGAGAACGAGGGAGCAGTCGGATTTTGCAGTAGGTGGACCCAGTGATGTCCGGGGCGGGATTGCTGCGCAGCAGCGAAAACACCACGATGAGCCAAAATCGTCAACTCACCGGCAACAAACTCGCGAGAAAATTAAACTCTTCCCCTGAGATTCTCTGCTCGTGCACAGGAACACCCTCCCGATAGGTGAATTGGACTCCACTGGTCTACGCGTGCACCAAACTCGCTTCGGCCATCAAGGGAGGATTGCGTCCTCACTCCCTGGTCCATAGGAAGGCAGCCCCTTTGAAGTATGTTGTTTATCCTCTTTTCGCGATTGCTGCTTCGTCCGGAATGGCAGCAGCACAACCGTTGCATTGGACGACCTTCGCAATTCCGCAGACAGGCACGTCCGTTGAGATCCCGTCGTCGATATTCAGCGAAAGGGCAGGGCAGCCGGACGGGTTTGGACAACGCTTTGAGACAGCTAACGGTCGCGCCGATGTGACGATTCAGTCGGTACCGAGAAGGGGAGATGAGACGCCGGCTACCTTTCTGGCGGAAAGAAATCCGCCTGCGAGCATTCAATACAAAAGGGTGACGCCGCGCTTCTTTGCAGTCTCGAGCTATAAGCGGGATATCGTTTGGTACAATCGCTGCAACTTTTCTCAGCGGTTCGTCCACTGCGTGTTGATCAACTACCCTGCGCGCGAGGAGCGCGCATGGGACGGCATTGTCACGCGCATCAGTCTGTCCCTGAAAGGCGAATGAATGCCGTGGGAGCTTTGCACACGGACGAAAGGCGATAATTGGAATGGCGGAGGATACGGATTTCCGGCTCATTCCTTAGATGGAAGCCATCGCTCAAAGCCGGCCGTCCTCGATCAAACGTCGGTAATGGCTTTCATAGGCTCGCGCCATTCTGTGCGCTGAA
>Ga0210406_10003993_pt1 | contig 16001 bp, 14 predicted proteins | sample IncBWC30MmetaG_FD_155454 | JGI IMG/M metagenome (GOLD analysis project Ga0210406, IMG submission 155454) | Forest soil microbial communities from Barre Woods Harvard Forest LTER site, Petersham, Massachusetts, United States - Inc-BW-C-30-M | ecosystem: Environmental > Terrestrial > Soil >... | reverse complement strand
GGCATCGTCTCCGCGCAGATAGTCCGTAGCGCCATTCCAGTACATCGCCACCCATTCGGTGACGGGAAAGCCGCCGCGCGCGGTTTGAATGGCCGGCGCCAGATCGTCGCTTAATTTCTTGCGGCCGAATTTGTCGGCCAGCTTCTGCCAGCCGTCCACGGCGCCGGGGACGGTGATGGTGTTCACGCCGGTCTCTGGCATGTCCCGCAGGCCTTTCTTCTTCAGGAGCTCCGGAGTGAGACTTTTCGGAGCCCAGCCGCTGGCGTTCAGGCCGTAGAGCTTGTTGGCCTTCGCGTCGTAGACGATCGCAAAGAGGTCGCCGCCGATGCCGTTCATCATCGGGGAGACGACGCCCATCATCGCGTTCGTGGCGATCGCCGCGTCCACGGCGTTTCCACCGTGTTCAAGGATGCGCACGCCGGCTTGCGCAGCCAGCGGCGACTCCGCGGCCACGATACCCTGCCGCGAAATCACCATCGAGCGGGCTTGCGAACGATCCTGTGCAAAAGCGTTCAGTCCGAAGGTAGTTCCCATCACCCACACCATCCAAGCGCCCCAGGCGAATCTGCGTTTCACAAAACCTCTCCGCTACGGCAATTTAAAACTACCCCAATCACACAAAAATAAGACGCCGCCCGCCAACTTTATCCTGCACAACGGCACACGGCAAGCCCGCTTTCCATGCTTCCTTTTCCCAAGCGCCGGCGCAACCGACCTTGCATCGCCAGTTGGCCGTGCGCGTGGCTTCCGCTAGAATGGCCGCGTGCCTGAATCGACCCCTTCCCGTGTGAAACCTGCCGCCGTGGACGACTTCGGCGCTCGCCTTGCTTCCCTGCTGGGCGCGCGTAACGCGGATCCCTTCGGCCTGCTCGGGCCGCATCCAGTGGACTCGCCACAGGGGCGTCTTTGGTCCATCCGCGCGTTTCAGCCGCGCGCCGTCGAAGCGCAAATCCTGCTGCAGGGCAAGTCCGAACCGATTCCCATGCGGCGCTACCGCGACACGGGATTTTTTGAGGCTACACTTCCCACGCCAAGCGAGGCCGCTCCCACCGCTTCCAGTTATCGCCTTCGCTTTCGCAATCACTACGGTGACGTCTGGGAAGCGCACGATACATACGCCTTTCCTTATCTCCTCTCCGAGTTCGATCTCTACCTGATGGGCGAAGGCCGGCACTACGACACCTACGAAAAACTCGGCGCACATGTGAAGACGCTCGAAGGCGTCAGCGGCGTGCACTTTGCTGTGTGGGCTCCCAACGCGCGACGGGTCAGCGTTGTGGGGAATTTCAACGGCTGGGACGGCCGAGTCAGCCCGATGCGCTCGCGCGGCAATTCGGGCATCTGGGAGCTCTTCATCCCCGAATTCGGCGAAGACGTCATCTACAAATACGAAATCGTCGGCCCGCAAAACAATGTTCTGCCGCTGAAGGCCGATCCGTACGGTTTCCGCTCGGAGTTGCGGCCAAACACCGGCTCGGTCGTCGCGCGGCTCGACAAACATTCCTGGAACGACGCGGACTGGCTCCAACATCGTTCCACCAGAAACTGGCTCGAGCAGCCCATTTCCGTTTACGAAGTACACCTCGGCTCCTGGCGCCGCATGCCCGAGGAGAACAATCGCTGGCTCAGCTATCGCGAACTCGCCGACCAGCTGATTCCGTACGTCAAGGAACTCGGTTACACGCACATTGAACTGCTGCCGATCATGGAGCATCCCTACGACGGTTCGTGGGGCTATCAGACGCTGGGCTATTTTGCCGCCACCAGCCGCTATGGATCCCCGACCGACTTCATGGAATTTGTGGACCGCGCCCACCAGGCCGGCCTCGGCGTGCTGCTCGACTGGACGCCCGCGCATTTTCCGCGCGACACGCACGGCCTGGCGCAGTTCGACGGCACGCATCTCTACGAGCATTCTGATCCGCGCCAGGGCTCGCATCCCGATTGGGGCACGCTGGTTTACAACTACGGCCGCAATGAGGTGGTGAACTTCCTGACTTCCAACGCGCTTTTCTGGCTGGATAAATATCACATTGACGGATTGCGCGTAGACGCGGTCGCTTCGATGCTCTATCTGGACTATTCGCGCCAGCCGGGCGAGTGGATTCCCAACCGCTACGGCGGCCGCGAAAATCTCGACGCTATCGATTTTTTCAAACGGCTGAACGAAGTGGTGCATCAGCGCTTTCCCGGCGTGCTGACCATCGCCGAAGAGTCGACGGCCTGGCCGGGAGTTTCGCGGCCGACGTATCTTGGCGGGCTGGGCTTCAGCCTGAAGTGGAACATGGGCTGGATGAACGACACGCTGACCTATTTTTCCAAGGACTCCATTTACCGGCGCTACGAGCACAACAAGCTCACTTTTTCGCTGCTCTATGCGTTCAGCGAAAACTTTATGCTTCCCTTTTCACACGACGAGGTCGTCCACGGGAAAAACTCACTGCTGCACAAAATGCCCGGCGACATGTGGCAGCAGTTCGCGAACCTCCGTTTGCTCCTGGCCTATCAATACGCGCATCCCGGCAAGAAGCTCCTGTTCATGGGGCAGGAAATCGCGCAACGGCAGGAATGGAGCGAAACGCGCAGCCTGGACTGGCATCTCCTGCAACACGATTCGCACCTTGGCATCCAACGTCTGGCGGCCGACCTGAATAAACTTTTGGCAAGCGAGCCCGCACTCTATCAGGTAGATTTCGACTGGCAGGGTTTCGAATGGGTGGACGCAAACGATTCCGACAACAGCGTCTATTCCTTCATCCGCCGCGGCAAGAATCCAGACGACCTGTTAATCGTGATCCTGAACGCAACACCCGTTGTGCGCTATGGCTATCACATCGGGGTGCCGCGTCCCGGCCACTACGAAGAAGTTCTGAACACCGACGCGGCAAGTTACGGCGGCTCGAACGTCGGCAACCTGGGCGGGATGAACGCCGGCGAACATGCATGGCAGGGGCGCCGCTATTCGCTGGCGCTTACGCTGCCCCCGCTCGCAGCCGTCTTTCTGAAGTGGCGATCCACCTGAGGGCCATGCAACCCCGCGCCTTAAGGTAAACTCTATAGAGATATAGACTGTTTGCTAGCGAGGTTTGTTGTGTCTCCAACGACCAGACAATGGATTTACAGTTCGTCGCTTTTACTCGCCGCCGCCCTTTATCTCGGACTTTCTACCACCGCGCGCGCGCAAGACCCCGGCCCGCTCCCGCATCCTCCCTCTCCGCGCACGCAGGCTCCTCCTCCCCCGCCGCCACCGCCGCAGCAGCCCGCGAGCCAGACGTACCATTCTTCCCCGCCGCCGCAGTCGATCCATTCCCCCGGCGACAGCCCGATCCTGAACGAACCGCCCAAGCAACCTGTGGACCAGATCATCAAGCGATTTTCGGAACGAGAATCAGAGTTCAGACTCGAACGCAGCAACTACACCTACACGCAGACTTTTTCCATCCAGACAGTTGACGACGACGATCGGCCCGACGGCGAGTACCGTATGACCAGTGAAATCGTGTTCACGCCCGACGGCAAGCGATTTGAAAAGGTGACGTTCGCGCCTCCGGACACGCTGCGGCGCATCCAGTTAAGCGAACAGGATCTCGACGACGTGCGCAACGTCCAACCATTTGTGTTGAACGCTGAAGACCTGCCCAAATACAACGTCACCTACGTGGGCCGCCAGCAGATGGACGAGCTATCCTGCTACATTTTCGACGTTGCGCCGAAAACCATCGAGAAAAAGCAACGCTATTTCCAGGGCCGCGTGTGGGTGGACGACAACGATTTGCAGATCGTCATGTCCGACGGCAAAGCGGTGCCGGATATCATCAACAAGAATAACGAAAACGTTTTTCCGAGGTTCCGGACCTACCGGCAGAACATCGAGAAGGGTTTCTGGTTTCCGGTGTACACCCGCGCCGACGATTACTTGCACTTTCGCTCGGGCGACGTTCACATCCGCATGACCATCCGCTACTCCAACTACAAGCGATACGGCAGCACGGTGAAAGTGGGCTCGGCGACGGAGATCAAGGAACCACACTAGACGTATCGCTGCCGCGCATCGAGAAAATGAATGGCAACCGGGGTCGCCTTGTTCGTATCCTAATTACGTGGTTCTTGCCCGCCCGCGCATGCGGCAAAGTGTTAGCTGAACATTTATTGTGGGCCTCGGCCCGAAGTTGAGAGTCACCCACCTGTCCTCTCAGCCAGTTACACCATAAGAATAATTAATTCACCACGGAGCCAACTCTTTGGCCGGCGGCGGCACACTAAACTAGGAGTGGCTGAGGTTTCAGTTGGGGTGTTTAGGCATGAGCCGTTTTTCAACAAATGTTTTTCCAGGCCGCCGCAACCGCGCGGTATCTGTTTTCCACCAGGTGCGGCTCATCGCCGCGTTTTTGCTCTTAACATCGATTACCTTAGTTTCCGCTCGGCCGGTCATCGCGAATTGCGGAAATATTCCCGCGGGAAAGTCTTTCTGGGTCCGCCTGCTGGATCCGGTTGCATCCTACAGTTCCAAGCCGGGTAACTTTATCCGCGCGGTTCTGATTCAATCCCCGGATTGCGACGGCGCGCCGGTCTTCCCCGCAGGGCTCGAAGTGGACGGACAAGTAGTTTCCGCGCGCAAAGTGGGGCTGGGGTTCATCCACGAAACCGCTTCGCTGGAAATTATTTTCGACCGCATCGTTACCGCCGACGGAAACGTGCTCCCAATCGCCTCCCAGGTTATGGAGGTGGACAACGCGCGGGAAAGAGTGCGCAAGGGCAAAATCCAGGGCATCCTGGCGACGTATACTCCGCAGGGGCGGATCACGGACGGCCTGGGCCATTTGCCGTCTCTTAATCCTTACAGCGCGCCGAGTTTGATTGTCTATCGCCTCTTCACCGTTCTTCCGGAGCCGGAAATTTATCTGCCTCCGGGTACCGACCTGCGCCTGCGATTGAATGTTTCGCTCTATGTCGGCGACCAGCCGGAACTTCCGCAGGTGTCTTTCCAGATGGACGAACTCGAACGTGGCGACGTGGAAATGCTGCTGCAAAAAAACACCTCGCGCACGTTCACGGGTAAGGGGAAAGAGGCCGATCTCGTAAACGTCCTTTTTCTGGGTTCACGCGGGCAGATGGATTCGGCTTTTCATTCTTCGGGCTGGACGAATGCGGATCGCATCTCAACGCACAGTGTGCTGCGCGAATTTGAGGCTTTTCTCACTCTTTCCAACTATCCCAACGCGCCCATCACCACGCAATACCTGCAGGGGCAGAGGCAGGAAGTTACCTGGCAAAAGAGTTTTAACAGTTACAGCCGGCGCGACCACGTTCGGCTTTGGGAGAAGCCGGAAACCGTTTTAAACCAGGACGCCTGGCTGGGCACTTATTCCCGCGAGACCAGCGCATCCCTTTCCATCACCCAGCATAAATTCATTCATCACCTGGACCGCAATCTGGACGATGGCGTGAACATGCTGGTTCGCGATCTGACGCTGGCCGGTTGCGTTAAATCCGTGCAACTTCTGCCGCGGCCGGAATTGCACAACTCGTTTATGAACGCCACCGGCGACGAGATGCGCACCAACGGCATGCTGACCGTGGTGCAACTTGCGGATTGCACGAACTCACAGACGGAAATCGCGCGCGCCAATCCCCTGATTCCTATTCGCCCGCGTTCCCGGTTTGTGCGTTACCTCCGCACGCAGGTCTTGATCTATAAGAGCGACGTCTTTCGGGGCAACCTGATTTACAGCGGCTATTATGTCGGACGCGTCTGCATCCATGCGTTCCGCTCGCGCCACCAGCACGGACAGGAAGAGGACGCCGACGGCCTGCCACTCAGCCCCGTTTCGCCGGACACGCTGTTTCCGCAAATCACAATTGCCCGCGCATCGGGCTTTTAAGGAAATCGGCGTAAGTCTGGACGCCGCGACGTGCTGGCGTGCAAGGCGCCCGCACCGTAAAACCGTTCGGGGTGCAAAATACGCACTTCGGAAATCGACCGCTACACTGCCGGAAAGAGCCTGTTGTCGCGTTCACGGACGCGCGCGGCCCACAAAATTCCATTTGGCCCACGCAAACGTTTCAAGCTCCGGCTCGAAATATCGCCGCGCCAGTTGCGAAATTTCCTGCGGGCGTCCGAGCCAGTTTTCGTAAGTCTGGCGCTCGTAATCAATCATCGTGGCCAGCGCGTCCAATTTCACAGAGAGGCGCCGCGCCAGCAGATTTTCCGAAACACCATGCACGAAGCGAAGGAACGGCGTTAGCCAGGGCTCCACGAATACAACGCGGCCGCCAGGCCGCAGGACACGCTTTAGTTCGGCAAATACACGCTCGAGATCGTCCGGCAAAACCGGCAAGTGGTGCAATCCGCCCTGTACGATGGCGGCGTCCTTGCTCTGCTCCGCAAACGGCAGTGCTCGGCAGTCGCCCGCATAACAGCGCGCCTTTCCCTTGTATTCCGCCAGCAAACGGGGGGATAGGTCCACGCCTTCGATATTCCGGAAGCCGAGCCGTGTCAGGGCGTGCAATCCGTTGCCGCGCCCGCAGAAAAGTTCCACCACATTTGTTTCGCGCGGCCATTGGTTGACACCCAGGCGGCGTAACCGCTCCATGAATTTCCGGATCTCCTCCTCCGGCGTTTCGAAACGCAAATACGCCGCTTCCCACGGATCGATTCCCTGCTTTACCGTATTCTGCGCTGAATCCGTCATCGAGCCCCAGTGTCCCCCTGCCTTGCGTGTGCTAAAGTTTTACCCGGGAAGTGCCGCATCGCAGTTTCCCACACTCTTCGATTTCTGGCGAAATGGATTCTCCTTCGGGAAATGTGGAAAAACGTTCTGCCTTTGACGGACCGATGACTTCCGCGCCTCAGTCGTGGCCGCTCTCCTGGATTGCGCGCAGCCATCGCGCGCTCGTCTTTGGCCGCCGCGCGCGCGTTCTTGCGGAGGCACTGGCGCCGCTGATTCCAGCGGAAGCTCGGAGTGTTCTCGATATCGGCTGCGGCGATGGCACAATCGCAAGCCTGATTGCGGAACGCCGCCCGGAGCTTGCCCTTGAAGGAGTGGAAGTGATTCCGCGGCCGTCTTGCCGCGTGCCCTGCCGTGCGTTCGATGGCGCGAAACTTCCCTTCCCCGATCTGTCGTTCGATGTTTGTTTATTCGTGGATGTGCTACACCACACCACGGACGTCACGCAACTCCTGCGCGAGGCTGCTCGTGTTTCGCGCACTTGTGTTGTGCTGAAAGACCACCTGAGCGAATCTTCGTTTGACCACGCCACGCTGCGGGCGATGGATTGGATAGGCAACCGCCCGCATGGCGTCACTCTCACATACAACTACCAGTCTCGAATCCAGTGGCAGGAACACTTCGCAGCCTGCGGCCTGCAATCTGTGGAATTTTCCACCGATCTCCCGTTATACCCATTTCCCTTTTCGTTGTTGTTCGGCAGAAAGCTGCACTTCGTTGCGCAACTCACGAAACGATTGAGCTTGTAGCTCAGGCCTTCAGGCTTGAGGGTTTTCGTTACCCCGGCACAATTTCGCTCAAACAAAGGTAAACCCTCACCCCTGAAGGGGTGAGCTACAGGGCGTTTGCCACACGCCGGGAATCACTCGCGCGCAACTCGGGCAATTCCCATTTTTCATGCGGTTGTCTTGCACGTCGTGCCAGGAGCGGCGGATGAGCAGCTCGCCGCAGCCGGGGCAATATGTATTTGCGGCATCGCTGTAGATATTTCCCTCGTACACAAAATGCAGGCCCGCCTTCAATGCAATTTCCCGCGCGCGATGCAGAGTTTCGGGTGGCGTAGCCGGCTTGTCGCGCAGCTTGAAATCGGGATGAAACGCTGTGAAGTGCAGCGGCACGTCAGGCCCCAGATGTTGCAGCACCCACTCCGCCAGGCGCTGCGTCTCCGCGGGATCATCGTTAAGCGTTGGAATCATCAGATTCGTAAGCTCGAACCAGACGCTGGTCTCATGTTTCAGCCACTCCAGTGTCTTCAGCACCGGCTCCAGATGCGTCAGCGTAATCTTGCCGTAAAATCCCTCGGTAAACGCCTTCAGGTCCACGTTCGCCGCGTCTACCTGATCGTAAATATCGTGAAACGCTTCGTAGGTGATGTAGCCGTTGGTCACCATCACCGTCTTTAAGCCGTATTTCCTGGCGGCGCGGCAAATATCAATCACGTACTCTCCCCAGATCGTCGGCTCGTTATACGTAAACGCGATCGAATCGCACCCGTATTTCAATGCGAGCAACGGTACTTCCTCCGGAGGCACAGGCTGCGACCTCACCTGGTCCTGATGCGATTTCGAAATATCCCAGTTCTGGCAGAAGAAACACCCCATGTTGCAGCCGGCAGTGCCCATGCTGAACACGCGTGTGCCCGGCAAAAAATGATTCAACGGCTTTTTCTCGATGGGATCAATCTGCAGCGCTGCCGGGGCTCCGTAGCCGAGGTTGTAAAGCTTTCCGTCATGATTGATGCGGATGAAGCAGAATCCCGATTGCCCGGGATGGATATGGCAGTGGCGAGGGCAGAGGAAACAGTGCACGCGCCCGTTCCCTTCCGGCTCCCACCAGTGCGCTTCGTGCAGCGCTTCCGTCTTCTGGAGGACCTTCAGATCGCTCATGATCCTCCTCCTGCGGACAGTATACTCCGCGCAAGCGCAAGTCTCGCTTCAGGATAGAAAAAGTGTAGTAGCCGGCATTAAAACCGGCCGCTGCAAGTTAGGCGTTAATTGGATATTGCTCAGGCGTGGCGCCGCTGCACGCGACGGCGTTCAGCGGACCAGTCGGCAAAGCGCTGCAACTGGTCGCGATACTTCCATGTGAGTTGAAAAAATTTGGCCGCGGTCATGTGAGCCGCTTCTTTGCCAAGAAACGTCTCGAACCGCCACTGCAGGTATGGGCTGTTCCACGGCCGCAACCGGTAGCCCCTTGTTGCAATCCAATAAAGCTGAATCGTCTTCCACATCGGTCTTGCCTTTCTTAAACGAACAGCAGTTAGCCGAGCGGGGCGGACAGATGTTCATGCACTATGACCCAGGTTTTCCCCTTTTTTTCCCAGATTCCCGTGTACCGCACCGGTGTATCGATCGTCTTGCCATCTTTCATTTTCGCGGAGAAGTGCATTGGCACGGTGGTCCAGGCAACGTTCCCGCGCCGAGTCACCTTTAATTCTTTTCCCGCGGTCAGCGAACCGCTGGCCATTTGATCCAGCAATTCTTTGCGCACGCCCACGTCGTATTCTTTCCAGCTGCTGTAGGAAAATGGCGCCAGGTCGTAAAAAACCAACCCATCCTCTTTCGCATAATACTTCGCCGCGTTGTCGGGATCGCCTGAGCTCCAGGCGGTGCAGTAGCCATCGATCAGTTTTCGGAAAGTGGCATCGTCCGTTGCCCGCTGCTGGGCCCGCGCGCCTGCAAAAGTCAGCAACCCGCCGAAAAGAGCAATCAGCACATACAGAACCCAGTGGTTCCCCGGCCTGCTCGTGCGCGTCGTCAGAGATGGATTTCCCAAGATCCATACCTCGCAAGGATGAGTTTTCCGGCCAATCCGCGCCTGGTGGAGCAGAGTGGAAGTACCTTAGTCACATTGGGGGGACAATTCAAGCGGAAATTGTGGTTTAACGGAAATTTATGCGGCCAGGCGCTTCACCCAGATGCGGGTAGTTGCTGGTTTGCCTAAGTGCATCGTATGTCCACAGGCGCGGACGGTCATCGTCTCGTCGTACTCGCGCTTCAGGACTTCTACTTTCGTCGCCGGCAGCAGGCGCAGTCCTTCCAGGAATTCCAGGAAGCCTTCGTCCTTTTCGTAGACGCACAAAATTTCGGCACTGTCTTTGGCCTTTAGTTCGGAGAGCAGCACGCCGCCTTGCTTGCGGAGTTGCGCGATGCCGCCGTTCATCGGAACGCCGTGCGGGCAGGTTTTTCGCGCGGCGAAGCGTTTCAGCAGCAGCGCTTCCACCTCCGGCGAGATGGCGTGCTCCATGCGCTCGGCTTCGGCGTGGGCTTTCGACCAGGACAGGCCGATCACTTCCGTCAGCAGCATTTCGGCGAGCTGGTGGCGCAGCATCAGGTGCTGTGCGTTTTTGCGGCCCTTTTCCGTCAGGTGGATGCGTCCGCCGCGTTCGATTTTTACGTGGCCGTCGCGCGTCATGCGCTTCAGCGCCGCGGTGACAGCCGGAGGCGTCACGTTCAACTCTTCCGCAAGGCGCGCGCTGATGGGCACCTGGTTCTCTTCCAGCATCTCCCAGAGCGCTTTCAGGTAATCTTCCTGCGAAACACTTGTCTGCTCGCGTCGCACTTCTTCTCCTCTGCTTGCTTTAAACCGCCGAGCGCCGCTTTTCCCGCAATTGCCGCGCCAGGCCGTTCACGCGCCCTCGAATCTCTTCCAGGATTCTCTGGTAAGTGGCCGAGTCTTCGCCATAGGGATCCCCGACCTCCCAGTCTTCCACCTTTTCATAATCCTCGAATTCCAACTCGCGCATTCTGCCGCTGAGGTTGATCACCAGATCGGCGCGCTTCCAGGCCTCCGGAGCAATGCGCTTCGACGACAACCCTTCCGCCGAATACCCGTTCCGCCGCAGTGCTTCCTGTGTGCGCAGTGGAATTTCACCAAGCGGGTAGAGTCCTGCGCTCGCCGGCTCAATCACATCGCCAGCGTCGCTTCTGGCAATAGCCTCCGCCATAGGGCTGCGGCAGGCATTCCCGAAGCAGACAAAGAGAACATGGGCCTTCTTTTGTTCCATCAGGATTTCAATTTATAAGGAATCCCTGCCAGAGGCAACTCGGCGCGCGCCGGCGTTTTCAGCGGCGTGGACTGCCGCCATCTCCAGAAAATGTTCGTGAACGGTCGTATCGTCGGTCAATTCCGGATGAAACGTCGCCGCCAGCACATTTCCCTTTTCCACCAGCGCCGGTTTTCCTTCGTGCCGCGCCAGGACCTCAATGCCCTTCCCTAATTCTTCAATGATAGGGCCGCGAATGAACACCATTTCGAGCGGCTCCTGCTTCAGCTTGCTCGGCTCGTAGAATACGTCGCTTGCCAGCTGACGGCCGTAGCCGTTCCGCAAAACCGTCATGTCCAGCAAGCCCAGCGATTCCTGCGGAGGATTATTCACCTTCGATGCCAGCAGAATCGCCCCGGCACACGTACCGAAAACCGCTCCGCCCCGCTTGGAAAACTTTCGAATGGCGTCGAACAATCCCTCTTCCTTCAGAAATTGCAATTGCGTGGTGGATTCTCCGCCAGGCAGAACAACGCCGTCGCACCCTTGCAGATCTTCGACAGTGCGCACTTCCACCGTCTCGGCGCCCAATGCCTGCAGCATCGCCGCATGTGCAGCAAAATCACCTTGTATCGCAACGATTCCGATCTTCACAGGCCCATTCTTCTTTCTGTCCCTGTTCGAATGAAGCGGCCGGGCGCGCACGCTTTCCGCCGCCCTCCGCCCGGCCATTTTCTTCCTTGAATGGTTCTTCCTGGTGCCTTTGGCGCTAAGCTTCAAAGCCCACCTTACCAGCCGCGCGTAGAGAGCAGGTCTTTTTCTTCCAGTTGCCGCACGTCGATTCCGGGCATCGCTTCGCCAAGCTCCTCGCACGCCTCGAGAATCGCTTTCGGATCTTCAAAGTGCGTGTTCGCCTTCACGATAGCCTTCGCGCGCGCTTCGGGATCGCTGCTCTTGAAAATTCCGGAGCCGACAAAGACCGCTTCCGCGCCAAGCTTCCGCACCAGCGCTGCATCCGCAGGAGTGGCAATGCCGCCGGCCGAAAAATTGGGAACGGGGAGTTTCCCGGTCTTTGCGATTTCACGAATCAGGTCGAGCGGCGCGCCCATCTCCTTCGCCGCGCGCATCAACTCATCGTCACGCAGTGTGGTCAGCCGCTTCATTTCGGAAACGATCGTGCGCATGTGGCGCACCGCTTCCACCACGTTGCCGGAGCCGGCTTCGCCCTTCGTGCGAATCATCGCCGCGCCTTCCGCAATGCGCCGCACGGCTTCCCCGAGATTGCGCGCGCCGCAGACGAACGGCACGCGATAATCGTGTTTCCAGATGTGATTCTCTTCGTCGGCCGGCGTCAACACTTCGCTCTCGTCGATGAAGTCCACTTCCAGCGCCTGCAGCACTTCCGCTTCCGAAAAATGCCCGATGCGCACCTTGGCCATCACCGGGATAGTCGCCGTCTTCATGATTTCGCGGATCACCTTGATGGACGCCATCCGCGCCACGCCGCCCTCTTTGCGAATATCGGAGGGGACGCGTTCGAGAGCCATCACCGCACAAGCGCCAGCCTTTTCCGCGATGCGCGCCTGCTCGGCGTTGGTGACGTCCATGATGACGCCCCCTTTGAGCATCTCCGCCAGTCCAACCTTAACCCGCCATTCGTTCGAACCCTTGGTTTTTCCGCCGTGACCGTTGCCGCTGCCGTTCGGTTTCTTTGCTTGCATGTTCCTTCTCCTCTGAAAAATTGGCGAATCCCTAAACTTTTTCTCGTTCGGTGCGAACGCGCTCGAAATGTTCCTTGTCAATCGCCACAAAGCGAGCCGTGCCGCGGGCCAGCAGGTTTCCTTCGGCGTCGCGAATCTCGCCCACACGAAACCGGTTGCGGCCCTTTTCTTCTTCCTGCCAGCCTTCCACGACGATTTCGCGGTCAACGGGCACCGGCTTGCGATAAACCACGTTTAACTCCGCGGTCACCGCTTTTTCCTCCGTCAGTTTCGAAATCTTTCCCATCGCTTCGTCCAGCACCACTGCGATAATTCCGCCGTGCGCAAAGCCCGCACCGCCGGCGTAGTTTGCGCCCAGCACAAACCGACCGCGTGTCCGCCTCGCATCAAAATCCAGATCAAACACCAGACGCATCCCAGCTTCGTTGTCGCCACCGCAGCCAAAGCAGCGGTTCGCTTCCTGAGTTTCGAGTTTGATGATTTTCGCCATCGTTAAACCAGCGCTACGTGCGCGCGCTCCGCTCGACGCGTGCCCCGTTGCCGCTTCCGCATCTCGCTCTTCAGGAGTTCCGCTAATGTCGCCACGCCGCGCGCCAGTTCCTTTTCGTTCAAGCTGGCAAATCCCAACCGCAGCGTGTTCGGCATCGGCGCCTGCACGTAAAAATATCTTCCCGGCGCGAAGAGCACCCCGCGTTCCCGCGCATGAATCATCAGTTCGCTGGCGTCGAAGCCCGGTGGCAGTTCCAGCCACAGGCACATCCCGCCTTCGGGCTTCATCCAACGCACACCCTCCGGCATCTGCCGGCGCAACGCTTCATCCACCGCGCGCAAGCGGTCCGCGTACACCTTGCGCATCTTCGTCAGATGTTTCTGGAACAGCCCGCGCTTCAGGAATTCCGCCATCGTGGCCTGCGCCAACTGATCCGTGTGCAGGTCGGTCATCTGCTTCACCAGCCGCAACCGTTCGATTGCCGCGTGGGGAGCAACGATCCAGCCCACGCGCAATCCGGGGAAAGCCACTTTCGCGAAGCTGTCGATGTGGATCACCAGATTCGTTCGATCCAGTTGCTTCAGCGAAGGAATCCGCTCTTCCTGCGTATTCAGCCGTGCGTAGATGTGGTCTTCCACCACCGGCACCTGGTGCCGCGCCGCCAATTCCATCACTCGCCGGCGCGAGGCCAGCGGCATCGAGGTTCCCGTAGGATTCTGAAAGTCTGGCGTCAGCACCAGCAGCTTCACGCGATTCGCCGCCAGCGTGGCTTCCAGCACTTCCAGATCGATTCCCAGCGCGCTGCCGGGCTCCGCGTGCGTCCGCACCGGCACGCCCAGGCACCGCGCGCGCACTCCATGAAATACCATCGAAGCGCCGGGGTAGGTGGGATTTTCCATCACCACCGTATCGCCGGGGCGCACAAACGCTTTTGCGATTAAATCGAGCGCCTGTTGGCAACCATCCGTAACCAGCAGCGTCTCGTCTTTCGCTGGGATGCCGTCCTGCCGCAACATCTCCAGCAAGGCCGCCTTCAAGGGAGCATAGCCGTCCGACGCGCCAAGGTTCAGGATGTCCTGCCCTTCGCGCTTTAATGCCGCCTGCGAACAGGCCTGCAATTCTTCGATGGGAAAAAACTCGGGGTCGGGGCGGGCCATGACAAAAGAGAGCGAGTTGACCGGCGCTTCGGCTGTCAGCCGACTCAAAATTTCTTCGCTGCGCTCATCCGCAAAAAGCAATTCCCAGCGCAGGCCCTCGCCGTTCGACAAGCTTGGCGGAGCGGGCGGCGTGATTTTCAGTCCATTGCCGTTGTTGCGGATGAACGTGCCGCGGCCGACGTGTCCCTGGATCAATCCTTCCGATTCCAGCTCGGCGTAGGCGTTTGCCACCGTGGTGCGATGGACGCCCAGCGTCTGCGCCAGTTCGCGGCTGGCGGGAATGCGGTCGCCGGGGCGCAAATCGCCCGCGTGCACCAGGGAGCGCAGTTGGTCGCGCAATTGAATGTAGAGGGGAATGTGACTTTCGGGCTGAAGGTGTAATGGCAGCATTGTCTCTCACCCCAACCTGATTCTACCAGACATTGGCCTAGTAAAAGAGCCAATTTGTCTCCCGCAAGCGGCCTCCTGTGGCACAGCCATTCCTGGCTGTGCTCTTGGGGTTCGCGTCGGATCCGCCAGCCTTTAGCCCCAACCTCACCCCGGCCGAATGCCGCCTGTACCGTTCTTCTCCCCAGCCTTCAAATCGCGGATGCACAACTTCGTCCAATCCCGGGCGTCGCACTGGTAAATCTCTTTCAGCGGCAAATCCTCGTCCTGCACCTCATACGACCCGGACTGCATGTCCTCGCTGTCGTCGGTGGACGCGACGGCAACGGGACTCCCTTCGTTCACCCGCACGCGAAACTGCTTCGTCGCCGCCTCATAATTCGAATAGAGGAAACAATGGCCAACACACGCGCGATCCACAACATGCAGCGTCACCATGCGATAGTCGGGCGGTTCAAAGATCGTCGCAAGCACACGCGTCCCCGGCGGCAGTGTTCGCGTAATTCTTTCCGCGTTTTCTTCCAATTGGTCCCACAACCGCGTATCCCGATAGACAAACGTAAAATAGACCGCCGCGCACGCCGCCAGCGCAACAAAATGCCACTTACGCGGCCGCAACGTCCCGAGCCAGCAGAAAATGAAAATCGCGCTGACGAGCGTCAATCGCGTCACCAGCAGTCCAATCCAGCCCGCATTCTCGTCGGGTCGCAAATTCTCCGGCAACAGCGAAGTCAGGCAAAACGCCACCGCGTAAAATTCCGGGAACAACCTTCGTTCTTTCGCATTTCCGTTTCCGCGCTGCCACGGAAACAAATCCAGCAGCGTCGCCACAATCACAAAGGCGATCATCGCCAGCGACATGTACCAGGTCGCCGGGCGAAAAACCCAAAACTGGTCCGCTCCGTTCCAGCGGAAAAACGGCCGGTCCGGCCAGTCCGGCTGATATTCCGGATGCCGTGCCAGCATCCAGTGCACCGCCAGTCCAACGCCAACTGCCGCCGCCGGAGGCAACCATTCCTCCCAACCCTTCATGCGCGGCCACAATAAGCGGTACGCGCCCGCGGCGAGGAGCCATAAGAATCCCAGTGGGTGCGCCAACAACGCCAGCGGCGCCAGAATCACCGCCAGCAAAATCCCCCGCCGCTCGCCGTGCCACAACGCCGCCAATCCAAAACAGGCCAATCCGAGCGATAGGTAGTAGTTCATGAACCCCATGTAAAAAACATACCCGTAGGCCAACATCGCCAAGCCCGGCAGCAGCAACCAGGGACGCTTCCGCGTCGCCACGCTGATCAACGTGAAGACGCCCCAGAAAAACACCAGTACGCACAAGGAAACGGCAATCTTCTCCGCCGCGCCAAACCCAAAAACCCCGCCCAGCTTCAGCAACATCAGGTCGAAGAGCACATTCTTTGCCTGCCACACGGTATAAACGCCCGGCGCGTTTCCCTTGCCAACCAACTGCGCCAGCCAGGCGTTGTAGACGTGGCTCGCCAAATCCCCCGCCTGAATGTGCCGTTGCCAGAAACACGG
>Ga0210406_10003992_pt1 | contig 16005 bp, 14 predicted proteins | sample IncBWC30MmetaG_FD_155454 | JGI IMG/M metagenome (GOLD analysis project Ga0210406, IMG submission 155454) | Forest soil microbial communities from Barre Woods Harvard Forest LTER site, Petersham, Massachusetts, United States - Inc-BW-C-30-M | ecosystem: Environmental > Terrestrial > Soil >... | reverse complement strand
GTGCAAAACTGGGAACGTCGAAGGCCGGTTTGGGAACACGTAATCGGTGGAATTGTCGGAAGCCTCGTCCAGGTCTTTGCGAGCGGGGAGGCCGAGCTTCATTTTGCAATAGGCGCGGTAGTAGCCCACTAGCGGATAATTCTGCGGCAGCACGGCTCCCGGTTCCGACGCGAGAATATCCACTGGAGACGGGTATTGGCGGCTCAGCAAAGCCAGCGCGTCTTCGTAGAAACCCAGGTCCAGATACCCGATCGCGAGGTTCAATACACGTTCGGGATCGGCCCCCAGATGAGGCCACAGCCCCGGATCGTCTTGCCCCAGCCTGACTTGCTCGTAACGTAGCGCCGAGTTGGTTGGATCCATTGACTGCAAGGCCGCCAGCCGCTGACGCGCCTTCTCGGTTTGGCCGAGCCGCCGCAGCAATGCCACTTCCATCTCGCCTGCTCGCAGCATGCCGGGAAAGGTCGCGAGCAGATCCTCGATTAGCTTCAAGGCGCCAGCATTATTCTTAGAGCGAACCAAAAGCTCAGCCAACGCGACGGAAGCGGCCGTCCGCCAGGGCTGGTGGGCGCGGACAGATTCGAGCTCCGGTCGAGCCTTCCGATCGTCGCCCAGAGCCGCATAAGCGATGCCCAGATAATAGTGGATCTCATCATCGTCTGGAAAGCGTGCTTTCACGCGGTTTAATGCCGGTACTGCGTCCTGCCAGCGGTTCTCGCTCAATTCCAGCCGCCCCGCCGCGCGGTTGAGCTCCGCGTCATCGGGCAAACGTTGCAGGCCACGCATGTAAACCGAGCGTGCGACTACGGGCCGGCCCTGGAGTTCATTAAACTCTCCCAGCTTTAGAAAATCCGGTGGACTGTTCAGATTCTCCTCTCGTGGATTGGACGCCGGCTGCGGTCCGAGCTTCACACGGGTCGCCGGTAGAGCATCATATTGATTCTCGGTGTGCGTCAACAGAACCTTACCCGCTTCGTCCAACAACTGAAAGGTGTATTGCGGCGCCGGAGCCAAGCCAATCAGGATTTTTTTGAAGGTAACTATCGGGTCTAAATTAGCCGTTTCCTCGAACACAACGCTAGTGCCGTTCAGGATGCGCAATTTGGCGCTGGGTATTTTGTGATTCGCGTTGAACTCCACGGCAAGCTGGATGCGGCCGCCTTGATCGGGGATACGAGCGAGATTCAGCACGCCCTCCAAATTGGCCCGGGAAACTCCACCCAACTCTCGAACCGGCATCCAGTATTCGCTGAAATTTCGCGTTTCGCCCGGTTGGAGAAATCCGTAGGTCTCCTGATTTTCGAAAACCCCGGCCTGCATTTCAATGTAACTAGTGTTGTTGTCCGCTAACTCGGCCGCCGCCCACTGGTCGCTCTCACGCCCCCAAGACCACACCTTTTTACCCGGCGACTGTTTGGCATCGGCGTAATGCACGGTACCGGTGCGCAGCGACGGATGGTAGACCGCCATAAAAGGCTCGTGAGATTCGTATGCGAACAACGCGACGCCATTGCCTTTGTGATTGCCGACCACGCTCATGTCCACGCCAGCCGAGTTCACCGGCCAGGTGCCAATCTCGGTGCGGCCGTGCGTGGCGACCAGATGAGTTGGATAAATGAATCGCGTCTTGTCATCTACTCGGGCGATTCCGGCGTTGTTCCACCAATAGTATCGATGCCGGATTGCGCTGCGGTTATCGAAGAACACATTCTGCTCCAGAACCAAGGAGCCCGGCCGCAATACAAACTCCACTCGCCACTGCATTTCATCCACGCGATCGATGTTTCCGGCCCAAATGGAAGCGCTCCCATCGGCATTTTTGACGGTAGCGAAGTCGACCGGCGAGACTGCTGTCCAGGTGTGTCCCACCGGAAAATTCATCTCGATGCCCATCGCGACCCAGGCGCCCCGTAGGCCAACCGCGGACTTCTTCACCGACGGGTTGGCGTGGAACATCTCCTGGCCATTCAGCTTGTCTTTGCAGGAGTAGAGGTGGCCGCCCAAATCCGGCAGCACGATGCAGCTGAGATACTCATTTTCCAGCCGCAGTGCCCGCCATTCATGATCGAGGCGTTTTTTTGTCAATCCGTTACGCATAGTGTACGGATATACTTCCGGATCGCCCGGCGAGAATACTGGGAACGGGGGAATCGGGTCGGGAGAAGTTTCCTCGTAGGTCGGGAGCGAAAGCGTGTCCTCTCGGACGCTTACCTGGCTAAAACCAGGCAACGCGACGGCGACGAGGAGCGAACACAGCGCCGCGCGGCATTGATTTGCGTCCATTCGCGTGCCATCCCGCCGTCGGGAAAATGAGTACTTTTATGGTAGCATCGGTGAAATGAGGCAGCCGGTTTGTTCGACTTCCTGAAGGCGCCCCTTGAGGCGTTGGGAGACTTCTATATTCTGGCTGGACGGGCTATTGGAAACATCTTCCGCTCACCTCACTATGGCGATGACATCGCCCTCCAGATGGATAATATCGGCGTTGGTAGTCTGCCCATCGTCATTCTGACAGGGTTTTTCAGCGGGCTCGTAATCACGATGCAAATGGCGCGGGCGCTCGCGCAATACGGCGCTTCCGATCAAGTGGGACAGATCGTATCCCTCACCCTGGTCCGGGAACTAGGCCCCGTTCTGACCGCGCTGCTGGTGGCGGGGCGCAATGCTTCCGGTATTGCCAGCGAGCTGGGCTCCATGCGGGTTACCGAGCAGATTGACGCCATGCGCGCTCTAGGGACCGACCCGATTCAGAAGCTGGTAACGCCTCGCATGATCGCTACCTGCGTCATGCTGCCCTTGCTCACCGTCATCGCGGACTTTGTGGGGTTGATCGGAGGGTACGTTATCGCGTATCTCTCGATCGGCCTGCCCTCCTCCCAATATTGGAACAGCGCCTATCAAATCCTCGAGTATAACGATATCGTCCAAGGCCTTCTTAAACCATTCGTCTTCGCTTTTGTCATTTCGGTGGTCGGCTGCTTTTACGGCCTTAACACCACGGGTGGCACGCAAGGCGTCGGCCTATCCACCACCAAGGCAGTAGTTGTCGCTTCCGTGTGGGTGTTCGTGATCACCGCGATATTGACGCGAATCTTCGTGAACCTGCAGTGATGGCCACAGCTCCCAACACATCCGCCACCGACCACTTGCTGCGCGTTGAAAACGTCAGCTTGCGTTTCGATGAGGTGGTCGCCCTGGAGGGGGTCTCATTCCAGATGGGCGCCGGGGAGACGCGCGTAGTGCTGGGCGCTGCGGGTAGCGGCAAGACTACGCTGCTGAAGGCGTGTCTGGGACTCATCCAGCCCGATTCGGGGCACATTTATCTATTTGGCCACGATATCACCGAATTGGAAGAGCGCGAGCTGTTCGATATCCGCAGCAAGGTCGGGGTGCTGTTTCAAGAGGGCGGCCTCTTCGACTCGATAACAGTCGCCGAGAATGTGGCCTATCCGCTGATCAACCGGCGCGTACACGACGTTCCATTGAGCCAGATCGATGCCAAGGTGGAAGACGCCCTTCGATTTGTTGAATTGCAGCAAACCCTCGACAAGTTTCCGAGCGAACTATCGGGAGGCATGCGCCGGCGCGTCGGAATCGCGCGCGCAGTGGTCAGCGAGCCGCCGCTGGTTTTCTATGATTCTCCCACCGCCGGTCTGGATCCCATCACCGCCAACACCATTATGGCGTTGATCGCCAAGGAGCGAGATACCATGAATACCGCAAGCCTGATAGTCACGCAACGTTATCAAGATGGGCAACTGATGGCCAATTTTCGCTACAATCGCACGCATGGACAGTTGGAGCCGGTTTCCGGAAATGGGGCTGGAAACCACAAAGGCTCGAATCCGACACACACCACCTTTATGGTGATGAAAGAAGGCCGTCTCATCTTTGAGGGCGTCCAAGCTGAGCTCGAGGCCTCCACGGATCCATATATCTCCAAGTTCGTGCCCAAACATTCGGTAACTTATGGCGATTCAGACTAAAGCAAACTGGGCGCGGCTGAAGGTGGGCCTGATGGCCCTCGCTGCGATGAGCATTCTGGCGATTGTGATCTTTCTGGTCACCGGCCAGACTAATATTTTCGAATCGAAGGCGGTACTTTACACGTACCTGTCGGACGCCGCAGCCTTGACTATCGGCGCTCCCGTAAACCTGGATGGCATTCCGGTCGGCAAGGTCAAGCACATCAACCTCTCGGGGTCCAAGGATACTCGACGGCTGGTCCGCATCGAAATGGAAATCCCGGAGCACTCCCTGAAATCCATTCCTGTCGATTCAGTGTCATCCATCAGCGCCGCCAACATCCTGGGCACGAAATACATCAACATCAAGTCCGGTATGAGCGACATGACGGTCCGTCCCGGCCAGGAGATTCCGAGCCTCAATACCGCCGAATTCGAGAACGTGGTGCAGCAAGGCTACGCGGTGTTGACAGCTCTGCAAGGCACAGTCGAGAAGGTGAATGTCATTGTTGAGCGGCTGGATCGCATCACGGGCCTCGTCGAGTCCGGTAAAGGCAGCATCGGCAAATTGCTGGTAGATGAGACGCTCTACAACCATTTCCTGCAGATCGTCGATGAGGTCAAGCAGCTTGCGGATGCGCTGAACAGCGACCAAGGCACGCTCGGAAAGTTGCTCTATAGTCCGGAAGCGTACAACGATTTCCGAAAGGCAATAGCCCGGGTCGATAGCCTGCTGCAGGATTTGCAGGACGGCAAGGGCGCAGCCGGAAAGTTCTTGAAAGATCCCGCGGTCTACGACGAGCTGCACAAGACCATCGCCGACGCCGACAAGATTATCCAGGATCTGAATGCGGGACAAGGCAGCGCCGGAAAACTTCTGAAGAGCGACGAGCTGCACAAACAACTGGTCGATACTATCGCCAAGTTGGACCTCATCATCGACAAGGTCAACTCCGGACAGGGCACCATCGGGCAACTCCTGGTCAACCCGCAGTTGTACGACAATCTGAGCGGAGCCACGCGTGAAATGCACGGGCTCATGCAAGATTTCCGGGCCAACCCGAAGAAGTTTCTGCGCATCAAGCTCGGCCTGTTTTGAAATACCTCATCACGAATGCTGATGACTTCGGCTTTACGCGCGATGTCAACGAGGGTATTGTGCACGCGCATCGACAGGGGATTCTCACCGCGACCACGTTGATGGCGACCGGGCCTGCATTCGACCACGCCGTCGCGCTGGCGCGCGAAAATCCGGACTTGGACATCGGCGTCCATCTGGTGCTGGTGGGGAGCGAGGGGTATCCGGCAACGGTAGCGCGCTTGGTGGCGTCATTGGGGCGAATCCGGATATACGACGATCTCGCGCGCCAGATCGAGAAGGTTATGGATGCAGGGATCCGGCCCACTCACTTGGATACGCACAAGCACACTCATTTATTGCCGCCAGTTCTAGACGCCGTCGCGCGATTGTCTCAGGAGTTCAAAATAACGTGGGTTCGACGGCCTCTGGCAAGTCTCTTGCAGGGAGTGTTGACGCGTCACGGCTGCCGCACGACCGACCATTTCGCCGGCTTCGCAATCACTGGGCGCTATGATGCCGCTCGTCTCGCGAAGTTGATTCGCCGGCTTCCGGAAGGCATCACCGAATTCATGTGTCATCCCGGATTCTGCACCGCGGAGCTCGAGCGGGCTCACACTCGTTTAAAGGCCAGCCGGCGCCAAGAGCTCGACGCTCTCACCAGCCCGGAAGTCCGCGCCGCGCTCGAAGAATCGAACGTGGTGCTAACCCGCTACGCCGCGCTTTAGCACTTGCTCAGTGGCCGGCACGTTAGAGACCAACTCGTTCAAAATCCGGACGGCCGTCTCCTTGCCCCGCTCACCCACCTCCCCTATCGGCCCCACGCAGGCCGGACACCCCGCGTCACAAGTGCACGACCGCAGCACCTCCATCGCGCCCGCCAGCAATTTCGACGTCAGCTTGAACAGCGGCTGACTCTGTCCGATTCCGCCCGGATAACTGTCGAACAGAAAAAGATCGGGCTCGAAATTCCGCGCGCCCTTCGAAATATCTTCGGCGATCGCGATCCCGAGATCGTGCGGATCGCACATCAACAGTAATGCCGCGACAGTCCGCAAGACATTCGCCAGGCCCGCGAGCCCATTTTGCTTCTCAGTGGGTGTCAAGTCCGGAAAACGTGCCAGAAAGCTCTCGGGAAAGCGCAGCCAGAACGCCGTGGTCTGCATCTCGCGCTCTGGCATCGATAAATTACCCGCCCCGACGTTCTCCAGCGTATAAAACCGGACTTCTTGAAGCCCACCACTTGCGTATTTACCCGCACATCGCCGTGGGCCGCCCGCGCGCCATTTACCTCGTGTGATTCGAATTCCTCCAGCTCCTTCACCTGCGTGTAATCGATCGCATCCGTGAAATAATCGCTGTCCACGCGCCGCACGTACGCCTTCCGCCCGTCGTAATAGAACTTCTCCACCTGATATTGCCGCGCTTCGTGCAGATAGATAGCCTTCTCGTGAAGCGTTTCGAGCGCGAGGGGAAAAGAGACCTCCGCGATGACCTGGTGCTCGCCGGTAATATCCACCACGACGAAGTTGTCGCTCGATACCGCGCGCAGGCTCACGGCATCGGCCGGATAAGTGTCTGAGGTCCAATGCCAGCAGCCCGCCGAATGATGGAGCAACCCGGCTTCTTCCGCCAGGAAGCGGCACAATTCCGCCGGATCATGCGGGCCAAACTTCTCGCCGTCTCGAATGGGCAGCTCAAACGCGGCGCATTTCAAATGGTTGATCAGGATTTCCAGATTATCGGCGTTGATCTGCGCGTGCTCGGGTGACCGCTCGAAAAAATACTCCGGATGCTCGATGATGTATTGATCGAGCGGCGCGCTGGAAGCCACCAGCACCGCCAGAGACGCCGTCTGCCTCCGCCCTGCTCGCCCCGCGCGCTGCCATGACGATGCGATTGAGCCCGGATATCCGGCCATGATCACCGCGTCCAGCGATCCGATGTCGATGCCCAGCTCCAATGCGTTAGTCGCCACTACAGCGCGGATCTCTCCATCCCGCAGCTTACGCTCGATCTCGCGACGCTCGCGCGGGAGGTAGCCTCCACGATAGCCGCGCACCGTATCACCCGGCACTGGACCCCGCTCGCAGGCGTCGCGCAGGTACTTCAACAGGATCTCGGTAGCCAACCGGCTGTTCGCAAACACTAGCGTCTGTTGGTGTCGCTCGATGAATTCTGTAGCAATCCTCCGCGTCTCGTGCAAATAGCTGCGGCGTATCCCCAGCGCCCGGTTCACCACCGGCGGATTGTAGAAGACAAAATATTTTTCTCCGCTGGGCGCGCCGTTGCGATCCACAAGTTCAAACGGGGATTCCACCAGCGCCTCGGCCAGTTCCTTGGGATTCGCGATGGTCGCCGAACAGCAGACGAACTGCGGCGTCGAGCCATAGAACTCGCAGATACGTCTTAGCCGGCGCAACAGGTTCGCCAAATGGCTGCCATACACGCCGCGATAGTAATGCAATTCATCGATCACCACATAGCGCAGGTTCTCGAAACATTTCGCCCACTTGGTGTGATGCGGCAGAATGCCGCTGTGCAGCATATCCGGATTCGTCAGCACGACATTGGCTCGCTCGCGAATGGCGCGCCGCGCATCCTGTGGAGTGTCGCCGTCGTAGGTGAAGGCGCGAATCTCTGATCCCATAGCGTTGACGGCCGCCTGGAACTCGTGAAGCTGATCCTCCGCCAGCGCCTTGGTCGGGAAAAGATACATCGCCCGCGCCGCCGGGTCCTCAATCAGTTTCTGCAAAACCGGCAGGTTGTAGCACAGAGTCTTGCCGCTGGCCGTGGGCGTGACCACCACAACGTTCTTGCCAGCGGCGCACAGCTGGAACGCTTCCGCTTGATGCGTATAAAGCCGTGGGATACCGCGTGAACCAAGCGTCTGGCGCAACATGGGGGCAACTTCCGATGGTATGTCGGCGAAATCGCCCTCGCGGGCCGCCTGATGCCGGATGGCTCGAATCGGCGAATCCGGATCCGCCATCCATTTTTCGAAATGCGCTACCGAAGTCTCGATCCCACCTCGTGGCGCAAGCCCGCTCCGGTCCGAAAGCCCCAACGTCAAATTCATGGTTTCGCCTTTTCTTTGCCAGCTTACACGAAAAGGCAGCGCAAATCCAGGAAAATGTCTCAGCGTCCTGTAATTCGAAGACCGTCGAGGACCGACGCAGCGTATGTTTTCCCGCGCTCCAGCGCGTCCACATAAGCCTGACGGCGCTCCTCGCGGGTGTACGCGGAACCGACGCGATAAAAGCGCTCAAGCGATAGACCCACTACACGTGTCCCCGCATAAGCGATCGCGGCTTTGGGGATCAAACCGCCGCCCATGGGAATTTTCCCTACCAATTCCCGCGCCAGCGCGCGCCAGCCAAAGGCGCCTAAAACGATGGAAGCGATCTCCCTGCTCTGCTCCCGATAACCGACGTCACGATCGCTGGCCGCAGCCAATAGGAAAGCCATCCGAATCTGATTGGCCGTCAAAAAAGCCGTATCGGTCGCGAATTCCCCGATGGCCCAGGGAAGCGAAATGAAGGGCACAATATCCGGGATTGCTGTGGCGAGCGCGAATAGAGCATTTTCTTTTGCCACCTTCTTCACCATCCGCCGCGACACTTCCTCCCGAAAAGGGTGGACGTGCAGCGCCAGGGGAACAGCCAGATCCGGCCTGCGATCCAGCACATCATGGACAGTTTGCTGGGGAGCGTCATCGCGAAAAGCAAACACGCGGCTGGTCCGGCCCAATTCACCGACCGGCGAATCCTCGAAATAAATCTCGAGATCGTAATTCTGGGAAGGATAGGCGTGTTCCGAGGCCCGATAAATCACTCGCTGAACTTCCTCACGTCTCGCTGCGGACAATTCCCGCGGTGCCAGAAAATCCTCCATCCGGCGATACGCGTTTTCGCTATGAGCGTAGAGGAAAAGCCGTAGAGGGCGCTCGGTGTGTCGCCGTATCTCTTCGGGATTCAAATTGCCGATGGCTTCTTTAATGTTTTGGAGCACTTTTACAGACATGGAGGCGCGGAGCGAAACACTACTTTCAACTCCTTCCTCCATTCTAAACTGACTCCGATCCTTTCTACTTCGATGTAGGGCGCGAAATATCGCAGAACACTTTCGTTGGAGGGATGAAAATCGAGCGCGGGAGAAACCAGCAGCAGGCGAGGCAGCTCCGTGAGTAACTCTGTTCCGGGGAAATAGCCATTCACAGTGAACTCACGCCGGTCGAGGTGCCATTTCACACGCATCCAATAGTCCAAGGCCTGTAACGGTAAGTGGATGTCTTCGGTCGCCTTCAATTCGATCACCGCTAGCCTCCCTCCTCGCTGCATCGCGAGCAAATCCAGGACACCGCGATCGGCGGCGGCGAAGGCCGGCACCTGATCGTAAATAGGAGCCGCGAGCAGTCGAGCATCGATCTCTTCGATCGCGCTCCGTACCTGTGATTCGAGCCAGGCTTCGCGATTCCTCAGATACAGCGGATTCAGACGGTCGGCTGCTTCGGAACAACGAAACCGGCTTAATTCGGCGGCGAGTTGCCGGATCTCGCCCCCGTTCGAGGAACGCGCCTTCCGTTTTCTCTCCAGACCGAAACGCAGTTCTCCATCCACGGTTCTTGCAAACTCAAGCCCGCGGACGCGCAGGCTCAGCTCTCCATCGGCGCGATCCACTGTGTCCACACCGGGCGTTTCGCGGATGGGCTGAAGAAGACCGTCCAACTGGGAAGGCAGCCGGCGCCGGCAAGGCTCCAGGCGCGTGTCGAGATTGCCGTAGTCTCGCAAGTCGATTGGCTGCTCGACTCCTTCCGCCGTGTACACATACGCGACGTATTGCGCCGCGCGTGGATCGAGGAACAGCAGCCGCAAACAAGTGGGCTTCTCGCGCCCAGCAGGCAAGTAGAGGACCAGCCCGTAAATCACAAGACCGGGCTCGCGTCGACGAAGATAGTCGAGCCAGATCAGTCCAAAGGTCAGCGCACCGTCGGCGTGGAAAGGATCCGGCGAGGCTCCCACCGCTGCCCAGGCCGATCCGCCCTGCCGCAACATCGCTCTTGGATAGGCCGGTGAAAGGCTATGCTCCAGATCTGCTTCCGTGGTTAGCTCGGCGATCTTGTAGGCCGGGAACTGGCGGCGGAGGAACCGGCGGAACAGCTCGCGGAACTCGAGACGCGTGCTCTTGAGTTCCACGTTTTGGCCGGCCGCGCGGCGTAAATCGACCAGCGATAGAGTGCCTGAGCGTTTTGCGAAACGCTCGATGCGCAGCACCAGTTTGCCGCGCGACTCATTTTCGATTCCGGTGACCCGGCGGACCAAGTTCCGCCGATCATCCCAAGCCTGCAGGCTCAGAACACCATTACGCGATTCCAGCACGAAATTATCGGCGGTGATGGCCAGCGACTCTTCGCCGGGTTCGCACAGCACTGGCTCAATGCAGGACTCCAGAAAGCGCCGAATGGTTTGTTGGATTTCGATCAAAGGGTCCGGGACTCGAAGGCGGCAACTTCGAAAAGGTGGCAGGCTAGCGGCTGCGTTACCCTAATTGTCGTCCTTTGCCGAACGAAAAACCAGCTTTGCTTAAAGAAAGATTAGATCAGGTGGAAGCCCGAATCGCTGGCGCGGCGGCGCGCGCGGGCCGCAAGCGCTCCGAGATCGCGATGCTCGCGGTGACCAAGAAGTTTCCGGCGGCGGTGGTCGAGGAAGCCTACCAGCTTGGCCTCCGCGAATTCGGCGAGAATTACGTGCAGGAGTTCGAAGCCAAGCGCGCGGCACTGCCGGGTTGCGCGGGCGCGCGATTCCATCTGATCGGCCACTTGCAATCCAATAAGTCGAAAAAGGCCGCGGAGATTTTCCAAGTAATCCAGACCGTGGATACTGCCAAACTGGCTCGACGGCTGGATGAGGAAGGGCAGCCCTTGGATGTGATGATCGAAGTTAAGCTTTCGACGGAAGAAGCCAAAGCCGGAGCCGCTCCCGAAGACGTACCCGCGCTGGTGGAGGCTATCGGCAAGTGCGCTAATCTCCGCCTACTCGGCCTGATGACCATGCCTCCCTGGTCCGACGATGCCGAACAGTCTCGTCCCTATTTCGCGCGGTTGCGCCAGCTGGCCGAACAAAATCATCTGCCGCATCTTTCGATGGGCATGTCGCACGATCTGGAAGTTGCCATCGAGGAGGGCTCGACCATCGTTCGCATTGGCACGGCCCTGTTCGGTCCGCGGAAAAAAGATTGACGGCCGGCTTTTTCTCCCCGTTGCCTCCCACGCGGACGGGTGTAGCCGACTACTCCGCGGCGCTACTGCACGCGCTTCAGCAGTTGGGACAGGTGACCGTTAACAAACCCGATGCCGATATCGCCCTCTACCACCTCGGCAACAACCAAATGCATCGCGAAATCTATCAAAGGGCGCTTGACCAGCCAGGCGTAATCGTGCTGCACGATGCAGTCTTACAACATTTCTTCCTGGGGACCCTCAGCGAAGCTAATTACGTCGCCGAGTTCGCATATAACTACGGCGGCTGGAGTACGGATCTGGCGCGCGACCTCTGGCTCCGTCGCGCACGGTCGGCCGCCGATCCGCAATATTTCCGCTATCCAATGCTGCGACGGATTGCGGAGCGATCGTTGGCGGTGATCGTCCACAATCCACGGGCCGCTGAAATGGTGCACGAGCACGCCTCTAGCGCGGCAATCTGCGAGATTCCACACTTGTGGGAGGCGGCGCCACTTCCCCCGGATTCCGACGTGATACGTCTGCGCGCAAAGCTCGGCCTGCCGCCGCACATCTTTCTATTCGGTGTATTTGGACATCTGCGCGAGTCCAAGCGATTGCCGGCCGTGCTGCGGGCCTTCGAGAGAGCACGCGGCGCAGCCGACGTAGCGCTACTGATTGCGGGAGATTTCGTCTCCTCCGATCTGGCCCGCTCGCTAGAACCGATGCTCGGCTCGGCTGGAATCCTGCGCGTCGGGTATACGGAGGACCGCGATTTCTGGCGATATGCCGCCGCAGTGGATGCGTGCATCAACCTGCGCTTTCCCGCCGCCGGGGAAACTTCGGGCATCGCCATCCGGCTGATGGGCATCGGCAAGCCAGTGATCTTGACCGCTGCCTCGGAGACTTCGCGCTTTCCCGCATCGGCCTGCCTGCGCGTCGACCCAGGCGCTGCCGAAGAGGAAATGCTGGCCCAGTACATGATCTGGCTGGCCCGATTTCCAGCAGACGCCAGAGCTATCGGCCAGCGTGCCAGCCAGCACATACGCCGGTTTCATGCCGTCGAGCACATCGCCCGTCTCTATTGGCAGGCGCTTCAAGACTGTTATCATAAACGTAACGGGAATTAATAGTTCACCGTGGTGAAAATCACCTCATCGCTGCTTCTATGCGGGGCGTTGCTGCAGGCGACGACGTCCATCGCGTACCAGAAGTTATTGCATGCGCGCGTGCCAATGCGCGACGGGACACACCTCGATACTAATATCTTCCATCCCGCCGGAGGCGGCCGTTACCCTACCGTTCTGCTGCGAACTCCCTATGGAAAAGGACCCGACCTGCCGGCTGGCTATTCCGCTTTCCTCGATCACGGATACGCCGTCGTCTTGCAAGATGTCCGTGGCCGCTATGCTTCCGAAGGCAAGTTCGACGCTCTCCTCCAGGAAGGTCCGGATGGCTACGATACGCTGAACTGGATCGCCGAGCAGCCCTGGTCGAACGGAAGAGTCGGCATGATTGGCGGCTCCTACCTCGGCATCGCGCAGTGGCGTGTCGCTCTGCTGAATAACCCGCATCTCAAGGCGATCTTCCCAGTGGTTTCGGGCTCTGACGATTACTTCGATCGATTCTATTCTCCCGGCGGCGCCACCAAGCTAGGGCATCGGCTGCTCTGGTTTTCTCTGAATCTGACGCCTCCCGGAGTTCCGCGGCCGAAGTTTAACGATTACATCCTCCATCTCCCGTTGCGCACTGCCGATCAAGCCGCCACGCACCAGACCCTGAGCCTGTATCAGACGGTCCTTAAGCATCCCACTTACGATGCCTTCTGGAAGAGCGTTAGCGTTCTAGATAATATCGACCGTGTTCACGTGCCCGTCTTTTCAGTGGGCGGCTGGTATGACAACTACGTCGAGAGCGACCTGAACGCTTTCGCTGCATTGCATAAATCCGCGGGCAAGGCGGATGACAAGCACCGCATCATGATCGGTCCGTGGGCCCACAATATGTCGATCCCGTTCTCTGGCATCGATCTGGGCTTGGATTCTTCGGCGCCCATTCGTGCCTACCAGATCGAATGGTTCGATCATTGGCTGAAAGGCATGCCCGAAAGCGCGGCCCACTCTTCTCCAGAGACGTGGCACAACGTCCGGTCCGAAGTGGATGAAGCTCCCGTGCATATCTTTGTGATGGGCGCGAATCGCTGGCGCGACGAACAGGAATGGCCCCTGGCACGAGCGCGCTACACCCCGCTCTATCTGGCGAGCAAAGGGCACGCCAATTCCCTAACGGGAGACGGAGTGCTCCAGTGGACGCCAGTGAGTAAGAAAATTAAGTCCGACCAATTTGCTTACGACCCGCATTACCCAGTGCCCACCCGCGGCGGCGCGGTGTGCTGCGATCCAAAGATCTTTCCCTGGGGTCCCCTCGATCAGCGCGCCGTGGAACAGCGCAACGATGTGTTGGTCTATACCAGCGCCACTTTGAAGCAGGACGTGGAAGTAACCGGGCCGGTCCAAATGGTTCTGTACGCTTCCACCACGGCCCCCGATACCGACTTCACCGCCAAGCTGGTGGACGTGTTTCCGAATGGCGAGGCGCGCAATCTCACCGACGGCATCCTGCGCGTTCGCTATCGAAATGGATTGGAAAAATCCGAGCTGACGCAGCCGGGCGAGATCTATCCGCTCACCATCGACACCGGTGTCACGAGCAACGTGTTCTTGAAGGGCCACCGCATCCGCGTCGAGATTTCAAGCAGCAATTTTCCGCGTTTCGATCGGAATCCGAACACCGGCCGGGGGCTGGCGGACGAGACGGTTTTGAAGAGGGCGCAGCAGACCATCTATCATGCGCCGCCGTTCCCCTCGCATCTATTACTGCCGGTGATCCCGGAGAGTAGCAGCAAGGATTTGACTTCGCCGGCCGTTGCGCGGTATGGTGCGAGAGGAATCCAATCGGGTCCGGCCAAGAGCCTCACGTTTCAGGCGCGGTAGCCAAGTGGTAAGGCAGAGGTCTGCAAAACCTTTATTCGTGAGTTCGATTCTCACCCGCGCCTCCAAAGCAGGAACTGTATTTGCTCCAGTTCGCCTCCAGCTGCGTGGCATAACCTCGCGCAGGTCCTTCTCAGGTCATGCGGCGCAAGCTTGTCGATAGCAGCCTTCGCGGCGAACTCACGAACGACGTGCCAAACAACTTTCTCGGTCATGCTTTCGCCCCAGACCCGCCCGGCTCGATTCACGCGACGAAACAGTCTGCCGGAAGTAATTCCCGCTCCAGTCAGCCAAACATCAAGGACCTGTTTCACCCAGTCCGGCATCGGTATGGTCCGCATGTGACCGGCCTTCCCGATTAGATCGACAATGGCCCAGTGTTGTTCTCGTTGTTGGAGGTGGGTGAAGTTCAGCTCCACGGCTTCGTGCCGTCTCAAGCCGCAGGCGAGCAACACAGCCAGAAGAGCACGGTCCCGTTTGCCCTTCAGTCGCTCGGTATCGGGACACTGCAAGAGGGTTGTTCCTTGCTCGGCCGTCAACCAGTTTCCCAATCGCACCCCCAGCTTCTTGACGCCTTTCACCCGCCGGATGCCGGAAGCCAGATCAGGGCTGAGCAGACCGCAATCGGCAGCCTCGTAAGCGAGCCTCCGCACGGCCCCCAAGGCGTAGATTGACAGTTCCGGGAGCCAGCTTCCGCGATTCCAGATGCATGCGATAGCGGACGACAACGGTTCTGCTGAACGATAATCTCGGCTCAGAGCAGTACCAGTCAACGAACTCATCAATGGCGTGGCGGTAGCCGCGCTGGGCATCGCGTGAACTCAGGCTGTTCAGAACCGCTGATTTCGCTTGGTCGAGATCGGGTAGCCGCAAGATGGTCTTTGGGGCGAGCCGCCGTTTCTTGGGGGAACGTTTGTTTGCCATCGTCAGCGGTCCTCCTAGACCGCCAAACGATCATGCAACAATACAAAGTTGCTGACGGATGCGCCGTGATTCGGGCGCTACGCCTTCGGCGGAGTTGGTGTCAGGCTGGAGGCGCCGCATGATCTCGGCCATCTTCACTCGGTCCGGCGGCCCTCCAGCCGCCGTGAAGGCCTTATGTGTGATCACGCCAGGCGCCATCGGTCCACACTATTTCCGGGAGGCTGCCGAGATAGCCCGTTACACAGGATGTATCGACTTCCTGATCGACTAAACTGTAGTGAATCCACTGCATGCCGCTATATCCAGGCGACAAACTCGGCACTACGAAGTCCTCTCCTTGCTCGGCGTAGGGGGACAACGAGAGGCCTAAACTGCCCGCGACACGCGGCTCGACCGCTACGGATCTGTGCGGGGGCGATCAGCGATGGTGGTCCCTACCGCGACAGTTCGACCGTTAGGCCCGGCGCAACGAGAATTTTGTTTTTGCTTGCGTTGCGGTCCGAGCATCGGGATATCAAGGGCGGAGCGCTTGGCTAGCTAGCGGCGCATTCGCGGCTCAGTTCACTTCCACGAGATGGCGACGGCACGGCCACGTGGATTCGATTTTCCCGGTGACCCAACTGCGCAATTTCGGTGGCGGAGCCTGACCGAACAGAATGCCACGCATGAAGGTATTGTCAAAGGTGAGTGAAAGCGGCAACCGTGGTGGCAATCGCCGTGCCTCACTGCAAGTTGAAGCCTTGCGGGTTTTGCACCGAAACAAGCATATACGTCACCTGCGCAATTCCGAGGTTCAGACCGCTCGCGGAAAACACCAGAGGCCAGGGGCCG
>Ga0210406_10003991_pt1 | contig 16005 bp, 14 predicted proteins | sample IncBWC30MmetaG_FD_155454 | JGI IMG/M metagenome (GOLD analysis project Ga0210406, IMG submission 155454) | Forest soil microbial communities from Barre Woods Harvard Forest LTER site, Petersham, Massachusetts, United States - Inc-BW-C-30-M | ecosystem: Environmental > Terrestrial > Soil >... | reverse complement strand
GCGCCAACTTAGCCGATTCTTCGCTCAACAAGTCCGGATAGGGTTTTCGGTACACACACCGATCCGGATTCGGATTCGTGGCCGTCCTTCCGTCGCCCAGGCGTTGTTGACGCGCTCCATGCGCCTCGCCGCCCGCAGCGCGCCGGCGCAGCCACGCAAGACGTGATCCGTTCGCTGAATCGGGGCATTCCAAAAGGCCATGACGCCGTCGCCAATGAACTTGTCGACGGTTCCACCTTCTTCCGAAATCGCAGCGGAGACTTTCTCGAAATGAGTCGAGATCTGTGCCAGAAGGTCATTTGGCGCGAGACTTTCTGCATGACTGGAAAAATTTTCCAGATCGGAAAAAAAAGAACGGTCAGAAATCGCGGTTCAACACCCGGAGTTAGTGGGATGCCAGACTTGATGAGCTGCCGGACGACATCGAGCGGAACGAAGGAAGAAAACGATTTTAGCGAAGTCCGCAGGAGGGAGGCCGCAGATTCCAATCTCGCGATCTCTTTGATATGCGATGGCGGCGCCTCGTGCGTTTCAAAATTCAGATTTTCGATAGCCTGCAATTGGCTCGATACATCTTCGACCGGCCGCGACAGTCGGCTTGAGGCGAAATAGATGAAGAACAGCTCGATCGCGGTGAGGACGATGATGACCAGCATCATTCGCCGATTGGAAGCTTCCCGCTACTTCTCGAGATTTTTCGCAGGTGGAAAATCCCGCGAATACACAGGATTGGCGAGGAACTGTTTCGGATCGTAAGTCCAGAACTGGCTGACGTCCGGATAGGTCTTGATGACCGCGTTGACGAGGCGTGCGTCCTTGCGCACGACTTTTCGGATGTAGACGTTGCCGACGACGTTGCCGAATTCGTCGAACCTGACCGGCCCGCGCACCGTATCCACCTTGGTCGCACGCAGGGCCGCCATGAACGCATCCTTGCCTTCGACCTTGCCGCTGACTGCCTTCAGGGCCGATTCCAGCACTGCCGCCTCGACATATGTGCTGGCGGCGTAGAAGCCCGGGTCGTATGAAAATTTCTCGCGGAAGGCCTTAGCAAACTGCCTGTTGAGCGGATTGTCGAGCTCAGCGGAATACCAGCACGCCGTCACAATGCCGAGCGCCTCATCGCCCATATTGCGGAGCACCGCTTCGTCCAGAGCCGTCATGCCGCCGACCGGCTGCAATTTGTCTTTCATTCCGTATTCGACAAATTGCCGAAGGAAACGGAAGCCGTTGGAGCCGGCAAGTCCCAGAAAGATGCCGTCCGCGTCGGTCTTGAGATCGGTCACAACGGCCCCATAATCCGGCGTGGTGAGCGGCGTAAACAGTTTTTGGATGATCCTGCCGCCATTCTCTTCGAACACGCGCTGGAACCCGGCGCACATCTCCTGGCCATAGGCGATGTCGTCTGCGATGGTGATCATGCGTTTGAACTTGAGCTCCTTACTGCAATAATCGGCCATGGGATGGGCGCATTGCGCCGACGTGGAGGTGGCGCGGACGAACCAGGGATTGGGATGACGCTGCGTCATGTCCTCGGCCGCCGCAACGGAAAGCGTCGGGGTTTTGGTCAGGCGGATATAGTCGTCGATTGCCAAGGCCTCGAAGGCGGCAAGCGGGCCGATCAGGCAATGAACATTGTTGCGCTCGACGAGCTCCTGCGTCTTGGTGCGCGCGGTCGCCGGAACGCCGGCCGTATCGGCGACGATCAGTTCGACCTTGCGGCCGGCGAGCTCATTGTCGCGCTCCTTCAGATACATCACGAGCGCGCGCTCCATGTCGATACCGCCCGAAGCCAGCGGTCCCGTCTTCACGGTCAGAAGCCCCACGCGGATCGCGCCGGCGGTTTCCGCCGCGGCCGCATTTCCAGCAGACCCGGCCAGCGCTGTTGCGGCGGCTGCCTGCATCAAGTCGCGTCTGGTGATCCTCATGACGTCCTCCTGATTTCGTTTACTTCTGGCGCATTGTTCGCGCACTTTTGTTATTCCTTCACTGCTTCCGGGGGATGATCGGAAGAAGCAGATAATTCGCGTCGTTAGGGTCGATATGCAGGGTCGTGCGCCCCCCGAAGACGGAGCACGGCCGGTTGCGCGGGTCGTCGTGCAGGAACGGCCCGCAACCCGTCAGCTCGTTTTTGAAATTCGACAGGCGCAAGCCCGTCGTCTTCTGCCACTCGTAATCTCGTCCGCGCACTGACAATGCTATCCGGCATCCGGCTGGGACCACAATCGAGGTTGGCCAGATTTCGACATGCAGATCGACTGGCTCGCCAGGGATCAGGGGCTGCTCTTCGTCATGCGCATGATAAGGCCGCCATGGCTTTGAAAGCTTGCTGTCCAGTTTACGATGCGACGCCCGCAACCAGCCCTGGGCGATGGGCGTATGTGGATCAATTGCTCCGACAAATACGACTTCGCGCATGTCGGCAGTGAAGACACGAAAGACGAGAAAGATATCGGCATCGGATGTCGACGACGAAATGCGTAATCGCGTGGCGACAGGTCCGGTGATTTCCGTCTGTTGCGAAAGCGGCTCCGACAGGAAGGTGAGGCCGTCGCCGCCAGCATCGAACGATAAGCTGCCGGATTTGGTAGCCGGAACAGAGGACAGCGTCTGACCATCGGGGTCGAGATAGAATTTGGTCCATAACGTTTGCGCCAGCGGCCACTCGGCTTCGCTTCGCTCATGGAAGCGATCAACATGGCGCACGTGCAGCAGCACGCGAGATCGCTCGCGCCAGCCATTGTTCTCGCCCTTTAGATAGCAATCGAAGAAGGCTTTCTGCAGCAAGCGCCCGTAGTCCGTGTAGAAATGTGTCCAATGCTCGAGGCCATGTGCCTCCAACCACTTTTCCTTAGAAGCGGCGCGCATGAACCCTTCGAAATTGCCGCGGAGATGCAGACCCTGACCGCCCCAATTCGCAGCTGAAAGGAAAGGAACCGTCACCTTGTCCCATTGCGGCGAACGAACCCTGTGGTAGTCGTCGTCGAGCGGGTGGCTAAGAATGTCGTTACCGAAGCTGCAGCGGTTACGCGCGAGTTCGTCGTCGGACAGCGTCTCATCGCCGCACACCCAAAGACCGGAGACGGCACTGCGCGGCCCGCGTTGGCCAAGACCGTATTGCACGGTCTTCACCTGCATATCGTACCAGTTCGCCCAGAAGGTTGAGAGGATCCCGCCGTGATGGGTCATATCGCGGTACCAGTCGGCTGCGCCTTCCCAAATGCACATCGCGTTGAGATGCGGCGGCTGCAACGAGGCGACATGCCACTGGTTGATGCCGTAATACGAGACGCCGGAAAGGCCGATCTTGCCGTTTGACCACGGCTGCCGCGCCGCCCACTCGATGCATCCGTAGAAGTCACGTGTCTCGCGCGGCGAGAAATGATCGATGAATCCGGGTGAACGGCCCGTTCCACGTGAATCGACGCGCACGCAGGCGTAGCCATGCGGAACCCATTTCTCAGGATCGACGACTTCCCAATTCTGATATTTGTTAGTCGAACCGTAGGCGACATCCGGATGATTGGCGATCATCTTCTGCCATGCGCTCGGATAACCCTGCTGGAAGGAAAGGCCCTTGGCATAGGGGCCGTAGGTCAGCAAGACGGGACACGGTTCGCCAGAGATTGGCCGAAATACATCGCCCTTGAGCACGACACCATCGTCGACGGGAATGTCGACATCCCAGTCGATCGTCATCCCGTCTTGGACCGTAGTGTAGCCCATTCGCACGCCTCCCGCTGCCGCTTCCAGTTTCGCAAATGCGCAAGCGATGGAAGTCTGTCTTGCTCGCGTTATCAGGCTCAACGCCAGCCGGCTAGCCTGGGGTTGTCCTCATTTGGACTCCTTCGATACCGCGACGTTTGCCTCGCCAACGGGTGCTCTAGGCCCGACGAGCGCACCCACTCTACTGCCGCCCCTGGCACACAGGGGCGCATCCGGACCCAAGAGGCTTAGCCGCGCTTCGGCGCAGAAAATAACATGATGTTATGTTCGTGGCATAACAGGGTAATTGTGTTAGCTCGCCGAAGGACTATCCTAGCCCTGCTTTCGATATGTTTCGCTAACACGGGCCGACGTCGCCGACATCGTGGAAAGACGAAAACAACGTTCAGATAGCTGCCCAAGATTTCAAAGAAGCCCGCCCCAAAGGGACGTCAGCAAACAAAGTTGGAGGAGACTCGCAATGGCTAGTGCGCAATCGACCCACGACACGGGGCAATCAAAGAAGGCTGCCGCGAGTGGATGGATTGGATCGGCGCTCGAATATTATGACTTCTTTATTTACGCCACCGCGGCGTCCTTGATCTTCCCGCAGATATTCTTTCCATCAGAAAATCCTACCGTCGCCATCGTCGCATCGCTCGCGACATACGGCGTTGGCTATGTTGCCCGGCCTATCGGCGCCTTCGTTCTAGGGCACTGGGGTGACACCCATGGCCGGAAAACAGTTCTTATTGTCTGCATGTTCCTTATGGGTCTCTCGACGATGGCTGTCGGCATCCTGCCGACATATCAACAGGTCGGCGTGCTCGCGCCAATCCTTCTTGTCATCTTGCGCCTTATACAGGGTTTTGCCGTTGCGGGAGAAATCTCCGGCGCTAGTTCGATGATTCTGGAGCATGCCCCGTTCGGACGGCGCGGTTTCTATGCCAGCTTTGCTCTCCAAGGGGTACAGGCTGGGCAGATTCTCGCGGCGGCGGTCTTCCTTCCGCTCGCTGCCTACATGCCTAACGAAGCATTCAATAGCTGGGGCTGGCGGATACCATTCTTGCTCAGCTTCTTCGTCATAGTCGCCGGATACATCATCCGTCGCAAAGTCGATGAAACACCAGCCTTTGCCAAGGAGGACGAGCAGGGCAAAATTCCGAGAGCCCCTATCATTCAGGCGTTCAAGCTGAACTGGAAAGACATGCTCCGGGTGGTCTGCATGGCGCTGATGAATGTTATTCCAGTTGTCGCCACAATATTCGGCGCGGCCTATGCGGTCCAACCAGCCTACGGAATCGGCTTCGAAAAAGACGTCTACCTGTGGATTCCCGTCCTGGGGAATATGCTGGCCGTGTTCGTCATTCCGTTCGTTGGTAACCTGTCGGACAAGGTTGGCCGCAAGCCTCCCATCATCATAGGTGCACTCTGTTCTGGTTTGCTTGCGTTCGGCTATCTCTACGCGATCAGCATCAAGAACGTCCCGTTAGCAATCTTCATGTCGCTATTGATGTGGGGCGTTGTCTACCAGGGCTACAACGCAATCTTTCCGAGCTTCTATCCCGAGTTATTCCCGACGCGAACTCGGGTGTCGGCGATGGCGATATCCCAGAACGTCGGGACAACGATCACGGCGCTGCTTCCGGCACTCTTTGCGACCGTGGCGCCACCCGGCTCCGCTAACATTCCTCTTACCGTCGGGGCGATCGCCTTCGGTATAACGGTCATTGCGGCGGTCGGAGCCATAACTGCCCGGGAAACTTATCGACTCAGAATAAGCGATCTCGGAAATCCCGAGGCCGTTCCAATGGCGAAGGCAGACTATGAAAGGCAACGCGCCGAGGCTGCCAGCGGTGCCGTCGTCATTCCAACATGACAGCGGTTGACGAGGACACGTCGAACCCGATTGGGAGTTCGCATTCCCCTGAATAAAGCTGCCGCCCCTTTCGGCAAACCTTCCAAGAGGCGGCAGCGGAATCCGATAATGAACCAGGTATGAGAGGTCGCGGCAACATGACGCCAGAAGCCGAATTTCACCAGCGTGATCGCGATCTTCATCCGCCAGCGTACACGCCCGTCTATAAAACGAGCGTGCTACGCTCGCCGCGCGTCCCCTTGTGGTCGCTGCAAAACTCACTTTCAGAGGTGACCGGTCCGACATTTACCCCTGATGAGCTTGGTCCACTCGATAACGATCTCATCCATAATTATGCCAAGACCGGAGCAGCGATTGGCGAACAAACCATCGTCCATGGTCACGTTCTCGATGGCAACGGCCAACCAGTGTCCAACACGCTCGTCGAGGTGTGGCAGGCAAATGCGGGCGGACGTTACCGCCATCAAAACGATACCTATATCGCGCCGATCGATCCGAACTTCGGTGGTTGCGGACGGATGTTAACCGACGAGCGCGGCTACTACTTTTTCCGAACGGTCAAACCGGGTGCGTACCCCTTTCGAAATCGCGTCAATAGTTGGCGGCCGGCGCACATCCATTTTTCCGTATTCGGGACAGGCTTCGCACAGCGGCTCATCACACAGATGTATTTCGAGGGTGACCCACTCATTCCTCATGATTCGATCATCGCAACGATCCCCGACAAGTCGGCTGCGGATCGATTGACCGCAAGACTCGACCTCTGCGCATCGCAACCGCTGGAATGCCTGGCTTACCGCTTCGACATCGTGCTGCGCGGACGTCGGCAGACTTTGTTTGAAAACAAGTTGCATGGAAATTGATATGACACCGACGCCTTTCATTCCAACCTATCTTCCAGAGACGCCGTCGCAGACGGCCGGTCCGTATGTGCACATCGGTCTCATACCGAAACAAGCAGGTTTTGAAATCTTCGAGATTAATTTTAGCGGCGATATCGCAGGTGCCAACGTGGCGGGTGAGCGCATCATCGTCGAGGGACGAATCTTTGATGGCGCGGGCCACGCGAGCAAGGACGTGCTGGTCGAGACGTGGCAGGCCAACGCAGCCGGCAAATACAATCACCCGTCTGACAAACAGGACAAGGCAATTGATCAGGGCTTTCGTGGCTGGGCGCGAACCGGCACCGATTTCGTCACGGGGCTTTACACGATTCGCACCATCAAGCCGGGAAGCGTGGTCGGCCGGAAAGGCCGAAAGGCCATGGCCCCTCATCTCAATTTTTGGCTGGCCTCTCGCGGTATCAATATCGGGCTCGCCACGCGCATGTATTTTGGCGACGAGGAAGCGGCAAATTCGCAAGATCCGGTCCTGAATATTATTGAGCAACCGGAGAGGCGTCGAACGCTGATAGCGCCCCGGTCTGAGCGAGGCGGCGCAATCGTCTACACGTTCGATATCTATCTTCAGGGCGATCGGGAGACGGTGTTCTTCGACGTCTGAAGATTTTCAATAGCAGATGGACCGGCCAGTTGTCGATCTAGCCACTGACAAAGGGAGCATAATTTGGCGACTGACAAAGAGATTTTGGCATCCGTAAAGCCGGGCAAGCCGCCGGCCGATTGTCCTGTGCTCGGAACATGGCGGCTAAGAACCTACGTTCGCGAACGATTGTCCGATGGTCAGCGCCACAATCAGTTTGGCGACGCGCCGGTCGGCTATATCGGTTATGCGTCCGACGGCAGGATGTACGCAATCTTCACGCGGGATGACCGTGTCGTGCCGCGCGACGTAGTGCCCACCGATGAAGAAGGCGTCCAATTGCTTGGCTCCATGGTCGCTTATGCCGGTACGTTTTCTCTGGGGAAGAATGTCGTGGTTCATCACATCGACACTTCCTGGAACCAGGCATGGACCGGCACAAATCAAATTCGGCACTTCGTGCTTGAGGGAGATACGCTGACGATCACGACCGCCCCCTACAAGAGCTACTTGGATGGCACCATGGGCCGATCAATTCTCGTCTGGAGCAAGGTCGAGTGATGCCGCATCCCCTAGCTACAAGAGATTTGCCATGAGCGATCTATTTGAAATCCAGGGATCGCACGTACTGGTTACCGGCGGCTCAAGCGGTCTTGGACGGTTTTTTGCGACTCTTCTTTCAGCGCGGGGAGCACGCGTGACCGTTGGCGCACGCCGCGCAGAAGCCCTGGCCAAAACTGTCGCTGACATTGCTGCTGCCAGGGGCCAAGCCCAAAGCGTGGTGATGGACGTCACCGTCGCAGCGAGCATTGAAACCGCGTTGGACGCGGCTGAAGCACGATTCGGCCCAATTCAAATTGTCATTAACAATGCTGGTGTTACGGCGACGCGGCCGGCACTGCAGCAGGACGAGACTAATTGGGACAAAGTTATCGACACCAACCTAAAGGGAGTCTGGCTGGTAGCGCAGGCAGCCGGGCGTCGAATGGTCGCGCACAAGGTGAAAGGCTCCATCGTTAATGTGGCCTCGATCCTGGGCTTGCGGGTTGCAAGTTCCGTCGCCCCCTATGCGATTTCGAAGGCCGGCGTTGTGCAGATGACCAAGGCCCTGGCCCTGGAGTGGGCACGCTATGGCATTCGCGTCAACGCGCTTGCGCCGGGATATTTCGAAACCGAGCTCAACGACGATTTCTTTCAGGAGGCCGCGGGTCAGGCGCTGATCAAGCGGATTCCTCAGAGGCGGCTGGGCGAATTGCGGGAGCTCGAAGGGCCGCTTCTGCTGCTGGCTTCGGAAGCTGGCTCCTACATGACCGGAAGCGTGATCGTCGCCGATGGTGGTCACTTAGTTTCGACCTTGTGAATGATGGCCTCGTGAGACCGGACTTGCAAACTTCCGTGAGGCAATGCCGACATTGGCTGAAAATGATGTGGTGATCCAATGAATACAAACAACACGCACCCTTTCGAGACGGGTTTGGATCGACATCCGTCCAACTACATACCGCTGTCGCCCGTCAGCTTTCTGACCCGCGCCGCAAGCGCGTTCGCCGGCAAAGTGGCAGTGATTGATGGCGCGCGTCGTTATACTTACGCGCAACTCCTTGATCGCTGCGTCCGGCTCGCATCTGCACTGGCGCAGCTTGGGGTCAAACGGCTCGATACCGTGGCGATCATTGCATCGAATATTCCGGAGATGATCGAGGCACATTTCGCCGTGCCGATGCTTGGCGCTGTACTCAATCCGTTGAATACCCGTCTCGATGCCGCAAATGTCGCTTTCTCGCTCATGCATGGAAGCGCCAAGGTTTTGATCGTCGATGCGGAATATGCGCCGTTGGTGCGGCAAGCGCTGCAACAGGTGGATCGAGAGATCGCCGTCATCGATGTCGCTTCCCCTGATTCGCCGGCCGCGCCACTGGGTCAGCACGCCTACGAGGCGCTCCTCGCTTCTGGCGACCCGGGTTTCAACTGGCCGGGCGTCACCGACGAATGGCAGTCGCTATGCCTGCTCTATACCTCTGGGACCACCGGCGACCCAAAAGGCGTCGTCTACAGTCACCGCGGCGCCTACCTTTCGGCGCTCGGCAACGGTTTTAGCTTCGGACTCACCTTCGACAGTATTTACCTTTGGACACTGCCGATGTTTCACTGTTCGGGGTGGTCTTATCCGTGGGCAGTTGTCGCCGCTGGCGGAACGCAAGTATGTCTTCGCAAGGTCGAGCCAGCACAGATCTTCAGGCTAATCGCAGAGCATCGGGTCACACATCTCTGCGGCGCGCCGATCGTGCTGAATATGCTCGCTCATGCGCCTTCCGATCAGCGAGCACAGTTCCAACACACGGTCACGGTTGCGACCGGTGGCGCGGCGCCGCCCTCCGCCGTCTTCCGGTCGATGGACGCCATCGGCTTTCGGGTTACTCATCTTTATGGGGCCACCGAAACCTATGGACCCGCAACCTCCTGCGTCTTCCAGCCGGAATGGAATGCGCTGGCGGATGAAGCGCGCTTTGCCAGGATGGCGCGGCAAGGTGTTGCCTATCCGATGGTCGAGGCCGTTACGGTCGCTGATCCTAAGACCATGGCCCCGGTTCCACGGGATGGCACGACGGTCGGCGAGATTATGGTTCGCAGTAATACGGTGATGAAAGGTTATCTGAAGAACGAGGCAGCGACGGCAAAGACGCTCGTCGGAAACTGGTGTCTTTCGGGAGACCTCGCCGTTTGGCATCCCGACGGTGCGATCGAGATCAAGGATCGCTCCAAGGACATCATCATCTCTGGTGGCGAGAATATTTCGAGCCTTGAAGTGGAGGAGGTCCTCACCCAGCACCCCGCAGTCATGCTGGCGGCAGTTGTCGCTCGTCCGGATCCGACTTGGGGCGAAACGCCCTGCGCATTTCTTGAACTCAAGCCCGGCGTCGCGCAACCCGATGACAAGGAGGTCATCGCCTTTTGTCGGGCGCGCATGGCGCGTTTCAAAGTCCCAAAAACTTTGGTCTACGGTCCGCTGCCCAAGACATCGACCGGGAAGATACAGAAGTTCCTGCTCCGCGAACAAGCAGGCGCCCTGTGAAAGAGTGGAGCAAAGCCGATAGCGCGGGACAGCGGCGAGAACCGATCGCCTGCTTGTGGGCCACCTGATGACGATGCGGCACGCCAAGATCAATGGCATCAAGATCGCCTACGACACCATTGGCTCGGGTCCACCGCTTGTTCTAATCATGGGCTATCGTCTGAACTCGCACGCCTGGCCACTCGGTTTCATCGAGGCACTGGCGCAGCGATTCACAGTGGTATTCTTCGACAATCGCGGCACTGGTGCCAGCGACAAGCCGACAGTCGGTTATGAGATCTCCAACATGGCCAGGGACCTGTGTGGCCTTCTGGATCATTTAGAAATCGCGCGCGCCAATGTTCTGGGCTATTCCATGGGAGGTGCGATCGCGCAGGAATTCGCGCGGCAGTTTCCTGACCGGATCTCGGGTTTGGTTCTTTGCGCGACGACGTGTGGTGGTCCTCGCGCGACCTACGCGCCACCGTCCGTCGTCCGTGTGATGCGAGAGCTCGACGGTTTGAAGCCGGAAGAGATCGCGCGGCAGATATGGAAAGTTACCTACTCGCCTGGATATCTCGAGAACCACCGAGAACAGGCAGAAGACCAGATGCGACGTGAGATCGCCGTGCCAACCCCTTTGCATGCTGCGGATTTGCAGTTTCAGGCTTTTGCCGAATTCGATTGCTCCAAGGCGCTTACGACTATTCAGGCTCCAACTCTGGTGCTGACTGGCGATCTCGATCAATTGATCTCACCACAAAACTCTAAGCTCATTGCAAGTCTCATTCCGAGAGCGAGCCTGATCATTATTCCTGGCTGTGGTCATCGCATGATGTGGGAGGCCACCGACGAATGTGTCTGTTTCGTCACGGAATTCCTAGCCAACGTTTACGAAGGACGTCGCGAAAACGCCGCTGCGCCTGTCTCGCAAGACTACCTAAGCCCGCTGACAGATTTCATCGATTTTCTGACGCCTGCAGTGCAGCTTTTTACGAACTGGCCGTGGATGCTTGCGGGAGCCGGAGTCGATAGCATGGCGATCGCTCGGCAATCGGTCTATTTCGGAAGCAGCGCTCAGTTTGGTGACGGCAAACCAATTATCCTCGTCCCGCAACTTGGCAGCAATCTCCCCTTCATACTTCTCTCGAACTGGCTCAGCGTACTCGGATATCGCCCGGCGACAGCGGGTATTTCGGCGGATTTGGACGATCAATCGATCGCAACTTTAATACGCGTCACCACGCAGCGGATCGGTCGAAAGGCAGTCCTGGTCGCTCCCGCTTCCAGAGAGCAGTTCGTATCGGCAATGGCAGAAGCCCGTAGGGACCTGGTGTCTGACATCGTGTTGCTCAATGCTTCACGCCGGTTAGATGTGCCTCTTGGCGTTCGCGCGCATTTCATTTCGTCCGTCTGGTCCCTGCTTTTTGCCATGACCGCATTGCCACAAGTGCTGCGGAATATCCGAATCGAATTGATCGAAACGCCCGGTTCCGTCGAGCCAGAAAGTGGTCATTACAACTCGCCGCTTCCGTTGCACACCAAACATGCCTGACTACTGAACCGGGAGCCTACTATGAGCCACATCATTTACGTATTGAACGGTCCGAACCTGAATCTGCTCGGCAAACGCCAGCCCCACATCTACGGTCACGAAACTCTTGCTGATGTCGAGGCTGATTGTCGCAGGGTTGCCAAAGAGTACGGATTCGAGCTTCGCTTTCACCAGTCCAACCGTGAATACGAGCTTATCGACTGGATTCACGAGGCGAGAGAAGCTGCATGCGGCATCGTGATCAATCCTGCCGCATTCACCCATACGTCGGTTGCGATCCTCGACGCGTTGAATGCTTTTGAAGCGCCGATCATCGAAGTCCACATCTCGAACGTCCACAAGCGCGAGGAATTTCGCCACCACTCCTATGTCTCGCTTCGCGCAGACGGCGTGATCGCGGGGCTTGGAACCCAAGGGTATACGCTCGCACTAGGACGTCTCGCGCATTTGCTCGAAAAGGCCGATGCAAAATGAGTGCGGGTCTCCGACGGCCTGGCGTTCAAATCGCCGTCGGGACCGGATCAGGTCGGACAACTATCGTGACTTTGCAAAAAGCCGGACTAGTGGACAACCATCTCGATGGCAGAAGGAAAAACTAGATGACGATCAGCGGACGAACAAAGCTCATTGCCCATCTCGGCTATCCGACCGAGAGCTTCAAGGCACCGATGATCTACAATCCATATTTCGAGAAATACAATATTGACGCCATCGTCGTTCCGATGGGCTGCAAGGCTGAGGACTACGCTGCATTTCTCAAGCTCGTGTTTAGGCTTTCTAATATCCATGGTGCGCTTGTCACGATGCCGCACAAGGTGGCCACGGTCCCGTTGCTGGATGAGGTCATGACCACAGCGAAGGTCGCGGGCTCGTGCAACGCAATCCGCCTCGGCCCCGACGGTATCCTTGTCGGAGATATGTTCGACGGTGAAGGCTTTGTTCGCGGCGTTTTACGCAAGGGCCGGGTGTTGGCAGGTGCGCGAGCACTTGTGGTCGGCAGTGGAGGCGTCGGCTCTGCGATTGTCGCGTCGCTGGCCAAGGCTGGCGTGGCGGAACTTGCCCTGTTCGACGCCCATTCGGCGACAATGAATGGCTTGGCGGGGCGTTTGCGAGCTTATTATCCGGCGTTGAAGATAGAAGTCGGCTCCAAGGATCCTGCTGGCTTCGATGTTATCGTCAACGCGACGCCGCTCGGGATGAAGGAGAGCGACCCATTACCGATGGACGTTGCTCGAATTTCACCCTCGACGTTCGTCGGCGAAGTCGTCATGAAGCAGGAGATCACGCCATTTCTAGCGGCGGCACGAGCGCGTGGCTGTCAAATTCAGATCGGCACCGACATGCTGTTTGAGCAGATTCCAGCTTACCTTGAGTTCTTCGGCTTTCGTACGACCACGCCGGATGAGCTTCGGGCGGTCGCGCAGATCAACTACTGAGCGCGGTCTCCTCAGCTCGTTTCGCGAGCGCGCGCAGCAGGTTGTCTAGCGCCTAGGTAGCCACTAACCCCTAGGCTTTGCAGTGGTCAAATCATTTAGGGATCGCAGCGAGGCAGCGCAATGTTGCGTGGTGAACGCGACGGGCCACTGCTTCCGGACCTTCCAGTTCCGTCAAGCGCTGCATCGGCACCTCGAGAGTAATCTGGGTGTGATGCGGCAGCCGCGTCAGAACGGCAGCGATATCGATACCACCCTCTCCAGGCGGTAGCCGCTCGGCGCGTGCCGTATGCAGAAGCCCCTCAATCGTTGTCGGTTTCTCTGACGGTGCGTCGCAAACATGAGCCATCGGAAGCCACTCAGGTGGAATAGACTCGAGCTGGCTTAGCGAACTGCCAGAGCGATTAAAATGCAGCGTATCCACGAGAATGCCAATATTCAGGGATGAGGCAGCAGTGACAACCTCGGCCACGGTCGCGAGATCAGGCACCGTGGTCCAGGGAAAAAATTCCAGCAGTGCGGACATTCCATAGGGTTTCGCCAGGTTCGCGATCGCGCCTAGTCTGTCAGACAGGCGCGCATGGTCGCTATCGTAGGGCGCGGTGATGATGTGGCGTGCGCCGAGCGAGCCGCCCGCAGCGATAAAGGACTCGAGCGCGGCGACATCGATCTCAGGCGTGATTTGGACGAGCTCGATGTCCGAGAGCCGGAGACCTGTGTCCGCCAGCGCTGCCCGCGTTTCGCGCATCATGACCGCGTCATTCATGAGTGGATAACCGGGGCTATCTCTATTGACGGCGATCAGCCGCAGGCCGACCGCGCGATAGCCGGTTCGCGCCGCCACGCGCACCATCTCTGGCGGAGGCAGCGACAGCACGGTAAGATGCGCAAGTGATAAGTCCGTACGCAGAGCGCTATCCTTTCGAGGAAATGACGTGTGCCCTCGTTCTAGGCTGTCTCAGATCAGGCGCGAGGGATGTTCAACGGACGCGATTCCCGCGCCTGCGCAGCGAGACGAACAGCGGCGTTTGCGGCACCAAATCCGTCATAGTTCCGGCGCTGGACGACCTCGAAGAAAAACCGCTCGTCGAAAGTGTGGGTGTAGATCTGGAAGAATTCGCCGTCGCCTTCGCGATCGTACAGAATCTGGTTATCGCGCAGTACCGACATCATCGCCGCATCGAGATCGTATTTGGCTTCGATATCGTCATAGTAATTGTCGGGAATTTTGAGGAAGTCCGCGCCGCGCGCACGCATTTCCGCGACGGTCGCGAAAATATCGGCGCACGAAAACGCCACGTGCTGGACCCCGGAGCCGAAAAATTCGCTGATAAAGCGGGACGCCAGCGTGCGCGTGGCCGATGAACCGTTAAGGATCACGCGCAGGCCCTGATTGACGTTGATCAGCGCCTGGCTCTGCACAAGCCCCAGAGGATCGGCGATCTCCATCTGCGGCAGACGTTGCAGATCAAGAACCCCGGTGTAGAACAACAGCCAGGACAGCATTTCGTCGTAAGGCATCGATTGTGAGATATGATCTACCGTGTTGAGACGGTCGCTAGTCGCATCGCTGCGCAGCGCTTCGAAGTCCGTATCCCAGTTCTTGCCCGCTTGTTCCAGAAAATATAGCAGGCTGCCGCCGACGCCGCGGATCGCGGGGATTTCCAGTTCACCCGGTCCGACCGGCTGATAGAAGGTGCGCGCCATCAACGCTTCCGCGCGCGCCATGGTCTTGCTGGCGTCATCGACATCGATCGCGATGGCGCAGACGCCCGGGCCGTGTGTGATGAAGTGCGAATGGGCAAAGCCGTCTGGCTCGCAATTGATGACGAGCTCAATATTGCCTTGCGACCAGCGCTTGACATCCTTGCTGCGATGGGAGCCGGTTCTGCGAAAACCGAGCTGGCCGAACAGCGTGCCCAGATCCCTGGCCTTGGCTTCGCTGACCGCGAATTCGATGAATCCAACGCCGCGGCTGTGGGCTCTCGGTTGCAGCCTTTTCGATGGCGCATGGCGCGAATTCTCCGCAAGCTGATCCTCGAGCAGGATCAACGAGCGCAGTCCATCGGTCGCCGTGCGGACCGCAGAGCCGGCGCGAAACTGATCGTTGAATATCTCCAGCGACAGTGGGCCTGTATACCCGGTCGTCCGCACCGCCTCCATGAAATCGGACACTGGCAGATCGCCCTGCCCCGGGAAGCAGCGGAAATGCCGGCTCCAGGATAGTACATCGAGGCCGAGTTTCGGCGCATCCGCCAGTTGAACGAGGAAAATCTTGTCGGCCGGGATCGATTGAATTGCGTTGGTCGGGAACGACGGCGCCAGTACATGAAAGCTGTCCAAAATAATCCCGATCGATTTGTGGTCGGCGCGCCGTACGATTTCCCAGGCATCGCGATAGTCGTTGACGTGGCGTCCCCAAGCCAACGCCTCGAAGCCGACACGCAGGCCCCGTGCGGCGGCATGGTCGCCAAGCGCGCGGAAATCCGCCGCGGCGCGATCGATGCCGCCGACGGAGGCCGGTGAGATATTGCTGCAGATCAACAGCAAATCGGTCCCCAGTTCCTGCATCAAATCGAACTTGCGATCGGCTCTAGCGAAGTTACGGGTGCGTTGCGGTTCGGGCATGCCTTCGAAATCGCGAAATGGCTGGAACGCGCAAATGGCAAGACCAAGATCGCGGCAGAGCTGACCGACGTCGTGGGGACTGCCATTAGACGACAACAGATCGTTCTCGAAAATCTCGACAGCGTCGAACCCAGCGGCGGCAATGGCGCGCAACTTTTCATCGAGGGAGCCACTCAACGAGACAGTAGCGATCGATCGAGCGGTCATGCGGTCTGCTCCGTGATTCGGCGCGTTGAGACGTGGGCACCAGTTCGTACCGCCTCACGCACGG
>Ga0210406_10003989_pt1 | contig 16019 bp, 12 predicted proteins | sample IncBWC30MmetaG_FD_155454 | JGI IMG/M metagenome (GOLD analysis project Ga0210406, IMG submission 155454) | Forest soil microbial communities from Barre Woods Harvard Forest LTER site, Petersham, Massachusetts, United States - Inc-BW-C-30-M | ecosystem: Environmental > Terrestrial > Soil >... | reverse complement strand
GGACCGGTGGGTCGAGATGGCCCTGCAACAGAACCTATCGCTGGTGTCGAGCCGCCTGGCCGCCGACATCGCGCGCGAAAACGTCTCGGTCGCCCGTGGTGGGCACTTTCCGTCGCTGGACCTGGTGGGCAGCGCCGGCAAGCTCACGAACAACCAGTTCGACACGTACCCGGATGGCAGTCCCGCGGGCAGCACGTTCTTGGACGAACGGCAGCGCTCGATCGGCATTCAGTTGACGTTTCCCATTTACTCGGGAGGCTTGGTGTCTTCGCAAGTGCGTCAGGCCGTCTACCAGCATCGAGCCGCCAAGGAGCGCCTGGAGCGGGTGGCACGGCAGACCGAGCACGATGCGCGCGACGCTTATCTGGGCGTGATGTCGGAAATATCGCGGGTCAAGGCGCTGCATCGGGCGGTCGAGTCCAATCTGATCGCCCTGCGCGCCACCGAATCCGGCTATGAAGCGGGGACGCGCACCGCAGTCGACGTACTGCAATCGCGGCAGCAATGGATTCAGGCACAGACCGATTATTCGCACAGCCGCTATGACTACATGATCGATGTGATCAAGCTGCAGCAGGCCGCCGGCACGCTGTCCGAACAAAGCCTGCAGCGAATCAACGCCCTGCTGACGGATACGCCTGCGCCCCCGCCGCAGACGGATGTGCCCCCGGCAGCGAAGGTTCGATGAGCGCAGGTTCAATGAGCGCGAGCAGCCGCTCGACGCTGCCGCGATTGGACTCGACGATGTCTTTTCCGATCACACCGATGCGCCGGCGTTCGGCATGATCATCGAGCAGGCCCTGCAGCAGCGCCGCCAGGTCCAGGGCATTTGCCACCTGCAGTGCCGCGCCCCGCCGCAGCAATAGAAGCGCGATTTCTTTGCTGTTCTCATGAGACGGACCGGTCAACACCGGCAACCCCAGCGCCGCGGGCTCGAGCAGATTGTGTCCGCCAACGGCAGTGAGGCTGCCGCCGACGAAGGCCACGTCGGCCGACGCATACAGCGCCGTCAGTTCTCCCATCGTGTCCACCAGCAGCACCTCCGTATCAATCGGCAGCCCGCGCGCCATGCCGCTGCGGCGTGCGAATCTGATTCCGCGCCGGGTGAGCAAGTCCGCGACGGCGGCGAAACGATCCTTGTGCCGCGGCGCCAACAACAACAGGGCGTCAGGGCGATGCGCCTGCAGCAAGGCATGCGCGTCGAGCAACTGCTCTTCTTCGCCGGCGTGAGTGCTGCCGGCAGCCCACACGGGTCTCGAGGCGCCGTACGCGGCACGCAAGATTTCTCCCGCCTCGATGATGCCGGCATCCATACCTAAGTCGAATTTCACATTGCCGATGGCGCGGGTCTGACCGGCCGCGGCGCCGATCGAAATGAATCGCTCGGCGTCCGGAATCGATTGCGCAGCGACAGTCACGTTTTTCGTGAATACGCCGGCGAATAACCTGCCGAATCGCCGGTAGCGTGCAACCGACTTTTCCGACAGACGGGCGCTGGCGAGTACCACCGGTATCGCGCGGCGCTCGCATTCGCGAAACAAATTCGGCCAGAGTTCCGTTTCCATGATGATGGCGATGCGCGGCCGGCTGCGCTCCAAGAAGCGCCTGACCGAACCCGGCGTGTCATACGGCAGGAAACGAATGTCCGCAATCGCGCCGAACAAGCCTCTCGCCCTTGCTCTTCCCGCCGGGGTCGCCGCGGTCAGCACCAGGGGAAGCTGCGGGTATCGTGCATGCAGTGCACGCACCAGTGGCGCCGCGGCCGACATTTCGCCCAAGGACACGGCGTGCAGCCAGATGCTTGGGCTGGGCAGCGGCCGCACGAATCCAAAGCGCTCTGCCAAGCCTTGCCAATAGCTGCGGTCGCGCACGCCGCGCCACAGAACCACGGCGAAGGCAAACGGCACGGCCAATCGAATCAGCCATGTGTAAATCATGCGCATTTATCCCGCCTGATATCCGGCCGACAAACTCTGCCAGGCCGCCGGTGTGAATCTGCCGGCCGGCAAGCTCGAGGATACCTTCGCCAGTGATCGCTGCAGCCGACGCAAATTACCCGACGTCCAAGCGCCGGGCATCCGCAATCGTCCGCGGTCGAAGTCGATCAGGGTTACGTCTTGATTGCCATCGAGCAAGATGTTGTGCGCGTTTAAATCCGCGTGATCCACCCCGTGGCGGTGAAGACGTGCAATCGCGGCCCCGATGGCCCGCCAGCTGCTCTCGGGTAGCGGATCCGATGCCAGCGTCGCACTCAATGATTGCGCACCCGCGATGCGCCGGGTGATGAGATCGCAGCGATAAGCCATACCGGCGCGCTGATACCATGCGGCGACCGGCTCGGGAACACGCAGTCCCCGCTCGGCAAGGTAGTGCAGCAAACGCCACTCGGCGAAAGCCCGCACCTCCTCCTCGCCTCGCCACCAATATCGGTCCTGGGAAATTCGCGCGATGAAACCTCCCCGGCGATAGTGACGCAGCACCCAAGCATCCTCCCCGGAACCTACGAACCATGCCGAGCCGCGGCCGCCCGAAACGGCGACGAGTTCGCCGCGCGCAGACCAGTATTCCGGATCGAACAGAGAGGCGGCAGCAATTTGTTGCGCATTGCCAAGGCTATTCGGATCAGCCAGCATGACGCCCGTTGCAGTGGCAATGCGTTGGCCGCCCTTTATCATTCTAATGACTACCTTAAGCTTCAAACCGCCGCTGCAGCACGTGTGTCTGCTGCGTCTCTCGGCAATCGGCGACACCTGTCATGCGCTGGCGGCGCTTCGAGCCTTCCAAGCGGCGTGGCCGGAAACCCGCTTTACCTGGATCATCGGCAAACTCGAAGCCAAACTGATGACGGAGATACTTCCGGAAATCGAGTTTATCATTTTTGATAAAGGCGCAACCCTTCGGGAATTGCGCCGGTTGCGCACGGTTTTGCGCGCACGGCGCTTCGATTTACTGCTCGATATGCAGCTGTCGTTTCGCGCCAGCCTGCTGAGCCGCTTGGTCAATTCTCCCATCAAGCTCGGGTTTGACCGTCCGCGGGCGCGCGAACTGCAATGGCTGTTCACCAACGCGCAAATCGCGCCCGCAACCAACGAGCACGTGCTCGACTCATTCATGGGTTTCGCGCGGGCCTGCGGCATCGAGCCCGAGGCGCCTCACTGGGAGGTGCCCTTGCCGCCGAGCGCCCTCGACTATGCGCAATCGGTCATCACCGACCGACGGCCCACGCTGTTGATCAGTCCCTGCTCGAGTCACACCGCCCGCAATTGGCCGGCCGCGAGATACGCCGCTGTCGCCGATCATGCCGCTGCAGTTCATCGGATGCGCGTCGTGCTGGTGGGCGGGCGCAGTTCCCTGGAAGCCCAGATGGGCGCGGCGATTGCCGCGGCGGCGCAAACGGCGCCGGTCAATCAAATCGGCAAAGATACACTGCCGCAATTGCTGGGCCTCATGTCGCAGAGTACCGTGCTGTTGTCGCCCGACTCCGGTCCAGCACACATGGCCGGCATGGTCGGGCTGCCGGTGATAGGCCTGTACGCCGCCACCAATCCTCAGCGTGCCGGCCCGTACTACAGCCGGCAGTGGTGCGTCGACAAATACGACGAGGCGGCGCGCAAATTCCTGAATAAACCCGCCGCACAAATCCCATGGACCACCAAAATCGAGCGTCCCGGCGTCATGGATCTGATTGGCGTGCCGGACGCGACGGCGAAACTCGATGCGCTCATGGCGCAGGATTTCGCTAAGATGCCGTCATGAGCGAAATCACGGTTCCCGTATCGCCCGGCGAATTGCTGGATAAAATCACCATCCTGCGGATCAAATCGACGCGCATCAGCGATCCGAAGAAGCTCGCCAATGTGCGTTTGGAATTGCAGGTGCTCGAGGATACCTGGCGCGGTTCTGCCTACGCGAAGGCCGGCATCGAAGCCGAGGTGATCGCGTTGCTCGAGGTCAACGAACGTCTGTGGGTGATCGAAGACGGCATCCGCGACAAGGAAAGGGCGCAGGAATTCGATGCCGATTTCATTCGGTTCGCAAGAGCCGTCTATTTCGAGAACGACGAGCGGGCCGCCATCAAGCGCCGCATCAATACCAAGCTGGGCTCGGAGTTGGTCGAAGAAAAATCCTACGCCGAATACAAGACTTAGCGGAATATGACCCTCAAGTATCGGTCTCCGACTTGATGTCGGCGGGACCGGCCGCGTTTCGATTCAGCGTGTACTCGGCGCCGCAGTAGGAGCATTTGGCCCAACCCGTCGCCTCGATCGCCAGATAAACCTTGGGATGCGAATTCCACAACATCATGCCGGGCATCGGGCACGAAAGCGGCAGGTCGGCCATGTTGACCGTGTAGTGATGCAGTGCGTTCGGCACTATCAATTGATGCTTTGAATCGTCCTGGACCATTGCCGCCATAATCATCACTCCTCTTTGACAAATCCGCGCGCCCGCAACAAACCATCGATCTTGGGGTCGGTGCCCCGAAAGTTCCTGTATGCCTGGCCCGGATCGACGCTGTTACCCACCATCATGATGTCATCGTGCAGACGCTTGGCAACGGATTTATCGTAAGCACCGCCGGCCTCGGTAAAGGCCTCGAAGGCATCGTGATCCAGCACTTCGGCCCACAGATAGCTGTAATAACCCGCCGAATATGCATCGCTCGAGAAGATATGGCCGAACTGCGGCGTGCGGTGGCGCATGACCATTTCCGCGGGCATGCCGAGCGATGCCAGCGTCGTGCGCTCGAACTCGCCGGGATCGATCGGCCGCTCGCCGGCGAGGTGCAGTTTCATATCGACCAGCGCTGATGCCAGATATTCGACGGTGGCAAACCCCTGATTGAACGTACTGGCCTTCTTGATCTTCGCCACCAACTCCGGCGGAATCGGCTTTCCGGTCTGGTAGTGCACCGCAAATCGGGACAGCACTTCCGGCGTGGAGAGCCAATTTTCGTTGAGCTGCGAGGGGAACTCGACGAAATCGCGAACAACGTTGGTACCGGCAAGCGATGGGTATTCGACATCGGAATTCAGGCCATGCAGCGCATGACCAAATTCATGGAACAGCGTCACGGCATCATCCCAGCTGATCAACAGAGGACCGCCGCTTTCGTCCTTCACGAAATTCGTATTGTTGGACACGATGGGGAAGATCCTCGCGTCCAAATTCTCCTGGCCGCGATACTCGCTCATCCACGCACCGGAATTCTTGCCGGGCCGCGCGTAGGGATCGAAATACCAGAATCCGACGTGATCGCCGGCGGCATTCTTCACTTCCCAAACGCGCACATCCGGATTGGCAATCGGCAGCCCGGAGACCTGAGTGAAGATGAAACCATAGAGTTGTCCTGCCGCCCAGAACATGCCCTCGCGCAGCTTTTCCAGCTGCAGGTAGGGCTTGACCTCATTCATGTCCAGGTCGTATTTCGCCTTGCGCACCTTCTCGGCGTAGTAACGGTAATCCCAACCGGCAATCTTGATCCCCGCATGCTCGCGGTCCGCAACGGCCTGCATGTCAACCACTTCCTCATGCTCGCGCGCCACCGCCGCAGGCCAAACCTGAATCATCAGATTCATGGCGGCTTCCGGCGTCTTGGCCATGCTGTTGGCCACCCGCCAATGCGCATGGGTGGGGAAGCCCAAGAGTTTCGCGCGCTCCTGGCGCAACGCCAAGATCTCGGCGATGATTTTCTTGTTGTCGTGCGCATCGCCGTTGTCGCCGCGGCTGTAAAAGGTACGCCAAACCTTTTCGCGCAAATCGCGCCGATCAGCATAGGTCAAAAATGGATCCATCGAAGAACGGGTATTGAGTATGGCCCATTCGCTTTTGTGGCCGCGGGCCGCGGCGGCGGCGCGCGCGGCCGCGCGCAGCGGTTTCGGCAATCCCGCCAAGTCCTCTTCGCTCTTCAAATACAAAGCGTAGTCCGCTTCGTCCGCCAGCAGGTTCTGGCTGAAATTCGCGAACAACGTGGCCAGACGCTCGTTGATCTGCGCGACGCGCAGCTTGGCCGGCGCATCGAGCTTGGCGCCGGCGCGCACGAAATTCGTGAAATAGTGCCAACTCAGCCGCTGCTGGACCGGCGTCAGGCTTCCCATGGAAGCGTAGACCGTCTGAATGCGCGCGAACAACGGAACGTTTTGGTAGATCTTGTCCGAGAACGCGGCAAGCTTCGGCTGCATTTCGCGCTCCACCGCCTGGAAATCATCGGTGCTCATGGTCGAGGACCAGACGTTGTAGATGGCGCTTACCCGATTAAAGGTGTGTCCTGTGCGCTCCAGCGCGGCGATGGTGTTGTCGAACGTCGGCGCAGCGGGATTGCGGGTGATGCGGTCGATTTCGGTCAGATTCTCGGCCATGGCCGCTTCGAGCGCGGGCTTGAAGTCAGCAACTCGGACCTGGTCGAAAGGCGGCAGTCCGCCGGCGGGTCCGACCCACGGCGCGAGCAGCGGATTCAGCAGCGCACCCGCAGCCGCGATCGTAAAACTTCCGTACAACGCGTGAATTTCCTCAGCAAGGTCAGCATTTTGCTCCGGTCATGTTGCGGACGCAAACGTGGCGCGCCAGATCTCGTCCAGCCGCCGGCGAATCTGCGTGTAGGGCGCGGCCTCGACAATGCGTTCGTCATCCCCTTCGAGGGACAGGTGATGCAGCACCGTGCGGAAGCTGATGTACGCCTCTTTCAGCCACCCTGCCGTTGCGGGATCGACCACGCCGACGGCCGCCAACCCTTCGAGTTGCCGAATGTTGTCGGAGTAGGTCAGCAGTTCCGGGTGCGCCTGCGCCGCTGCCAATACCCAGTACTGAACCAGAAACTCGATGTCCCCGATGCCGCCGGCATCCTGCTTGATGTCGAATTGCCCGGCGCCCGATCGCGACAACTCGCGGCGCATGCGCAGCCGCATTTCCAACACGTCGGCGCGCAGCGTGTCCCGCCGCACGGAGATCGACAGGGTCCGCCGCCGCACCGCCTCGAAGGCTTCACATAGTTCGGCATTCCCCGCGACCGCTCGGGCGCGCAGCAGCGCTTGGTGCTCCCAGGTCCACGCGTCGGTCTGTTGATAACGTTCGAAGGCATCGATGCCGGTCATCAGAAAGCCGCCCTTGCCGTTCGGCCGCAGGCGCATGTCCACCTCGTAGAGGCGGCCTGCCGCCGAATGCATGGTGAGCAAATGCACGATGCGCTGCCCCAGGCGCAAGAAGAACATGCCGTTGTCGATGGGACGCTCGCCGTCGGTGAGCTGGACACTGCCGGCCGAATCATGCAGGAACACAAGGTCCAGATCCGACGCGTAGCCCAATTCCAAGCCGCCGAGCTTGCCGTATCCCGCGACCGCGACGACCACCGGGCGCAGATTTGCGGAATCTTCGCCGCAATACGGGGTGCCATACATGCGCGTCATTTGTTGCCAGGCGAGATCCATACAACATTGGATGATCAGTTCCGCAATGTCGGTGAGCCGATCGCTGACCCGCATCAGCGGCAAGCGGCCGGTCAGGTCGGCAAGTGCCACGCCAAACACAGCCACCTTTTGAAATTGCCGCAGAGCCTCCACTTCTCTTTCCGGGTCGTCAGGCGACAATCGCTCGGTACGCGCGGCCAGCTCCAGAGTAAATCCCCGGCGCGACGGCAATTCATCGAATGCCTTGGCATCGATCAGCTCATCGAGCAGCAGCGGAAAATCGGCGATCTGCCGCGACAAGAAGCCGCTGATGGCGCACACCTCGATCAGCCGCTCGAGCGCCGCCGGCTGCTCCTTGAGCAGCGCCAGATAGGATGCGCGTGTGCCGATCGCTTCCAGGACGCGAAGCACTCGCTGCACGACGATTGCCGGCGCCGCATGTTGAGCCGCCGACTCGAGCAAGCGGGCAAGGATGACGTATAGGCGCCGATGCCCCGCTTCATCGAGACGGCGATACGGCGCCGAGTGCCGGTAGGTTTCCAAGATCGCAGCGACCGCCGCAATCCCGCCCCGCGGAAAGCCGCCGGCGGCCAGTTCCTGATCGATTTGCGCATCGTCCGAGTCCAGCCACACCGCACCGATGTCGTCGTGGCGGTGCTGCGTGTCCGTCGCACCGAACAACAACGCATCGAATTGCGCGGCAACCAGGTCGAGCGTCGACTCGAGGCGCGCCGCCGTGCCGGCCCAATCGCTGAATCCCATGCTCAAGGCGACGCGCGCCCGGTCGAGCGGATCCTGCGGCAATGTATGGGTTTGTTGATCGCGTATCATCTGCAGCGCGTTTTCTGCCTTGCGCAGCTCGAGATACGCAGCAGTCAGTTCTGCAATCTCATCCTCCGACACCAGTTTCGAACCGGCCAGCAGCGGCAGCACGTCGAGCAGCGAGGGATTTTGCAGCCGGCGGTCGCTGCCGCCGCGCACCAGTTGCATGGATTGCACGATGAACTCAATTTCGCGAATGCCGCCTCTGCCCAGTTTCAGATGATGATCGAGATCGCGGCGCGACACCTCGCGCACGATGAGCGCTTTCATGTTGCGCAAGGACTCGAACACCCCAAAATCCAAATATCGACGATACACAAAGGGGCGCACGAACTCGTCGTAGGCGGCAGCATATGCGCCGGCGCCGACGATGGCGCGCGCTTTTATCCATGCGTAGCGTTCCCAATCGCGTCCGTGTTGCTGCAAGTAGTCCTCCAAAGACGCAAGGCTCACGACCAAAGGCCCGCTCTCGCCGAAGGGACGCAGGCGCATGTCGACGCGAAACACAAAGCCCTCGGCGTCGCGCTCATGCAGCAAGCGGATGATTTCGCGGCCAAGCCGATTGAAGTATTCCTCATTGTCGATGATGCGGGGCCCCGCGGTTTCGCCTGCTTCGGTCGAGAGGAACACGAGGTCGATGTCCGACGAGAAGTTGAGCTCGCGGCCGCCCAGTTTTCCCATGCCCAGGACGATGAACGGCGACGATGCTTCCGTGGAACCGTGAGGGATTCCGAAAGTCGGCAGCAGATGCGATTGAGCCGCCGACGCGGCCGCGCGGATGGCCGCGTCGGCCAGGTCGGACACGGCCAGCAGCGTCTCGGACACGGTCGCGTTTCCCGCTATGTCTCGCCACGCGATACGCAACATGGCGCGCCTGCGCCACTCGCGCAAAATCAGTTGTGCCCGCTCGATCGTCGGCGCAGAGGACGCTTGGGCTTCATAGCCGGCATTCGCCTCGCACGACGTCCGCGCATCGTGTTGACCGAACCACCCAAGAGATTGCGGATCCTGGATCAACGCGGCGGCGACAAACTCACTGGCCGCCACCACGCGCGGCAACTGCGTGCGATGGCGCTCGGTCAGCGCCTGGTAAGCACTCAGAAAACCTTCCCGCGCGCACGCGCGTTCCCACCAACGCTCAACGGAATCGCGCAACTCTTCCGGGACCGAATCGATGGATTGAATTGAAACGCTCCTATCGAACGGCCACCATGAACAAGCGCGGGAATGGCAGCAAAACGCTGCCGTCCGGGAAGGTCGGATAGGCGTCCGCGATGGCTGCAGTGTAAAGCCTCAGGTAGGCGCTACGCTCTGCATCGCTCAAGGGCTCTATGAACGGCCGAAGGCCGCTGCCCTTGAACCACTCCACGATTGCCGCTGCACCGCCGGAAAGCGGGTGAAAGTAAGTGGTTCGCCAGATATCCACCTTCGTGCAGCGCGGCCGCAATAATTCGTAGTACCAATCGACGCCGGCGAGCGGCGTGCGCGCAGCGGCCGCATCGGCAAGCTTGGCCGCCCAGGGACCCTCCCCGGCAATCTCCCGCATGAGGCGGTGTGCGGGCACGTCGAGATTGTCGGGCATCTGCACCGCCAAACCCCCTTTCAGCGCGAGTTTTCCGATGAGTTCCGGCAGCAGCGTTTCGTGATGCGGCACCCATTGCAGCAGCGCGTTCGCCAAGATCACGTCGAACGGCCCAGGGAGCTTGCAGTCCTGCACGTCGTCCACGGAAAACCTGACCTGCGGCAGCCGTCGTTGCGCCGCCGCGATCATGTCGGACGAGGTATCGATGCCGGCAACTCGGGCTTCCGGATAGCGTGCGGCCAAAACTTCCGTTGAATTACCGGGCCCGCAGCCGAGATCGATCACCGAACGCGCATCGATTGGCGGCAATGCAGCGATAAGATCGCGCACCGGGCGCGTGCGTTCGTCTTCGAAGGCAACGTATTGTTTGGCAGACCAGCTCAATTCAATCCTGCCAACCACGTGATTACGGTGCTCTCGAGGGCAATACGATGATCCGACCAACTATGGTCCGTGTCCACGTGCATCGCAGTGACTTTGGTACCGCCCTTGGCTTTGATCGCGTCGACCAGTGCGTCCGTCTGCGCTGCCAAATGATCGTTCGCCGTGAGTGCCAGCACAGGAATCCGCGCCAGTCCCTGCGCCGTTCCCGCCACCAAGAATTCCTGTGCATGCGCCTTGAGTTCATTGACCATGCTTTCGGCGGTGACACCCGAGAGCGTTTCCATGTCCTCGGCCATCGAGGCCACCGCCTGGGCGTGCGGCCTGCTGCCAATCAAGCCCATGTCCGCCATGGAGATTAGAATGGCGCCAATCAACGCATGATCGTGGGCTGCGGTGTGCGCCACCACCCAGCCGCCCATGCTGTGGCCCGCGATGGCGATGCGCGTGGGGTCAATGCCCAGTTTCAATGCATTCGCCGGGTTTCGCAGATACGACAAAACCGCGTCGGCGTCCTGCAGATTCTGCGCAAATCTAAATGCGCCCGGGCTGCCCCAGGAACCGCGGTAGTTGAAAGTGACGGCATTCCAACCCGCGCGGCGCACAGCCTGCGCCAAGTCGAGATTCTTTTCGTTTCCCGGCAAACCGTGGCATATGACCAGCGTGGGATGCGGACCGGCGCCGGGCGGCGAATACACCAATCCGTTGATGCGCACACCATGACTCGGGATGTGGAGCACCGTCATCGCTGCCGGATGCGCGGAATCCGCGGGCGGATCCGTGAAGATCGCCGGCGGCACTGATTGCGCCAAGACCTCCGTCGATGCAAGGCAAGCACTCATCAGCAAGCAGCATAGCGACACTCGCATCATGGATACCTCACGCAAACAATGGGCGACACAAGGGTTCCTATCATAAACGACCCGCAGAGGAAGTAGGCCATTACTCCGCATTGTTGATGCGGTACTCGTGCTTGCCGACAACCAAGTCGTACCATTTTGCGGGGCGCGCAGACACGTTCCCATTCGTCACATCATCGATCAGGTCGCGCGCCGCACCGGGAAAGTCCAAAGTACCTTTTGCGAAATCAGTCGAACGCAAGAAGACATTGCCGACGTATATCCATTTCCCCCTGTGATTTTCATACGCACGCCCGCCGTAGGGCGTCAGAAATACGAACTCATCGATCTTGTCATCATTCAAGTCGATGAATACGCCGGCTGAAACGGCGCCCGAAGACATTTGCAGGCGTAAAGCGCCGCCGGGCGAACCCAAGTCCGTGATGAGCGTGTCGGTCAGGTTTTGATCAAGAGTGCGGCCCGCGGGATAGATGCGCATCTTTGCGAGTACGGCGGCGGCATCAACCGCGGCACTGGAATCGTACATGGTCGTTTGCGCGAGCATGGCCGTCGCAGCGTGGCGGATAGCATCCGCATCGGTGCCGCTGTAGGCGTCGGCCAATTCTTTGAGCTTCGCTCGCCCGTATTTTCCTGCGTCGAAGCGAAGATAGCGCAATGGTGAATTCTGTCCAAAGGCCTGAGTGCGCGCGCGCGACGCTGCAGGCGGATCGATGGCGTTGAGGCCTCTTTCTTGAACGAGTTTGAACTGGCTGTTGGCAGCCAATCGATACGGCGACAGCAGCGGCGTCAACGCCGCCGAAATGATGACAATCAGCGCAACCGCGACAATCACGTTTACGCGTGCAATCGCGCCCAGCCACGCTCCTTTGCGAAATACGGCAATTGAGTATCCCACCGAGTAGAGCAACGCGGCGCTCGCCACCACAAAAGCCCAGACTCGCTCGACCGTGAGTCCGTAGTGCCGGCTGCGCACGATCAGCGCATAGAGCGCTGTCAATGCGATGATCACCATCAATGGTACGGCGGCTCTCAAGCATCTCGCGACCCACTTCGGATAAGGCTGAACTACCGTGCCGTCTCGATAGGCGGCATTCAACAGCAGCACCATCACCGCCACCAGCCACAACAGCCACGTCGCGTCGATCGCCTTCTGCCCCGTAAACAGCAAGCCCGGAAGGTTTAGCACGAGCGCGACCGTAAAGAGCGTGAGAATGGCGGCCGCAATCGTGGCCAGCCACTTGAGCACATTGAGTAGCTGCTCGAGAACCACGGACGTCAATTGCGTGATGGAGCCGATCAAATGCATCGCGCAGCCGAATGTCAGCGCCGTCACCGGGTAGATGAAAATTGGTTCTTCGAACAGCTCGCGGAAATAGTCGATCTTCAACAGATGAAAAAGCATCTGCCACAAAAACAGCAGCAGCCAAAACAATCCTGTGAAGAGCGCTGCTTCGGCGAGCATGAGTTTGTTGTGCCAGGCGTGCGTGAAAAGAGAACCGTAATCACGCGCCCAGTGACCCGTCGTCAAACGGGTCTGTGCAAACGGAAGCACCAATAGCCATAAAATGCCAAACAACAGCGCAAGCGGAAGCGGCGAATCCCAGTCCTGCGGGTGGCCGGACAACCCGTTCGATACATGCGCGCCGAAATGCCATCCGAAATAATAGAAAGCGGCGGCCAGGGCAAGCATGAAGCGCCAGAGGATCGCGGCCTGCGCATACCGTGACAACAACTGCGTCGTCACCGGGATAATAAGCGCCAGCGCATACAGCGGGACCAGCCATGCCTGATCGGTCGCAGGCCAATGATGAAATTTAATGGAATGGTGAAGCCAATACAGGACCCATCCTTGGATGACCGCCGCGAGCAATATGAGCGGCAACGCCATCCTGTCCGGCGAGGAACAGCCAGAATCACGCTCCGAATCACGTCCCGAATCTTCCATGAGTTCTCCGTTGTTCTTTTGATCGTTCCCGGTAGCGTCGGCCCCAATTATGGCAGTCGCGTGCAGCAATTCGGGCTTTTTTGAGGCAGCCGCGTTGCCATCTAAGTTACTGTATTTAAAAGGAATAATTTCGCTCCATCCGAGGCCGTTTTGCGTGCGCTTCGGCATGCTGAATCGTATACTGTATTTATAACCAGTAACTGGAGTCAACCCGGTGAGCAAGAAGCAACCGGCGGATCTAAAGCACCTCCGCCTCGATGAACTCGAAGATCAAATCACGGAACTCGCTGGACATTTGAATGCAGCGAACTATCGTTGGCTGACACTCATCGCCGAGTTCGACCGGCGTAACGGCTGGTGCGACGGAAAGCTTCACTCCTGCGCTCATTGGCTCAACTTCAAGGTCGGACTCAACTTGGGTGCCGCGCGAGAAAAAATCCGCGTGGCGCATGCGTTGGAGGGTTTACCGAAGATCGCGGCGTCCATGGCGCGAGGTGAGCTCAGCTATTCCAAGGTCAGAGCATTGACGCGCATTGCATGCGGCACCACGGAGGACAGTTTGCTCATGATTGCCCTGCATGGCACCGCTCATCATGTGGAAAAATTGGTCCGGCACTACCGCCAAGTAGAACACGCGGAGGAACTGGCGCGCGAAACGCGCCAAGAAGAAAGATGCCGGCTCAGCTGCTGGTACGACACCGATGGCAGCTTGATCATTCAAGGCCGCATTCCGACATTGAAAGGCGCCGTGTTCGAGAAAGCGTTGGAAGCCGCCATGGAAGCGGTGCCCGCCACCGAGCCCATCTCGCCGAGCGCGTACCCTTTGCATTGGGATGATTCGGAGGCACCCAAGGTCGCGCTACGGCCGTACGGTGCGCGCCGCGCAGATGCGCTCGCTTTGATCGCTGAGTCATTTTTACAGCATGGCCCAACGACGCAAACCACCGCCGACCGGTATCAGGTCGTGGTGCACATCGACGCGGCAACACTGAGTGATCACAAGGATGGCCGCTGCGAGATCGAACACGGTCCTTCGATTGCTGTGGAAACGGCGCGTCGAATAACCTGCGACTCCAGCCTCGTGCCACTGGTCGAGAACGATAATGGCGAACCACTCAACGTCGGCCGTAAGACACGCAGCATTCCACCCGCGCTGCGCCGCGCGCTGAATGCGCGCGATACCGGCTGCCGATTTCCAGGTTGCACATTCGACCGTTACATCGACGCACATCACGTCGAACACTGGGCGGACGGCGGTGAAACAAAGCTTCCCAATTTGGTAACGCTTTGCCGCCCGCACCATCGCATGGTGCACAAGGGCGAAATAGTCATCAAAGCTCGCGAGGATGGCAGCTGGCAGTTCTTGAGCCAGGACGGCCGGCCGTACAAGGAGGCCTATCGCGAGAACGGGCCGTCCTACGAGTGGAATGCAATCCATGCTGTGCATGAGGCTCGAGGGGTTTACATCGACGCGAGAACCGCGACCACGCGTTGGGCGGGCGAACGCATGGACTACGATTTGGCCATATTCGGCCTTTTCTCCAGCGTAGCTTGCGCAAGGCGCGTTTCCGCGGAAACGTCGGAGCACATCTGCTGAAGACAAGGTGTTGCTATCTTAACTTCCGAAATTCGTCGCGCGCTCGAGGATGCTCGGCGAGAAGCTTCTCGAGCCGCGGCAGCCGCGAATGAGCGACGTTGCGCAATTCTCGCGGCGCCTCGCGGTAGGACTCACGAAGCAACACGCTCTGCTGTTCGATCAGGATGGCTGCCAGCGTCGCCGCTTGCACCAGGCGCCTCTCCGCCTTGGCCGGATCCTCCCCGCGGCGCGTGCTCGAATAGAGGTAATACCATACCATGCGCGCGACATCCGGCAGCAAGATGGGCACACAGTGCCCGCCGGCGAGTGCGGCACCGACGCGGCTGCCTTCGAGCAGGTAGTCGTAGAAGGGAACGGTTTGCGCATGCCAGTCGAGTTCCGGAAGCGCGACGATTTCGCCCAATATGGGACCGGGAGCGAACACTTCCACGCGCCGGCCGTCGCCGCCGGTCAGCTTCATCGAGGTCGACGGGTTCTTGCGCGGCACACCCGGAATTACGACGAAGGGCAGCTGCGTTGCGTGCATGGCGGAGAGAAATGAAATGGTGGTCGCCAGTTTCAGCATCTGTCGACGCGCCAGTTTCACGTGTAACGCGCCGGCCGCAGGCGCGGCGGCACCGAATTCGTTCAGCCAGCTCATGTAAGCCAGGCTGCCGACCACCACCATGCCTGCCTGGAAGATTCTGCGGTTGTGCAGCTCCACCAGAACGCCGGCGATGCTTTTGTCCGCCACTTGATAGCCGAGCTTGGCGAGCGCCGCCACCTGCTTCGCCGTCCACGCGGAGTCGGCGATACGGCTTTGCATCGCGCCATAGGCCGCCGAATCGTTCGTCCTGCCCACAAATTGTTCCGATCGTTTTCTCGGCGCCGGAGAGTAAGAACGGTACCAGTACTCATGGCCCGTGCCAGCGCGCTTGACGAGCGTGCCCGGCGTGCCGGGAAGCAGTTCGCCGCCGGCGTTCGCACGCTGTACGACATCCGCGTACAGGGAGCGGCTGGATATTCCGTGCAGGCTGTACAGGGGCTTGGATGGCAGCAATATCAGTGGCTGAATTGTGAGTTGGATCTCACTCTACACCCCATTCCCGGTCGATAGATTAATCGCCCGCTGGGGCCACAACTTTCTTCTCACCGCAATGGCGAGCTGACCGCGTACGCCGCGCAACATTAAATCAGCGTTAGCAAAACATTAAACACCGCCGTATTCCGCGCACATTCCGTAGGTAATCCCTTATTTCAGTGTCGGCATTTCAGTTGCCGAGCAAGTCGATGAACGGCGTTTGACCCTTATATTCAAGGGGAGTAGAACACAAAGAAGAATCATATGGATCCGATTCGGAGACACGCCATGTTAAGCAAGCTCGCCATTCTTACCGCCGCGCTCATGATGGCCGGCCCCGTCCTTGCCTCGGTTGGCGGAGGTTCGGGT
>Ga0210406_10003986_pt1 | contig 16023 bp, 13 predicted proteins | sample IncBWC30MmetaG_FD_155454 | JGI IMG/M metagenome (GOLD analysis project Ga0210406, IMG submission 155454) | Forest soil microbial communities from Barre Woods Harvard Forest LTER site, Petersham, Massachusetts, United States - Inc-BW-C-30-M | ecosystem: Environmental > Terrestrial > Soil >... | reverse complement strand
CACGATATGCACTTCGCTCACGCCGCCGGTCAAAGCGCGCTTCGCGGCTTCAAGCTTCAAAATCATTCCGCCTGACACCTTATTCCGGCGTATGAGATTTTCGATGTCACCACTGCGCACGGCGCGCAGAACTTTTTCTCCGTCGAGAACGCCGGCTACGTCCGTGAGAAAAACCAAACGGTCGGCCTGGATGAATTCCGCAGCGGCTGCTGCCATATGATCGGCGTTGATGTTGTAAAGTTCTCCATCGGAGCCAAGTCCGAGGCACGATGCGACAGGGACGATCTTGGCGCGCCAAAGCGAGCGCAGAAAATCAACATTTACTTCCGTGAGGTAGCCGACGAATCCAAGGCTGCTTTCACATTCCCCGACTTGCATGGGCTCGGCCAGAAAGCATGCGCCATCTGAAGCGCTGATGCCCACCGCCGCTTGGCCCGCGAGCGTAATGGCTCCGGAGAGACGTTTATTCAACAAGCCGGCAAAAACCATTATGGCAGCGTCGCGTGTTTCGCGGTCAGTGACGCGCAGCCCGTTGACGAAGTGGCTGGAAATTCCCATCCGCTCCAGCGTGCGGGTGAAGATTTTTCCGCCGCCGTGAATCACGAGCATTTCATTTCCAGCGCGCGAGAGTTCGCCGATTTGTCGCGCGATCTTTTGCACGGTTTCCGCGCTCTCCAGCAAAGCGCCCGCGATTTTTATAACCAGTCTCATAGCAACCCCGCAGTTTCCGGATAACCAAACATCTCGTTCATGTTTTGAACCGCCTGCCCTGCGGCGCCTTTGCCCAGATTGTCGAGGCAAGAAATAATCACGAGGCGCTCGCCGGAAGGATCCAAGGCGAATCCGATATCGCAGAAATTCGTGTGCGTCACGTGTTGCAGCTCGGGCAAACGGCCTGCGGGTAAAACTCGAACCATGGGCCGCTCCGCGTAGTAAGAGCGATAAAGGGCCTGGATGTCGTCCGCAGAACGCGCCGGAGTAAGCCAAATATGCAGAGTGGAGAGGATTCCGCGCTCTACCGGAAGCAGATGAGTGGTGAAAATGAAATCATCAACGGCGATGCCGACATGCTCGGCGATTTCCGGGGTATGGCGGTGTGTGAACATGCCGTACGCGCGGAAATTTTCATTCACTTCGACGAAATGTGTTTCGCGCCTTGGCTCCTTGCCCGCGCCGCTTACACCAGACTTGCAATCGCATACCACGCCGCGGGACAAGTTGATCCATCCGGCTTCTGCGAGCGGCCGAAGGCCGAGAATCACAGAGGTTGCATAACAGCCCGGATTAGCGACGAGTCGCGCTTTCGGCAACGCGTCCGCGTAGAGCTCGGGCAAGCCATAGACTGCTTCGGAAAGTATTTCCGGTTCAGCGGGCGAGAGCTTGTACCAATCGGCGAAAGTTTGTGGTTCGCGAAATCGCAGTGCGCCGCTTAAATCGACGATGCGCAGCCCGCAGTTCTCGGCGAGAAGTTCGCGGACTATTTCCACCGAAGCTTCGTGAGGAGTGGACAGAAAGACGAGTTGCGCTCCGCTTTTTGCGATCGCCTCGGCAGAAAGAGGCATGCAACGAGCTTCGCCCCAGCCGCGAAGCTGAGGAAAGATTTCGGCCAGGCAACGAACGTTGGCGTGCTCGCCTCGAACAAAAAATATTGGTTTTTCAATCTGAGGATGCCGCAGGAGCAGGCGGGCGAGTTCAAAACCCACGTAGCCGGTTGCACCCACGACGGCGACTTTTGCCTTGCCGCTCATTGCAGCATTTCCTCGATTCGTTTCTGGACTGCTGCGCGAGCGCTGCGAGAAGGTGTGATGATCAAAACGGTATCGTCGCCTGCCAGCGTGCCGGCAACTTCTTTCCAGCGCTCGGCATCGAGGGCTGCGGCGATTGGCTGCGCTCCGCCGGGCGGAGTTTTCAGTACGAGCATGTTCTGTGCCGGACGCACATCGAGCAAAAACTCCTTCACAGCACGGGCCAACGCGGCAACCGGAGATGTTTCATCGCTTCCCGCAGCGGCAAGCGGCCTGTAACCATCGGCAGTTTTCACCAATCGGAGTTCGCGAATGTCACGCGAAAGAGTGGCCTGCGTAACACGCACGCCGAGGTGTACGAGCTGCCTGCGCAACTCATCCTGACTGGCAACCGGTGAGCCCGCGAGCAGCTTCAGAATTTGCCCTTGCCGAAATCTTTTGTGAGCGCCCATTCAACCTTATGCGAGATTATTCATTGCACTGCATAATCATACAGTAAGGAGTACGCGTGTCAACACTTGACGCTGAGAAATGTGGGAAGGGATTTCCTTCGTATAGTCGAGAGCGGTCGAATCGGCCTTTGCTGGTTGTCCGAACTATTTCGGCTGAGACGCGACGAAGAAAAAACCGCAAAGGTAATTCCCGCGAGCGCGTTACAATCCCCAGGCTAAAACTCCGTCGCGTTAATAAGGGTGTGTGCATATGTCGGAAGTATTTCGAAGCGCAAGGCAATCGGGGAGGCCTTAGATGAAACGTTCAGGTGTGCTGTTCTTATTGTGTTCGATCTTGGCAGGCGTGTGCGGAGCGCAAGCAACTAAAGTCGTCGCGCCGGCCCAAATTGCGATCCATGCTGGGAAAGTACTGGATGTTCGCACAGGAAATTATTTTACCGACCAGATCATCTGGATCGAGGGCGAGCGGATCAAAGCCATCGGAAAGAGCGCGGAAATTTCGAGCCAAATACCAGCGGGAGCCAAGACGATCGATCTTTCGAACGCGACGGTTCTCCCCGGGTTGATTGATTGCCATACGCATCTGACGTATACGCCGTACTTGTTGGGTCCGGCAGGCCTTCATATTTCGTACCCGCGAGAGGCACTTATCGGCGCGCGCAACGCCCGGGTCACGCTGGAAGCCGGGTTTACTACAGTACGCAATGTGGGTGCCGGCGGATATTCAGACATTGCTTTGCGAGACGCCATTAAGGCCGGAGATGTGCCGGGTCCTCGGATTCTCGCATCCGGCCCACCACTTAGCATCACCGGAGGCCACGGAGACCAAAATTTTCTAGCGCCTCAATATAGTTTTTCGAGCGATGGAGTAGCGAATGGCGTCGATGGCGTGACGGCGAAGGTGCGGGAGAACATAAAATACGGCGCCGATGTAATCAAATTTATGGCCACGGGCGGAGTGCTATCGGAAGGAGATAATCCGGAGCTGGCACAATATAGTCCCGAGGAAATGAAGGCAATTATAGATTCCGCGCACAGCTTGGGCCGTAAAGTAGCAGCACACGCGCACGGGGCTGTGGGAATCAAAAGCGCAGTCCTCGCCGGCGTGGATTCCATCGAGCACGGCAGTTACATAAATGAAGAAGACATTCAATTGATGAAGCAGCGCGGGACATATTTGGTTCCAACCATTTATCTCGGCGATTGGCTGATGGAGAACCTTTCTACACTCGGTCTCACGCCCAACATGATCGAGAAAGCAAAGATCGTGCTTCCTATCGCACATCAAAACATTGGCACAGCTTTCAAGGCAGGCGTGAAAGTAGCGTTTGGCACGGATGCCGCAGTTTATCCTCATGGCCTGAACGCGCGAGAGTTTGCAGTGATGGTCAAGCTAGGCCTGTCGCCCTTGCAGAGTATTCAGGCCGCGACAGTGAATGCATCTGATTTGCTGGGATGGGCCGATCGTGTGGGCACGCTGGAAGCAGGGAAATTTGCGGATATTATTGCAGTAGATGGAGATCCACTCGCCGACGTACACGTTTTAGAGAATGTCCGGTTCGTGATGAAGGGCGGCGATGTGATCAAGAAACAGTAATTCAGGATGCCATTACGGAAGGACCAGATGGCATAGTACTCTCATTATTTTTTTTAAATCATAGTGTTTCATTTCGAGAATGAGCCGCAGAGAATAGCCTGACAAAATTTGCCTGTTCAGCGAATGCACAACAGCTGGCATCCGAAGTAGGCGCAAGCGGATGAGGCAGAAGTAGAACGAGCTTGCCTCTTATCCGGGTACTGCCCTACTACACCCTCTGATTCCGCGGCATTTGTTACTACTCCTTGCTGGCAAACCGATTGCAGGTATGGCAGCAGTGTGGCGTGCGTCCTTACAAGCGCCTTGACTCGGGAGAAAAACGTGAAGGCTCTCAAAAAGACTTATTGGGTACTACCATTGGTACTACTGGTTTCCTCTTCGGTATACGCAGGAAGTATTCCGGCGAAGGTCTACTTCAATGGTGGTTATGCATTCGCGGATAATGGTTTCGGAATTCCTCCTTATCAAGGAACTCTAAACGGACAAAGCGCGCTGTTCTATTGCGTCGATTTCAGTCACGAGATCTTCGGGAATACCAGTTGGTCCGCCACTGTCACCGGTCTGAACGCTCCAATTGGAGCATTCGCCTCGACGCGGCTCGACAACAAGAAAGCTTATTTGGAGATGGCCTGGCTGATTACTCAGATGAATGCTGCCTCCAATCAAACCGAAAAGGTTCAGTATCAATGGGCTATATGGAGCTTTTCGGGCGGCAACGACCCGTACCGGGGCAGTGATGCGCTCATCGGCGACGCTTTAGCGGCCGTGCTCGGTGGCTTCGGCGGAAAAGGCTGGGAGATACTCACGCCAACGGGGAGTTACGGACAAGAGTTTTTGGTTGCGGATCAAAATCCGCTGACTACTACAACTCCGGAACCTTCCGGCATGTTGCTATTCGGTACGGTAGTGTTGGGCATGGCCTTCGCGCTGCGCAAGAAGTGGCCCGCCCGTGATGCCAACGCAACACCGCCACCGGCAGCCTAAACGCAGTGAACTTTAGCTCTTGATTAGCTTTCCAGTGGAAAACCGATTTTTTTTCTCACAACTTTTAGTTTCCATCGTGCCATGCAGGACCGCGAAGCGCGCGGCCTGCTTTCGCGCCTGTTAATGTCCCACGTTCAAATTCGAGCTGGCCGTTCACCAAGACATAGTCCACACCTTCCGATATTTTCGCAGGCTCTGAATAGGTAGCACGGTCAATGATCTTTTCCGGATCAAAGATAGTGATATCGGCATAGAAGCCGGTCTTGATCAGCCCGCGATCCACCAGGTGTTCGCGCTGGGCGGGCATCGATGTAATTTTTCGAATGGCCTGTTCCATCGAAATGAGGTGTTCATCACGGACGTAGTGGCCAAGAAATCGCGGGAATGAGCCAAAGGAGCGAGGATGCGTGTGAGGCTCGAACAACGGCCCGTCGAGAGACTGCTCCCCGCTGTCGAGGCAGAGCGAAGTCCAGGGTTGTTTGAGAGCGTACGTAAGATCCTGTTCGCTCGCCATAAAATAGATTGCCCCGGTCTGAGCCTTATCCTCTTCGATAAAGTCGAACAACGCGTCGAGCTCCGGCTTGCCTTGAGACTTCGCCATTTGTGCCACGGTCATGCCGTCATACTTCTTTAGGCTGGGACTGACTACGCCCGAAATCATTACGCCGCCCCCGCCGCCGCAATCGAAATAGAGGTTCTCCCAGTCTGTATGTTCCACGGCCATTTCTTTTCTGACGCGCTCGCGCATCTTTCCGTTGCGCAAGCGCTCAAGGAGCTTGTCCACGCCGCCGTCGGCGATCCAGGGCGGCAGCGAAGAAACTAGAGCCGTTGAGCCCGCCACGTAGGGGTATTGGTCAGCACGTATATCGAGACCAGCATCGCGCGCCGCCTGAATTTTCGCTGCTACGCGGGGCATAGTTCCCCATCGCGGCTTTCCGCTTACTTTCAGATGGAAGATTTCCACCGGCAAATTAGCTTGGCGGCCGATCCTAATTGCTTCGTCCAGCGCTTCCATTTCGCTAGCCCCTTCGCTACGCATATGCGAGGCATAGATACCGCCGTACTGCGAGGCTACTTGCGCGAGAGCTATCAGCTCATCTGTCTTTGCGTAATGGCCGGGCGGGTAAATCAGCGCGGTCGAGATTCCCAGTGCGCCGTCTTTCATTGCCTGGGCCACGAGCGCTTTCATCTGTTGGAGTTCGGCAGGTGCAGGGGCACGGTCATCGTCTCCGATCACTGCTTCGCGAACTTGCGCGGCGCCGATGTAAGTGCCCAGATTTATAGGCGTGCCGTCTTTTTCCAAGCGACGGAAATAGCCGTCGAGCGTGGTCCAGTCGATTGTGAGATGAAATTGATCGAGGAAAGGCTTTAGCGACGTTAGTGTCTTTTCATTCTGCGGCGCAACCGATCCGCCTTCGCCTGTAATTTCCGTGGTGATTCCTTGTGAGAGCTTGCTGAGCGAGCGATTATCGATCAGCAACGACATTTCTGATTGGCCAAGCATGTCGATAAAACCTGGGGAGACGATCATTCCGTTCGCGTCGATCACTTTTTTCGCTTGCGCATAGCTAAGGTGGCCGATTGCCTCGATGCGATCTCTGCGAATCCCGATGTCAGCGGCGCACCAAGGACCTCCACCGCCGTCCAGTATGTGTCCGTTCTTAATGATCACGTCGAAGGGAGCGATCCCATCTGCAGGCGTGGAATAAATGGCGTTTGCGATTTCGCCGAGTGCCTGGCCTGCAATTTTCTGCGAAGCGTCCGGCAGGTCAATGGGCATCGAAACACGGTTCACATACGCGGCAAAAGCCAGGTGCCGTCCGTCGGCGGTAGTCATATAGCCGGCGAGACCTTTTCCGTTGAGCATCAGTTTCTTATTTAAAGCATCGTAGGAAACATATGTGCCGGTCTTGGCGAACACGTGCCCAGCGGCCGGCGAGTTTTCTTGGATATTCCAGAGGGTTCCGTCGCGTCCTAGAACCGGCAGCGACTTTTCGAATAGTTGAAAATCCTTTTGTTTGGCCATGTAACCCAGATAGCGAACCATAAAATCCGGCGTGTAGTACGCGGATTGCGCGCCCCCCGCACCGTCTGCCTGCGAAGCCCCGCTTAGATCGAGACCGCCCTTGGTCAGGAAATCCCGCTCTAGATCGAATCCATCTTGATCGATGTCGTCGGTTTTGTGTCCGAGAACCGCGCCAAGAATAAACGGCGTCATGGTAGCGTGCAAATTTTGGCTGACTTTGAGGGTGACCTTTATTTCTTCGGAGAGCGGGGATGAAATGTGCTCGGCGACAACATTATCGGGCGTGTAGGTGGAAGCAAGGCTTTTGAAGTCAACCTTTTCATCGAATGGAGAAAGCGTTGCGATGATTCCTTTTTCGCGTAACGCTTCCACGAAGGTCACTTGTGCGAACCGGCTGGGCTGGGGAACGGCATAGGTGTAAATAATCGGAACCCCGCCAGCCGGGAATTTTCCTGTAAGCGTCACGCTACGGGAGCCGTCGGCGTTGGCGATATCGGTAAGTTTGATATCCGGTTTTGAGTTCGCTGGTCCGGTTGTGATCATATTTACGAATGACACGTAGGCGCTTGCTGGCGAGATATTCAAGCCGACCGCACCATCTTCGTGGTTCCCCTGTGAGACCGTCAGGTCCACGATGTTGTCGTTCACGGAGATCGGCGATACGACCACATTTGTTCCTAATTCCCGGTCGCCCTCTGGAAATAAGGTCGCATCCACGAGCACGCGGCCTTCCACTCGCTTTATTCCATGCGCAATCACCTGGGCTGCGAGTTTGCGAATTACCAACAGTGGATCGCCCGGCACGACTTTCGTATCGGGGCTGCCATCGTAGGAATGATCTTGGTTCGCAAAGCCGAGTGTACCGTCGGGCTGAATGCGGCCCGAGAGATTTGGATCGCCGCTGGCCACTAGAATCAAATCGCCATGCAACGTACCATCCGTGCCGATCACGCCTCTGCGATAAACGCGAGTGTGGAAGCGGTAATCCGCGCCGAGAAGTTCGAGCGCAGTACCTTCCGTGAGCAGTTTCGTAGTCGAACCGGGTGTGAAGAGTTGCTGAGCGTGAAGCGCGTAGACGACTTTGTCATCGTCCAAGGAATAGACTTCAACACCGAAAGTGGAATGCTTGTATTCCGGTCGACCGGTGATTTCGTGGACTTGAGCAGCGAGCGCGCTATCTTTTTGCGCCGTTGTTGCGCGCGGCCAACAGAACAAAGCGATGGCACACGCCGCTGTGAACATGCAAGACGCCAATTCCTTTTTATGATCCATTGTCGATGGCTAAAGTTCTTTCTTTAAAGCGCTGATATTTCTTGCCGCCAAATCTGCAGCAGGTAATGGAAACCAAATAGGCATTCATCGGCGTCAAGCCTACATCATGGGAAACCTCAAGCAGGCGCTTAATAATCACAAGTGATGAGAGACTCAATAGCGGAAATGTTGATGCCCACGAGCCACGCAGGAATCTACAGTACCTAGTGAGGTGAGGAATGGTAGGCCCGTGCAGGCTCGAACCGCAGGCCTCCACCGTGTCAATTTAGAGGTGCAAAACCTAAACCGCTTTGCCTGCCTTGCTTTTCCGTCTTCGCATGGTACCAAAAGCGTATAAAACGGCCTAGTTTTGGTGACGAATTGGTGACGAGTTTTCGCTTGGTATTAAGCAGCGTATGTAAGATATGAGAACTTGTGCTGACGGACTTTGTGCCAAAACTCGTCTGCAGGGTTTTGCACTAGGCTGGCGGAGCCACTTGCGGCCAAGGCGCACTTTCACCCGCTTAAAAGGGAACCCCTTCGGGTCCGGTTTCCCCCACAACACGCGGACACCCCTATGGCATGTTGTCCACAAAGCGAATCCGAAGTTCTGGGGAAACGACGGGACAACTGTTGCTTCGACGGCCGAAAACGGTATAGCGAATCCGCGCAACCAAATCGTAGACAACATCCAAAAAAGGACGGGGTACCAAGCCAGCTATTCGGGCGATAGCTCTCCACGCTCCGCCCAGACGCCGCAGAATGTGAACAAATGCCGCAGACCGCTCGAGCAGCGAACCCTCGGCTGTGCGCACGATTACACTGTCGGCGAGCGCGGGGCGTTCCCCGGCCGGAACGACCGACTCAAAAGTGGACCCCTGCAGCGGTGCAAACCTAAATTTAGTTCCCTCAACATCCTCGGCTATCACGAAACGCACCACATGGTGGCAGAGCCCGCAGTGCCCATCATAGAAAATATATTCGCGTGCGTTGGCTTGGACCGTTGGGATCCATGCGGGATCAAATGTAAACAGATGCAGGATGACCATTCCCGCAGTGAGATCTGGAAACGAGATCAGAAGGAATAAGCCAAGGTGAAGCAGCAGCATCGCGATCCATATCCACGGGCGAGCTCGGCGAAAGAGAGCAAGCGGGCCAAACGAAAGCTCCAGCGCGAGCGCTCCCCACGTCGCAACGCGCAGAAATTCCGATGGGAGTGCAAGTGCGATGTCGCGAAAGAAGCCGGGTCTTGCGAGCGGGTTCATTAGAACCCGGGTGAGTGCGCTGCCATCGATCCAAGACGGACTGGTTAGCTTCATCAGTCCGCTGTAGAAATATCCCAGGGACATAAGCACCCAGGCCGCGGCGTAAATTGCAGGCTGCATGCGCCATTGACCGCCGGGATCGCTTCGACCGCGAGCCGCCAAGGAACCGTACGGCGCGGCCGGTAGAAAAGCGTGGGCGAGCAACAACCAGCCGATATACGGGAGTGCGGGGTTCGCGATGATTGGATTTCGCCCAACGAAGCACGCGTTGAGATACCAAAGGGCGACTGCGGCCCTGCGATCCCACAAGCCCACTGCTAGCAACAGTCCGGACCCGGCCGCGATAAGGAGAAGACACCGGGCGAAGTCTGGCGAATCCCACATGGAAAGAACATTTGGAAATAAGCGAGCGAGCGGACTTGCCCAAGGATCCGGAAGCAAGCCAACGCGGGAAAATAGTTCGGGTCCCCAAGCCACTAGGCTCGCGAAATGAACGAACAAATAACCACCAAGTATCGCGCGGTAGAGGCTGTATTGCCCACCAGTCCAGTCGGTTTTCATGGACAAGACGGCGTGATTAGAAATGGCTGATCGCCGAACCCCGTGCCAAATCGTGGCACTAAGCGAATCCTCGGGAGACCACTGAACTGGTTAGGGTCGATGCCAATTTCCTGGAGCAAAGGAGCTTGGCCGCAAAGCGCATATCGAATTACAGATTCAAACATTTCCCTGGTGCGGGGGTCTCCCTGAAGGATCGGAGCATAAGCTAGGGCGGCTCCGAAAACATTCCGCCGATTGTACGGACCTTTGATGTGTGCGTAGACTTCAGGAGTCAGCTTAAGCGAATGAGCAACACCGGTGCGGTCGGTCCATTCGACATAAAACTCCGAGGAAAAAGTTTCCAGTCCCTGTACGCTGGAAAAAACCTTCGGAGCCGGAGACGCCCCCGTCGCGGCGCCAATACCCTTCAACACAGGAACTCGCAATAGGTCGCCACTCATTTGCAACAAGCCGAGCGTGAGAAGAAAAACGGCTGGGCGATTCATCGAGCATTGCCAGACGCCGGAACGGACTTATTGACATCTACGCCCACCAACATTTCAGGAAGGCGATGCTCTAGCGATCCAAAACCGCACCGAGCTTGCCAATCTGTTGGGTTCCTGAATGTGCCGAATAACATGTCCCACAGGGGCAGATCCGCGTAGTTGTACGAGTGCAATCCTTCCTGATGATGGATGCAGTGACTCTCAGGCCTTTGAATGATGTACCCAAGCCAATGAGGTGTGCGGACATTCCAGTGATAGAAGAGTTCCGCTATGCCGGTTAACAGAACTGCCATAGATGCAGCCGTCGGAGCGAGTCCCACTCCCAGGTACAGGATTGCGCTCGAGAGCACGCTGTTCAGCAGAATTTCAATGGGATGCTTATAGAAGCTCGTCATAATTTCGATTCTTTGAGCGCTGTGATGAACCTGGTGTACCCACCGCCAAAGAAACGACGATTGATGCCGCCACCGATGCCACCAGTAATATAGAAACGTTATGACGAAGTATCCGAGAAGCGCGCCTCCCCACGTGCCAAGTTTATCGGCAGACCAGAGCTGATGACGTAACATCCATCCATTCCACGCCACTCCAGCGAGCCAAACGGCGCCTACTTGGAAGCCATTCAGAAGGATGGCGCGAACCCACCATCCGCGGACTAGGGGCCAACTTCGTCCCGCAAACCTACGTTCGATTATTATCATCAGAGCCGCAGCAGCAAGCACAATCCAAAAAATAATCATCGCAATCTCCAACCACGAGAACAGCGCGTTGACAGTCTTCTGGTCCTCATCAGCCTCGTTTAATTAATCGAGAACGGCAATGTAGAAGTGAGTTTATAGTATCGTTCCCTAGACGCGCAACGGCTGCGGAACAGCGCGCGCCGTGGGGTCACGTAACTCGCGCGTTCTCGGATTACGGTGCCCTAAAGGAGAAACCATTGAGCCGTCTAATACTTCTCGCAATCGTGGCATTGGTAACAGTCACTACGGCGTTGCAGACTCCAAGCGCGCAAAGTGACGCAACCAATGCCGAAGAAATTAAAAAACAGATAATCGCCCTAGATCAGCAACTGAACGACGCTGCAGTCCAGGGCAACATGAAATTCTTTGCAAAGACAATGTCAGACCAGTATGTCGGCGTGGCGCCGAATGGAATGATTTTGGGACAGTCACTCATCGCCGCACACTATCAAACCGGAACGCTGCGATACGAGTCCGTCGTGAACTCCGACATCGATGTCAAAGTTCATGACAATTGCGCCGTGTTGACAGCGATATCCACCGTAAGAGGTCACGATGGCGACACCGACCTGAGTGGCACATATCGAATCATGCGCATATTTTTGAAACGAAACGGAGAATGGCAGATCATCGCGTTTCAGGCAACACCGATGCGCAGCTAGAATTAAGCTAGCAGCCATTTGATCTCGGGCCGCTTACGCATCTGCCATTCTGGTCTAAAAAATCGCCTCCTCGGTTTCGCAAGTCTCATGCACTATTGCACTGTGAATTGCATTGGCTCGACAATCGCGTGGGATTCGGGATTGTAGTAATCATATAGAATCGACGGTGCTGAAAGAGCCTTCAATCCGAAGCGAGGCTTAAAGCCGAACGAGAACTTGGTGCCGCCGGCGTGCGGCCAGAGGTACACGATCAATCTGTCGGGTAACACATCGTACTCATTGATATCCCAGCCAGACGCTTTCAGCGCTTTCTCAAGCGAGTTTCGATCGACTTCTGCACCCGGCGGCAGACCAATTTCGGCAAGCAGCATTCCATAGCCACGGAAGCCGATTCGCTCGGCATCAACGGTACACTCTATGTTTTCACCTACGTTCGCGGACTGTTTGTCGAAACGAACCGCAAGGCGAAGTGGGTCAGATACCTTTGCATCTTGATGAAGATCGCCTCCCACGGTGGTATGTGACCAAGGCACATAGTAGTTAGCGAGGACTTGAACCGAAGCTCGTGAAGAGCCAGTCGATCGGCGAATCTCAATATGATGCTTGCCGGGCGACACGAATTTCGCCATGTCGACATCAACTGGTCCGGTCAAAACATTAGCAGGCGGGAGATCAATCGAAAGCGTTTGCTTGCCGCCGACGCGAAGGCAACAGCTCTCGCTGGGGTAGAAAGCGTTCTGAAGACCTACCAAGCCATCCTGCAATAGAAACCGGACGCGAAGGCCAAAGCCCTCGACGACCTGCTAAAGAAACAGAGCCAAGGAAAGCTCAAAGATTCCGTGCAGAAGCAGTGCCAGTAATTGAGCTAATCTGAGGCTTCCTTCGTCGTTCGGAACAACCCTCTGGATGCCACTAGAAACAGAACTACGCCAAGGACCAGCGCAGGCGTTCCAAGTGGCTTTGCCACTTGGGGCAAATATCGGCAGGCCAGCACGCCAATGCCGAATCCAGCCAACACGCGAGCGATGATGAACAACCATATTTCCACGCCTGTGAGGTTTTTCACTCTCGCCGCATTCTGTCTAAGCATCTCAGTGGTCTCTTTCAACTCTGGAATATCCTAAGCAACTGCACCGCTAGGTGTTGAATCCTTGCCGACCGAATTTCCACCGCATCACGCTGCTGATTTCCAATCACGTGCCCGTAGAGCTCTCGGGCGGGCAGATTTTGTGTCTTTGCCGCTCTGGTTTTGCGGTCATCAAGAGAGCGTAGAATGTAAGCAATCAGAGCGTATGGAAGAGCCTACTCACATCGTATCCCTCTCGTGAAACTGAAATGCTTCAGTCCCTTGGTTACTCTTACTACATCGAGAACTCTAATGGATTGCGGAATGTCTCTTTCTGCACAGTTTTGCAGACCGTTTTAATGACAAAAGTGATCTGGGAACTTCGTAACGACCAGTGGACAAATGGTGTACGCGAGATCGTTAGCAGCGCCGTTCAACCAGATTGATGAACCAGAGTAATGAGCGAGGGAGAGTGTAATGATCGAACCTGTCAAGTCAGCGGTGCCGTCCAATGGGAGCGGCGATGCTGCCCCTCGTGTCAGCGTAGCGGACATCCTCGAACGCGAACTCCCAACCCTTATTGACGAATGGCTTGCCAGAGTCGAGCAGGAACCGGACCTGACGCGTATCCCGCTGACCTTTGAAGAGCGCACGGGCCATCTTCCTCACCTTCTGCATGATGTCATTAGGCGATTGCGTATGGACGCAGGTACGAAAGCTCCGATTTCGAAGGCAGCGGCGAAACATGGGGATTTGCGGCGCAAGCAAGGCTACACGGTAGCCATGGCGGTAGAGGAGTCACGACTACTGCAGGTCAGCATTTTTACCACGTTGCACAAAAACGTGAAGCATTTAGAATTCAGCACGTTGCTTCCCAATATTGTGACCATCGCAGACGAGGTGGATGCGCAATTGAAGGAGCAGATGCTGCGTTTCATGACTGCAGATGGTGCGGAAAAGGCCAAGGGCCAGTAACAAATTCTCGATGGATAAACAAAATGCCAAGCCTAGGACTTAAAATTGCAAAACAAAAGTTTGCTAAGGATAGCCACGAGTGTGTCCTACTCATCGAGTCTGATGCAACCGATGCGGCGAGAATTCTAAATGAATTGAGTTCGGCAACCGACGAACGATTCGAAGTGGAGTGGGTTCCCCAACTCTCGGTTGGGATCGAGCGATTGCGTAACGGCGGAGTTGGGGTAGTCGTGGTTGACCTAACATTGCCCGATAGCCATGGCATCGAAACCTTCAACAAGCTTTTTAAGGCCGCGCCTAGCGTGCCAATTTTGATCCTAAGCGGAGCCGATACGGAAGCAATGGCGCGGCAAGCGGTACAGCGCGGGGCCCAAGACTACCTAGTCAAAAATCAAGTGGATGGCTACCGGTTGAGACGGGCGGTACGCACGATGATGGATCGTCGTGTGACTAACGCAATGTTATTGGAAAATGAAGTCGCCAATATGACTCTTGATTCCATTGGCGAGGCGGTGCTGCGCACGGACAGGCAGGGCAACGTCGTTTATCTAAATCGGATCGCGGAAAACATGACCGGGTGGCGTCGGGAGGAGGCACTGGGGCGTCCCGTTGGCAATGTGCTCCGAATCATGGATCTTGTTAGCGGCGCAGTGGTGCGCAATGCTGTGGAAATCGTAATGCAGCAAGATAAGACTGCGAGGGTAACGGCGAACTGCGTAAGCTGCATTTTGGTTCGACGGGACGGGGGGGAAATTGGAATTGAAAATACAGTAACGCCTATCCATGATCAGGATGGTGGTGTGACTGGGGCGGTTGTCGCATTCCGCGACGTGAGTGTGACCCGGGCCAGATCGCTGGAAATGTCGCGCTTAGCGCAGCACGATTCCCTGACTGACTTGCCAAACCGGATGCTCTTCAACGACCGGCTGACACAAGCGATTTCACTTGCGGTGCGCCAGGGCAAGCAACTCGCGGTGATGTTCGTCGATTTAGATCACTTTAAAAAGATCAACGACTCTCTGGGCCACGGGGTAGGCGACAAACTGCTGCAGTCGGTTGCCGGGCGATTGGTAACTTGTGTCCGTCGGACGGACACGGTAAGCCGGCTGGGTGGGGACGAGTTCGTTGTACTCCTTTCCCAAGTCGAGCACGGGGAAGACGCGGCCTTCAGCGCGCGAAAAATCCTCAGGGCATTGGCAGAGCCTCATATCATCGATGGCAAAAGTCTCGATGTAAATGTGAGCATTGGGGTGAGCACCTACCCTAACGACGGGCCAGATGCAGAAAGCTTAATGAACAAAGCAGACACGGCGATGTACGAAGCCAAACAAATCGGGCGGAATAACTTTCAGTTCTTCCGGCGGGACATGCACGAACGACTTGCAGACCGGCAATTGCTTGAAGCGGACTTGCGCTACGCGCTAGGGCGAAATGAGTTTTTGCTGCACTACCAGCCTAAATACAATCTTCGGACAAAACAGATCACGGGGATGGAAGCGCTGATACGTTGGGCACACCCACAGCGAGGAATAGTATCTCCCGGGCAGTTCGTGCCCATCGCGGAAGAGTGCGGATTGATTTTACCGATAGGTCGGTGGGTGCTACTGGAAGCCTGCAGGCAGGCCCGAGTTTGGATCGATGCGGGTCTTGGGGTTGTGCCGGTCGCAGTGAACGTGTCCGCGTCTGAGTTCGCGGACAAGGATTTTATCTCAGGAGTTCGTGCGGTGCTGATTGCTACGGGAGTGGATCCTGCGAATCTAGAGCTGGAACTGACTGAGAGCGTGCTGATGCAGGACGCGGAGTCTACAGTGCGCACGCTGGGCGCCCTGAAAGCTATGGGTGTACGGCTAGCAATTGACGACTTTGGCACAGGTTATTCCAGCTTTACCTATCTTCGGCGCTTTCCGGTGGACGCGCTGAAGCTGCATCAATCTTTTGTGCAAGAGATCACGGCGGACCCGGGGGATGCGACCATCGTCAGTGCCATGATTAATATCGGCAAGAGCCTGAAGCAGCGAGTAATTGCAGAAGGGGTGGAAACCAGCGCCCAGCTCAAATTCCTTCAACACCACGGGTGCAATGAGGGCCAAGGCTATTATTTCAGCCGTCCGGTAGTGGCCGAGCAGGCCGAAAAGCTGATTGCAACCGCCCTTCGAGAAGGGGTAGTCAATTAGCGATTCGCGAAGAGAACGCCCCCAAGTGTGTCTCTAGGTT
>Ga0210406_10003985_pt1 | contig 16023 bp, 15 predicted proteins | sample IncBWC30MmetaG_FD_155454 | JGI IMG/M metagenome (GOLD analysis project Ga0210406, IMG submission 155454) | Forest soil microbial communities from Barre Woods Harvard Forest LTER site, Petersham, Massachusetts, United States - Inc-BW-C-30-M | ecosystem: Environmental > Terrestrial > Soil >... | reverse complement strand
GGCACCACGGGCGTGAATTTCGGCGCTGGCTTCACCGGCGGCTTTGCCTATGTGCTCGACATGGAGCGCGATTTCGTCGACCGCTACAATCATGACCTGATCGATATTCACCGCGTGTCGCCCGAGGGCATGGGTACGCATGTGCAGCATTTGCGCGGCCTGATCGAGCAGCATGTCGATGCCACCGGCAGCGCCTGGGGCACGCAGCTGCTCAATGATTTTCGCACCTACATCGGCAGATTCTGGGTGGTCAAACCGAAGGCTTCCGCCATCGATTCGCTGCTGGAAAATCTGCGCCGCGCCGCTTAGGCGCGGTCGCTGTTCCACATGGCCGACAAGCATCTGCAATTTCTCGATATTCCGCGCAAGGATCCGGACAAGCTCACCGTCGAGGTGCGCACCCGGCAGTTTCGCGAAATCTATTCGCAATACAGCGCCGAGTCGGCGGCGCAGCAGGCCGGACGCTGTATTTCCTGCGGCAATCCATTTTGCGAATGGAAATGCCCGGTGCACAACTACATTCCCAATTGGCTGAACCTCATCAACGAAGGAAAATTGTTCGAGGCGGCGGAGCTTTCGCATCAAACCAATTCCCTGCCGGAAATGTGCGGCCGCATTTGTCCGCAGGACCGGCTGTGCGAGGGCGCGTGCACCTTGAACGACGGTCTCGGCGCCGTGAGCATCGGCGCGATCGAGAAATACATCACGGACGAGGCATTGCGCCTCGGCTGGAAGCCGGACATGTCGAATGTGGTGCGCACCGGCAAGCGCGTGGCGGTCGTGGGTGCGGGGCCGGCGGGGCTGGCATGCGCCGATATCTTGGTGCGCAACGGCGTCACGCCCGTGGTGTTCGACCGCTATTCGAAGATCGGCGGCCTGCTGACCTTCGGCATCCCGCCGTTCAAACTGGAGAAGGAGGTCGTGGAAAAGCGCCGCGAAATCATGGAGGAGATGGGCATCGAATTTCGCTTGAACATGGAGGTGGGGCGGGATATTTCGTTCGAACAAATAGCGGCCGAATTCGACGCCGTCTTTTTGGGCATGGGCACCTACACCTATGTGAAAGGCGGTTTCGACGGCGAAGAGCTTTCCGGCGTGCACGAAGCATTGCCGTATCTCATTTCCAATATCAACCGCGAGCTGGGCCTGGACAGCGCGACGGATTTCATCGACATGAAGGGCAAGCATGTGGTGGTGCTCGGCGGCGGCGACACGGGCATGGATTGCAATCGAACCGCGATACGGCAAGGCGCGGCCAGCGTGACCTGCACTTATCGGCGCGATGAAGACAACATGCCGGGATCGCGCCGCGACTATAAGAACAGCAAGGAAGAAGGCGTCACATTCCTGTTCAACCGCCAGCCCATCGAAATCGTCGGCGTCGATCGCGTGCAGGGCGTGAAGCTCATCGAGACTCGATTGGGTCCTCCGGGTCCGCGCGGCCGGCGCATACCGGAGGTGGTGCCGGGAACCGAAGAAACCATTGCCGCGGACGCCGTGATCGTTGCTTTCGGCTTCTTGCCCAGTCCCGCCGATTGGTTTCAATCGCAGCGCATTGAATTGCACGGCAATGGCCGGGTGCGCGTATCCGGCGCGCCGCATTCCCGGTTCCAAACCACGAACCCGAAGATCTTTGCCGGCGGCGACATGGTGCGCGGCTCGGATCTGGTGGTGACCGCCGTATTCGAAGGACGCGAAGCCGCACAGGGGATATTGCAGCATCTGGGATTGCGTCCGTCGGGCAGCGGCTAGAGCACGCAAGGCTTGACACGCGGCGCGCGCGGCGCTCAACTTTGCGCCCGGACCCATGCCAACGCAATCAGCCACGATGTAACACGCGGTAGAACAATCGGAGAACGCTATGTGTGAAAAGGACGATTTCGATGAGATGTATGCAATTTCCAGCGCTCGCGATCTGTCGCGAAGACAGTTCGGTGCACTCACAATCGGCGTGGGATTGACCGCGATGCTGCCCCGGCTGGCCGATGCCGCCGACACTCAAGAATCCGAAGTCGAAATCAAAACCCCCGACGGGACCTGCGATGCCTACATCGTTCACCCCGCGAAGGGCCGTCATCCCGCAGTCTTGATCTGGCCGGATATTTTCGGCTTGCGGCCCACCTTCAGGCAGATGGGAAAGCGCCTTGCCGAATCCGGCTACACCGTGCTGGTGATCAATCCTTTCTATCGGACCAAGAAGGCGCCGACGGCGCCCGAGCATCCGGATTTTGGCGATCAGGCAACCCGCCAAGCACTCTTTGCGCTCGCCGGCACTCTGTCGCCGGCAACGGCGCTCACGGACGCGACGGCATTTGTCGCCTATCTGGATTCCCAGCCGTCGGTCGATACCAAGAAAAAGATGGGCACCACGGGCTATTGCATGGGCGGACCTTTTGTCTTCAGAACCGCCGCGGCATTTCCCGATCGCGTCGGCGCCGCGGCGACATTTCACGGCGGCGGTCTGGTCACCGACAAGCCTGAGAGTCCGCATTTGCTGATTCCCAAAATGAAAGCGCATTTTCTTGTCGCGATTGCTGAAAATGACGATGCGTCGCAACCTGATGCGAAAAATATTTTGAAAGATGCTTTCGCGAAGGCCAAATTGCCGGCTGAAGTCGAAGTCTATGCGGGCGCGAAGCATGGTTGGTGCCCGCCCGATTCGCAGGTCTACAACGCCGAACAGGCTGAAAAAGCGTGGGGACGCATGATGGTGTTGTTCAAGAGCGCGTTGGCATAAGGGCAAACCATAGGCGTAAGCGCAAACCATAGGCGTAGGCGCCAGATAAAAAGGCCCCGCGATCCCAAGGGGAAACGGGGCCGATATCGAGGTCCGAAAACGGCGAGTATTCGTGTCCGATAAGGGCTAGTCTGGCGCCATGGAACTCGACTCGAATGCTTGTTATCGCGCGACCAGGGCGCGCGACCGCCGCTTTGACGGCCGCTTTTATGTCGGCATCACCTCGACGCATATTTATTGCCGGCCGATTTGCACGGCGCGTCCGGCGCATCGCAAAAATATGCGCTTTTATTCCAATGCGGCGGCCGCGGAAGGCGCGGGATTCAGACCTTGCCTGCGTTGCCGTCCGGAAAGGGCGCCTGGATTGGCCCCGGTCGATGCGGTGAGCCGGCTGGTCGGCGCCGCGATGGCCGGCATCGAAGAACATGCGCTTTCCAGTGCGCATGTCGGCGATCTGGCCGCTTCGTTGGGAGTGAGCGACCGGCACCTTCGCCGCGTCACCGAAGCGGAGCTCGGCGTTTCGCCCATTGAATTGGCGCAGACTCAGCGCCTATTGCTCGCCAAGCGATTGTTGCGTGAAACCTCGCTCGATCTGACGGAGATCGCTTTTGCCAGCGGTTTCGGCAGCGTGCGACGTTTCAATGCCTTGTTCAAATCCCGATATGGCTTGAGTCCGCGCGCGATTCGCGGCAAATCGATCGACACCGACAGCTTGAGCGTGCAGCTGGAATTCAGACCGCCACTGGCCTGGAAAAGCCTGCTGGCCTATCTCAAGCTGCGGGCCATTCCGGGGGTCGAAATGGCGAATGACACGCATTATCGGCGCACTGTGTCGATCGGCGCCGCCAACGGATGGATCGCCGTGTCGATGCACGCGAGCGGCGGGGCGCTGAATTTGGAAATCTCCCCCTCCCTGACGCCGGTGATCGGCGCCGTCATCGGCAGGGTCAAGCAGCTGTTCGATCTGGGTGCTGCACCCGATTCGGTGAGCACGGTGCTCAGGCAGGATGACATCCTCGCCGCGACCGTGCGCAGACTCCCAGGCTTGCGCGTTGCCGGCGCATTCGACGGCTTTGAACTGGCCGTGCGCACTGTGTTGGGACAACAAGTGTCGGTCAAGGGAGCGAGCACGATTTCCGGGCGCTGGGCGGAAACCTTCGGTGAGCCCATCGCGACTCCCTGGCCGGAGCTCAATCGATTGAGTCCCAGCGCGGATCGCATGGCGGGCACCGGCCCAACCCAAGTCGCGGCCTTAGGGATTATCGGCGCTCGCGCCCGCAGTCTCGTCGGCCTGGCTCAAGCGGTTTTGCAGCGAAAGATCGTGCTTAGCTATGCCGCGAATGTCGACGAGCAGATCGAGAGCTTGATGAGCTTGCCGGGCATCGGCCATTGGACGGCCAATTACATCGCCATGCGCGCGCTGCATTGGCCCGACGCATTTCCCACGGGAGATTTGGTGCTGATGCGCGCCGCGCGCTCGAATCAGAAGCAATTGCAACAACGCTCCGAGGCCTGGCGCCCGTGGCGTGCCTATGCGGCACATTATCTTTGGCAATCATCAGGAGTCGTCCCATGAACGTCTTTTGCTATGTCGAAAGTCCCATTGGTCGCTTGATGCTGACAACCGATGGCACAGCCCTCACGGGTTTGTACATGAATTTATATCGCAACAAGCCGAGCAAGCTGCCCACCGTCAGCGATGATTGGATGCAGAATGCCACGATCGGTCCCTTGCCGGCCGCCTCGCGTCAGCTGAAAGAATATTTCGGCGGTAAGCGGCGCGAGTTCGATCTGCCGTTGCGCATGGCCGGCACCGAATTTCAGCAGCGCGTGTGGCGCGAGCTGACCAAAATTCCCTTTGGCGAGACGCGCAGCTACGGTCAGCTCGCCAAGCGCCTGGACAATCCCAATGGCTCGCGGGCCGTGGGTCTCGCGAATGGCCGCAATCCCATCGCCATCATCGTTCCCTGTCATCGGGTGATTGGCGCCGACGGATCGTTGACGGGCTTTGGCGGGGGCATCGACCGCAAAGAATGGCTGCTGGCCCACGAAGGTCAACCGCGCAATCGCGAGTTGGCCTTGGGTGATCCGGTAAAATCAGGCGTTGCAGCCTAAAAACTTGAACTTCGTGTTCTCTCGACGATTTCATTGAACGTTTCCCCAGCGGTTCCAGAGAGCTGGCGGTAGCAGCACTCCAGCAGGCAGGGGATTTGACGCTCGCGCATGCGCGTCGGAGCTGTCAAAGGCGGTTCGTCATAATCGTGCAATGAAATGGCCTCTATGATCGCAGCCCCGCGTTGACCAGCGCTCCGCCTAAACCTGCCAGTGGGAAACGACACCTATTCAGCTCATGCGGCGACCGCGAATCGGGCCGAGCCCACGGGTCGTAACGATAGCTGTCCTTGCGGGAGCGGCCGCAAGTACAAGCACTGCTGCCTGTTTCGCACTGCGACCTCTGCATCCAGCACCGCCGAGGCTGTCCGACGGGAAGTCGCCGCACAGGTCGAGCTCGGCCACACGCTCTTCAGGCTCGGACGCGTCGAGGAGGCGGCCGGCGCTCTGAGCCATGCCGTCTCCATTGACCCGGCGCATCTTCAAGCGCAGACGAATCTCGGTGCGGCGCTTGCCCGCCTCGGGCGTATGGCGGAAGCGGAAGCGGCGCTGCGCAAAGCGCTGGAATTGAACAGTCGCTACGCCCCCGCGCACACCAACCTCGGCGAGCTGTTGAGGACCGGCGGGCGCATGGCCGAGGCACGGGAGAGTCTCGAGTCGGCACTTCGGCTGGCGCCGCAGGACCTGCTGACGCGATTGGCGTATGCCGACGTTCTCTACGAACTGGGCGAGTCAGAGTCCGCGGGGACGCAGTACCGGGAAGTCCTTTCGCGAGGACCCGGATCGTCCCGCATCCACGCAAAGCTGGGGTTGGCTCTTCTGGCGGCGAACGACCGGGCGGGCGCTCTGGAAGCCCTGCGCACGGCGGTTAGGCTCGATCCCAGTGCGGCTGATGCGCACATCGCGTGTGCTTACGCTCTTCTGCAATTCGGCGACGCTCACGAGGCCATCACCTGCGCGGAGGAAGCCGTGCGCCTCGCGCGCCATCCTCTTGGGCATATGCTGCATGGCGTGGCGCTCGCCGTATTGGGAAACCTTGACGAGGGGATCGCCAGGTTCCGCGTAGGCTTGGGAGAAGGCAAGTCAACCGGCGAGTGCATGTCGGCCATGGCCGCTTTGTTGCAGCTGTTAGGGCACGCTGACTCTGCACGGGAGTGTCTCAGTCACGGGCTCGAGGTCGAACCCCATAACCCGATGTTGCTCCACGAGGTTGCGGCCCTGAGCGGGGAAGCCCCGGAGCGGGCTTCCGATGAGTACGTCGCGCAGTTCTTCGACACCTTCGCGAATTCCTTCGATCGTCACCTGCTCGGCCGGCTGATGTATACGGCGCCGCGGCTGGTCCGGGACGCGATCCTCGCGGCCCGCCCATCCACCGGGCAGTTCGACGTCTTGGATCTAGGCTGCGGCACCGGGCTCGTCGGAGTCGAGTTGAGTTCGCACGCACGCTCTCTGGTCGGCGTCGATCTGTCGGAAAAAATGCTGCAGCTCGCCGGAATTCGCAACATTTATACACGCCTCGTCAGGGACAACCTCGCCTCGGCATTGCTCGCAGAGTCCGAGAGCAGCTACGACATCGTTGCTGCTGCAGACGTATTCGTCTACGTGGGGCGGCTCGACGAGGTCTTGCCGGCAGTGCGCCGCGTGTTGCGCCCCAAAGGCGTGTTTGTCTTCACGGTCGAGGCCGACGGCACGGAGCACGCGGACCATCCCGTGCCGTCGCTCGGCTATCGACTGACCAGCACGGGTCGCTTCGCTCATACGGCGGACTATCTGACTGATCTGGCCGCGCGCAGTGCGTTCGAAATCAAGACCGTGCGAGAAGTGCGGCTGAGATCTGAGACGCGCCGGCCCGTGGCTGGCTTGCTCCTCGTGTTGGCACGCGCCGCTTTGACCTCAGCCTAGCTCTTGGCTATGGAGACTCAGCCAGGCTTGAGAAATTCGCAGCCGGACTCGGAAGCCGCCCGCGTCGCGTTCGACGAAGCTTTACATTACTGCCAGTTGAAAATGGGGCCTCAGGCGGCCGAGTCATGCCGCAAAGCTCTGGGGTTCGATCGACAGCACGCCGATGCGTGGCGATTATTGGCTTCCGTCAGCTGGCTCGGCGGCAAGACGGTGGAAGCCGCGGACTTACTCGCGCGTGCGGCGCAGACCGTACCTCAGAATGCGCAAGTACACGCCGATCTCGGACTCGCGCGGCTTGCACTCAATCGACCACAGGAGGCGATTTCGGCCCTGAACCGAGCGCTCGAATTGAATCCGGCTCTCGCGAGAGTACATCAGAGTCTGGGAACCGCGTTCAAACTGCTGGGGCGTTCCGGCGAAGCAGAGGCGGCGTACCGGAGAACTCTTCAGCTGGATCCGGGTTCTGCCGTCGCGCATACGGGCCTCGGCGAGGTACTGGAGCGAAGCGGCAGGCTGCACGAGGCACGGCAGTCGTTGGAGGCGGCGCTGCAAATCGATGCGCGGTCAATGCCGGCGCTTACCGCGTTGGGCAAGACGCTCCTTTTGCTCGGCGACTACCCTGCGGCTGTTGCGCGCTACCGGGTGGCGGCGGCGGCCGATCCGAACGGTGCGGTGGCGCAGATAAACCTCGGGGCCGCCCTTCGGGTGTCGGGGGACCTCGATGGGTCGATCGAGGTCCTCCGCCGGGCGATCGCGATTGCACCAGGCAATGCCGACGCCCATGGGCACTTGGCCGAAGCGTTACTGCAGTCTGGCCGCCCCGCCGACGCTGTCGATAGCGCGCGTGAGGCGATTCGGCTGAATCCGGATTCGTCCGAGGCACGTATTTCACTTGGTACCGCGCTCGCGGCCTTGGGCGACTTGGAAGGCGGTGCCGCGGAGGTGCGCAATGCCGCCGCGCCCGGGACGGCTCCCGGCAAGATCTTTTCCGTGTTGGGCTCGAGGCTCGTGGATGCCGGCGCTGCCGATGCGTCGTTGGAATGTTTCAAGCGGCTCTTACAGTTCGAACCGGATAACGTGTTGGCACGGCATTTCGTGGCGGCGCGGACCGGCGAAAACGTTGAGCGAGATCCCAGCGGATACGTGCGCGATCTGTTTGATTCGTATGCGGATACCTTCGATCAGCATCTGAAGAAGCTGGGCTACACCACCCCCCAGAAATTGATGGTCGAAATTCTCGCAGTGGGGGACCCTGCAACACCGTGGGATTGTCTCGATCTCGGCTGTGGCACCGGACTGTTCGGCGCCGAAATTGCCTCGAGGTCACGGCGTCTCGTGGGAGTCGATGTTTCCGCGAAAATGATCGAGTGCACCCGAAAACTGAACCTTTACACAGAACTCCGGTGCACCGACCTCTTGACTGCCCTCGAGAGCGAGGCCTCCGAGAGCTACGATGTTGTCGCTGCCGCGGATGTGTTCGTGTACGTGGGAAAGCTTGACTCAATCGTGCCCGCCGTGCGGAACGTGCTGCGGAGAGATGGTATTTTCGCGTTCAGCACCGAAGCAGCGGAAGGTCCAACCAATCTCGCAGACCCATCGAATCGAGGATATCTGGCGGGAATTCGCGGGCGGTATACGCACACGCTCGAGTACCTCAACGAGCTCGCGGGACGCCATGATTTTCGGGTCAAACTGATCAAGCAGACTCCCATCAGGACCGAGGGCAGTCGACCCGTCATGGGTTGGCTCGTGATCTGGCTCGCCGGCGGCGGCGGGGATCGAGAGGACCGTCGGGTCCCGGCAGGCGCTGGCTAGATTAGCGGCAGCACAATGCTGAACACCACCCCGCTGCCATCCTCCCGGTTGGCGGCCACCGCCGTGCCACCGTGAAATTCCGCGACGAGCCGCACGATGTACAGCCCTAAGCCGAAATGCGGCTTGTCATCGCCGCCCGCGCGCTGCTCGAACAGGGATTCGAACAGCCGGCCCATGAGGGCCTCCGGGATGAGCGGCCCGTCGTTGGCGACTTGCAAACAATAAGAAGACTGCACCCGCTCCAACCGAACCGTGACCGCGCCGCCCGGGGGGCAGAAATCAACGGCATTCTCGACGAGCTTGTCGAGCAGTTGCACCATGAGATCGGGCGCGCCGCGCGCGAAGCAGGGATCGTCGGGCGTTTGCAGCGTGAAATGCGCCGCGGGAAAGCCGTCGCGATACGCCGCTACGGCGGAGATCAGCAATTCGCGCAGGTCGAAATTCACCCTTTCGGATTGCTTGATGCTTTCCTCGACCCGTGCGGCCGCGCCCAGCGCGCTCAAAATGGATTGCAGGCGCTGTGTACCTTCGCGGGCCCGTGTGATGTAGCGGCGCTGGTCGTCGCGCAAACCCTCTGACTCGAGATTGTCCAGCGAGGAGCGCACGATGGTGAGCGGCGTGCGCAGCTCATGCGACAGCTTGCCGCCCAAAGTCCGCAGGTACTGAGCATGTTCGTTGAGTCGCGCCAGGAGCCGTTCGAAGCCGCGCGACAGCGCCCCGATTTCATCCGCGCTCGCGGATTCCGGCATGCTCAGTTGAATCCTGCCGTCGCTGCCCACCGCGGAATCGGCGGCATCGCGCAGCCGGCCGATGCGCAGGCTGATCCAGGTGGCAAAGGCCAGCATGATGATGACCGCGGCGGCGGTCGAAATGAGGGTCAGGTTGAACAAGCGGCTGAGCGCCCGGTCGCGCAGGGCCAGCAGTTGATCCGCGGCCTGCTGCAACACCACGGCGCCGTGCAATTGCCCCTCGATCACGATTGGAGCGGCGGCGGTCAACAGCAACTCGTTTCTGTCGCCGAGCACCCATTGCGCATGCGGACGCCCCTGCAGGGCCGAGCTCACGCTCTGGCCGCTCAAGTGGTCCGGCGCCGACGCCATCGTCGGCAGGTCGGTGGTGTCGATGCGCATGAAGTAGCGCTGCCAGATGGGTTCGGATGCTTCGCTCTCGCTGCGCTTTTTCGAGACAACATTGCCGGCGGTGCCCAACTTGAGCGCATTGGCGTCGATGACCGTGGCGCGGGTGCCGTCGCCGATGAAGGTCTCGAGCAGCGAACTCAAGCCCGCGGTCGGAAAAAACAGGCGGCCGCCCAGGGCGCTGTCCGCGCCAAAGCCCGCCCTGCCTTTGCCGCGCCCATCGATCGCCTCGACCCAGAGATGCCGCGCGACAAAGCTCAACGGAATGCGCGCCTCCAAATGGTAGCCGGCGCCGGTCTGCAGCCAGAAGGCCTGGATGCGCGGCTCCGCCTGGACCCGATCGTTGCCATCCTCGCCCTTGACCACGCTTTGTGCCGCGATCAGGCCGGGCGCATCCGTGCCGAAGAAATAGGATTCCCGTCCGTTCGGGCCCTCCAGCGTCAGATTCACCCGATCGAAGCGATCCTGGTCGGGCCGCACGTTGTGAGGCTGCGGATCGAAATGCGTATCGTTGACTTCGAGGTATATATAAAGGAAGCGCTCGGTCGAGCCGGCCTGAACGCGTGCGCGATAGCCGGTCGTGGTGGCCAGCCAGGTCGGCTCGGCCGGCACGTCCCAGTCCTCACGATAGCCGTCGAGCAACGGCTGGGTAACGAGCGGATAAACATACAGATCGCCCGCGCCGGCTGAAAAAGCCTGGTTGTCGCCGGCGTCGTGGAAGACGCGTTGCGGCTGGGCGGACAGCGCATTGGCAATGGTGCCGGCGCTCGCCAGCAGCGACTGCTCCTGCGAGCTGCGCAGCGCGGTCTCGAGCTCTTTGGCATATTGGCAGCCGGCCCACGGCAACACCAGGGTGGTGAGCGCGACCAGGAGCAATTGCAGTCGAATGCTCACTCGAGCCAGCGGTAACCCATTCCGTACACCGTCTGAATGGCATCGAAAGCGGTATCGACCTGCTGAAACTTGCGCCGCACGCGCTTGATGTGCGAGGTGATGGTGTTGTCGTCCAATACCACATTCGCGGCGTCCATCAATTGCTGCCGGTTCTTGACGTGCCCGGGATTGCGGGCCAGGGCATGCACGATCCAAAATTCGGTGAGCGACAGGGTCACCGGCGCGCCGTTCCACGTGGTTTGCATCTTCTCCGCGTCGATCGACAGGGCGCCGCGCCGCACGATCTCGGCGGCATTGTCGGGGCGGCGCAGGGCATCGATGCGCCTGAAGAGCGCCGCGACACGCGCCGCCAGGTGCGGCAGGCTCACGTCCTTGGTGAGAAAGTCATCGGCGCCGAGCCGCAGTCCCGACACCGCATCGAGCTCGCTGTCCCGGGCGGTCAGAAAAATGATCGGCAGTTCCGCCGAGAGTGCGCGCAGATCGCGGCACAAATCGAAGCCGCCTTCGGCTTCGTCTTCCAGCGATATGTCGATGATGGCCAGATCGGGCAAGCGCGTGTTGAATGCCTGCATGGCGGTGCGGCGATTGCCATAGGTCTTGATCGAATAGCCGTGCCGCGCCAGCGCCGCGGCGTAATTCTCGCGCAAAGCCGGCTCATCCTCGACGATGGCGATCTGCTTTTTCATGGCTGAATCATAGCTGATCGGCCTGAGGGCCGATCAGCGCCGCCATGATTGGCCACAATTCACCGCCGGATTGCCCGATTCGCATCCTTTGAAAGCAGCGTTTTCCCAAGACACTGGCCTCGTGGCAAACACCAGGAGACACCCATGTCGATCACGACTTTGAGCCCAAGCCGTCCCGCTGCTTCCTTCTGGTCCACGCGGCGCGAAGCCTCGCTCAATTGGCTGGCGCTCGGGCTGCTGCTCGCGGCCTGGAATGCCAGCGACAATGACGCGGCGACCAGCGCGACCGCCGATGCCGCGACCACTGATGCGGCAGCCACTGTGCGCCGCCGCCCGGAGGCGCTGCGCGGCTATGATTATGTCTCGGTGCGTGCGGCGAATCGGGTTTCGGCGGGTGGGAGGTAGACGATTCATCGCAAAGGTCACAAATCCGTCAACGTATTGTAAAGCTCGGTACCTCTAATGGCGTGGCGTCATGCTCGCCACAGAACCTACTAAACAGATACTGATCGTCGATCGGGATGTTGCAACAGTGGAACCGCTGCGCCAGAAACTGGGCGAAGCGGGCTTCACGGTGCGCGCCATTACCGATGGTTCGGCGGCCGTCACCGCCGTGGCCGAGCGGCCGCCCCACCTCCTCATCATCGACTGGAATGTGCCGGGATTTGCCGCGCTCGAGGTGATCCAGCGGCTGCGCAACGCCCGGGCGCCGCAAACGGTCCGGCTGATTATCTTGTCGGAGCTCTCGGGTGAAGAGCATGTGGTCACGGGCCTGAATCTCGGTGCCGACGATTACATCACCAAACCGTTTTCGTTGCGGGAGGTCGTGGCGCGGGTCGGCGTGCTGCTGCGAACCCATTCGCGCGACACTGAGCATTTGGCACTGTGCTGCGACGACCTGGTTCTGGACGCCGCGACCAATCGGGTCACGGTGCGCGGTAAATTGATCAATCTGCGCGGCGTGGAATATCGGCTGCTGGAGTTTTTGATGGCGCACACCGGCCGCACCTTCAACCGGACGCAACTGTTAAGTCAGGTTTGGGGCGGCGACACGGAAGTCGACGAGCGAACGGTCGATGTGAATGTGCAAAGACTGCGGAAAATATTGAGCGAACGAGGTTACGAGTCTTATATCCAGACCGTGCGCGGCTTCGGCTACCGGTTTGCGCCGCCAGCCTACGTCGAATGAGCGATTGATCACATATTCTGTGGTTCCACGTGATGTTCCACGCCTAAGTTCCTTTTTTGTAAGCAAATCTTCTTCCCCGAGTCATCCATTCGTAACACCGAAACGCGATCTTAGGCGCGTCGGAGGTCTCGAGGAGGAAGAGATATGTCGGAACGTAGCGCCCACTCGCCGATGCGATTGCGAACGGTCTTCATCTCGGATATCCATCTGGGATTCAAAGGCTGCAGCGCTGAATATCTGCTCGATTTTCTGCATATCATCGAAACCGACACCCTGATTCTGGTCGGCGACATCATCGATGTGTGGAGCATGCAGAAAAACATGTTCTGGCCGCAATCGCACAACAATGTGCTGCGGACCATCCTGGGCAAGGCCAAGCGCGGCACCAAGGTGATCTTCGTCCCCGGCAATCACGACGAGGTGTTTCGCGAATTCGACGGCGCGGTGTTCGGCAATCTCGAAATTCATCGCGAGTACATCCACGAGGGGGCCGACGGCCGGCGCATGCTGGTGCTGCATGGCGACGAATTCGACAGTGTCGTGAAATGCAGCCCCTGGCTCGCCAAGCTGGGCAGCAACATTTACGACATCCTGCTGGCCGCGAATCCCTATATCAACTGGTTCCGGCGCAAGCTCAATCTGCCGCACTGGTCGCTGTCCATGTATTTGAAGCACAAGGCCAAGACCGCCGTGCAATACATCGGCAGCTTCGAGGAAGCGGTGGCCCAGGCGGCGCGCAAGCGCGGCGTCGACACGGTGGTGTGCGGCCACATTCACCATGCCGAGATTCGCGACATCGACGGCATCCGCTACTGCAACGACGGCGATTGGGTGGAAAGCTGCACCTCGCTGGTCGAGGACATGAGCGGACAGCTGCGCCTGATCGACTGGCCCAAGGTACGCGAGCAAGCACAGCCGGCACCCCTGCCTCTGCCCGTGGGCCAGGCCGCTTAGAATTGGAGCGATGATGAACGACGTGAACGAATTGTGGACTTCCGCCTGGCGCCAGCTGCAAAAGCATTTGGCGAGCAGCTTCGTTGCAGGCGGAACGGGCGTGGGCGAATCGCTCTTTGCGACGCCGGTGCAGGGCCGGGCATTGCCGGCCAGCTCCTGGCTGGTGCGCGCACGCAGCCGCTCGCAGCCGGTGTCCCGGATGATCCAGTAAACGATTTAGTTGGTCGATCCCCCATCGATACTTGGGCCGCCTCGCGCGGCCCCTTTCTTTAAGAAAACTGCCGCAAGAAAACTGCCGCATCTTTGACCGCGAATCGTCATGTTCGCCGGGCAGTATCGAGACGATTCATTTTTGGGCCGGAGTGCAACCCATGAGCAGTCTCGATTTTGATCTGGATACCCAGATGAGCCATCTCGAAGCGGAATGGCGCCAGGCATACGAAACCACCATTGCCGCGCGCGCGGAACTGCGCGCCCTCGCCGAGACTCCCAAGCCGAGCGCATCGGCCGTTGCCAAGGCGCAAACGCGCCTCGAGCGAGCGGAAGGGGCAAAGGCGCACATCATGGCGAAGATAGAAAGGCTCGAAGACCGCATGCTGAGCCAGGACTGATAGAGGCGCGCGCCGGGACTGACGGAAGCGCTACCAAGGAGTACGTATGATCGACGGTTACACAGTTCCGGACGCGGCGGCCAATCTTCTCGAGCGCCGCTGGTTCTCGTCGATCACCGCCGTTCGGGTGGCGGAAGCCGAATGCGAAGTGCTGCGTGAAGTCCTGGAACTCGCTGAAACCGCCTGGCGGCGAGCGCGCACCCAACTCGCCGAGCTTGAATGTTTGCGCGACGCCCTGGGCGATGAACTGGCGGCGCTGGACGAAGTCGAGGTCGCGTCGCGGCTTCCGGCCTCTACTCGAGCCTCTCGACGGGTGATGTCGGCCGCATAGCGGAGAGATCGGCGGCGTTGGACAATCATCAAGACCTGCATATCACGTTGACGCTGCTGATCGGCGTCGCGCTTGCTTGCGGCGCCCTATATTGGTCTGGAAAGCAATCAGCGCCGGCGCCGTTCGCCTCGACGAGCTCACCCACACAGCTTCCGAGGCCACCTGTCGCCCCTTCGATACCTAAGCCGGTGGTTGCGCAACCCATCGAGCGCGTGCCCGAGCGGCCGGTCGCCAGAACTCAGACGCAGGAAACGCCTCCCAGCAATTACGATGGCCCGGATTTGCCGGTGGTATTCGCATTCTCGGAAAGGTCCCTCTTTACGGCTGAGGAAAATGATCAAGGAGATTTGATCAACGTGTCCAAGCGAGTGAAGGAAGGAATCGTGAGCAACTCATCCGACAAGCCGCTCACGATCACCGCTATCGAAGTGAACATCGCTACGCAGGACACTTGGCAGACTCAGTTTGTCCTGAGCGGCGGCGCGCAAAAGCATTTCGGCACGGACCAAGGACTCAAAATGGTTTCGGGCGATCAAATGACGCTTCGCAGTCCATCGTTCAAGGATCTCGTCCAGCCGATCCCTTGATCAGCGCCAACTCTCGTTCAGCTGGCGTGTCGTCGTCGATTTGTCATACGTTTGTCCGCGCTTCGTTCTACGAAGCATCCGCGAACGCGGTTATCGGCACGCGTCAAGTTTTCTACAGTTCACTTTGTGAGAAAAGGTTCACATTTCTCTCACTCGCCTGCCATCTACCGTCCCCAGAATCCGCTTCAGTTGATCGATTGAGACATCGAGTTCGCCAAATAAAACCTACCGGGACGTTTTGGGGAGCGCGCTGCGCAAACGATTACCTTGCTTTAACTCATCTACTAGGAGTTTGAATAATGAATACTCTCGTTAAGATCGGCGTGGCCAGCGCGCTTGCGCTGGGCTACGTATCGGCTCACGCCGGCGCCGTCGTTCCCTCGAGTTCCAACCCCGGCGACGTTTTTTTGTTTGCCGACGTGATCAACTCGAGCGGCTCTGTGATCAGCGCCTTTGGCGCGGACACGACGATTACGGTGAACGGCGCGACGGGCGTCAGCGGCAATTTGACGAACGGTCAAACCCTGTACGGTGCGACCACAAATCTCTCCAGCTTGATCGCTTTGAGCCAGCAGACCGGCAACAAGCTTCAGTGGACAGTCATGGGCGGCGGCGCTCAACCAACAACGAACACAATGCAGTTCGTCACCACAGACACGCAAACCAGTTTGGGACAATTAACCGGCCGGAGCGGCGTGAATCTCAATAATTGGCTGGTCGGTCTGCAAATCACCGCGAACAATCTCAACACCCTCACCGGCAGCAATCCTGACGTACTCGCGACGTCAGCCGCCGGCGCTGGCGGGTGGGATCCCACGGCCATCACGAACAACGCCTCCAATTGGTACTCGAACGGGCCGCTCAATGAAGTTACGGGCCTTGGTACGAGCGCGAAGCTATACAGCGTTACTGACCCGGGCTCGACTTCGGTCACTCTGGTCACAACCAGCGTGCTCGGCACCGTCAGTTTGACCGCCAATGGTTTGGTGTTCTCGAGTACCCAGACTGCCCCGGTTCCGCTGCCTGCTGCCATCTGGCTTTTGGGCAGTGGCTTGATGGGCCTTTTCGG
>Ga0210406_10003984_pt1 | contig 16026 bp, 8 predicted proteins | sample IncBWC30MmetaG_FD_155454 | JGI IMG/M metagenome (GOLD analysis project Ga0210406, IMG submission 155454) | Forest soil microbial communities from Barre Woods Harvard Forest LTER site, Petersham, Massachusetts, United States - Inc-BW-C-30-M | ecosystem: Environmental > Terrestrial > Soil >... | reverse complement strand
GCGGGCTGCCGCAAGGCCTGTGCATCTTTGGACGGTGACGACGAGCGGGCAGGCAAAGCGGCTGACGTCGGGGAGTTGGTCGCTGCCGGTGCATATGGCGCCGAGCGGGCCTCCGTCGCAGATTGCGTATACGGCGGACGGACGTTCGATTTTGTTTGTGCGAGCAGAGTCGCCGATTACGGGGGACTCGGATACGGCGCGGTTGCAGATTGTGGATGCGTCCACGGGGACGACGCGTGCGTTAACAAAGAGCGCGGTGGCGGAGGGGAATCCGATTCTGTCGCCGGATGGTACGCAGGTGGCGTATGGGTCGTCGCGCGAGGGAAAACGAGGCAACGAGGAGACGGTCTACGTTGCTCCGATGGCTGGGGGTGCGGGGCGAGATGTGGCGTCTGCGCTGGATCGTGGTATTAGCGGCGCTGCGTGGATGCCGGACGGGAAGGCGCTGCTGCTCTCGGCGAACGACGGGACCAGGGTGGCCTATTGGGTACAACCGCTGGATGGAGCAGCAAAGCGTTTGGCGATGGGGAATATGTGTCCCTCGCCAGCGATGAATGTGGGGAAGGACGGTGCGGTCGCATTGACGGCGACGGATGCGACGCACCCGGCTGAGCTGTTTTATATGGCGCATGTGAGTGACGCGCCGGTGCAGATGACGCATCTTCAGACGGTGACGGACGGGACTACGCTGGGCAGGCAGGAAACGCTGCGGTGGAAGAGCGACAAGCTGGACGTGGACGGGGTTTTGACGTATCCGCCGGATTACGCGGCGGGCAAGAAGTATCCCCTGGTTCTTTATATTCACGGCGGCCCGACAGCGACCTCGCTTGAAACGTTTGCCCCGGCGTCCCAGATTCTGGCGGCGCAGGGATGGCTGGTGCTGGAGCCAAACTATCGCGGAAGCAACAACGCAGGCAATGCGTTTGAGACTGCGATCGTGAACGACGCCAGCGCAGGTCCGGGGCGCGACATTATTGCGGGGGTTAAGGCCGTTGAGGAGCGCGGCATTGTGGATGAGAAGCGGATTGCGGTCAGCGGCTGGAGCTACGGCGGGCAGATGACTTCGTGGATGATCGGCAACTATCCGGCGGTGTGGAAGGCGGCGGTGGCGGGGGCGCCGGTGACGGATCTGGTGGACCAATATTCGCTAAGCGACAACAACGTGGAACGCGTTGAGCATTATGGGCCGTCGCCGTTTGTTGGGGATAATTTGAAGTCCTATGCGGTGCAGTCGCCGATTACGTATGCGTGGCGGGTGAAGGCACCGACGCTGATTATGAGCGATGTTGGCGATTGGCGAGTGACGACGACGCAGGCGTACAAGCTGTACCACGCGCTGAAGGACAATGGCGTGACGGTGAAGTTTGTGGCATTTCCGGTGCCGGGCCACAGCCCATCGGACCCGCTGCGATCAAGAGACGTCTGGCGGCGGTGGACAGCGTGGCTTGCACAATATTTGAACGAGCCGACTTCAACGAATCCGACAACCATGTGATTCTTTTTCATTCATCCGTTAGACTCGCGTCTTGACTTCGGAGATCAAAGAACCAACCGGATTGGTAATGGCCTGTTTCGCAATGGATCCCAAGGATTCGCCACGCCGATACATTAAGTATGCCGCAACAACGCCTGAGGCGATTGTCGCGAACAATATCACCCTTTTCATAGAGCTTTGCGTTTCAACTTGGTTTTCCTTTGCCATATATGCCCCCTTCAGAATCATTTCTGATTTCTAGGATGCACCTTCGCTGCCCAAAGTAGTGAGTGGCACTGCGTTGAAACCGTTTTCGCCAGTATTACTGCCCGGGACCTCCGGCGATCGAGTCGAGATTGGCGACTATTTCGGAGGGAATTTGCAGCGTTGCAGCCTCGAGATTTTCGTGAAGATGCTCCACTGAAGATGTGCCGGGAATCAGCAGGATGTTGGGCGACCGATGAAGAAGCCACGCAAGCGCAACCTGCATCGGCGTTGCCTGCAGTGACGCTGCGGCTGCGTCGAGCGCCGCCGACTGTAACGGACTAAACCCTCCGAGCGGGAAGAACGGCACATAGGCTATGCCTTCCTCTGCGAGATCTTTGATGAAGCCATCATCCTTCCTGTGCGCCACGTTATATAGATTCTGCACGCAGACTATCTCTGTAATTTTCTGAGCCTCCGTCAACTGTTCGGGACTGACGTTACTCAGACCGAGATGACGAATCAGACCCTGACGTTTCAGTTCGGCAAGCACCGTCAGCGGTTCTTCAATCGATCCCTCCGAAGGCCCCATAACTCCCCCCACCCGAAGATTGACGACATCGAGCGTATCGAGTCCCAGGTTTCGGAGATTGTCGTGAATGCCATCGATCAGCTCCTGGCGCGAAAGAGCATGAATCCACGACTTGTCTTCTCCCCTGCGAGCCCCCACCTTGGTGACAATCACCATGCCATCCGGATAGGGGTGGAGCGCCTGTTTGATGATCTGGTTGGTCACATGCGGACCGTAAAAGTCGCTGGTGTCAATATGATTCACACCAGCCGCGACCGCGTCTCGCAGAACAGCAATCGCACCGTCTACATCACGCGGCGGTCCCCACACCTGCGGGCCGGCAAGTTGCATCGCGCCATATCCCATACGATTCAACGTCATCGAAGTCCCGGGAAGTGTAAAGCTGCCGCCGGAGTTATCGCCAAGCCCCATCTGTTTCCTCATGCTGTTTCTCCTCTGGTCTGTCGTACGTGTACTTATTTGTGATTAGATGAAGAAAGCTTCAGGTTAGGAGTTCGCATTGTCCCCACGTTCACAAGTCCTCTTAGAACCCCGTAAATCGCCAGTTCAAGCTCGGTCAACTGCGAGCGTGGACGCGATTCTCGATGCCACTATTCAGGTTTTGCTCGACGTCGGCAAGGAGGGCTGACCACGGCTAAAGTGGCGTTGCGAGCCGGCGTATCGGTCGGGACGAGCCATCAGGCTCAAGGGCATGCAACGCTAAGGGTCAACGAATGAGAAACCTCCCGCGACTACGCTTTCTGCAGGTACATCCTCTTATGCTCAAGGTTGAACGGATAGATCCTTCTGCTGACGTCCATAGGTATCCCGTCCAGCCGCCTGTTTTCTCTGGTTTATGGCCTTTGAATCTTCGAACGCACCGGCGGCGAGCTTTGCTTCTCCGGACTTTTGGTAAAGCCTGCCCAACTGAAAGTGCACCGATCCATCATCGTCACTGGATAAGCCTAAGTTGTATTCCTTGATCGCGCGCTCTGTATTTCCTTCACTCGCATAGATCTGACCGAGAAGAGCATGGATACGCGGCACTAACTGGGCCTTTGCGGCGAGTCCGGCCTGCAAATAAGGTTCGGCATCCGAATACTTGTGTTCCGCAAGCAAGACCTCTCCCATAATGTAATTGGCCTCAGCGTCGGAAGGATTTTGGACCAGGGCATTTTGGATCATCTCATGGGCTAGATCGATCCTGAGTTCCTGTAGATAGTTCGTCGCTGCGCCGACAAGCGCGGAGAACTCCTTTGGGTTGATGCTAAGCGCGATTTTATATTCCGCCTCCGCATCAGCGTATTTTTCTCGATCGCGGTAGCTTTCCGCCAACAGCTCATGGAGCCGAATGGAGTTCGGTGCTACCTCTCCTGCGTAGGCGAGAGCAAGTAAAGCCAGACGCTGCTCCGCAAGAATTGACCAATATAGACTCTCCTCTGTTGCTTGCGGGAAGGCTCGAAGTTTTTTTGCTGCAGCAAGCGTGGTTTTGAAGTCGCCGGTAAAGAAAGAACATGCCGCAAGCAGCGAGAACTTCTCACGAGAGAGGGAGGTCATTGTGGGAAGAAGACTATTCGCGCATTTTGCGTACTCCCCTCGGATGTAATACTCCTGCGACGTATAAGGAGCGACAGCTTTCAGGGATGCTTGGTTCTCGGATCCATCGGCCTGCGTCGACAGAGTTCGGCGTCCACGAAGAGACAACCTCAGTACCGAGATTGCCTCAGAAGGGAGATTGAATACTTCAGGCTGAGCGAGAGCGTCGTCGAAGACTTTGATCTGTTCGGAAATCATCCCTCTGGTCAGTTCAGATGCTCGAGCCCTTATGAATCCAGAATCAAGCGCCCAAAGAGAGGCGAGAGATTTGATTGCGGCATCGGTGTCGCCCTTTTCGATGGCCACGCGAATCAACCCTAACTGCGCCAGCGAGCATCCTCCCTGCTTCAGATCCTGCTGAAATTCAGACTGCGCTTGGGAAGACTCGCCGCGCCTGAGTAGTACGAAACCGAACGACGATCGCGTACAGCGTGGAAACGGTTGCGCAGAGAGTAATTTCCGAAACGCTTCTACTGCCTCAGCCAACTTGTCCTGATCGCTCAGCGCTTCTGCATCAAGCCGCTGGAAGAACGGCGATTGTCGATTTAGCCTTGAGAATTCTCCCGACGCAGCTTCCGACATCTCCAGGTAAGTTATACCCAGTCTGTAAAACGCCTCTCCGTTTTTTGCATCCAACTCCGTCGCTCGCCGGTAGGCAACCGAGGCATTCTCAAATTGCTTCAGTCCAAAATAGGCTCTTCCCAGAGTCATATGGATCTCAAAGTCATCTGGGCGAAGTTGCCGGGCGAGCGACAGATAATGAATCGCTTTTGTTTTGTTTCCCAGCTGAAGGTTTTCTATGCCAAGAAACAAAAGCGGTACGAATAACTTAGGTTGTAGTTGATTCGCAGCTTCAAAGCTCTCGAGTGCCCCAGCGAAATCTTTTGCCTGATGTTGCATCAAACCGAGGTTTGCCCAAACCTCGGGAACGTCCCGTCGAACGGCCAATGCGCTTTTATAGGCGCTGATAGCGGCAGAGAGATTGCCCGCTGATTGTGCGTTGACTGCGTCCGCCAGATGGGATTCGAAGTCACTTTGTCCTGACGCATGTCCCAGACACAACAACAGCAGAAGAATGAAACAGCAGATTGAGGCATAGCTTACAAATCGACCAGTTTTTTTTGCCGACGCGATTTTGCCGCTTGTCAACAAATTCCGGCCCAATGAACTCCGGTCCGAAGATGTTCGCTGATCGCAATTCATAACGATCCTACTGGGCCCACTCAACCTGCAAGTCTCGCCCGCCACCATTATCGGGAACCAGAAACGACATTCGGTGATGGAGCGTATCTGAGGACGACTCCACTTTTTCAGTACTGCCAACTATAGAAGCTTTCCGAAAAGATCCAGCCGTCCCATAAATCTCCACCTGGAGATCTTTCCACCATGGAACGTATCTCCCTTGATGGGAGCCGATATGGACAGTAATGCCATTCGGACTTTCCGAGCAGGTAAATTCCATTCGCAGGAAGTCTCCCTGCTTATAGGCGAAACTTCGTCCGTCATCCATATATAAAGAACCCTTACAGTCCTTTCCCGGGTAGACACGCAAGGTGAGAGGACCTTTGGGAGTTTCGCTTGTGCTTTGAACAAGAGGCTGCAGCGGAAGAATGGATCCTTCGCGAACAAAGACAGGAAGAACGTCCAGCTGCGGCTTGATCGTAATCTTTCGGCCGATGAAGCCGGGGTCATTGAGCCCCGGGGTGCCGTCCGACCAGACTCCTCCGTCTACTTTTTCGCCTGTCCAGTAGTTGTACCAATTCACTGAGGGAAGCTCAACGGCATAGGCATCGGGCTTCTCAGGATAGATGGAGGGAGCAACCAACAGATTATTGCCAAACATAAATTCGTTGCCCCCGTCCAGGTCGAGAGGATGCTTGTCTTTCGAAGCGTCGGGAAATTCCAGGAAAAGGGGGCGAACAATTGGCAAGCCGGTACGCGACAACTCCTCCGCAGCGGTATAAAGATAGGGCATCAGTTTGTAGCGCTCTTCGATGTAGCGCTTACGGATAGCCTCCTGCTCGGGGCCGTGGACCCATATCTCCTGGTAGGCCGAGATGTCGCAGGCATGATCGCGATCGATAGGCTGGAAGGCGCCGAGTTCGAACCACCGCGTCAACAACTCCGGCCCCGGACTGCCGATAAAGCCGCCCACATCCGCACCGCTCATGCCAAAACCACTCAGCCCCAGGTTCAGGAGCATGGGGGTTGTGAGTCGAAGATGATTCCAGGTGCTGCTATTATCGCCGGTCCACGTAACGGCATATCGTTGCCCCCCCGCATAGCTGGCGCGTGTCAGAACGAACGGCCGCTGATTGGGCGAGAGCGCCAACAGCCCGTCGTAGGTCGCCCGGGAGTTCTCCATTCCATAGACATTATGGATCTCCAGGTGGTTCGTCGTGCGCGATTGGAAGCCCGGCTCTTCTATGCGGTGCTTCACATCGCCGGGCATGGTTCCCTTGGGCCCGTCAAAGACAGATGGCTCGTTCATGTCGTTCCAGAAACCGGACACTCCGTCATGGACAAACTGTGTATAGAGTGAACCCCACCACTTTCGCGTCTCTTTGCGTGTGAAGTCAGGGAAGACGGAGGGTCCCGGCCAGACCTTTCCGACATAGACCGTGTTGTCTGGACGCTTTACAAAGTGGTCGCCTGCAATGCCGCTGTCGTAAGGGGAATAGTTCGACTTAGGGAGATACGCGATATGGAGGTCTGTTATCGCCACAACATGAATGTCTTGCTTCTTCAGGTCCGCGATCATCTGCGAAAAGTGAGGAAACTGGACCTGATCCACCGTGAACGGTCGATGGTGGTCCTGGAAGTCAATGTCCAGATAAATCGCGTCGACCGGGACTTTGTCCGCACGCAGCCGATCGGCGATTGCCCTCACCTCCGACTCTGGATGGTAGGTGAAACGGGATTGCTGGAAGCCGAGAGACCACAGAGGCGGCAGGGGAGTTGGCCCAGTGAGCCACGCGTAGGTGGACAATACATGCTTTGCGTCCGGCCCATAGAGAACGTAATAGTCCAGCGGACCATTTTCCGATCCAAAAGAATAGGCATCCGGCGATTCCTGGCCGAAATCGAAGCTTGTCCGCCAGGTGTTGTCCAACAGTATGCCGGTGGTCGTCCCTCGCAGAGATGTCAGGAAAAACGGGATGGTCTTATAGATGGGATCGGTCGACTCCTGAAAGCCGTAGCTATCGGTATTCCACATGCTGTAGGAGTGATTTCTCCGGTCGAGCGACCCGGGTTTGTCGCCTAGCCCGAAGTAGTGCTCATCGGCCGGCATGGTCTTGTAGACACGAAACGCAGGGCCATGAAACTCGATCGGACGGTCGGCAGCGTCTTCCTGAACGACTTCCCCCTTGAGATCGGTGATCCGCAGGCGCATCGTCGCGCGCTCAACCTGAACTCGCAACGCGGTTGTGTGAAAACCGATGGCTCCGGCGTTCTCTTCTGCGGAAACAGGTGTGCTCTCGGAACGAGACCCTGTAAGCACTGCCCAGGAGGCGTCTTCCGGCAAATGACCCTGTGGTCCCACTCTTACCCGCAGAACGTCCTCTCGAAGCGCCGTGATCTGCAGGATCGCGTCCCCGCTTCGGACCTCGATGCCGTTACTAAGCGGCCTGCTGCTGGTAACGGACTGCAGGATGCTGAATTGTTTCGCAGGGGCAACCGCAGCGGCGGGGTTTGCAGCGCTCGTTGCCTGCTCGCCGAATGCTGTCGCTCGGAAAAAAACGATCATGAAAAGAGTGAGCGCTGAGAGTAATCTGTATTGCTTCATCTTGATCGTCGATTCCCTGGCGCTGCGGATAAATTGAGCACTCATAATGCCTTGAGCGATCAAAATCGTAACAGTTCGCGCATTAGAAAAGCGTCCTTGAAGCCTGATGTTTCCCCGAGGTTTCGTCTAGGAACAGCCGAGGAATGCGCCAACTCTATGGCAGGCCTTCGTTTATGAGAATTCAAAAAGATTGTGATTGTCTTTAATAATCTTAAGCCGGGTATAATCATCTCCGATTACAGCCTACGACCGGAATTGGATAGACCGTTTGGCGGGAAGCCAGTGAATCCTATTGGTGCCGTGCTAGGTAGAGAAGTTTGTCACTTGGTGAGGTAGAGCTGGTGCAAGGGGATTTCCGTATCAATGATTGGTTGATCCAACCGCAGATTAACTCCGTAGAAAAAGCGGGGAAGACGTGGCACCTTGAACCCAAGGTTATGCAGGTGTTGGTGCATCTGGCGTCCCACCCGAATGAAGTGCTCTCCAAAGACCGCTTGCTCGAAGCTGTCTGGCACAACACCTTCGTGGGGGATGATGTCCTCGTCCGCTGTATCTCGGAGATCCGATACGTTTTTGGCGATGATCCCAAGTCTTCCCGGGTGATCCAGACCATCCCGAAGGGCGGCTATCGTCTTATCGCGCCGGTCACGGCCGAAATGCAAACGAACATCGAACCGGCGCAGTCCTTGACGGCAAAACCCGAGACTGTGTTCCGCTATAACCTGGAACTCGATCACGAAGACTCTCAGGTCGCAGTTGTTGACGAACCTCACAACCAGCTCACCAGTTGGACGCCAACTTCAGAAGACGAGCAGGCCGTTCCGACGATTGTGGTCGAACAGCCGCACAGAAGCCTGATGCCTGGTGCACCTCAGAATATTACGCCCTCAAAGCGTCATTTTTGGCCGATCGTTGCCGGCACTTCGCTTGCAATTCTGCTCGGCTGTCTGGCGGCGATGTATGCATGGAAGTCGACGCATAAATCCGCCCTTGACCTGTTCTGGGGGCCGGTCCTGGGTACAAATGAGCCGGTACTGATTTGTATCGCCGACCAAAACCAGTATGCAGCGGTTGCGCTCCGAGATTCGGCCGATCCGACCCGTCAGATTTTGCTGAAGGACAATCTGACGGCCGTCATTATTGATGATCTGAACGCAGTGATCCAGATAACCGGAATCCTCAAATCGAACGAAAAACTATACAGCCTCAAAGGCGAAGGGGCTACGAACCTCACCGATTTGCGAAATGGGCCAACGATTTTTGTCGGGGCGTTTGACAATGCCTGGACTCTTCGCCTAACAAATCCGCTTCGTTATCACTTCGCCAACAATTCGGAGATGACGCAATTTCGCATCGTCGACAGAGACGCTCCAACCCAGACAAACTGGGGAGTCAATCGGCTTGAACAGATGGCGACGAATAACTATCGCGACTATGCCATCGTGGCTCGCTTTACTGACGGCAATACCGGAAAGCTTGCCCTTGTGATCGCTGGTATCGGCCGGGGTGGCACCATCGCGGCAGGGGAACTCGTCACCAACCCAACCTACCTGGCTCAACTCTCCAACGCCGCCCGCGCGTCCGGAAACAAAAGGAATATGGAGATCGTTCTAAGTACCCAGATCATCGACGGGCAGCCTGGGTCTCCGACAATAGAGGCAACCTACTTCTGGTAAACCGGGAGCGGCGTTTGCCCCGTCGTGTGAAGTTTTCCAAAAAGCAAAACAAAAATAACAAGCGGATTAGTGCATCGCCGCCATCTCCTTAGATTTCGTCGCCGCTGCTGGTATCAGGCATGCAAGGCAGACCGGGCTCTTGCATTTCATTGGAATGTAAGCAGTTAGTGCATCGGAAAAACCTCAGACCCTCGGTCGCCAAAACATCAGCAAACAATCTGTGATTCTCCACGACATCGGTGCCCTGCACTCTCTAGGGTTGTCATCGCTTTCAGGACAGGGCATTTGCCGGGCCTTGAGAGCACAACCACAAAGCAAAATTTTTTTGGAGAGAGGCATCCGATGCAATTCAATCGAGCCACACGATCGCAAACTGTTGCGACGATAGTGATGTTCGCCTTGGGCATAATTTTCGGCGCACCCCGCCTGTCAGCCCAGTCGCAGGCGTTCACTGCCACACTCAGCGGAACCGTGACGGACAAGTCCGGCAGTGTGGTCACAGGGGCAAAGATCACCCTTACCAGCGCCGAACGCGGAATCACGAGGTCGTTTACCACTGGGGACTCAGGCGCCTACACCATTACGCTGCTCCCACCCGCTGACTACACCCTGAAGGTGGTGCAGCCCGGCTTCCAGACGTATGAGCAGCGCGGAATCTCCCTAGCGGCCGGTGCAAGCGCTACTCAGGACATTGTCATGTCCGTCGGCGCCGTATCCCAAGAGGTGGTCGTCTCTGACGCCGCGCCTCTTCTCGACACCGATAATGCCAACATCTCCGCGGACATCTCCCAAAAGCAGGTTGTCGAATTGCCTCTCAACCTACGCAACGTGTACGGACTCGCTTCACTGAACTCCTCGGTCAACAACTCGACGCAGTCCCAGATGGTTAACTCCAACGGCATCTCAGGCAGTGCCGATCAGGACATCTCGTTCCTCAACTTCGGAGGCACCCACTTCGGCACGGCCGCCTTCCTCCTCGATGGAACCTGGGACACCGCGCAGGACTGGGGCGGCGTCGTCTACGTTCCCTCGGTCGAAAGCGTCCAGGAGTTCAAGATCCAGACCAACGCCTTCACCGCCCAATACGGCTGGAGCAGCGGCAACGTCGTCAACGTCGTCAGCAAATCCGGAACCAACCGCTTTCACGGCGACCTCTTCGAGTTCTATCGCAACAGCGCCCTCGACGCCAACAACTACTTCAACAATCGCAACGGCACACCACGTCCTGATTTCAGCCGCAATCAATATGGAGGTTCTGCTGGCGGCCCTCTGTATATACCAGGCATTTATAAGCAGACCAACAAGACGTTTATCTTCGGTGTCTACGAGAGACTCCGCCAATCGACCCCAGCCTCCCTCACCGCTACTGTCCCCACTCAGACGTTTATTGGTGGAGACTTCAGCGCTCTCCTCACCACGAAGGTGCTAGGCCAGGATGCTTTGGGCCGGAACATCTACCAGGGTGCAATCTACGATCCTTTCACGACGCGCCCGATCACCAAGGGTCAGGTTGACCCCAGGACCGGCCTCGTCGCCTCATCGTCGGGATATATTCGAGATGCCATCCCTGGCAATACTCTGAATCATTCCGTCAAAGGTATTGACCCGGTCGCCGCGAAGATCTCGGCCGGCAAATACTGGCCGACTCCCACCACCGGCGGAAACGCCAACAACTTCTTCGCTTCGGTCCCAGCGAGTGCTCAGTCCGATGAGTATTCAATCCGCGTCGATCACAACTTCACTGACGCCTCTCGTATGTATGCCCGCTACTCGCATAAATCCGAGCAGAAGACCAACTCGCCAAACTTTTTCGGCAACACGGATCCTGGTGGCCCAGGAGTTTATAACCCCAACAATCGCTGGAGCGCCAATGTGGGATACAGCCACATCTTCAGTCAGTCGCTCATTCTCAGCGCCAACGCCGGGTTGAATCGGTGGATCGAACAGTCAGCCACCCAGGGTGACGGGTTTGCGCCCTCCACACTCGGCCTGCCAACCAGCCTCGATCCGATCGCAAATCAATTCCCCCAAATCAAGATCGACGGTTATTCCGGTCTTGGGCCTGGCGCTATCAACGGCCAAGACTCCTACGCTGTTCCGCGTAATTACTTTACTTACTCAGTGGATCTGACCAAGACGCTGAGCAGGCACACACTGTCCTTCGGCTACATGGGCGTCGTGAACCAGATTCTCGGTGGCCACATCTTCGGAACCAAGTACAACTTCCCCATCGACTCAACCGCGGGGCCGGATCCAGCCAACGCAACACAGGGAACTGGCCAGGGCTTCGCCTCGTTCCTGTTGGGCGTTCCCGACAATAACGGAGCCACTGGTATCAACGCCCAGCTCGCCACCGAAAAGAACTATCTAGGCGGGTACGTGCAGGACGACTGGAAAGCCACCCCGCGTCTCACCGTCAACGCTGGAATCCGCTACGAGGTCCAGACGCCCCTGACCGAGCGGCATAACAAGCAGCAATACTTCGACTTCACCGCAATCAATCCCATTGGCGCAGGAACTGGCGTCAACACCCCTGGCGAGTTGGTCTTCAACGGTGGACCCAATCGCAGGGGCCTCTACAACACCTCGTACTCCAACTTCGGGCCGCGTCTCGGTGTCAGCTACCGGGTCACGGATAAGTTCGTCGTCCGCAGCGGCTATGGAATCTTCTTCATTCCTTCCTACACCGGCAATGGACCGGCGGACGGTTACACACAAACCACGCCAATTCGAGGCACTCAGAATTTCGTGCCCTTCGACACGCTCAGCAACCCGGTGCCGAATGGAATTCTTCTGCCCCAGGGCAGCGCGCTTGGTGCCTTGCAGGACGTAGGCCAGGGTGTGCCCGCGGTTAGGAGCGCCCGTGCCTCCACCTATCTCCAGCAGTGGATGTTCGGCGTGCAGTACTCTATTCGCAATAATGACATGGTGGATATCACCTATGTCGGCAACCGCGGCATCAAACTCTCCGCAGGTGGATACGAGAGGGATATGCTCAATCCGCAGTACTTCTCTCTTGGAACTGCCGCCCTCAACCAACTGGTCCCGAATCCTTTCTATGGAAAGATCACATCCAGCGGTTGCCAACTGCAAAATGCGATGGTTCCGCGTCAGCAGCTTCTCCGTCCTTTCCCGCACTATTGCAGTGTCCAGGACCAGGCAGCGCCCGTCGGAGACTCTTACTATGACGCTCTTCAAATGACGTACACGCATCGCTTCCACGCCGGCTTCAGCGTGCTTGCTTCTTACACGTTCTCGAAGTTCATCGACGACGTCGAAGGTAATAACGGCTGGGCCAACTCCGGTCCCACCAGCATCCGCAACTACTACAATCTCGCCGCCGAAAAATCCGTCGATGGCGCTGACATTCCTCATAGCCTCGTAATCAGCTACATCTACGAGCTTCCCATCGGAAAGGGCAAGGCCGTTGGCTCCAACCTGAGCAAGCCTGTCGACGCAATCGTCGGCGGTTGGCAGGTCTCCGGTATCTCGACCTTCAAGCAGGGTTTCCCTCTATCCATAGCGCCGGCGAATAATACCCTGGGTCAATACGGCGGCAATCGGCGTCCTGATGTCGTCGGCAACATGCACGTCGCTAACCCCACAATCGATAAATGGTTCAACACGGCTGCCTTCCAGGACCCGACTGACCCATTCTCCTTTGGAAACGCTCCACGTTACATTTCAACCCTCCGTGCACCCGGCTACCAGAACTGGGACCTGTCGATTCAAAAATATTGGGGCTTCGGCGAGATCGCACGGTTGCAGTTCCGGGCTGAGATGTACAACGCTTTCAACCGCGCAAACTTCTACGCTCCCAACCAGTTTTCGGGGTCGGGAACAGCATTCGGCACAATCAGCAACGCCTTTCCAGCCAGAGATACGCAGTTCGGCTTCAAGTTCCTCTGGTGATGGAAGTCTCTTCACCGTAAATAGATCTACATCTTTCGACGGGCTCCTGGAGGTCGCACACGCCAGGAGCCCGATTTTTTTCAGTAACTCCCCGGAAACATCTCAGAACTCACGCGACATAAAGAGATCGAAAAACTGGCCTGTCGTCGAGCGCAGGCACACATTCGCGTTAGCGGTCCCACTAACCCTGCGAGTAAGTCCCTTATCATCGACCTCGATCCGCATTGGTGTCGTCGGACAAACCTCAGCCTTAACTGTATACGCCGCCGCAACTACATCGAACAACAGCGGCGATTGATGATGTGTCCCCGCGCTCCATTCCGCCGTCAACTCCTCCAGCGCCTTCGTCATGCCCGTCTTCTTCCCGAACAACTCCGCCTGTCGCGGCGGATCGAGTGGAATTTGCGTCGAATCGAGCGGCATCACGTACAGCGGAACTCCCGAACCAAACAGCGCCTTTGCCGCCGCAACATCGTTCACGATGTTCCACTCCGCCTCGGGCTGCTCCTTGTTGCCATACCCATGCTCGACCGATCCGCCCATCAGGACGACCCGCTTCAGCTTGCTGAAAGTCTTCGGATCTTTCGCGATCAGCGCTCCTACGTTCGTCAGGGGCGCCACTGCCACCAGCGTAATCTGCCCCGGATTTTTACGAATCGTATCCAGAACAAACTCGATTGCATCCGGGTAAGTCCGATCGGGCGTGCCCTCCGCCCATTTGCTCTGCGTAAAATGTGACTCTCCCGCCGTCTTCGGCCCTTCGTACACGGGTACATCCCCGCGCCCTGCGGAGTTCAGGAATCGCGTCACAAGCCGGGCGCGCAGATGGGTATCCTGAAAAGCGGTCGTCACCCCGAGCACCTGCACCTCGGGGCTCCTCAGCAGAAACCCAAGCGCATACGCATCGTCGATATCGTCGCCGATATCCGTATCGAAGATCACCTTCGCGGCGACCGCCTGCGGCACGGCAGGACGAGCCAGACCTCCCGCCAGCAAGAGCAACGGGAACAAAGAGAACATCTTACGCATGGTCCCCATGCTATCCCTGCTATTCGGCCCCATCCGCCTCAAGCTGGTACCTGCAAGGAAGCGAGCGCGTTGGCGATAGCTCTTCCAGCGGTCGAGGTGTCGGCAGTCCCGCCCACGTCACGGGTGCAGAGAGATTTGTCGACCAGCGTAGTCTCGATGGCTTTGAGAATGGCCGCCCCGGCCTCGACTTCACCAAGATGATCGAGCATCATAGCGGCAGACCAGATCTGGCCAATGGGATTCGCGATCCCTTTACCCGCGATGTCCGGAGCAGAGCCATGCACGGGCTCGAACAGTGATGGGAAACGACGTTCCGGGTTGATGTTGCCGGAGGGAGCGATGCCGATCGTTCCTGCGCAGGCGGGGCCGAGGTCCGAGAGGATGTCGCCGAACAGGTTTGACGCCACGACTACGTCGAAGTGGTCGGGCTTCAGGACGAAGTGCGCTGTGAGGATGTCGATGTGGAATTTATCCCAGGTGACGTTGGGGAAGGCTTTGGACATCTCGAGCACGCGTTCGTCCCAATAGGGCATCGTGATCGAGATTCCGTTGGATTTCGTGGCCGAAGTAAGGTGCTTTTTCCCGCGTCGTTGCGCGAGTTCGAAGGCGAACCTGAGAATACGGTCAACCCCTGTACGCGTCATCACAGTCTCTTGGATGACGACTTCGCGGTCGGTACCGGGAAAAATTCTGCCGCCGATAGACGAGTACTCGCCTTCGGTGTTCTCGCGGACCACGAAAAAGTCGATATCCCCAGGCTTACGGCCTGCGAGGGGACAGGGCACGCCGGGCATCAACCGAACTGGCCGAAGATTGACGTACTGATCGAATTCGCGCCGAAAGAGAATCAACGATCCCCACAGCGAGATGTGGTCGGGCACTCTTTCCGGCCAGCCTACAGCTCCGAAAAAGATGGCGTCGTGGTGGCCAATCCGTTCCTTCCAATCGTCCGGCAACATTTTGTTGTGCTTCAAGTAGTAGTCGCAGGAGGCGAAGTCGAACTCGTCGAGCTGGAGCGTAAAGCCGTACTCCCTGGCCGCGGCTTCAAGGACCCGTACTCCTTCGGGGACGACTTCCCTGCCGATTCCGTCGCCCGGGATGACTGCTATTTTGTAGCTGCGTTTGGCTTGATCAGAATGAGGCATGACTAGAGCACCTTTCGGGTTCTGCGGGTTTGGTTGGTCTGACGACGATGTGCGGCCATATGCATGAGGATGATGGTGACAGCAGACACTATCAGGGTACCGCCGACGAGGTAGAGTCCGCGAGTGAAGTTTCCGCTGGTTCCGTTAGTCGAACCGATCATGTAAGGTCCGGCAAAGCCGCCCAAAGTGCCGAGCGAATTGATCAGTCCGATAGACGCGGCTGCCGCTGTGCCCGCAAAGAAAGTGGTAGGAATGCTCCACAACGGTGGTTTGGCCGCGCTGACCCCAAACGCTGTAAGGGAAAGCCCTGTAATGGCCAGCACTGCAGACGAGCCCGCGCGAGCCGCGACGGCCATTCCGACAGCACCGATGAGGCAGGCAATGGCAGCGTGCCAGTACCGCTCTCCGGTGCGGTCAGAGTTGCGCGACCAGAGCACCATGCCAACCACCGCGATGAGGTTCGGGATGGCGACCAGAAGGCCTACGCGGAAGACCGAAAAGCCGAGGCCCTTCACGATGAGCGGAGCCCAGAATCCTATCGTATACAGCCCGGCGGAGGTGCCGAAGTATGCGAGGGAGAGTGCCAGGACCTTCCAGTCCACCAGGGCATGCCATGCGTTGTGGCTGCGGGG
>Ga0210406_10003983_pt1 | contig 16027 bp, 14 predicted proteins | sample IncBWC30MmetaG_FD_155454 | JGI IMG/M metagenome (GOLD analysis project Ga0210406, IMG submission 155454) | Forest soil microbial communities from Barre Woods Harvard Forest LTER site, Petersham, Massachusetts, United States - Inc-BW-C-30-M | ecosystem: Environmental > Terrestrial > Soil >... | reverse complement strand
CGCGCATTACGATCTGGGCGTCGCTTATAAGCAAACCGATGATTTGCCTCATGCGAAAGTGGAACTCGAGAGGGCCGTGGAACTCGAACCAACGCTTGCCGAGGCCCATTTCACACTGGCCATGACGTATGCGGAAATGGGCGAGATGGCGAAGACGATCGAACAGCTGCGTGCAGCTGTTAACCAGCGGCCGGACTATGTCGAGGCCTGGTACAGGCTGGGGAGCATCCTGAAGGACCAGGGTGACGTCGATGGCGCCATCGATGCATTGCGCCGGTCAGTGGCGCTGGATAACACGGACGCCGGCGCGTTCAATAATCTGGGGCTTCTACTCCGTCGAAAAGGCGACCTGGAAGGGGCCAAGCAAGCCTTTTCAAAAGCTGCCGAGATTCGGAAGGCTGAAGAAGAGCAAAAAGAAAAGAAACTGCGACAGGGCACACCGCACTAATCTAAAACAAATTTCCGGCGACCTGTTCGGCCACTTTCGTCGCTTTTTCGCGCAGCTTCTCTCGTGAAAAACCCTCGCGTGCGCTTATCCGGACCAGGAACGCCTGCTTTCGCACCCTGCCCGCCGCCTGCTCGGCGGTTTCCCCCTTCTTGGTCCCGATGCCGCAAGCCACTGCATCCGTGCCGATCGACTTTAGCGGCGTCACAGGAGCGACGCATTGCGCTTTGTAAGCCGTAAGCTCGCTTCGCGATGCGCCCATCGTGACTACTTCGATTCGTAGCTTTTCGGTTGACCTTTGGCGCGCAAATTCGCAGGTAGCATCCGCTCCGTTCGTTGTGACGGCAGCGTCGACTGGGCCTTCCAGTAGTCCTGCGGCAGTCGCCGCATTCAGCCAAGGACAGGTTTGTTCCCCCGCGTTCATGGTTGGGAGGCAGATGGCCAGCAACAATATTACCCGGTCCATAACTGTCGCGGCTCCGTTACGTCTTCCTTGCCGGCTGGAGCGCATCGGATTTCAGAATCTTGCCGCCCTCTTGAATCACATACAGGCGGTTCGCATCCAGGTCCTTGATCTGATCTACCTGTCCGCTGAGCCACCGAATCTCAACCAGGTCCACTTTCGCAGCATGCTCAAGCCCGAAGTGCATGCGCAAATCATTCTGCGAGAAATAACTCCCTCCGCTACGCAGTTCGTCCATCTGCGTCAGCGGCTTCGGCGCATCCGGCTTTGTCTTTGCTACCACAATCACGCGGCTGCCGATGCCCGTACGATTGGACTTTGTACCCACCAGTTTGATCTTGATCCAGTTGCGATTGAGTGTGCTATCGCATCGCAAAAGCTGCGGGATGGCATTTACGCAGTTCACCGCGACGTCGATATCGCCGTCATTGTCGTAATCGCCAAAGGCGCATCCGCGAGCCGGCGCATTCTCCAGAATTCCAGGTCCTCCTTTATCCGTCACCTCTTCAAACCGGCCGTTCTGCAGATTGCGGTAAAGGTACTTGTGTTCCGCGTACTTCAGATCGGCATTCGACTTATCGACCTCGGGATACACATGCCCGTTCGACATCAGGACGTCGAGCCACCCATCGTTATCCATATCGAAAAAGCCGACTCCCCAGCCGAGCAATCGTGTATTGACGCCAAGGCCGCTCGGATACGTGCGGTCTTCGAATGACGCGTCGCCGAGATTGGTATAGAGCGAATCCGTGTCGCCGGCGAAGTTGGTCTTGACGATGTCGAGATTGCCGTCGCGATTGTAGTCGCCGATCGAAACTCCCATGCCGGCCTGCGGCTTTCCTTCCGGAGACAAAGCAGCTCCAGCTTCAATAGCGATGTCTTTGAAGGTACCGTCCCTCTGATTCTGGTAAAGCGTGGCCGTGCTCGAGTCGTTGGCTACATAAATATCCGGCCATCCGTCATTGTCCAGATCCGATGCGGCTACGCTGAGTCCGTAGGTTCCAGGAGTTTTCCAGATTCCTGCTCTTTCGCTCACGTCAGCAAACGTTCCATCGCCTTTGTTGTGGTACAGAATGTTCTTGCCGCCGCGCAAGCCGGGCGGACCACAGGCGACAAGAAGTCCTTTATAAGTGCAAGGACCTGCTTCCGGCGGAGGGGCCGTCTTAAGATCGAAATCCACGTAGTTGGCGACGAACAGGTCAAGGTGCCCATCCTTGTCGTAATCCACGAACGTACAGCCGGTGTTCCAGCGAGTCTTTGGACCAGGCTGGATAAGCCCAGCTTCCTTAGTGACATCCGCGAAAGTACCATTACCGTTGTTACGATACAGCACATTCTGCCCATAGTAAGTGACGAAAAGATCGTCGTGGCCGTCGTTGTTGTAATCGCCCACGCAGCACGCTTGTCCCCATCCGGTGCGATTCTCCAAACCCGATCCTTTCGTTACATCGGTGAACGTACCGTCGCGATTATTTTTGAAGAGGCGGCAGTGAGGCTCCTGGCCCGAAGAAAATCCTTCGAGGCGCCATCCGTTCACCAGGAAAATATCCAGCCAGCCGTCGTTGTCGTAATCGTAGAATGCAAGGCCACAGCCGGTAGTCTCGAGCAGATACTTGTTCTTCCCTTCGCCTCCATAGATCGTCTTGTGGGCCAGGCCAGCCTCCTTCACCACATCCACAAAGCTGAGGCCGAGCGGCGTGCCTTCAATCGGCGACTTAGGACCAGGAGGAGGAGCTTTGGGCTTGACGTCATAACTGCGTTCGATCGGCCCGGGCAACGTCTGAGGAGCGGCTGAGGCGAGCAGGTCCGCTAACGGCAGCACGAGCGAACTACGGCTCAGCGAGCGAAGAAACCGCCGGCGATTCTGATTCACTATATGCCCTCCCTAGGGGCGCCCTCCGACGGCTGCGGTGGCCGGAGGCATATCCGTATGCATGTGCCACGGAACGCTCTCCGTGGAAATCTCAGGGTGCTTGCGCAGAAACTCCATAGAGTAAGTGGGCGCGCCGGGATCGATTTCTTTTGTGGCAAACTTGGCGGCTTCATCTGCAGCTTTTTCCTTCATGTGCATGCGGCGGTAGAGGACGGAAAGGTTGTAATGTGCGGCGACATCGTCGGGATCAACAGCCTGAAGCGCCGCGAACTGCTGCATGGCTTCTTCGTACGAGTGTTGTTGATAGTAAGAGATTCCCAGTTCCCGCCGGGCGTCTCGCGATTGAGGGTATTGCTGCACGACGCCTTGTAAATCGGCGATCTCGGCATCGAAATGGCCTTCGCGCCTCTCGACCAGCGCCAGATAATACAGAGCGCGCGCGTTTTCCGGATTGAGCGCCAGCGCCTTCTCCAGACTGCCGCGCGCATCGCTATACTTCTCCCACTCGATATTTGTCAGGCCGAGATTAATGTGGCCATCGGCGTAGTCGGGCCGCAGTTTCACGACTTCGCCGAAAGCATGAATGGCATCGGCGTAGTGCAGTTGATCCAGATACGCAATTCCCAGATTGTTCCAGCGCATCCAGTCTTGATTGTCCTTGGGCTCGGGAGGCGTAGCCGCATTTGCGCCGATGTTTAGCGTGCGCGTTCGTGATGCGATTTCCACCACCGGGTACGCGGGATGATCTTCCCCGAAGATATTGTTCAAGTAACTCTGGCGCAGATGACGATAATTCACGCGAGCCGTCACCGTGAGCGGTCCATTGGCATCGGCGGGGATGCGGAATTGGTAGCGTACCAGAGCGGATCGGCCCGACTGGATGGTGTTGTCATAGGCGACAGAGTGAATGGTCCATACCATGTGATTGTCGACAAAGGTGCCGTCCAGATTCACCGGGCGGTTGGTAAAACTGTGCGCCCGCTCATCCAGCATTCCATTAGGCTTGAGGAACCCGCTGTGATAGAAATCGTTGCCCTTCGCATCCTTCACCACGAACTCCACCCAGGCTTCGTAAAGGTCGCGCACCTCCGGGATCAAAGAGTGGCCAATATTCTTGTTCTGGATTACCGCCATCACTTCGACAACGTCGTTCGGCGCAAGAGTGAAGGGCACGGTTCCAAGCGGCGCGATCATGCCCGGCTCCCCTTCTTTCTTGATCCCGAACAGATCCACGTTGAGATAATTCCCTGACTGAAGAAATTCGATGGTCTTTTGCAGTTGTGGGTCAAAGCCGTAATAGAATGGCACCGCCGTATTTCCGGCGGGCCAGCGATGCGAAGCGAACGTGCCGTTCTTGGCGCCGTAGTCGCGCAACGTCAGTGGCGCACGCTTCATGTGGCACCCCTGGCAGGTTGTGAAGTCGGCAGAATAGAAGGTCAGCGGGTTGCGCTTCGAGAACTTTGAGTTCTGCCACTCGTCATACACCGTAAACGCGCGGATGAATTTGTAATCGTTCAACTCGTTAGGCAGGTTCGCTTTGTGGCAGGCTGCGCAAAACTCCGGAGTGCGGTAGAAGCCCTTCATCACCGCCTTCGAGTGCCGGTCCGGATGCGCCATGATCTGTTCGTAGGGCACTTCGCCGGGTATGCGGTTGCCATCTTCATCAACCACAGCGGACGGCACGCCCATCACGAAGCCGCCATTCCCTTCAGTGGATTTCAGTTGTTGAATGGAGTGGCAGGTTGCGCAGGTGAGGCCATCTGCGTCGAATTCGCGATCCACCTTGGACTCCTGCGTCATGGCTCCGGCGAGCACGCCGATTGGATTGTGGCAGCTGTCGCAGTGCCTCGTGAACTCGATGCCCTTCGTTCGCGGCAGTATGTTCACGCTGGTCCGATAGAAGGGCGTGCGGAACGAATTGGAATGCAGCGCCTGCCGCCACTGGCTGTAGGCTTCCTCATGACAGTGCGCGCAATAGGTGGCTTTGGGAAAAGCGCCGGGCTGGATGAAGTCGTCGCCTTCGACGGCGGCATTGCCTGGGGTGCTCAGTTTGTCGGCGCCGAAGCGGAAGTTATACGTCTCCCGGATTTTTGTGGCATAGTTCTTGCGATCGTTGCAGTCGCCTGATTGTGCCCAAGCGCCGGAAACAATCACAAATGCCGCTATTACCAGAAGCATGCGGTCGTGTCCCATATGGCACTCCCCTTATTGCAAAGATTTTCGCACGTTCTTGGAGGAGGCGCTGCGTGGGCGGGTTTGCGGGCAAGAGAGGTCCCGCATAGGAACGCGATTACGGCCACAAAAGAATTGTGGGCTCCGATAAAATATCGGGCCGGCTCGTTCGTCTACAAAGATGATGGAGGAAGTGCTGAGCGTCACAATCGAACCCGGCGAGCAGCGCAGTGAGCAGAATCGGCGCATTTCGGAAGTGATTCACCGGGAGCGCCGGCGTCTGTTCCATTTCATCCGCAAGCGTGTCGACAACGAGGGAGATGCTGAAGACATCCTGCAAGATGTTTTCTACGAACTGATAGAAGCCTATCGGTTGATGAAGCCTGTCGAGCATGCTAGCGCCTGGCTTTACCGCGTGGCGCGGAACCGCATCATCGATCGTTTCCGAAAAAGAAGGCCGGAAGCCGAGGTTCCTTTCAGCGCAAGCGAGGAGGAGCCACTCCGGCTCGAAGATCTGCTTCCGTCGCCGGATGCCGGACCAGAGGCGTTGTTCGCGCGGAGCGTGCTTCTTGAGGAACTCGAGGCGGCTTTAGAGGAACTTCCTGAAGAACAGCGTGAGGTGTTCATCGCGCATGAAATGGACGGCCGAAGCTTTAAGCAGATTGCCGAAGAGACGGGGCTGAGCATCAACACAGTCCTGTCGCGCAAGCATTATGCGATTCTTCATCTGCGCCGGCGTCTCGAAGCCATATACAAAGAGTCTACGGGTGCATGAGGACTAGAACATGAAAGCACGATGGGTGAAAAGAGGAGTGAAAGTCGGAATGATTGGGGTCATGGCCGTCGCGGTCTTCGGATTCTTGGTGATGAGTCTGTGGAACTGGCTGGCCCCGGCAGTATTTGGATTACACACCATCACCTTTGGGCAGGCGATTGGCATTCTGATCTTGAGCAAGATCCTGTTCGGAGGATTTCGCGGCAGGCCAGGCTACCGCGCACACTGGAGACATCGGATGAGTCAGCGCTGGCAGCAGATGACTCCCGAAGAACGCGAAAAGTTTCGTCAAGGTATGCTCAGTCGCTGCGTTCGCTCCGACTTTGTAGCGGAGGGATCGAGTGACCCCCGAAATGCGTAAACACTGCAGGAAGCCAATCGCGCGACGGAACGGAAAAAGCGGGGTACGGGAATCGAACCCGTGTAAATCAGCTTGGAAGGCTGACGCCCGACCGCTAGGCCAACCCCGCACACGACTACCCATTCTAGCAATCGCGCTACGAATTGGCGCAATCTAACGGCAGGATGGCACACGGACGGCGGATTTTTCCGGATCCGGCGCTGGCTCCGCAGTCACAGGAGGTGGCGCGGGTGTCGGTATGGTTGCGGAAGTCAATGCCGGCTTGCCCTGGCGCGGCTTGGCGCTCTTGACGAAATCAGAAACGTCTACCGTGAGCGGGCGCCATTTGTATTTCCACAAATGCACCGAACACATTTCAACCGGCACATGATCGTGCCCCGACATGTGCGTCGGCCAGAACATTCCGTGATTCTCTGAATTGCAAACGGGTTTCTGTGCCTCGTCATCCTGTGCCCAGCACGAAATCCCCATTAGAACCGGCACGAGCATCAGCCGCATCATTGGATCCGTATGTGGCATTCTAGCGCCGGGAAGCGCTGCATGAATAGGGCGATCCGCGGCAGGCCGTACTGGTACCAGGGGCGTTTGAAGCGCGTTGGATCTTCGGGTCGTGGTACCATTGCGGCGTTCCGGAAGTCCCAATGCGGTCCTCAAAAATTACTGCTTTCCTCTTCCTGACTGTTGCTCTTTCCATCTGCACGGACCTGCCTCTGGGTGCCCAATCCAATCCGAACACCCAGGAAGCGCGCATCCAACGTATCGAGGCGACGGTGGTCGACATGCCCATGGGCGAGAAAAAACCGCCGTTGCGGCTCGACCTGTTGAAGTTGATGCAGGTTTACAAACTGCCTGGGCTGAGCGTCGCGGTCATCGACAACTTCCACATCGTCTGGGCCAAGGCGTATGGCGTGATCGAGGCCGGATCAAACACGCCGGTTACGATACGGACTCTATTTCAGGCCGGCTCCATCAGCAAGCCAGTGGCTGCAAGCGCTGCGCTCCACCTTGCGGAACAGGGCAAGCTCTCGCTCGACGACGATGTGAACCAGAAACTCAAGACTCGGAAGGTTCCGGAAAACGAATTTACGAAGAATGAAAAGGTAACACTACGCCGCCTGATGTCGCACACAGCGGGGCTGACCGTACACGGCTTTCCAGGTTACGACGTCAATGACTCCGTTCCGGCGCTCGTGCAAATTTTCAATGGTGAGAAGCCCGCCAACACCGCGCCCATCCGCGTGGATTTCGTTCCGGGTACCAAGGAGCGCTATTCGGGTGGCGGTGTCACCATCGAGCAGCAGCTCATGATGGACGTAACCGGCGAGCCGTTTCCGGTCCTCATGCGCGAGATCACGCTCGACAAGATTGGCATGGCCGACAGCAGCTATGAGCAGCCGCTGCCCCCGGCTCGCGCCGCGATGACAGCGTGTGGCGCCTATGCGGATGGCCGGGCAGTCCACGGGAAATGGCACATTTATCCGGAAATGGCAGCGGCAGGGTTGTGGACCACGCCCACTGATTTAAGCAAGTTCGCGATTGAAATTGCATTGTCAAAAAATGGCAAGGCAAACCGTGTCCTTTCCCAGGCGATGGCACGCCAGATGTTGACGCCAGTGCTGGAGCAAGCGGGGCTAGGCTTTTTCATGGATAAAGACAACCCCGGTATGTTTGGCCACAACGGAGCCGATGAAGGCTTTCAAGCGTTGCTCACGATGAATGCAGAGTCGGGCAAGGGAGTGGCGATCATGGCGAACTCGGATAACGGGATTGCCGTCGGGGACCTCCTGTTGCGTCGTGTCGCGAAAGAGTATGGCTGGAACTACAAGACTTCCGAGCAAGGCGCATTTACCCAGTTGGTCCTGATCGCAAAGATGAAAGGTGTGCCAGCCGCCCTGGAGCGATACACGGAACTGAAGAACTTCCAATCCCCGGGATACAAAACCGAGGAAGCTACCCTTAACCGTTTGGGCTATACCTTGCTCTTCTCCAACCAGACACAGGACGCGATCGGTGTTTTGAAGCGAAACGCGCGTGAATACCCAAAGTCAGCTAACGTTTACGACAGTCTGGCCGAGGCGTACATGAAGGCGGACGAGAAGGACCTGGCGATTCAGAATTATGAAAAGTCGCTGCAGCTGGATCCGAAAAACCAGAACGCGGTCGACCAGTTAAAGAAACTGAAGGGGACCAGGTAGAATGAACCTAGCCTGATGCCAATTGTGCGACAATTCCGCAGACTGGCTGAAAACCGGTAAGGAGACATGATGTCGGCATTTTCGAGAAGAGATTTTTTTAAGCATGCGGCGGGGGATGTTGCCCTCGCCGGAGTCCTGTCCGCGGGCGCACACGAGCTTCGTGCCAAGCCCTTGGGACTGCCTATTGGATGTCAGACGTATCCCGTCAGGAAGATGATTGGCGAGGACTTTCCCGGCACCATCAAGCAGTTGGCGGCCGCAGGATTTGAGGCCATCGAACTCTGTTCACCGGTGGGCTATGCTGATTCCGGGTTCGGCGTTATCGCTAAATACAAAGGGGCCGAGCTGCGGAAGATGTTTGGCGATATGGGTGTCCAGTGCCACAGCTCTCACTTCGACATCAAGGAGCTCAGGGAGAATCAGGCGGGTAGAATTGCGTGGGCCAAGGACGTCGGTCTGACTCAAATGTTGGTGCCAAGTCTCGACGGGCCGAAGAATCCGACGATGGATGACGTGAAAAGGGCAGGCGATGAATACAACAAGATGGGCGAACAGGCAGCCAAGGCGGGCATCCAGCAGGGACTCCACAACGAGCGCTTTGAGATCGCGACGGTCGACGGCAAGCGCGTCTACGACGTATTACTTGAGCTACTCGATCCCAAGCTAGTCAAGTTCCAGTTCCAGGTTTCCGAGATCAGGCACGGCTACGATGCAGCCCAGTACTTTACCAAGTACCCCGGCCACTTCATTTCGATGCACGTGCAAGGCTGGTCGGCGGATACCAAGAAGATAGCGGCGGTGGGACAGGACTCGCTCGACTGGAAGAAAATTTTTACAGCGGCGAAAACAGGCGGGATCAAGAATTACTTCGTCGAAATGGACCTGGAAATGATGAGAGCCAGCGTTCCTTACCTTCGCGATCTGAAGGTTTGACCAATGTGGGGCGGGCGCCCTCGCCCGCTGCCGACGCCCTCGTCGGCGTTTCGGCGCCGACATTGACGCAGCTTTAGCTTACGCCGTCCGCTTGTTTTAAACGCCCACCATCCCGCACTTCTTGCGCAGCATGTCCAGCGCCATTTGTGTGGCGAAGACGCGAATGCGCGTGCGGTCGCCGAAGAACTGGCGATGGATGACCATTGTGCCGCTGGCGTCGGCCAGCCCGACGTAGACCGTCCCTACGGGGACATTCTCGCTCGGATCGGGGCCGGCCTCACCGGTGATGGCGAGCGAGAAGGTTGAGCCGGTGCGGCGCCTTGCGCCAATCGCCATGGCTTCTGCGGTCTCTTTGCTGACGGCGCCGTGCTGTTCGAGAATCTCGTCGCTGACTCCCAGCAACTCGCTCTTCATCTTCTTGCTGTAAGTGATAAATCCGCCCAGAAAGTAATTCGAGCTGCCAGGAACCGAAGTGATACGCTGTGCAAGCCAGCCCGCTGTCATGCTCTCCGCCACCGACAGCGTGGCGTGATGTTTCTTCAGGAGTTCACCAACGATGGCTTCGAGCGGTTCGCCATTCCTGGAGTAAATTCGATCGCCCAGCAGCAAATCGATGGGCCCGGCCACTTCAGACAGCAGGGCATTGGCATCCGCCTCAGTCGTGCAGCGGGCGCGCAGGTGGATTTGGATATCGCCTTCGCCTGCCAGAATCGTAGTCACCGGATTGGTGTATTTTTTGTAAACCGGAGAAATGGTTTGATCCAGGTCGGATTCCGCCATGCCCGCCACTCGCAGCACCAGCGTCCGGATCGCCTGCCGTGGAACGACCCGTTCCAGGCGCGGCAGGCATTGCCGCGTAAACATGGCTTTCAACTCGTGTGGGGGGCCCGGCAGGAGCATGAGGGAAACGTCCGAATCATCGATCCACTGGCCGGGTGCCGTACCGCGATCATTGGCCAGAATCTCCGCGCCTTCGATGACGAACGCTTGCCGCCGGTTCACCTCGGCCATCACGCGGCCCGCCTTGCGAAACCGCTGCTCCAGCTGATCGGTGATCTCAGGATGAAAGATCAACTTGCGGTCGAGGGCCAGCGCCACAGCGTCGCGTGTCACGTCGTCTTCGGTGGGTCCGAGTCCCCCCGAAAGGATGACGAAGCGGGATCGCGACATGGCGCGCCGCACGGTGTCGGCCAGCAGTTCGCGCTCGTCGCCGACAACGTACTTGGTGATGACCTCGACGCCCAACCCGTTCAACTGATCCGTAAGGAACAGGGAATTGGTGTCGAGCCGCTGGGGTGTGAGGAGTTCCGAACCAACGGCGATGATCTCGGCGTCCATCGGCCCTTAGGCGAGCAGTCTCCCTTTGATTCGCACATCCACGCGGAACAGCGCATTGGTGGTGGACACCATCATGGAGCGCGAGGGCGTGAATGCCATGCCGACGATTCCCGGCCCGGAAAGGAAAAGTTCCGGTTTGCGATCGGGGCCGAAGCGGACTACACCCTTGCGGCCGCCAAGAGATGCCGCGACGTACAGCCGGTTCTCGGCGTCGAAGGCGATTCCTTGCGGACGGCCGAGGCCGCGATAGAAAAGTTCCACCTCGCCGGTGTGCGAAATGCGATAGATGGAGTCGAAGCTCGAAGTGGTGGGCCCGGTCACATACAGATACTGGTCGGGTCCGAATGCCAGGTGGTACGCCGCGATGGAAGGCTCGATCGTGGCGAATACAAAGATCTGCCGGTCGGGGGCGATTTTGAAAATTGTGCCGCTCCGGTCGCCCACGTAGAGATTATTCTCTTCATCGAACGCCAAGCCGGTGGCCACGCCCATGCCTTCCACGAAAACCGACATGTTGCCGGTGGGGGTCACCTGGTAAATGACGCCTTCGAAGCGGCTGGAAATGTAAAGCATACCCTGCGGGTCGAAAGCTAGGCCGGTAGCGTTCATCATATCGTTGATGAACGGCTTGACACTGTAATTCAGGTCGATCTTATAAACGGCTACGGCCACTTTCTGGCCGCGGGAGCCGCTGAACGTCGTGTAGACGTTGCCGAAGGTATCCACCGCCGGGTTGCCAACGGGATGCAGGTTGTCGGCAATCGGAATACCGATATCGCAGGCCCAAGCCTGGCTCGCCAGGTCCCCGTTTTGAATGATGAGTTCGCCCTCGGAAACGCCGTCAGGCACCTTCACAATCAGAAAGGAATCGGAACTGATGATGAGCGGCGCCGCAACTTCACCGATGGTGACCCTGGGACGGTCGATTCGTGCAAACCCCCGCCCCTGAATTTGAAATTCGCCACCTGCGATGGCCGCCACGGGTGACACTTGCGCAATCTGGGGCCGCCCGTTGTCTTTCCGAATACTCATAGTTCAATAAAGATTGAAACACCCTGTTACGGATAAGACAAGTGCCGCATAGACGCCCGCCATCAGATCGTCCGCCACGATGCCTGTTCCGCCGGGGAGGTTTTCAAGATTGCGTACTGGTATCGGCTTCCAGATGTCCAACAGTCGGAAGAGGATGAATGCCCCAAGCCACGATTTGACATTGAGTGGCCTGGCGCCCGCCAGGGCGAGCCATTGGCCCAATACCTCGTCAGCCACCACCACGCCGGGGTCCTTCTGGTTGAGCGCATGGGCTGTCACACCGGCGGCCCAGATGAAAGGCGGCGCGCATACCAGAACCAGGGCCACGAACCAGAGCGGCTGCCAGCCTGCGTAGCGCACCAGAAGCCAGGCGATGGCAAGTGCAGCAATTGATCCGGCCGTTCCGGGTCCGATGGGAGCGTAGCCGCAGCCGAACCACGTCGCGATCATTTTCGCCGCTTTAATCTTCATCTTCCTCGCGCGTGTTGTCTTCAACCTGGGTGGTGGAACTGAGGGGCGTGGAGACCACGTATTTGCCGGTGGCCCAGTTGCCCAAGTCGATGATGCGGCAGCGTTCGCTGCAGAAGGGATAATCAGAACTCTCCCTTGCCACCTTCTTTCGGCAGATCGGACATTTCATAAAACGGGGATTGGGATTTGGCGGGCGACGGTAGGTACGATTTGGACGAGAGGAAGAGGCAGCGGTGTCTGCGTCATTCGCTCGCCGCCCGGCAGAAGCGTGCCCACCAGATCGTAATCGTGCGCTTCGGTGATTCGCAGGCCGCGGATTTCACCGGGCCTGGGTTCGGCGCCTTCGAAATCGTTGATTAGCGTTACGCCATCGATCTCGGGAGCCTGCGTGGGCATCCGGCCTTCCCACAGCAAGTCGGTCTCCTTCGAAAGGCCCTCAACTAACACCGTCGTCTGGCTCCCAACCAGCTCCCGGTTGCGCGCGCGAGCCACCTTGCGCTGCAGCGCCATCAGACGCCGCTTGCGATGGTAGATGGTGCGGCCGTCAACTTTTTCGTCGAGGTGATAGCTCGCGCTGGTATCTTCGTCGGAATACGAGAACACGCCCAGGCGGTCGAAACGGGCCGCTTCCACGAACTTGCACAGCTCGTCGAAATCCACCGCGGTTTCTCCGGGGAAGCCTACGATCATGCTGGTCCGGATGGCGACGCCGGGAATGGTGCGGCGGATGCGCTCGATCAGTTTCAGGAAAATATCGCCGGAAGCGCCGCGCTTCATGCGCTTGAGCACGCGCGCGCTGGCGTGCTGCAGCGGCATATCGATGTATTTCACCAGCGCCGGATGCTCGGCCATGGTATCGAGCAGCTTCTGCGTCACCTTGTTGGGATAGGCATAAAGAAAGCGGATCCACTTATCGACGGGCGTTTCGATTTCCGCCAGCCGCCCCAGAAGCATGGCCAAGCCATCTTTAATCCCCAAATCCTCCCCGTAGCAAGTGGTGTCCTGACCGATCAGATTGATCTCGCGCACGCCTTGTTGGAACAGGCGGCTGGCCTCCGCGATCACCGATTCGAAACGGCGGCTGCGGAATTTCCCCCGGTACTGCGGGATCACGCAAAACGTACATGGATGATCGCAGCCTTCCGCGATCTTCATGTAAGCGAAGTGGCGGGGGGTAGCCAGCACGCGCGGCGTGAGGTCGTGATAAAGATATGGCTCGAACGGGTTTGCCTCCACCTCGATGCCTTCGCAAAGCGATACGATGTGCTCGATTTCATTAGTGCCGATGACTGCGTCGACTTCCGGCATCTCGCGCTGGATCTGATCGCGATAGCGCTCGACCAGGCATCCCGCGACGATCAGCTTTTTCGCCCGGCCGACTTTTTTGTAATCCGCCATTTCGAGGATGGTGTCGATCGATTCCTTTTTTGCCGGATCGATGAAGCTGCAGGTATTTACCACGAGCACATCCGCTTGATCGGGATGTGGCGTGAGTTCATGCCCACGGGACACAAGCTGCCCCATCATGACTTCGCTATCGACCAGATTCTTGGGACAGCCCAAGCTGACAAAACCGACTTTCAATGGTGATAAACCTCGCGGGGAGTGATGCAGTTCTCAGGATAGCACGTGGTGTGAAATAGCCCGGCCTCCCGGGTGGCTGGGCCGGGAGGCCGCCAACTCCATTAACCTACGCAGGGAGCAGCAGATAGCCGCTGATCGAATCCTCGGTTACATTTGTGATCACCAGTTCCTTGCGTTTGCCGTCGCGAGCACTATAGAAGACAACGGGTTGCAAAGCTTCCTGGCCGCGGAGCCATACGGTGCGGCGGTCGGTGCTCACCCACATCCAGCCAGTTACACGGCGATGACTTACATCGGTGCCGGTGATGTCTAACGAGATGCCTTCCCCGAGGTCGCGGCTGTGATTCCGGGTGACCTCGAAGTCAACCCGTTTCATCGCTAGCTTGTGAGTCAGGTCCTGCAGGTCGCGGTTTTCACGGCCAACCTGATCGTTGAGACTGGCGAACTGCTGGTCGCGATTGGCGCCGTCGTGCTCGAGTTGATTGTGAACGCTGTCGAGTTGAGCGGCCTGTTTTTCGGTATCCTGGCGCAGAGCTGCAAGATCGGTCTGCAACTTGTCGATCAGCGCCTGATCGGCTTCGCTCTTGGCTTCCAGCTTTGCGAGCTTGGTTTCGAGAACCTGCGTCTCGGCCAGGACCTCTCCGTGGATGGTCTTGTAGAGCTCAGCCCTCAATTCGCCGGCCTGTTTGCGAGCGTACCGGAAGCGTGCTTCGGTTTCCTTCTGAAGATCCGCCACCCTCTCTTGCAGTTCATGCTGGCCGGCATACCAGTCTTTCATTCTCGCTTCGGCTGCCGTAACCCGGCTGCCCATTTCCCCGAAGGACTTCTGCAATCCGGGGAGTTGCGCCATCATTGCGGGCGCCTGGCTCAAGGACGGATAGAAATACCATCCGAGCCCGATGATTGCTACCAGCACCAGCGTAATGACGATCCAGCGCATGCGATGTTGCGACTCCAAGTCCTCTTCGAACAGAAAATCGTCTTTCCTGCTGCGTCGTTCGGACGGCCGTTCGATTTTTTGGTTGTTCTCGTACATAGCCACCTTCCGGCGGATTAGGAAGCAACTGCACCCCCAATCGTCAAAAGCACGGCCATGGGATTGAAATGCGGTGGGTTAGCTTAGGTGCCCTGAATTTCGGCCTGTATTTTTTCCAACACGGTCAGTAGAAATTCCCACACAGCGAGTTATGTTGTGTGAGGAAGCGTACTGTGTCACAACTTTAGCCTAATATGTCCAGAAGCCTCTGGGTCATCTCGTTGCCAGTCTTCAGCGATTGCAAATTGGCTTCGTAGTAGTTCTTCGAATTCAAAAGCGCTACCATCGCGTCGCTCAGCGACACTTGATCCTGGGGATTTTGCGGGTCAACCACGAATGAATTCGAAATCTTCTCCGCCGCGCTGCTGAAGCTTGCTTCAGCGCTTGCCAAACCCTGCATGGGGGTGTTGAGAATGTTCATGGTGAGCCTCCTTGTCTATCTCTTCGGCCCCGCCCGCAAAATTTCTAGCGTAATTTTTTCTGCTTCAGATAGGCGATCAGCTCGGCCGGGTCGTCGCTGATGATGCCATCCACGCCGGCGGCCGTCAGGGCATCCCATTCCTGCGGCGTATTTGCTGTCCATGGAATCACTTGCAGGCCCGCCTCGTGTGCCGCCACGACCCGGGAGGGTGTGACCAATCCCTTCTCCGGGGCAATGATCTTGGCGCCTGCGCTGCGTGCCACGGTCACGAAGTCGCCCAGTTTCTCATCTTCGTCCAGCGCGGCCAGGCGGACGTCGGGGGCCAGTGTTTTCATGGCCTTCAGGATGCGGAAATCAAAAGACTGCACAATCACGCGCGCGCGCAATTTGTGGCGATCGATGGCCTGCAACAGCAGGTCCGCGAAACGTTCCGGAGCCGGCGTGTATTGCGGATGATCTTTGGAAATTTTCGCTTCAATGTTGAACTGAAAGTTGCCGCGGTTGGCGAGCGCAAGCACCTGTTCCAAGGCCGGAATGTGGGTGTTGGGAACGGCCTTCTGCTTTGGGAAATGGGGATTCACCAATGAGCCGCAATCCCATCGCCGCAGCTCCTCGAACATCAGTTCGCGAATGATCTTGCTGTTGCCACCCTGGCCGCGGCAGATTTCCGGGTCGAGCACCGGATCGTGCGAGATCACCAGCACGTCGTCTTTGGTGACCGCCACGTCCATTTCGATGGCGTCGACGCCTTGGTCAATGGCGTACTCAAACGCGGGTATGGTGTTCTCCGGCAGCATGGCGCGCGCGCCGCGATGCCCGTGAACTTGAATGGGAGCTGCCATGGCGATCCAGCCGCCGAGCGAAAAGATCAGCAGAGCCGTTTTCGGGCTCGAACAGAATGACTTCGAATAGAATATCAAGGGGCCTG
>Ga0210406_10003982_pt1 | contig 16028 bp, 12 predicted proteins | sample IncBWC30MmetaG_FD_155454 | JGI IMG/M metagenome (GOLD analysis project Ga0210406, IMG submission 155454) | Forest soil microbial communities from Barre Woods Harvard Forest LTER site, Petersham, Massachusetts, United States - Inc-BW-C-30-M | ecosystem: Environmental > Terrestrial > Soil >... | reverse complement strand
ACTTCTTCAGCGCTACGCGCACTGCCACCGCTGTGCTGCCGGAAAAGCATCTCGACTATCAGACCTACCGGCTTTCCGAAAATCATTACCTCTCGCTCGCACCTAAGGATGTCCTCGCCGTTCGCGGCATGCTGTGTTCCGAGCAAGGTGACGATGCGCCGTTCTTCGAACTCTGCCAGTTTGGCGCGCATGGCGACGTCCGTGGCTACGAGCCTGGGCGATACCGCGATCACCGGATGTTCGCTGTGCAGGCCGAGTACCGCCGGATTCTCACGCCTCGTTGGGGCCTTACCGCGTTTGCCGGTGTCGGCGAAGTCGCTCCATCGTGGAAATCGTTCTCCACGGAAAATCTCCTGCCTGGAGGCGGCTTTGGCGCCCGCTTCAATGTCGCTAAGCACGATCGCATCAATCTGCGCGCTGACGTCGCCTATGGCAATACAGGCTGGTCGTGGACCTTCGCCCTCGGCGAAGCCTTTTAGCGAAAACCACCACATTGTGCGCCCTGATCTGCCCTGACCATCATCCTGAGGACGCGTTCGCTGTGAGTACAAACTCCCGAGAAGCCAAACTGGACAAATTTCCGGCCAGTAGGCCGCCGCTCCGGACGAAACTAGGAATTCTGCCAGTTGTGCAAAGGCGGAGTTAAACCTAGCCTGATTAAAAGAATTGTTTTGCTGGAACAACTGGCTGCAATTCTTACAGATAAGGAGGGACACCACGATGAATCCGCAAACACCGACTTTGCCCACGGTATCCCGTGCAAAAGAATCTCCCGTTGACATTCAAGAGCAGGTCCGTCGTCGCGCCTTCGAACTATACGAACAGCGACAGAGAGAGGATGGGCATGATCTGGACGATTGGCTGCGAGCAGAATCGGAGTTAGCTCCGCAGCGAACGAAAGCAGTAGCTGCGTAGGGGCGCAAATCTGAAATTTTGCGCCCGGTGTGGACGTCTGCCGGAGGTCTGATCATGCCAACGCATTGCCCCTCGACCGCTGCGGCATCATCGGTTCTTTGTGCCCTGATTTTTCTGCTTTCCCTGTTTTGTAGTGCCACCAACGCGCAGCTATCGCTTCCGGACTCCCCAAAACCAAAGAACACCAAGACACAAACGAAAGAACCGTCGGAGAGTCGCTGGCCACGCACCTTCACGAGTGCGGTCGACACCTTCACTGCTTCCTTCCGGAAGCGTCTTACCGACGAGAAAGAACGTGGCTCACCAAATCGCAAGCAGAATCCCGATATGAAAATTGTGGACTAATGCTTACTCTCAGAGACACCAAAGCCGCCGGGCTATAGTTAGGAGGCGTCAGCCCCTTCCGATGCTCGGGCGCTTTCCCCCAAACAGCAATGCACACAAGGGTTTAGTGTGAGGTCGCGAGATAGCTGAAGGGCTTGAAAGTATATATTTGTCTATGTTTGTCAACCGGTTGTACATTGTTGACTCAACAGGTTGACCTCGCGTAACGTGCGAGCCGCTGGCAGCCGGGAGGAACTTCTTGGGAGCGTATCGACAGACACCAATTTAGAAGGTTTACCCGGCAGCACGCATGGAATCGCTGCTTAAACTGAACGGAACGCGGGCGTGGATGGTGGTGCCACGCTTGAGTTGCGATTCGATTGAAAGTGTTCCCTTCACCAGTTTCAGTCGCTCCTCCATGCTGATGAGACCAAGACCGCAGCTCTCTTTCGCCGCTTCGCGGTCAAAGCCCGCGCCGGAATCCTTAACCGTGAGATGAATCTCATTCGACGTTCCACACAACCCCACTTCGAACTGCCGTACCCCACTGTGTTTCGCCGAATTGTGGAGGGCTTCTTGCAGAACTCTGAAGAGGCACAGAGAAATGTCCGGCGACAAGGGGCCGGGCAAATCGTCGGCTTTGAAGTCAATGTCCACCTTTTGCTGCTCGGCGAATTCTCGGCAGAAGCTTCTCATGGCCGCAGCAATACCCAAATATTGCAGTTTTGCAGAATGCAACTCGTGTGATAAGGACTGAATATCGGCGGCTATCTCCTTAATTTGCTTCAGGAATTCGCCCATACGGCTGCCGACTTCAGGCAAGATGAGAGTGTCTTTTTGGAGTTGTTGCAACTGGACAGCCAACAGGGCGAGACGTTGACCGATGTCGTCGTGAAGCTCTCTGCCAATTCGGGCACGTTCCTGCTCTTGGGCCCCAATCAACTTGCAGCTGACGTTTGCGAGCGCGGCTTCGGCGAGTTTCCGCTCCGTGATGTCGACAAAAGCGACCACTGCCCCGACAACCTTCTCCCGTCTAAGCTGGGGATACGACCAATACTCAGCGGGGAAACTCGTTCCGTTCGCTCGCCAAAACACCTCGTCCTCCGCGTGGACTCCTTTCCCAGTTCGTGTTACCCGGTGAACTCTACACTCCTCTACGGGGTATCGTATCCCGTCCGCACGAGTGTGATGGATCAGATCGTGCATATTCTTGCCGAGCACTTCGTCCATGCGCTCGTATCCCAGAGTGCGGAGGCAGGCAGGGTTACAGAAGGTGCATCGGTGTTCGAAATCAATTCCATAAATGGCTTCGGCAGTCGAATCGAGAAGCAGTCGAAGTTTGTCCTCGCTCTCGTGCAGCGCCTCTTCCATCTGCTTGCGTTGGGTAATGTCCTCTGCAAGGATGAGAATTCCTCCCACAGTACCTTCAGGGGTTTTCCAAGGGTGAACTTCCCAGCGCGCCCAATGAGGGCCGTCTTGCCCATCCCAACGGTCTTCGTCAGCTCGCAGGGTTTCTCCTTGAAGCCCACGACCGTGAACCTCCTTCCAACGCTCAGGCATGTCTGGAAAAATCTCATAGTGCGAACGCCCTAGTACTTCCGCTCTTCCGCGTAAGTAATCAGTACACCATCGTTCGCTGACTTGCAGATAACGCATGTCACGGTCGAGCATTGCGACCGCAGCGGGTACATGCTTAACGAAGATTTTCAGCAGTTCTTCACGGGCGTGGAGTGCTCGTTCAGCTTGCTTCCGCTCGGTCACATCCATATTGACGCCGAACACCCGTAAAGGCTCCCCAGATTCGTCCATACGAACCTGCCAGCGTCCAGCTATCCAATGAACACTCCCGTCAGGCCAGATTACGCGCCATTCTCCCTCCGTCCGTCGTCCGGTTTTTAACCCCTCTTGGATCAAATGTGCGACTCGTTCCCTGTCGGCGGGATGAATTAGATCGCTGAAGAAAGCAGTTGTCTTTCCCTCAAGGCTGCCGGGTGGGACACCGTAAAGTGATTCTAGTCCTGCTACCCAAGTGACACGTCCCGTCCGAACATCGCGTTCAAAAGTTCCTATGCGAGCCGCTTGCTGCGCCAATCGCAATCGTTCCTCGCTGGCGCGTAGTGTCTCTTCTGCCAGCTTTCGCTCTGTGATGTTACGGGCTATTCCAGAAACGCCCACAGTTCTGCCACTTGAATCCTTAATTGGCGAAATAGTTAGGGATACGTTAATTCTTTTCCCCGTTTTGGTAACACGAACCGTTTCAAAATTCTGGATGGGGCTCCCCGCTCTTAAAATTTCAAGAATCTTATTCTCCTCATCCGGTAGCTCAGGCGGGACAAGCATGTTAATCGGCTTACCTACGGCTTCAGCCTCCGTGTATCCGTAAATCTTCTGCGCACCTGTGTTCCAACTTACGATAATTCCATCCAGAGTCCCCGAAGCAATCGCATCGTCAGACGATTCGATAACTGCGGCATGCCTAAACCGCGCTTCCTCTGCCTTCTTTTTGTCTGTGATGTCCTCCACCATCGCAAGTACGAGCGGAGATGGACTACTCTTCAATAAAGAAATGCTTAAGCTCCCCCAGACCAAGGAACCGTCTCGCCGAAAATAGCGCTTTTCCAGTTGGTAATGGTCTATTGAACCTGCACGCAATTGCTGAAAAAGCGCCCAATCCTTCTCTGCGTCTTCAGGCGGAGAAAAATCGACACAGTGCTTGTTGCGTAGTTCCTCCTCGCTAAAACCTAGGAATGAACAAAAGGCAGGATTTACGAAGAGAGGCTGCCCCTCTAGGTTTTCCACGGCAATCCCAATGGGACTCGCGTTGAAAACGTCACGGAAGAGCTGATTGTCGGGCGTCGCCGATTGTGCTGCATCTGGCATAGCACAAAGGTATACAGCACTCGTACTTGACACTGCAAGGTCATCGGACAGACCGCACAGCGACACGCCGTGAACGCTCTAAGTGAGGCCGGTTTTCAAGGTGATGGGGCACAGAATTGGGCACAGTCTCATGAGTGCGGTTCCAAGCGCAAAGATGCCTGCACCTCCTTGCCCGCTTGAGCTAAGATTCCTCAATGAGTGAGCCACTAGCCTCCGAGTCAGCCCCCATTCTTTGCATGACGCCGCTATATAACTTTAGTTCTGATGTGAACGAACTCCCGCTTGGGCTTGGAACCCGGATTTCTCGACACGATAGAGATGACTTAAGCAATCCGCATCTACCAAGACGTTAGGTCCATTCGCTTGCGGGAATCCCTGTTCTCACCTCGATAAGTCGGCGTACACTTCTCCTGTTTCACGGGCATGGTATGCATACGTTTCTGTTGGTAGGAGTGGGCGGAGTAATCGTTGCGGCTCTGGGGGTGATTGCTTATCTCCGGAGGCACGGGAAGACCCGGCCCTGCGTCAGCTGTGGGGCCCCATCACGATTTGGATTCTCCAATCATGCCGAGTCGGCCATGGAGGACATTGCACGGCTCTGCCTCAATTGTCTGAAAATGAAGCTAGCCGATGACTACACACGGTTTAGGGCACGGGCACTTGTGATTGAACCCGCCGCGAATTTGCCATGTTATGTGTTTCAGCCGAGCAGCGAGTGGAAAGACCGCAAGCTCGCACAGGAGACAGACAAATTGCTGTCAAAAATGGAAACAACCTGCCATCAGTGCGGAGCCAAAGCCAACTTCCTATGGCTGACTTCCAACGGACTAACAAAGGACAATGCTAAAAATATGTTTACGAAAGGTGTATTAGAGACTTTACTTCAATGGCGAAATTCTCTCCCTTACTCCGTCTGCGGCCAGTGTTGCGTAGACCTCATCTGTAAGAGCATCGAGAGGCAAAGCCTCACGTTTCTTGAAGTGTGCGGCCCACGTTCGGAAGATGGCTTTGTTCTGCCAATGGGGTACTGAAAAACAACCGGCCTTCAGCAGGCGGCGGGCTAACTCCAAGTAAAGTCGTAATCGGAAACTTGAAATCCCGAGCGACGGAACTTCAACCCGATTCGCCTTTCGACCATAAGGCGAGCTGGCAATGGCGACAACGGTCTGAAAAACCACGGAATGGCTTGCCACATCTTGGGCAAGGCCAAACGGCGAGTCGCAATCCGAACACGACGACGGCGAACATCAGCACGATGAAAAGTAAGCCAATAATTCGGTCTCGCCAGTAACCTTCACCTGTCATCGACCCCGCCACCAATGGAACTACGATGAAAGCCGCCATTACACTAGCCGCCAGAATTTGTCTTTTTCGGTACTCTCTCCACGCAAGCGAGTAGCTTTCTGGCACAGCAAGACTCCATTTGCTTCTTCGGCCGATTCCGACATTCTACCTTCGGAGCGGTCGTATTTCAGTGTACGACTGGTCGTTTGGTCACTGCACCAGACCCAATGGACAAGTTCCCCACGCGAAACCGCAGCAGCCATCAGGCTTGCTGTGAGAGCAGCCTCCGCTCAGCATAGTAATAGGTCACTCTAATCCAGCAGAACATCTTATGGAGGGAAGAATGCGTAAGCTAATCATTGCATGTGGGTTACTTTTCATGGGGGCAGCTTCCACCAAGGCCCAAGAAAGCCGCGGGTTCGAGATTTCCGGCAACTATCAGTATGTTCGTTTCAATCCGGGCGGCGGGGCGTCTGGCGTCAACTGCCAAGGTGGTTCGGGTTCGTTCGGGGCGTACTTGACGTCTAGAATCGGTTTAATCGGAGAGTTCGGAGGGTGCAAAGTGACGGGCCTGCCTTCGGGCGCGACGGCGCATGAGCTGGACTACTTGTTCGGGCCAAGAGTCTATTTTCCTACGCAGCATGGACGAGTGTTCCCTTTCGTCCAGGCGCTCTTCGGCGGCGAACAATTCTCTGCCGGGGCAACGGGGTTTGGCTCGGCGTCAAGCAACGCTTTTGCGATGACGGCGGGCGGCGGGGCGGATGTCACACTAACCCGGCATGTTACTCTGCGAGCGATTCAAGTCGAGTACCTTTATACGCACTTCGGTGGCGCTTCGCAGAACAACTTGAGGCTGCAAAGCGGCATCGTGTGGCGCTTCAACCGGTAGCTGCGAAGTCGGAACAGTCCTAGGTCCTTTGCCATTGGGCGTACCGCTTTTTGCAAGTAGGCGGTGCGCTCATTTTGTTTTTGACCAGGAAATCGCAAGAGTGCCTACTTGCTCCGACTTTCCTTGCGTTTTTTTGGCTGTCCGTATTGCATGCCGCTCATAAGCAATCGAACCCCTGGCAGCGACTGGCTAAGTCGGATAACACTCTGCGGCGCCAGGGCGGGAAATGGCGTGGTCCAAAAAGGGTTTCTTCGTGAAACCGCCGCAGGATCTCGGTTGGACAACCAATCCGCCGAGCGCTCCTGTCAAACCGGCGGCGCTGTACGAGCATTTATGCTCAGCGGTCGAGGGCAAATCGAACTGAATTTTCAACGAAGTATCTCGGTTAGTCTCGCTATCCGACATGTTCGCTGCATGCTGTGCCCGCCGCAAAGAAGGCGGAAAACAGGCCGTCTGTAACTAATTCGTTTTAGACTGCCTGCTTACCCGATCAGCGGCGGTCGCCACTGTGATTTCCTCTGTTGTTGTCGCCACTAGGGCGTGAGTCAGCTCGAGGCTGACTCTGCGGAGCGGATCGCTGCGGAACACTTTGCCGGTGAGGCGCGCTTGCAGACGGCCGGCTGGAGTTCGACGGGGCCGAATGCTGCTGCGGAGTTGCGTACTGACGGGTTGGAACCTGCGGTGCAACGTGCGAGGTGCTCTGGCGGAACGCGGGACTGGGTTGCGGGTTCTGATGGAACGCCGGACTTGATTGCGGGCGCGTCGCATTATTGCGTTGCGCCGGAGCCGAATACGAAGGCCGGTTGGCGAACTGCCGAGACTTGTTTTGCGTATTGTTCGGTCCGCTGCGTTGCGCTGGGGCCGAATACGAAGGCCGGTTGGCGAACTGCCGAGAGTTGTTTTGCGTATTGTTCGGTGCGCTGCGTTGCGTATTGAACTGCTGTTGACGCGTGGCATTGCTGGGCGGACGGTTCGCAAACGACTGGTTGGCGCCGGAGCTGCCCTGTGGGCGGGTCTGGTTATTTTGCGGATGCGCGAAGGCATTGTCGCGTTGAGCGTTGCGGTTCTGAATTGCACTATTGTTGTTGGCTGAGGTGCGGCCGAGGTTGTTGGTCGTGCGTGATGCGTAGACATTGGAAGTCGGCCGAGCAGAGCTCGGCGGGCGATTTGTGTTTGCTGCAATATTGGTTGTTCGCGAACCCGCGGCGGTGGCCGCGACGACGCCGCGTCCGGAGAATGCTGTGGGACGTGCGGTTGCCGCGACTGCGGGCCGGCCGTTGTTCACCGATGCAAATTGCGTGCGATTAGCGCTCGCGATGTGCTGATGTTGGACTTGCAGCGAGGTAGCTGCGATGTGCCGTTCACGATTCGCGGCCAGTTCGACGCGCGTCGCCCTCGCATTAATTCCGCCAGTGCCGCCATTGAAACTAACCCGGTTAATGTTGGTATTGTTGTTGATCACGGTCGTTTTATATGTGTTGTGAATGTTGGTGATATTTACGTTGTTCACGCTGGTGTTGTAGAAAAAACGATCGTGATCCCAACGTCCGCCTTCGTAGCCGAAACCGCCGTAACCGAAGCCGTAATCCACGCCGCCATAAAAGCCGACGTGTTCACCCCAGTATCCGCCGTGCCAAACGTATCCGCCGCCTCCCCAACCCCAGTAACCCGGAGTCCAAAGGTAGCCAATTCGCGGCGCTATGACCCAGGTTCCTGGAACCCAGTAGTAGCCGCCGTCTTCATAATCGTAGGCCCAATAGCCGGGAGTCCAAATGTAGCCATCCCCGGGGCAGATCGGCTGCTCGTAAACCGGGAGTGGTGGTGGAGCAAAACCGACCGAAATACCGAAGCCGACTTGAGCGGACGCGATGGGCGCGATGGCAGGAATCGCCATCAGAACGAGCGCGAGCAACAGCAAACGAATGAAGTATTTATTTCTCATAGTGTCCCCCCAGCTCGCTCATGAAGCGAACTCTTGTAGCACGAGAACCGCTTTGGCTGTGAAGAGCGTTCAGAGCTGGGTGGCCTGAATTGGTAGCGATTCCTTTGCGTCTACGTGGTTAAACACGGAAGTATGGCGAAAGTCGCGTTGTCCTCACAGAGCGAATCCCGCGAATCCTGGCACGCTTGCGAACGCGCGGACACATAGGTGTACGCATAGGGTGAGGAGCATTCCTATGACCACGATCAAAGTCGGCGTGCGCGAGTTCCGCGAACGGATCGCTAGTTTCCTGGAAAGCGGCAAGAATCGCACTTGAAGAAAGTCGCTTGACTGATTGAGGGATTGAGAATTAAGTTGGCTCCCCGGGCTAGATTCGAACTAGCAACCCTTCGGTTAACAGCCGAATGCTCTACCATTGAGCTACCGGGGATCATTTCCATTTTGTGCTACTTACGGAGCATTTTCAAGCAGAGGTTGGGGGACATGGGGGACATGATCTGCAACAATCGCGGAGAAACACATTTGAATACGAGCGCAAACGGGCGATCGATTTCGGTGCTAACTTGCGTGCGAACTTTCGTTTAAGCTCGTTTTATCAACATCAGATCAAAATTCCTTCACTCGTCCTTGTCATCGCGGCAAAGCATGGGCTCGAATCCCTACAGCGGCTCAGATCCCATTTCTCAACCGCTTGTACAGCGACGAGCATTCGGTTCGCGAGCGACGTTAGAACGATAAGCCTTTGCTGCGATTTTTTTGGCGGTGAGGAATGCCTTTGGTTCTTCTTTTTACATCTCTTTTCTGCTAGAATTACGTTTGTCATATTTTGTCATAACGATTGTCTTCAACGCATCTATGTTGATCCTGATCGCAAAGGCCGATCAAAAAACGAGGGCCGTCGAAGCGGCCCTCATCCCGCGGATTGGATTTAGCCTGGAGAATGGGGCTAGAAGGTGAGATGTAAGGCAAACTGAATCAGGCGCGGACTGCCGAGCGTACCCTGCACGATTCCTGACCCGAACGCCACGTGTCCGTCTCCAATCGGCCCCGAACCTGCCACGGCGGGAATATTGCCGTGCCATGTGCAGGAGAAGCCGCCCGGGGCGGTTTGCGTGTTGGGACCGAAACATGGATTCAGACTAAGGTTGCTGTTGGGAGCGTCAAAGCTCGGGTGGTTGAAGAGGTTGAAGAACTGCGCGTCGAAACGAAGTTTGTAGCGCTCGGTCAAGTTGAGGTTTTTAAAAAGAGTAAAGTCGAAACGCGTCTGGAAAGTTCCACGGAACGCATTCCGCGGAGCGGTCGTAAATCCCGTTTCGGAGAAATCGCACGCGGCCGTCGATGAAGCGTTGTCCGTGGTGGGTCCGCAAGGAGGTACCCCGTTCGTCCCGGGTGCGTTGATATTCACCCCAAAAGCGCAAGCGTTGATTGGCTGGATGGCTCCGCCGACTCCTCCCGTCGCGCTTGAGCAGTTCGCGATATTCTTCTTCGCATCGGCCAAACTGCCACCGGGGATGGTAAGCAGGGGGTTGGTTATGAAGTCGTCGCCGGCCCCGTAATACTGGCTAGCTACACTCCCGGAAAAATCGTAAACGCTGTACGGCAGACCGCTCTCGGCAATCGTGACTCCAGAGAAGCCCCAGTCGTTGACAACGTGTTTCAGGAATCCATTGGATTTCATGAATTGGGGAAACTGGTAGGTATAATTAATGGTAAACACGTGGGTGCGATCGAATCCCGAGCTGCCGTATGCAGACCTGGGCCGAAGGGGGTCGTTGCCATTGAAGAAGAGGCCCTCAGAGATTCCGCTTCCCTCGTCCAACACGTGCGACCACGTGTAAGAAGCGTTGATCGTGAGGCCGTGACTAAAAAGCTTCTTCACACTGAATTGCAGCGCGTGATAATTGGAGATTCCTTCGGCTTTCCAGAAGTCGGAATTGGGGTTGTACCCAACGAATGGCACACGAAGAGCTGTGTTGCCGTCCGCGCCGGTAAAAGAAGCAATGGTAGTCCCCACTTGCTCGGTGAGCAGGATTCCGGACCCTCCATTTGCATCCTGAGCTTGGTATCCATATGAGTAAATCTGGCCGTTAATCGGATTGGTGGGGGTCGCAATTCCCGGCTGGTTGAAGGGAATGGGCAAAAGCAGATGCTGACCATGGTTGCCCACATAACCCAAATCGAAATACAAAGTGTTGAAGGGTTGCCACTGCACATCCAGGGTCCAATTCTCGGAGTATGGCAAGGTGTTGCGTGGATCGTAACCCCCGAACAAAAATGCAAATTCCGGGGTTCCCGTTGGCGAGCAGGTGGGTGTCACGGGCTCGGCGCAGCCGCTTAATGCCGATAGATTATGCACTAGCGCGGCGACTTCGGTGAAATTGTTGGGTGGCGGAGGCGGCGGCGCGGTGCCAAATGGGTTGTTACTGAGACATCCCTGCCCCGTGCAGGAGGTGTTCAAGGGGACGGTAAAAGGCTGCTGGGTAGTGACGCCGAACGGACCGCTGATCCCGATTCCAGCGCTGGGAGAAAGCTCACTGAAGAACTCGCCGCGATCCGCATACAAACCGAAACCTGCACGCACCACGACATTCTTGACAAAACTCGGGCTCCAGGCGACACCGAGACGTGGTTCCAGTAGCCACTGGCGTCCGGTGAGAGTCGAGTCGCTCACGCAAACGCTAGGCCTCGGCTTCATTCCGCAGAACTGCTTGTTGTTTCCTGCCACCACCAGCCCGATGTTATTGATCGTATCGGAAGGGAGATCAAAGGAGTAATCCTTCGTGTAAAAATTTGTCAGCAGTCCGTTCTTCTCAACCAGAGGGCCGTCCCAGTCCCATCGAAGGCCAGCGGTTATCGTGAGATTCGGTTTCAGTTTAAAGCTGTCCTGAACGAAGAGGCCCGTTTCTTTGGCGCGGAAGTAACGGTTCGTCTCGCCATTTAAGATGAGTCCGCCGCTCCGCCCCCCCATGGTCCCAGTGGCGAAGTCCGAAAAAGTGTTGAAGCTGAAACTGGCCACCTCATTTTCGCGGTTGATTACATTTAACTGGCCGTACTCTCCGTTGAACCCGAAAGATACGGTGTGCCTGCCGTGTACCCAGTTATAGTTTGTGCCGACCTGGAAATGGTTCTGGAACTCTCCTGCGTTGGCAAAATTGTTGGCAGGGCCGATGTTTAGCCCATTGCCGGTTGGGGAACTCACATCGCTTATTGCGAAGCCTGGAAAGAATTTGCTTCCCAAAAGGTTGATTCCCAGATCGGATGGGCTGAATTGCTGAGATGTAGTCGCATTGGCGAATGTGCGCAGAAAGCCGAATCTTTGTTCCCAGGTGGTGTTGGGCGTCAAGACTGTTGTATTTTCCAGCGAAAATACCTGGCTACCAGCTCTGAGAGACTGCGGGAAACCCAATACCTGACTGACGGCGAACGGACTGGTCGAAGGGTCGTTCTGAAAGTAATATTTCCCGGCAAGCCGGTCTTTCGTGCTGAAAATGTAATCGATATTTCCGTTCACCTGATCGGCAGTGAAAGTACCAGGAGGGCCCGATATTTCCGCGTTACCGCCGACTTGTGAGATTTTCGTTGGGTCAAAAAGAGTTGCCGATGGAATGACGAACTGGCCAGCCGGCGTCTTTAATTGCAAAAGGTTAAGTGCGGCTTGATCGATCTGCGATGCGTTGACGCCTGCTACCGCGGCAATTCCGGCAGCGCTGCGATCACTGTTAAGGCATGTGGCTGCGCTAGGATTCGCAGGATCCAAACAAGGAACATTGACAAACTGTGTCGAACCGTTGGTTGCGTCGGAAATCCGCTGGCCCTGATAAGAGCCGAAAAAGAAGAGTTTGTCTTTTTTGATGGGTCCACCGAGTGTGCCGCCAAAAACGTTTCTGTGCAGCGGTTGGCGGGTAATCCCGGCAGCGTTGAAAAACCACTGATTGGCATCCAACCCCGTCGACTGGTGGTATTCGTAGGCTCCGCCGTGAAAATCGTTGGTACCGGATTTTGTCGCGACCGATACGTGCGCACCGCTATTCGCACCTTGTGAAACACCATAAAGCGAAGTATCCACACGAATTTCTTCAATTGTCTCGGGTGGAGGCGCGGGCATGCCCTGACCGATCGCGTCGAAAACAGAAGTGTTCGTCCGCACCTGGTTTGCCACACCGAACTGCTCGTTAGTGTTTAAAACAAAGCGACTTTCCCCGATCGAACTTGACGATAGCCCGTTGAACAAGTTGGTAGAAACGATCGAATTGAAACTAAAGCTATTGCTGGTGTCGCGCTGACCATTCGCAAAGATGTTCTGATTCCCGAGTCCGGCGTTCGTGCCGGATCCGCTAAGGAAGTCCGCGCTGACACCAGGCGACAACAGCGCCAATTGCGTGAAGCTTCCGGTTCCGAGAGGAATATTCTCGATGAGATCGCTTCCGAGCGTATAGCCGTTGGTGGTGTCAGTCTCATTGAGCAGCGGCGAGCCGGTAATGGTAATCGAGGAGCTCACAGCTCCGGGTTGCAGCGACCCGTTGACCGTCGTGGTCAGGTTTCCTCGAACCTGAACATGCGAGTGAACTTCGGTCTGAAATCCATCCCTGGTGAACGTAACGGAGTACGTACCCAAAGGAAGATCAATGAATTCGAAAGAGCCGTCACTCTTGGTGGTCTTTTCCAGTTGCAGGTTCGTGCCAAGATTCTTAACGGACACTCTGGCGCCCTGTACGACCGCTCCCGAGGCATCTGTCACTGTTCCATTGATTGCTCCCAATGTCTGCTGCGCGGAAGAATTGGATCCTGCGAAAAATAAAAGCAAGACTACTGCCAGTGCAGCGTTCAACTTCTTAAGCATGGATTTCCTCCCCGGTTGAGGTAAACAAGAATTTCGACGAAACTTTGGCCCGTCGACCTGGGAAGGTTGAAGAAATTAGCCGGCAATTTTGGTTGCGGGCTCTGGCTAAATTACTTGCGCCAACCTGACTAAGGACTGGCAGACACGTATGGACCGATGCACCCGTATTACATTGTCGTGAATCTTATACGAAGAGACATGGAATCGACAAGCTGAAAGATTCAATGCAGTCAACGCAAAAAAAAAACGCGAGAGACGGGATCTCCACAGTTTAGACTCATCTCCAGTGCCTTTACACTACCCCTTGGATTGTTTACTCTGATTCAATCATGATGAATGTAATACGAACGCTTTGACAAGAAGGCCATCGACAGCCTGGCGGCGCTGGGCTTTGGGTGGCAGCACGCGCGGTTCTTCCATTTACATCTCTTTTCTGCTAGAATTACGTTTGTCATATTTTGTCATAATGATTGTCTTTGACGCATCTACGTTGATCCTGATCGCAAAGGCCGATCTTCTTGACCTATTTCTGACCAGCATAAACGTACCAGTAGTCATTCCCGGTGAGGTTGAGAAGGGATGCTGCAGTTCCAAGAAAGCGTTGGATGCAATGATCATTCAGAGGGCGCTGGAGGAATCAAGAATCGAAGTCTTCACGCTCAGGAATCGTCGGCTCGTTGCGAAATTACAGACAGATTTCAGCCTGGGTAGGGGCGAAGCCGAAGCCATCGCGCTAGCGGTAGAGGAAAAGGCCCAGATCGTCGGCATCGACGACAAGAACGGGATCGATGCCTGCAAAGTGCTGGGCATTGCGTTCACAACGGCTGTGGGCATTCTGATTCGAAGCCGGGAAAAAGGATCGCTTGAAGAGCCCGATGCCATTGCCAAACTTGCGCTGCTGGCAAAGTACGGGCGCTACAAACATTCAATTATCGAGGATGCAAGACTGAAATTGGAGGCAAAGCCATGAGCAAGACGATGAGCATCCGTATGGATCGCGACAACTATGAGTTTCTTCACGAAATCACAAAGGAAGAGCGGAGTGACTTGTCCAAGGCTGTTCGGGACTTGGTCACGCGGGGAAGAATCTTGCTCGCTGTTGAGAGATACAAGAAAGGAGAGGCTTCCCTCGGCAGGGCCGCGGAGCTTGCCGGTCTTCCTCTGGGGCAGATGATCACGATCCTGACAGAATTTGGAGTAGAGAGCAGGCTAGAAAAGGAAGACTACCTCCAAGGGCTTAGGAATCTCCATAAAGTATGGTGATCACTCGCGGAAGATGGAGCTCCGCGTCAACCAGCATCCTCTAGCTAGGTGTCCGCGTGCCACAGGGCGATAACCTGCGCCTGGCATTGCTGCGGAAGTAACCGAGTTATTGTCGAGTCGCGGGTGCCATCGCTGGCGTCCAGCCCTCCAAGAACCGGACTTGAAGGTTTCCCATTCATCCGGCTCGAGCACCCTAAAAAAACGTCCCCATGAAAAACGAGGATGCGGCCTGATTCAAAACGAAGCAGACCTGCTCGATACTGTCTTGCTGCCGATTCGCACGGCGGTTGAGAATCCACCAACCGTGTGTGAAGCTGCACCCATGGCTTGCGCCATCGTCATTTGCTTTGCTTCATGCATCGGTTCCTCAAGAGTTCTCGAGTTGAGCACCAACGGGAAGTCAGCTCCGTTTCCGGCGAGGTGATGTTGTCCGCACCAGGCGACGCGACCTCTGTCTGTCCGATTACAGGGCAGCCTTCGCTTGCTCTCATTTCCGTTACCCGCATCGCCATTGGGTCCATCTTGCGATGAACTTTCCCCTTCCGGGGAGCGCTACGGACTTACACTGTTCCGCCGAAATGGCACGATCGGTTAGGCCCGCTCTATACGCCGGCAGTGTTGATTACCGATGGCCGAATAACCGGAAGCATCGGCACTCACCGCAAGAAGAGCCGCGCAGCATGTTAGGCTCTCTTCGGCTGACGACGCTTGCGAGCATTTGTATATTCTGACCCTACGACCAAGCCTAGGCCCGTCTCCACCTCATGCTGGCAGATACACCGCGGCCTCGCGGTTTCGGTGCCGCTCTTGCGAGCGTGGGTGCATTTTCCAAGGGCTCCGCAACAGTTCGTTGCCTCCCCGCTCCGCCTTGTAGGCTACGTGCGATGGGAAGCGCGGTCTGATTGAGTTCCTCCTCTCCAGACAATCATTTTCAGCAGCTTTACAGGTCGCACTCCGGTTTGCCGACCACCGGGGAACGATCGGTTCGGTCAGCGCTGCAGCGTTGTCGTGAGGTAATCGTGCAAGCACGGCGTCGAGTATCCGCGTGTCGATTCGCTTTGCTCCGCCTTCTAGGGTAGAAGATTGGTACGTACTATCAGGCGGCAGGTGTCATCTCTGTTTATGATTTGCTCAAGGTGAGGAACCGGACGCATGAATAAAGCGGATGGTCAGGACACGGCAGACCGCCTCTGTGCAATTGTTGCGAACTCCCTGGACACTCAGGCGAGAACGCAAGATCTAGCGCGCCAAGCGTACCAAAGCCGCACTCAGTTCCACAGGTTGTTCCGAACAGTGGTAGAAGAAACTCCGGGTGCCATGCGACGGCGGCTATTGTTGGAAAGAGCCGCATATCAACTGGCGCACACCGAAATGTCGGTCACGGACGTCGCCCTGGATGCCAACTACGGTTCGTTGGAGGCGTTCACTCGCGCGTTCCGAAAAGCCTTTCGGACTTCTCCCAGCCTCTACAGGCGTATGCGTGATCCGCACTTCCACTTGCCAGCGTCCAACAAAATTCACTTTTTTGCCCTTGGTTCCTCAACAAAAGGAGGAAGAGACATGGACTTGTTCGATCGTTTTGCAGGCAACGATTCTTGGCACACGCGGCGTTTATTGGAATACGCGGATACTTTGACAGAGGAACAATTGGATCGGCCGCTGACCACGGTCGTAGAGCTGCTGCCCTGGCG
>Ga0210406_10003981_pt1 | contig 16029 bp, 13 predicted proteins | sample IncBWC30MmetaG_FD_155454 | JGI IMG/M metagenome (GOLD analysis project Ga0210406, IMG submission 155454) | Forest soil microbial communities from Barre Woods Harvard Forest LTER site, Petersham, Massachusetts, United States - Inc-BW-C-30-M | ecosystem: Environmental > Terrestrial > Soil >... | reverse complement strand
CTCGAGCAGGGGCGAATCCGAATCTTCTGCATCAACAGCGTGAACAGCGATTCATTCCAAAACAAGGGAGCGCACCCGTTCCATCGGAGCTGGATGCAGGCGCAGTACGATGCCTATGTGGCGAACGAAGTTTTCCCATTCATTGACTCCCAGTGCCAAACGCCGGGCATCGGGATTGCCACGCTGGGCGCATCGCTCGGCGCCTATCACGCGGCCAACACTCTCTTCAAGCATCCTGACCACGTGAAGCGCTGCTACGCGCTCTCGGGCATCTACGATATGCGGGATTCGATGGACGGGATGTATGACGACAACTTCTACTTCAATAACCCGGTGGACTATATGGCCAACCAGAATGACCCCTGGTTTCTCCACCAATACGGGAGTTGCGATATCCACCTCGCGACCGGCTGTGGTCCGTGGGAGAACAGCGGACCGACTTACCGAATGTCCGACATCCTCAGGAATCGCGGCATTGCTCATCATCTGGATGACTGGGGCCCGGAGGGCGGGCACGAATGGCCCTACTGGCATCATCAAATGTGGGAGTACGTCGGCGCGCACTACTAGTCGATTTCAGCGTTCTTGTCGCGCCGTAGTCCCGCGGTGGCGGGACGAAGGAGGATCAGCTTTCAGCGTTTTCCTTCTCAACATCTCAACGACTCAACAATGCTTTCAGTAACCGAATGTTAAACGTCTAGATCTGACCCCCGCCTACGGCCCGCTAATGTTTAGATACGCCCCGTTTTCTTTTTCCCTTCCCGCCTAACCGATTTCAAAGCTGGCAACCGCACCCGCCCTGACCGACGTTTGTCCATGCCGAACGTTCCTGGTCTGCGCAGTTGCTACGATAAAGTCGGACGCCTCATTTATTTCGGGCGGATGCTGGACAAAATCCGCCTCCATGCCGCGGGCCAACTCCCACCCGCTTACGGCGATTACCTGGGCGACGCGCAATTCTTCACCCTCGACGGACGCTGCTGCCGTTTTCTCGGCGTCTCCTACTCCGAGATCAAACGCCGCGCGCTCGCGGGCGAGAACGATGAAGCCGTGCTGGCGTGGGCGCACGCCCACGGCACGCCGCGCACCGACGAAGAATGCCACGTCTGGAACCGCTTCATCGCCAAGCTCGGGTGGCGCGACGAACGCAGCCAAGTCCTCCCCCAGCGCATCCAGGAAAGCGGTCTCACCGGCAAACCGATCGAAACCCTCATCGACCAGATCGAATTCGACGAAGGCCGGGACCCCGTGGCCGAGAGGGCTTGGGAAAAAATCTAAGCGCCGGGCTCCCAGCCGATCTGAATGTCAAAAGTTTAGATGATCTGACCCCGGCTCTTATTTCCGGGTAATGACCGATCAACTCGCCCTGCTGATCTTCCGTTAAGATCAAAACCCCGAAGCGTTCGTCTGGATAACCGACCGTTGCGAAGTCTTCCCGCCTTTCACCCGAAAATCCGGATGCCCAACGATACACGGCATATTCCTTATGGCAGCAAGCTGATTTTTCCCGATGGCACTACTTTGACGGCAGGTGATACCGGGCCCGCGGTGAGAAATCGCAAAGCGGCGCGAATTTCGGGGCGCACCGTTTATGAGAGAAACGCAGTAGTGATTGATCGATTTTTTGAAACGAAGCGAGAGGCACTCTCCTGGGCGAGCCGAAATCCGCTCTTTATGACCGTTCGGGTTGTCCCGTCGAATTTACGCACGCTGGCACAGTTACCAGGACAACCTCTGCTCGACTCGCTTGCCCAGCCTGCCTTTTGATTAGCCTGGTGAAATCAAAGACAGTAGCAAGCAACTCGACAAACCTCACTTGCATAACCTCGGCGCGGAGCCACTCGGCGGCCGGCACTGCGCGGACGCCTGCCACGTTGATGCCTCTGCTACACCGAACCATTGAACCCCTGAACCTTTGCTACCTTTCAAAAGGTTTTCAGGGATTCAGTGCAGCACGATTCCATTGGTCGTGGGCAACAGGGATTCCATTGGCCTCGGGCATAAGGGCGACCGGGCGCACTGAGCGGCGCGACTCAATATTTTATTATCCTACGTCAGCTTAGTACCGACGGCGGTAGTAATGACGACGGTGGCCGTAATAGACTCGATGCCCGCCGGACCAGTAGGATGAAGACCTCCCATAGTAGCCGTTGCCGTAGTATGGATACGGTCGATAATTCCCATACGGATAATACCCATATCCATAACCCGGGTAGCCATAGCCGTATCCACCCGGCGATCCAAACCCAATTCCGACCGAAACCTGAGCATCAGAACGCTGCACGGGAACAAAAGCGAATCCCCCGGCCACCAATGCAATTAAGAGAAGTCTTTTCCAGTTCATTATTTGTCTTTTCCAGTTCATTATTTTACCCCCATAGATTGGTGCAATTACGCCTCCCGTCCCTATCTAGCCAATACTTCGTAAGCAAGGCGTCATACCTCGTAGGTATGGGAGGCGTGCCCGAACCGATTGACCCGCTCTCAGTCGACGCACAATGTCCCCGTGCTTGGATTCAGTGCAAAAGGTTTCAGGGCTTTATTGCTTTCGGGGCTTTGGTGCTTCAATGGCTGCTACGCGGGCGGGCCGGCCCTCGCCCGACGGGGCTCCTAGCTTCTGGGCGTCGAGGATGGGAGGCGTTCGAAGCCAATCTTGGCGGACACGTTTCGAATGCCTGTAGTTGACGTTGAACATATTCCCCGCACTATATCGAAGGGAGCCTTCAATGAACGCCGTACAAGTCGAACAGAAGAGCTATGAGATGCCCCCGCGCGAAGGGATCACCGTCGCGCATTTTCTCACCGTCGCCGATGTCGAGCGATCGGCTCGCTACTACGAAAAGGTCTTCGGCGCTCGCATTCTGACCATGGGTGACGGCAACGCGCCTCCGTACCTTCAGCTTGCGAATATCTGGATGATTCTGAACGTGGGGGGCGGGCCGACCCCGGACAAGCCGACGGTAACGCTCAGCGTCCCCGACCCGAATCACATCAACAGCTTCATGAATTTCCGCGTTGCGGATATTCAAGCGTGCTACGAATTATGGAAAAGCCGGGGAGCCGAGTTCCTCACGCCGCCGATCCCGAAGTACGGCGAGATTCGCTGCTACATCCGCGATCCTGACGGTTACATTATCGAGGTCGGACAAAGCACCTCCCTCAAGTACGGTTAGCCCTTGGAGCCGCCTTGGAGCCGATAAGATGCCGACAGATGCCGACTCCGCGTCCGGGACCCTGTAGCCGAGCGGGCTTGGGAAAAAATCTAAGCTTCAGTCTGCCGCAGTCCAGTATCGTCGTGAAGAGAGGCAGAGCGGCGGCGCGCTGCATGAGGCTTGTCCGCCGCACATGCTCGGTCTCCCAAACCGAGTCGCCGGCTTACGCTCCCGCTAGTGCATCCATTTTGTGCCCCGCTTTTGGTTTGCCGCAGAGCGGCATGATTCCCTAGGCTGATTGAAACTCGTTCGTTGCCCACACTCACTCGCTCCTACCCTCGTCACTTTACCTTCCATGTCGCGCGCCCCGCGCGCTCCATTCGCAACTCACAGCCTCCGAAATTCCCAAAATTCGGTGCCCGGCCTCCCTCCCCAGCATGTCCCCTTCCAGCCGTAAGGTTGGCTCCCTGCCAACGCTGCCGTAAAGTTCGCGCCCGCGAACCGCAGCGGGTATCGTTGCCAACATGCCAGCTTCCACCGTGGCCCAATATCTCGCCGCACTCCCGGCGGATCGCCGCGCCGCGCTCAGCGCCGTGCGCAAGATAATCAATGAGAACCTGCCGGCCGGATATGAGGAGGGCATCCAGTTCGGGATGATCGGCTGGTACGTCCCGCTGTCCATGTATCCGGCGGGCTATGGCGAGAATCCCAAAGTGCCGCTGTCATTTGTCGCGCTCGCATCGCAGAAGTCGGGCATGGTGCTGCATTTCCTCTGCTTCTACGGTCATCCCACTCTCTCAACCTGGTTCACCAGCGAATACAATAAGAGCGGCAAGAAGCTCGACATGGGTAAAGGTTGCGTCCGCTTCAAAAAGTTAGACGACCTGGCCCTGGATGTAGTCGGCCGGACCGTTGCAAGCGTGCCTGTAAAGGAACACATTGCGAACTACCGAGCAGCAAGGGCTCTGTTAGGAAAAGGAAAAAGCAGCGCAAAGAAATGCGCTAAGTAGATAAAGGCCGCGTCCCTTCAAAAAGTTGGACGACCTCGCACCCGCGGGCCATCCCAGTATTTCAACGGTCTCCTAAGGGTTACAAGGGATGCCCGTATCCTGCGCAGCCACGATCTGCCATTTCCCGTTGCGTTTGAGCCATGTATCGGTCCAGATCAGACAACGCTTTGTCTCCTTGCCATCTTTAGCCTTGGAGACCGCGCTTTCCGCTCCATACGCTATCGCGATAGCGTCGCCGAAAAATCTCACCTTCACCTCGCCCAGTTGGCAATCGCGCGAGCGCGACTTGGTATCCGTGGTGATCGCTTCGCCCTTGCCGTAGCGCCGTCCGCTTGGCGATGTCCCTTGGAAGTCGTCCGCAATCACATTCTTAAGATCCGGTTGCGGGCTACAGGCGGAGTTGGCCCACTTCGTTTCGGCCGCAATGATGAACTTCACCGTCTCCTCACCCGGCGATCCCCATCGAGATTCCTGAGCAAAGCTGGGTGAGGCAAACCCACCGAGAAAGAACAGTGCGAGCAGAGATGCTGGGATGTTTGATGCGAATTTCATTGCTTTAGGCCCCTTTTCGTTTGTATTTGACCGCCATCGCCGGGCAAGCCTTTTCTTCGCTCCGAACCAAAACGCCCTGGATGCAGGTAAAGACTTCTGTTCCCTGGTTTCAGCGTTTCAGTATTTCAGTTTTTCCCTGTTCGTCCGCGGTGACGAAGGCGAAATCAAAGAAGTAGCCTGCGCGACCGCCTTCAGCAAAAAGCAAAGGAGCCGTTTCGAGGTCAAATCTGCGCCAATGCCTAACGTTCGGTCTTTTTTTTGCTCTCAACAATCAACTCTCAACCATCAACTTCTTCGTAGTGAAGCCCGCGGAAAAACAATCTCAGGTCGCGACCTCAAAAGCGGATTCCTCCGGACAGAGCGGCGTGCTGGTCCTGCTCGGTGTGTTGTTCACGCTCATTCTTGCCGGTCTCGACAACACGATCGTCAGCACGGTCATGCCGGTGGCATTGCCTGAGCTTGGCAGTGCGCACCTGTACGCGTGGACATTTGCGGCTTACATGCTCGCCGCTGCGGTATCGATGCCGATCTGGGGACCGGGGTCGGATCGATGGGGACGCCGGCGCACGTATCTCGTCGGCATTGTTGCATTCACGGTCGGGAGCGGACTCTGCGCCATCGCACGCACGATGATGGAGTTCATCGGCGCTCGCGCCATCCAGGGCATCGGAGCGGGAGCCGTTGCGACTCTTCCGTTTGTTCTGCTCGGAGTTGTTTATCCGCCTAACAAACGCGGCCGGGCGCTGGGCGCGGCCAGCAGCGCGTGGGCGATCGCGAGTGTCGCCGGACCACTCCTTGGGACGCTGATCGTGACGCACGTTTCATGGCGCTGGGCTTTCCTGATCAACGTGCCGATTGCCATTGTCGCTGGCTTCCTCGTGATCGCCGGAATGCACGAGAGCATCGGCGTTAGCGTCGGCCGATTCGATTTTGCCGGTGCGCTTTTCGCCGGCGCCGGCGGCAGTTGCCTGATGTGGGCGTTTGTCGATCTCGGTGAGAAACAAATCGGACTGATGCAGGCCGCGCTCGTTGGCGCCGGAATCATTCTGCTCGCCATCTTTGTCTGGCATGAAGGACGAACTCCTCATCCGATTCTGCCGTTGACTTTCTTTCATCATGCCGGCTACGCGTCGTCGATTTCTTCGTCATTCCTCGCCTTTTTCAGCGGCTTCGGCCTGAGCGCTTATCTACCGCTCGCAACCAACGCCGTTTTCCATGACAATCGCGCGTTCGTAGGCCTCGTGGTTGGCGCGTTCACCATTGGATGGAGCACCTTCGCATTCGCCGCGGGACGATTGGTCCATCGAATCGGCGAACGACTCCCCAGTGTCATTGGAATTGTTGTGCATATTCTGGGACTTCTCTTTTTCATGGTCGCATTCGAACATGGACTCGGCTGGGTCATCGTTGCGGCGCTCATCGCAGGCGCCGGAATGGGACTCCTCTCGCCCGCACTCACTGTCGTGGTGCAGAATAGCGTCCCGGTTGCCCGCATGGGTAGCGCGACCACCAGCCAGCAATTCATCCGGCAGATCGGTGCTGCGCTCGGCATCAGCGCGTTTGTCCTGGCCGCGACCGTAGGCGGATTTCGGTTAGGCTTGCTGTTGATGATTGCAGTGAGCGCCGGAACATTTGCGTGCGTGCTCGCACTGCCCGCGCACAGTCTCCACGATGCACACCAAATCGATGCCTTAGAATAGGGAAACGTGCCTTTCCTTATTTCCGAGTGAGATCAAGAGGACCAACATATTCTGCTGCGATTCGGTTTGGGGACGAACCAACAGCGGCTATGAACACTCCGGCTGGTTGCTCGGAAAAAGAAGGCACAACAATTCCGAGACGGTCCAGTTCGACCGAGAGAACGACACTTTCATTTCTATCCTTGTCGACGAGAATGCGAACAGGAGTGCCGGGACGTGGTGGTTCGGTTTCCCATTTTACGTCCAGTTCAAGTTTTTGGACCGTCCATTTCTTCGTTTCTGTGCTCTCAAGATTCACAATGAATGCGTGCCAAAGATTTGCTGTTTCGCGCGTAGGCCATTCCGGATCGCGCTGTCGATCGGCAACACACTCGGACCCTAGCCATGCGCGCAATCCTTTGAAGTCGCTGAACGAACCTTTACAGTCTTTGATCGCTTTGATCGCAGCCACGCGCGACGCAAGTCCGGCTTGGATTAGCAGCGCAGCGCTGTAATCGGAGGTTCCAGTCTCGATCGCAACGGCAGCCCTTCCTGCATGCGGACGATCTTCACCCTCATTTACCGTCGCTTCTCGGACCCGTACTGACTCCATGGCCCAAACGAGGCGATAGACTAACGCCCCTTCGATAAACTCAAGAAGCTCCGCATCTTTGCCACCGGCGAGATCCGACATGCTCTGGCCATTTACCCAAGCCCGGACGACGTCTTCCCAATTATCCAGCATTTCATCAGGACGAAATGGCGGTATGACGAAGACAATCTTCGTAAACTCAATTGATGAGGCGATCGCGGTTGCGATATCCTCCGCGGCAAAAGCCGCGTCAGCTTTTCGCAACAATTGATTCAATACGTCCGCGTGTTCATCCAGATAACGCCCGGTGATAAAACTAACACCGGCGGCAAAGTAACCCTTCCGCTGAGCCGCGGTTGAATTCTGCCAGATGTATCCAGCCCGTCCCTCGAGAAGGATCTGCGCTAAATTTTGTGCTCCTTCCTCCTGTCGAAGTAGCGTGCGCTGCCACAATGAAGACTCGAGGGCTTCATCTATTGCGTCAGCGAGCGCTTCCGGAGCAACGTCGTGCTGGACCAAGGAGAGCAACGCCGAATCGAGAGATGCCAAGTCAACCGCCCACTTGAACTCGAAATCCTCCTGCTCATTCCGTTCTACTTCAGAAAGAGCGCGTGCCGGTCGGGGGGCGTCCCATGCGGCTGCGTTACCCAAAACATAATCGATGATTTCATCTGTGGTGAAGCCCTTTCGCCGGCGGATTTCCTCGCAGAATTGCCAAACGAGTTGGTATAGTCCGCTGCGAATATCGCGCTCCTTCGCCGCCCTGAGCAGGTTACTCCAGTGACGGAGGTGTTTTTTGTCTGGCGCGATGCAGAGCACCTGACCTTCCACATCCACAAATGCCCGGCCTGCGCGACCTGCAACGTTAGCGAACTCTTCGCCAGGAATAAGTTTTCTATTTCGTATCAGCGAATAAAATAAAACCGTAGTCGCGGACAGGTTTAACCCTTGAGCAAGCGTCGGAGAGGCGATTGTCACCTTCAAAACCTGCATGCGCAGTAGTTGCTCAACAGCGCGCAAAAACGGTCGAGGCAATTGCGCGTGATGCACTGCCACTCCGAGCCTTAAACATTGCACCGCTGGATGGAATTCCCCAAGCCATTCGCGTCCGATATTGGTTGCATCAGTAAGAACTTTTTCATCGTGCTGCAGCAGTGATCCTAGGTATCCTCGATGATTAAGATCCACCGCGGCTGCAGCGAGTGGCACAACAGATCTGCGAAGCGGGCAGTAAATCAGAACAGTTTGCCCTTCTTCGATTAAGCGCCACGCGCTCGCCAGAGTTAGTTCTTGCTGATTCTTGGGAAATGCAGTCCGTCGCGGTGGGATTGGATCACGCGGTGTCAGAAATGGGTCGACAAACGGCGCTTCGTTTTCAACGCGAAACGTGAGAACAGCATGGTCTTTGGGCCAGATAATTTCACCGAAGCGCTGCCGGGTTGGTCGCCAATCACATGTGATCGGCTCGCCTGCCACATCTTGCCGAATCCACGAAACAAAATCTTCCAACTGTTCTCCTTGGGGCAAGATCGCGGAGAGGCAAACGATCCTTCGATTTGCTGCGTCTCCACGTCGCAGAAGTCGTTGAACCAATATTTCGTAACGAACCTCGCGTTCGCCCGCCCCAATCGTGTGCGCCTCGTCCAGAACGATCAGTCCGACATTGTCAATCAAGGTCGCGTCATTTCGCAGCGCGAAATCGAGTTTCTCCGGCGTCGTGACTACGATCTTGCGATTTCGAAGAGAATCTACGTCGTCGCCTGTCGCGCCGCTCGCACCGTAAAGTGACGAGACTGAGAAGCCCAGCGACGAAAACGTTCGACGCAATGTGCGTTCCGTTTGCGCTGAAAGTGCTCGAAGTGGAGTTACAAAGATAATGCGAAGGTCCAGGGACAACGCACGAAGGATACAGATCTCCGCGATCCGCGTTTTCCCCGCGCTCGTTGGCAACGCAGCGACAAGATCGTCTTGCGTATCGAACGCGCGCGAAGCAGCCGACAATTGAGATGGCCAAAGATCAATCTCTGCTCGCCTCCTGCGCAAGAGTTGCGCAATGAACAGTTTTCGCAAACCGTTCCAAGACGATCCCGGTGCGCCATCTACCGGTTTCGGCAGCCGAACATGGAGACTCTGATCCCAAAGGTCATCGATCAAGTGTCTAGCGATCGTGAAAATCCACCAAAACGGAACTGCGTTGGCATCCGAAGCGGCCGCAATGCCTTCGTCGAGGAACATAAGCGCGGTCCTCATCGCCACCTCGCTCCCAGACTCCAGCGCGAAGTCGAAAATGGCTAGTGCCTTGTGAAAAATTGTGTTGAGGGCAAGCGGGAGAGCCGCGTCGAAGTCGAGTTCGTCTCCAGCATTCTCGAAGCGACGCGCGAGCGCTGCGTCAAATCCCGCACGCTCCCCGGCCCATTGCAACACTTCCCTTCGCAGCGCATCAAGATCGCGCCGCATCAAGAATGTCAGCACCCGTTCAGATGGACTTAGGTTCAGCGTTTCCGGCTGAGATGGAAATAGACTAAACGCCCGCGCTGAGAAATGGCCAAGGTGGTAAGCAGCCGCTGCAACCACTGTATAAAAACCGCGCTCATTCCAGGTCGGATCGCCATCACGCACGATTGATTCAATCGCTTCTCCAGCTCTTTCAAATGCGCGCGTGAGACTCGGGTGGGTTCGGTCCTGGACGCGAATCTGCAGACCGAGGTCAAAAAGCGCCAAACCATATGCGATCAAATCGGCGCTAAGTCTTGGATCGAATTGCGGACTGCCTTCAGGCAGCACTCCTTCTGACCAGATTAGATTGCGCGCGAGTCCCCGGGCGGCCAGACGTCCGCGAAATCCCGGACGCGTTGCTTCGTCAACACGCGTGGCGAGTTCTTCAATGCTACGAGCCATACTTGTTCAGCCGGTCATATACTGAGGCGATGAATTTCTGATGGTCTTGGATGTGGATGGTCACTGCATGTTGCTCAATGTCGGTCTTGCACGCCTTTAGGTCCGCAGTCAGTGCAGCTGATGGATCGTTCCCACTTAGGGTGAAAAGCAGATGAACGACTTGCCGTGCGGGAATAGGTTTCAGCAGCATGAACTCCTCGAATAAAATCGCGAGCTCATCCTGATGCAGCTCGAATAAGCGATGCATGATGTAACCGAGGGCGTGTTGAGATGGTCGGCCGTCGTTCGCGGCTAACATTTCGCGCGCTTCTGCCACGACTCCGGGACTGAGGCTTTTCCTGCTCTTCGACTCGCCTTTCAAAAAGCGGACGCGGCCAGCGGTCTGCTCCACTCCTATTAAGTCCTCACCGCGAAGTGCCGCTTCGCGGCCATCAAGCCAGCGCAAGCGCTTGACAGGAATATGAAAGCTCCTGAGAACTACAGGAGTCGCTTCGGTCGCGAGGATTTCACCGAGATGTCCTGAACGACTTTTCACCGTTCGTGGGAGCATCTCACGCAATAATGAGGCTGCTCGCGCCAGCCCCACCCGGGCGATTCGCTCACTCAATCGGAGCGGGTCTTCATAGTGCGAAATGACCGCTTCATCGATCTGCTTTTCTAAGGAAGCCCGCACGCCATCGCGCTCCCGAAAAACGTGCAGCTTGTGGCGGCCGTCCACCTCGACATCTTCAGTTTCGCACCATGTTTCAAACAGCGAAGTAGCCATCAAAAAACAATAGCTCTTTTCGCCTGATGCGGAAGGTGCGCATCCCCTTATCGAAACGCGCGTGCCGAGCGGCTACGTCTTTGAATAAATTTCGGCCCCGCTTCCCTGAATTCGCGCGCTTCCTGTTCCATTCCAACCTGAAGACCTTTAAGGCCGCAGCCATAAGACCTAACATTGACTGAAAATGATCGTCCACCTCGTCGACGGCACGTACGAACTCTTCCGTCACTTCTACGGTTTGCGGCGGTTTACCCACGTAAAAGGCTCCGCCTCACGTGGTGTCGACCGGCCTTACGGCGCGGTCGTCGGTGTGCTGCAGACCGTTCTCCAAATGATCGAGAATGGCGACCGCGTAAAAGGGTCCGCCTCACGCGGTCCCACGTATCTCGGCGTTGCGACCGACCACGTGATCAAGTCGTTTCGCAATCGGCTTTGGGCGGACTACAAGACCGGCGCCGGCATCGAGCGCGCGCTGTTAGCGCAATTCCATCCGCTCGAGGAGGCGCTTGCGGCGATGGGCGTGGTCGTCTGGCCGATGATCGAGCTCGAAGCCGATGATGCGCTCGCTTCGGCCACGCATCTCGCATGCCAGGACAAGAAGGTTGAGAAAGTCGCCATCTGGACGCCCGATAAGGATCTGGCGCAATGCGTGCGAGGTACGCGCGTGGTGCAGATCGACGGCCGGCGCAAAACGATTCGCGATGCCGCTGGGATACGCGAAAAGTTCGGCGTCAGCCCGCCGCTCATTCCGGACCTGCTCGCGCTCGTGGGCGATGCGGCCGACGGCTACCCCGGCATCCCTGGGATCGGCGCCAGGACCGCCGCCCAGCTTTTGAACCGCTACGGTCGGATCGAAAAGTTTCCGCGAAAAGTTCTCGGCGATCAGCGCGATCTCGCATTGCTCTTCAAGAAACTCGCGACCCTGCGCACCGATGCGCCGCTCTTCAAGAAAGTCGAGACGCTGCGCTGGCGCGGTGCGACGCCGGCATTCGCCAAGTGGGCGAAGCGGATGAAAGCGCCGCGGCTACTCGAGCGTTGCGAAAAGGCTGCCCCAGCGCGACTCCGCCGCAACCGAAGACCTAACCACGAATGAACACCAATGGACACTAATGAGGGCAAAGATTTCTTAACCGCGGATTACGCGGATTTTCGCGGATTTAAAAAAACTTCAGACGTGAAACATAAAAACTCTGCCCTTAATCCTTCCGTCCCGTTCCGCCATCAGTGATATCCGTGTAATCCGTGGTTAAAGAAGAAACGTCCTTGGTCTTACCGGGCAGCGGGGCTCAGCCATTCGTGTCTATCGCGTAAATTCGTGGTTACGATTTAGTTAGGGGGTTGGAAAGGTACATCAAAGTTTATCCACCGGGACTATGGGGATTTTACTTAAGAGCCACAATACCAACAAGGCGCCGAGTATGGAAATGATAATTCCGGCAGGATGAAATTTTGCGCCGGGTTTCGGACGGGAAAACACGTGCACGTGCGTTATTAATCCGCCCAGAATTGAGCCGACGAGACCGAGCACGATCGTCCAGAGGAGCGTCATGTGCATGTGCATGACCGATTTCGCAGCCCACCCTGCGATCAAACCAACGATGATGTACCAAATCAGATGAAGCATGTTTCCTCCTTAATCAGATTCAACACCGACAGCCGAGAGGCATAACACGGAGACGCAGAGGAAAGCGAGCCATTCGTTTAACCACGAAGGACACGAAGAACACGAAAATCGCAGAACAACTCTTCAATCTTTCTCAGAGACCTTCGTGATCTCTGTGGTGAGAACGAGATTATGTTTTCGCGTAAACCTGTGCACGCTTCTCCAGGAATTCTTTCCTCTTTTCCTGCATTCCTAATTCGATTGCTTCCGAATCCGTCAAGCGACGGGAACGACGGTAGCCGCTTCGATGGGGCGCGTCTCGGCCTTGTCGGTGATCAGCTTGCGCAGGAACGGAATCAGCACGACGAGCGCAATACCGACCACAAGACTTCCAACGCCGAGCTCCGCGAACAGCTTCGCGTACCCGGCGTTGGTCGCGGCTGCCGTGGTGCCGGTCGGCTCGGGGATCATACCCGAGAAGTCGCCTGCAAACAGTGACGCGAGACCGGTCACGAGCATCCAGCTGCCCATCATCACGCCTTGGTACTGCCTCGGCGCTAGCTTGCCGATCATCGCGTATCCGATGGGAGAGATGAGCAGCTCACCGATGCTCTGCAGCACGTAGCTCGCGAACAGCCACACGAACGCGCTCTTGCCGTCGCCGCCGGCCAGCTTGATACCGACTGGGAGAATGAGAAACGCAACCGCCATCAAGAGCAGCGACGACGCGAACTGCTTCGGTATGTCGATTCTCCACCCACGCCCGCGCATCCGAGTGAAGAGCGCCGCGAGCACCGGGCCGCCGAGCACGATAATGACCGTGTTGATATTCTGAATCCACTGCGGCTGAATCCTCACGCTACCAACCATCAGGTTGACGTTATTAACCGCGAACAACATCAGGCCGTTCGGTGCCATTTGGTAGAGCGACCAGAACATCAGCGAGCCGATGGTCAGAATCAGGTACGCCGTCATGTTCCGCCGCTCGCGGCGATCCCGGTGGCGGACCGTTAGGTAGATTAGCGTGAGCGCGACCGCGGCGCAGATCGCTTTGATGATCGTCTCGGTGCCGCCGGGCCGCTGAAGCATGAACCACACGACGGGAACGAGTCCGATGAGAATTACTAGGCCGACGAGCTGGCGCAGCCGGAACTGCTTCGGCGTCGCGTCGAGCAGCGTCGTATTGCGGTCGGTCAGCGTCTTCCAGTTGAACAGGGCGAGGACGATGGCGACGAAGTTGCCGAGCGTCGCGAAGATAAAGAGGCTCGAGTAGCTCTCGGTGGCTTGGAAATGGCCGGCGACACTGAACCCGACGAAAAAGCCGACATTCATACCGGCGTAATTCCAGAGGAAGGCTCCTTCGCGGCGCGGGTCCTCCGGGGTGAAGCGCTGCGTGAGCATCATGTTGATGCAGGTGACGTTGAGGCCGCTCCCGGTGAGGAAAAGGGCGAGGCCGACGTAGAACAACGCGAGAGTGCCGGTCGCGATGCAGGCGCAGCCGATCACCTGAAGCGCCATGCCTCCGACGAACAGGTTGCGGTTCGAAAGGAAGCGGCCGCCCAGGTAACCGCCGAAGAGGTGCAGGCCGTAGTTAAAGGCGCCGAACACACCCATCAACGTGGTGGCCTCTTTCACGCCGAGCTGCAGATGCTTCGTCGCGTAGAGCACCAGGGTCGAGTAGAGGACGGCGAAGCCGAGCGTCGCGAAGATCTGAATGAAGAACAGGACGGCCGTTCCCTCCGGAGCCCCTGTGAAACGGCGTTTGAGAAATTTCATCCGGGACTCCTTTGTCGCTCGACGCGCCGGGTAATGTCAAGCCGCGCCTGAAAGGGAAGTGACAAGTGACGCGTGACCAGTGACGAGAGGAAAATTCCAGGCATTATGGCTTGGAATAAATTTCTGCTCCAGCGTGTTGAAATTCTTCAGCCTTCTCGCGTAATCCTGCTTCGATTGCAGAGCTTTCGCCGATTCCCTTTTCTGCTGCATAGCGTCTAACATCTTCTGTGATGCGCATGGAACAGAAATGAGGACCGCACATGGAACAGCCGCCTACGCCAAGGCTACGGCGAGCCAGGAAAATGCGCGTGTAAATCGGCTCATCACGATTTGGTGTAAACCTCGGCGCCGGTCTGTTGGAACTCCTCGGCCTTGGCTCGCATGCCATGGTCCAATGCGGTCTTCTCATCAATCAAGTTCTCCGCGGCGTAGCGCCTAACATCTTCGGTGATTTTCATACTGCAGAAGTGTGGCCCACACATACTGCAAAAATGAGCCGATTTAGCTCCTTCCTGCGGAAGAGTCTCGTCGTGAAACTCGCGCGCGGTCTCGGGATCGAGTGAGAGATTGAATTGATCCTCCCATCGGAACTCGAACCTGGCTTTGCTAATGGCGTTGTCGCGGTATTGCGCGCCGGGATGGCCTTTCGCTAAATCGGCGGCGTGGGCGGCAATCTTGTAAGCGATGACGCCGTCTTTGACGTCTTTCTTGTTCGGCAAACCGAGATGTTCTTTCGGCGTGACGTAACAAAGCATGGCGCACCCGTACCAGCCGATCATGGCCGCGCCGATCGCGCTGGTGATGTGATCGTAGCCGGGCGCGATGTCAGTAGTTAACGGACCCAAGGTGTAGAACGGCGCTTCGTCGCACCACTCGAGTTGTTTCTCCATGTTCTCTTTGATCATGTGCATCGGGATGTGGCCCGGGCCTTCGTTCATGACTTGGACGTGTTGTTTCCAGGCGCGCTGGGTTAGCTCGCCTTGCGTGTATAACTCAGCAAATTGGGCCTCATCATTTGCGTCAGCAATACTGCCTGGCCTCAGGCCATCACCGATGGAAAAGCTGACGTCGTAGGCGGCCATGATCTCGCAGATCTCGTCCCAATGGGTGTAGAGAAAACTTTCCCGGTGATGCGACAGCATCCATTTCGCCATTATTGACCCACCCCTGGAAACAATCCCCGTTGCTCGTTTAACCGTAAGAGGGATGAAGCGTAAGAGGACGCCCGCGTGGACGGTAAAGTAATCGACCCCCTGCTCCGCCTGTTCGATCAACGTGTCGCGATAAATTTCCCAGGTAAGTTCTTCGGCGCGGCCACCGACTTTTTCGAGCGCCTGGTAAATCGGCACCGTACCGATCGGCACCGGCGAGTTGCGAATAATCCACTCGCGAGTGGCGTGAATGTTTTTGCCGGTGGAAAGATCCATCACGGTATCAGCGCCCCACTTCGTCGCCCAACGCATCTTCTCGACTTCCTCCTCGATCGATGACGCGACTGCGCTGTTGCCGATGTTGGCGTTGATCTTCACCAGGAAATTGCGGCCGATGATCATCGGCTCGCTTTCCGGGTGATTGATGTTCGCCGGGATGATAGCGCGCCCACGGGCGACCTCGTCGCGAACGAATTCGGGAGTGATTGGATTGCTGATTGCTGATTTATGATTGCTGATTGGTTCGGAGCCGGCGTGGGCGAAGCGCAGCGAATTTCGTGATTCGTGATTCGTGATTCGTGAACCGTCTTGTCGGATTCTCGATTCTCGATTCTCGATTTGTCGGCCATTCTCCCGAATGGCAATGAATTCCATCTCGGGCGTGATGATCCCTTGTCGCGCGTACCAAAGTTGCGTAACTGCGCGACCTGCGCGTGCGCGTAGCGGCTGCCTCTGCAATTTCGATTCTCGAATCTCAAATCTCGAATCTCCATTTCGCGACGCAGCCGACTTGGCGTGAGCCTCCGAAAGAAAACCGTCGTCGCGAAATGTCGCGGCTCTGCCTCTAATT
>Ga0210406_10003978_pt1 | contig 16034 bp, 14 predicted proteins | sample IncBWC30MmetaG_FD_155454 | JGI IMG/M metagenome (GOLD analysis project Ga0210406, IMG submission 155454) | Forest soil microbial communities from Barre Woods Harvard Forest LTER site, Petersham, Massachusetts, United States - Inc-BW-C-30-M | ecosystem: Environmental > Terrestrial > Soil >... | reverse complement strand
ATGAAAAGGAAATGCGATCTGCGTCACACTTGCGAAGATTCTCAACGCGCCGCAAGCTTCGATTGGCGTAAAATTTACGAAGACACAATTTTAAATTGATATTGCGTTTCACTCTTCCGAGCTCGAACCGGCTTCGGCGAGCTCGCGCAGCGAAACCGGATCGAGCACGACGATGGCGCCATGCTCAAGGCGGACCCAGCCCCGAGCGGCCCATGCACGCAGCTGCTTGTTGATGCTTTCGCGCGTCATGCCGACCATCTCGCTGATCTCCTGCTGGGTGATGGAGATGGTCTGGCTTTCCGGCTCGAGCTTGCGCCGTTCGGCCAGGCCAATCAACGCGCTGGCGAGCCGTCCCGGCAGATCCTGCAGGATCACCTGCTCGACCTGGTCGCTGGTCCATCGCAGCCGCGTGCACAACAGTTCGATGAACTTCATCGAAAGCGCCGGCTGGTTGCGCATGAAGGGCAGGAAATCGCGGCGATCGATGACGTAAATCTCGCAATTGGTGTTTGCGGTGGCGTCCGCGCTCCGCGTCTGTCCGTCGAGCACGGACATCTCGCCGAACGTCTCGCCGGGGCCGACCAGATTGAGGATGGCATTGCGGCCGTCCGGCGAGGAGATGCTGATCTTTACCGTCCCGGAGACCACCGCATAGAGACTGTTGCCGGGGTCCCCCTTGGCAAAGATCGTCGCACCGCGCTTGAGCACGGTGTGCTTGGCATAGCGGCCAAGCTGCTCAAGCGCCTCGTTGTCGAGATCGCTGAAGATCTCGTGCTTGCGCAGCGCCGACAATTTGCCGGTCGGGCGGCGAGCATCCCCTGTGTTATCCTGCGGCACGCCGATTGGAACTCCAGAAGGAATAGCAAGGCACTATGTTCCTTCCGTAGTCAACGGCGGTCACATTTTCAACCGGAAACCGCCTCCCCGGCCCCGGACCGGGGGCCAAATGCGAAGATGGAGCCCAGTACCAATGCTCCCGGATCGATCGTTCCGGACCAGTTGCAACCTCTGAGCCGTCTCGCAGGCGCGTCTGGAGCCCGTAAGACAGAACAAAGGCAAGCAAAAACCGGTGGGTTTTGCTTGCTCGATCGCCTCCAAAAGAAGATTACGAACGCCGCCTATTTGAGCGAGGAGTTGGGGCAGAGGACGTGCATGCCGATATGGACGTGGCCCTTGTGCACGAAGGTCCGCACGTGCAGGTCGTGGGTACCGTCGACATTTTCGCCGACCTTCAGCACCATCGGCAACGGATGGGAGGACTTGAGGTTGGTCGAGATCACCTCGGTCAGCTTGTTGCGGATGGGCTCAGGGATATCGCCGGAATGCTTTTCCCAGCTGGCGTGCCCCTTGGTGGAACCGGAATCATCCGCCCAATCCTCGGCCTTGGGCACGATATGCTTGGTGTAGCCCTGGCCGAACTTGTAGGGCCCGTGCTGCTTTTCAAAGTCCGCGAATTTCTTGGCGGTCTCGTGAATGTTTTGATGGCTGTATAAATCGTTGATTTTCTGTTCGAACTTGCCGCCGTAGACAAACCCACCCATTCTGATCTCCCCTGAATCCGCCAGCACCTAGTGGTTGTATCGAAAACAAATTACACGTCCGAGAATTTGGAAAGAGTTGCCCTAATACGCTCCATCTGTACAGTCATTTTTGATCGATCGAATAATGCGAGCGCCTGAACTAGCTCGTCCTGAGCCTCGGCAGTCCGGCCGGAATCGGACAAAAGCCGGCCCAGCGTTACCCTTGCGGCGGCAAGCAGCGGCCCAGCCTCAAGCCGGGCCGCCAAGTCGATGGTCCGCTTCAGGCAATCCATGGCGTCTGCCCGACCCGACGTTCCCTGCGATGCCAGCATGTTGGCCTCATAGAATGTGGCCAGCAACTCAATGCCGCCATATCCCTTCTGTCGTGCTCCCGCCTGGCAGCCCCGCACCAGAGTGAGGCCGTGCTGAACTTCGCCGAGCTGCGCATAGGCGGCCCCGAGATAGGCCGGTACCGCAACTTGGCTCACCGCATGCCCGAGGATATCCGCCTCGTTCTTGGCCTGTAGCAGGATATCGCGCGCACGCGCGGCCTGTCCCTTTTGCACATGGAGGTTTCCGAGCGCGGACAGAATAAGGGGAAGAAACAACCGTACTTCGCTTTCGCGCGAGACGCGCAGCGCGTGGTCGAGCGCGGGCTCGGCCTCATCCAGATGACCACGTGCCAACTGGACGACGCCGCGGCCATAGTCGGCGGCGACCGTGTCGTACGGCCGGTCGTGGGCCTGAGCGAAATGGCTTGCTTGCAGGCAAGCGCGCTCCGATTCATCAAATTCACCCAACCACGCATAGCCCAACGCTTTCATCATGTAACACACCACGAGGAGGCTTGGTCCCGTCGTCCCCGGTGGGGCATCGTCCGGGTGGGCGGTAAGTTGTGCGATCGCCTCGGAGCTGAGCCGATCCGCATCCCTGTATCTGCCAGCGAGAAAATACGACTGGCCAAGACCATAGAGGGCAAGACAAAGCCAGGTCGTGTTGCCGAGCCGCCTCGCCAGCGCAACGGCCTCTTCACCAGCAGAGATGGCTTCATACGGCGTGGCGTAGAAGTTCAGCGCTGCCGCCCGGATCGTGATGGAGGCGAGCCGGCGGCCTTCGTCGCCGATCCTTTCGGCCCGCGTCTCGCCGTCTCGACCCATGGCGAACCAACGTTCGATGTCTCCCAGAGAAACAAAGGCCAACCGCGACTCGATCCGCAGGTCGACGGCCCGCTGCTCCCGCGCAACGGATTCCGGCTGCTTGTCGACCGCATCCATTGCGATCTCGAAATATTCCGTCGCTTCGCGAAAGGCCGAGCGGGTAAAAGCTTTTTTGGCTGCCATATGTCCGTAGCGGTCGGCCTTCACCCAGTCCTGCGCCTTCACCGCATGCTGGCACAGCGCTTCGGCGATTTCTTCCTCGCGCCCCGGCGCGCTCGCCTCCATCGCCCGCAGGATCCGGTTATGCAGCTCGCCGCGATGCGAGCGCAGGATCGAGTCATAGGCGACCTCGCGAATGAGGTCGTGGGCAAATTCGTATTCCACCGAGGCGAGCCATCGCGACTCCACCAGGAAGTCGACGATCTCCAGCGACCAGAGCCGGCTCTGCAGCTGCGCCATCGGCATGCCGGTCACCGTCGTCAACAGCTGCGGCGAAACCCGCGTGCCCACTGCGGAAGCAAGCTGCAGCAGAGTCTTGTCCTCCCTCGGCAACCGGTCGATGCGCGAGGCGATCACGCCCTGCACCGTCGGCGGAACTTCCAGCGCCTCCCAGGAGGCCTTCGAAAGCAGCTGGGAGCCTGCCTCGGGAAGGCCACGCTGGACCAGTTGGCGCGCGACCTCCTCGATGAACAACGGCACCTGTCCGGTATGCCGCAGCACATGGGCCTTGAGGCCGTCGAGATGGGCGGCTGTCCCGAGCATGATGTCGAGCAATGCCTTTGCCGCGGTCGCATCGAGCGAGCGCAACCAGATCCGGCGGACATCGAGCCGCGCCAGCCATCCAGGCGTGTTCTCGGTCCGCCAGGTGAGGAGCACCAATAACGGGCGGCGCGCGGCGAGCGACAGCACCGCTTCGATCGCGGCTTCGCTTTGTCCATCGATCCAGTGCAGGTCTTCGAGCAGCAGCACGGTCGGCCGGGTCCCGATGACCTTGTCGAGGACATCGAGTACGGCGTCGCTGATCACCCGCCGTCGCAGCAGCGGCTCAAGCTCGCCCCAGCGCGGATCGGTGACGGGCTGATCGAGCACCGCATGCAGCGCGGCCGGCCAGAGCTCGGCGTGCAGGGACGGCTCCTCGCCGGGCGCGGTGGCCGCGTCGTCCGGCGTCAGGTTGCCGGCCGAGAGCGCGCTTTGCAGCAGCTTCTTGAACAGCGCATAGGGAACGGCCTGCTGCAGCGGATTGCCGTCGGCCTCCAGCACCTTCCAATCCTGCTGGCGCAGGTCGCCGACGAATTCGTGCGCCATGCGGGACTTGCCGATGCCGGCCGTCCCCACCAGGGCGATGATCTGACCTGCGGTACCGACCTCCCGCGCCGCTTTTTGCAGCTGCAGGACCTCATCCGTGCGGCCAACAAAGGACGACAACCCCTTGGTGGAGCGGGCCCGCCAGCGCGTCACTCCGCTGATCTCGGTAAGCTCGTAGCAGGGTACCGGCGCCGCGAAACCTTCCAGCCGCTTCGGCGGCAGCGCGTTGAAAACCGCAAGTCCCGACGACAGGCTCTGGCAGGATTCCGACACCAGGATCTGGCCGGCCTGTGCCGCGCTTTCGAGTCGCTTGACCAGATGCACCGCTGGCCCGCCCGCTTCATAGATCGAGGACAGATCGGCCTCGATGACGTGGGCGACGACATAACCGGCGTGAATGCCGACCCGGACATGAAGCCCGGGGTCATTGAGGAGCTTGATGCGGCGAACCAGTTCGATGCCGGCATGACAGGCCAGCACCGCGTGGTTGTCGTCCGCATGCGGGGCCCCGAACAGGGCGATCAGGCCGTCACCGCCCTCCTTGCTGACGATGCCGCGGTTGCGGCGGACCGCCAGACGCATGGCATTCAGGGCCGGCTCAAGCCGAAAAATGGCGGATTCGGGGTCGAGATCCGAGATCAGATCGGTCGAGCGCTGCAGGTCGGCACAAAGGACAGTGAGGTACTTCCGCTCACCGGTGATCCGGTCGCGAACGTCGCTGACCGGCCTGGACGGATGGTCCGACACCGACGCGCCACAGGATGCACAATAGAGGTCGCCGGGTTTCAGGGTCGACGCGCAGACTTGGCAAAACACCCTTGGCTTCCTCCAACCATCCGGTTCAGACTAGCGAAAGATCGTGGCGGAACAAGCGTTTAGGTCCATCACTGAAGGTAGGCGAGCAATGCGTCGGCGGTAGGTTTTCGCGATGCGAATGACTGTAGAACAATTTTAGACGAGTACAGGGCGATGGCGGTAGCACACAACCCGACTCACACCTTAAAGTGTGGAGAAATCCGGCCTGGCCGGCCGGCTGGAGCAGCCGTTTGGACGAGATGCGAATCATCTTATTCGTTGCCGATGCCCATCTCCTTTATCAGCCGCGCATATCTGGCAAGCTGATCGCGCGTCATGGTGCCCAGTTCTTGCGGCGAACTGCCGCGCACGGCGAAGCCCAAATCCTCGAGCTTGTGCCGGACCTCTGCGTCGCCCAGCGCCTTCACGACTTCCGCATTGAGCCGCGCGACGATCTCCTTCGGCGTGCCCGCCGGCGCGAGAATCGCAAACCAGGAATTGAAGAAGAAGCCGGCGAGCCCTGACTCGTCGATGGTCGGCACGTCGGGAAAAGTCGGCAACCGTTTCTGCGTGCACACCCCGATCAACCGAAGCTGGCCGCCGCGTACCAGCGCTGCGACCGTCCCCAGGCCCTGAAAGCCAACCGGAATCTGCCCCGCCGCAACATCGGTCGCGGCCTGGGTCGCGCCCTTGTAGGGCACATGCGTCAGCGAGATGCCGGCGCTGGACGCAAACATCGCCATCGCCAGATGCTGCGGGCTGCCCGGCCCGCCGCTGCCGTAATCGATCTTCCCGGGTGCTGCCCTGGCCGCCGCGATCAGGTCGGCCGCGCTCTTGAAGCTGGTCTGGTTGCTGGCGATCAGTCCCCACTCGACGGTAGCCACTAGAGATACCGGCTCAAAATCCTTCAGAATGTCCCAGCGCATCTTGGCTTGCAGGTTCGGCACCATTGTCATGATGCTGTCATTGAAGCCGCCAATCGTGTAGCCATCCGGATCGGCATGAGCGACCTGCTCCGCGCCGATCAAGCCGGATGCGCCGGGCTGGTTCAGGATCACGAACTGCTGGCCCATGTTGTCCGCCATCTTCTGCGTCACGATGCGCGCGGCGACATCGACGGCGCTCGCGGCAGCGAGCGGCACGATCATCTTGATCGGACGGTCGGGGTAACTGCCTTGGGCAAAGGCACTGGTGTTGCCGGCGATCAGTGCCAGCGCGAGCCATCGAAACAGGCGCATCTTTCCCCCTATCGGCCGGCCAGCTTTTCTGCAAACGGCGCCAGCCTCTTTTGGCAAAGATTGCTATCCCGCCTCAAGCTTGGCAAGGCAACGAACTGATACCAAAGGTCAAAGAGGTGCTTCCAACGCCCCCGTCAGAGGTTGCCGCCCTCACGGGGAACTATAATATCGCCGCCGAGGTCCAAGCAAAGCACCATGCCGGCACCCCGGAAACCTGCAGTCAAGACCGCATCCAGCGCCAAACCGGCGCTGCCCGCGCAGCGCCCCGCCCCCAATCCGCGGCTCAACAGCGCCATGGCCTGCGATACGGCGTTCCGGATCGTCGCCCGGCGCCATCTCGATGCGCTGAACGCGAACCGTGACGCAACCGGAAATGGCGACCCCAACGCGCTGCACCAGATGCGCATTGCGCTCACGCATCTGCGCACCGTCATCCTGTTTTTCTCGCCGATGGTCCATGATGCCGTCCGCGACGAAGTGCGCGACGAACTGAAATGGCTTAACAGCGAGCTTGGCGGCGTTCGCGATCTCGATGTCGCGGTCGACCGAATCAAGTCGCTCGACAAGAAGCGGCCGCAGGCGGTGGCCGCACTCGGCTCCTGGGACGAGAAGCGCGCGGCGGGCCACCAGCATCTCGCGCGCATCTTGAGTTCGGTGAGATATCGGTGGCTGATCGAGCAGACCTCCGGCTGGATCGAAAATGGGCCGTGGTCGACCAAGAAGGGCAAGCAGGCGGCGAAGGAGCGCGCTTCCCCGGTCGGCGCCTACAGCGCGAAGAAGATCGAGGAGTGGGAGGAAAGGCTCCTGAAAAGAAGCCGCAAACTTCGCGAGATGGGAACCAAGAAGCGCCATCGCCTGCGGCTATTCAACAAGAAGCTCACTTACTCCATCGATTCCCTTGAAGACCTTTTCGCCGACAAGAAATTTTCAAAGCAAAAGAGCGCGCTCAAACATCTCAGCAAGGCGCAAAAATCCCTCGGACAATTGAACGACGGCGCCAGAGGCCACGAGCTTGCGGCCGAGCTGGAGCGGAAGGGCGTGCAGACGCCGCTCAAATTCCTGAATCCGAAGCAGAAGAAGCGGCTGTTGAAGAAGACCTCCAAGGCCTATCGCAACCTGGAAAAGCTCAGATAAAGGCGTTCACAGAAGCTTGCCGTCCGCCGCAAAGAATGGATGCGGCCCGTCGAACTCGCCGATCGGCACCTGGTGGGTCACGAGCTGCCCGAGCCCCTCGCCTTCGAACCAGGTGTGGAGGTGAAAAGCCGGTGGCTCGATCCTGAAGGACGGCTTGCGCAACTTCGCAAGATCGAGATCGACCGCGTGATTGGGCGCCGGGCAGATCGTGCAGGGCACGCCGGCAAACATCGTCAAGGTGGCGCGATGGACATGGCCGGTCGCGACGAGCTTGATCCGAGGGTGACGGCGGATGATCGGTGCCAGCTCTGCCGCATTGTGCAGATTCTGGTGATCCATATGCCAGATGCCCGCGACGAACGGCGGATGATGCAGGAACAACAGCGCCGGGCGGTCCGTCGAAGACGCGAGCGTCGCCTCGAGCCATTGCAGCGTCGGCGGCTCCAATTCGCCATGCGGCTTGCCGGGCACGCTGGAATCCAGCAGCAGCAGATCGAGCTCGCCGACCGCGAGCTTCTGGTTGAGCGCGCCCGACGGAAACGCGTAAGCCGCGTTCGGGAATGCGGCACGCATCAATTCGCGGCCGTCATGATTGCCGGGAATGCCGGCGAACGGAACTTTCAGCGGCGCAAGCAAGCGCTTGAGATACGCGTACTCTTCCGCCGTCGGCGTATCCACGAGGTCGCCGGAGATGACCACGAAATCCGGAGACGGCTCGAATGCATTCAGCGCCGCCATGCAGCGCTCCAGCGCTTTCGCCGTATCGACGCGGCCATAAGCGAGCGTACCCGGCGGCTTTATATGCAGGTCGGAAATCTGCGCGATGCGAATTTGCTTGTGCGGCATCGGTGTTCTCAATCCTCGGGGGGTAACAGGCGCACGGCTTCCGGCGCGATCGACAGGCCGACGCGCTCACCCACCTTGGCCCGCAGTGTGTTCGGCGCGTCGACGGTCAATGTCTTGTCGGCGGCACCGCTCACGACCAGACGCTGCTTCTCGCCATTGAAGGCGATGCTGTCGATGGCACCTGACAGCGGCGCGCTGCCCGCTTCCACTACTCTGATAGACTCCGGCCGAACCATGGCGACCGCAGCGGCAAGATTGATCTGGCTCGCGATCGGCTGCCGCCCGCCCGGCAACACGAGTTGGCCATTCTCGAGCGCAGCTTCGATGATATTCGCCGCGCCGATGAATTCGGCGACGAAGCGATTGCGCGGCGTGAAATAGATGTCGCGCGGCGTGCCGATTTGCGCGATCGCGCCCTTGTTCATCACGACGATGCGGTCGCCGAGCTCCATGGCTTCGGACTGATCGTGGGTGACATAGATCGCAGTGATGCCGAGTGCGCGCAACAGGCGATTGAGCTCGCTGCGCAGCCGTTCACGCAGGGCCGCATCGAGCGCGGTCAGGGGCTCGTCGAGCAATAGAATACCCGGACGGATCGCCACCGCGCGCGCCAGCGCCACGCGCTGACGCTGGCCACCGGAGAGCTGGTCAATGCGGCGGTTCTCCAGGCCCGTGATGTTGGTCAGCCGGACCAGTTCGGCAACGCGCGCGGCGCGTTCGTCTTTCGATACGCCGCGGATTTTAAGGCCATAGCCGATATTGTCGGCAACGCTCATGTTCGGAAACAGCGCATAGGACTGGAAGACCATACCGACATTACGCTTTTCGATCGGCACCTTGGTCATGTCCTTGCCGTCGAATAATACCTTGCCGCCTTCATCCGGCACCTCGAGGCCGGCGATGATGCGCAGCATCGTGGTCTTGCCGCAGCCGGAAGGCCCGAGCAGTACCAGCGTCTCGCCGCGCGCGATGTCGAGTGTCGCGGGCTCCAATGCCCGCGTGCCATCCGCAAAGGTCTTGCCGCAGTTCTCGATGCGCATGGAAGCGCCATGTCCCGCGACGTCGCTCATCGCGCGCGCTCCTTCTCGGCGAAGAGCTGCATGGCAACGAGCAGCGGAATGATCATGATGAAAAAGATCAGCGTATAGGCGGAGGCGACTTCCAGCCGCATCGAGGCGTAGCTGTCGGCCAATCCGATCGGCAGTGTCTTGGTAAGCGGCGTGTGCAACATCCAGGTCAGGTTGAATTCGCCAAGCGAAAGCGTCACCACCATCAGGCTGCCGGCCAAAATGCCAGGCACCGCGTTGGGAACGATCACGTCGCGAAAGCGACGCCAGGGCGAGGCGCCGAGGGAAGCTGCGCCTTCATCCAGCGTCTTGATATCGACGGTGGCGAACACCGCCATCACCGAGCGCACCATGAAGGGCATGGTGAAGACGACATGGCCGACCAGGATGAAAAGCCAGGAGCGGCGGAATTCGCCGAAGCTGCCAAAGGTCAGGAGCAGCGCGAGCGCGATCGCCAGGCCCGGAATCGCGAGCGGCAGCGTGATGATCTCCTCGACGATGCGCGACAGCCGCCCTCCCCGCACATGCAGTGCGTAGGCCGCGGGCACGCCGACGACGAGCGTCACCGCCAGCGTCGCAAATGCGATCAGGAACGATAATGCGATTGTGCCGGCGTAGACCTCCCAGACCTGCGCCACCCATTGCAGGGTGACGCCAGACGAGATGCCACGGAAATAATTTACGGTGATTCCGGCGGTGATCGACAGGGCCGCCGGTACCACCAGGAAGGCGGCGACGATCAGGGTGAAGAGCAACTGGCTGGCGAAGATCAGGCGGTCGCGCATGGTCTTATCCGGCCGCCGCGACCGCGCTGCCCGAGAACGAGCGGGCGAGCGCCAGGATGAACCAGGTGATGACGCCGAGCCCGACCGAGAGCGCCGCCGAGGTCGCGAAATTGGCCGCCAGCGTAAACTCGGTATAGATCAGCATCGGCAGCACGTCGATGTTGGTCGCGAGCGTGAAGGCGGTGCCGAACGCGCCCATCGCGGTCGCAAAGGCGATTGCGCCCGAGGCGACAAAGGCTGGCGCCAGCGCCGGCAGCACGACGTCACGCTGCACTGCCCAGGGGCCTGCGCCGAGCGAGCGAGCGGCCTCCTCGAGGCCGGCGTCGAGCTTCTGAACTGCGGCCATGATGGTGAGGATGACGCGCGGGATCGAGAAATAGAGATAGCCGAGGAAGAGCCCGTAGATCGAATAGGCGAAGACGAATTTCTGTCCGAGCAGGCGATTGCCGAGATCGCCGATCAGGCCCTGCCGGCCCGCCAGCAGGATGATCATGAAGCCGACCACGACACCGGGAAAGGCCAGCGGAAAGGTCAGCATTGCGATCAGCACGGCACGGCCCGGGAAACGGTGCCGCTGCAGAAACATGCCGGCGATGGTGGCGACGACCAGTGTCACCACCGTGGTCGCGGCTGCCAGCAGCACCGTGTTGATCAGGGTCGAGCGGTAGCGGGGCTCAACGAGGATCGCGAGATAGCCCGCCAGTCCCTGCGGCCCTTCCGCGCCGGTGACGACGAGGCGCATCATCGGCAGCAGGAAGAACGCCACCGTCACCACCGCAAGCGGCAGCAGGCACAGCCAGACAAACGAACGATGCGACATCAGCAATGGTGCCCCGAGCCGTAACCCGAGGCACCATACTGCATTAGCGGACCTCGGCGAGATAGCGGTCGACAAAGCCTTTTTGGACGTTTTCCATCTCGCCCCAGTCGACACTCTTGGCGCGGGCGTAGTCGCTGTCCGGCAGGAACTTGTTCTTGACGGCCTCGGGCAGCTCGATCGGGCGCGCCGGACGCAGGTAAGCGTTGGTCCAGATCGCCTGGCCCTTGTCGGAGAGCAGATAGTCCATCACCTTCTTCGCCTTGTCCTTGTCGGGCGCGCCCTTCACGAGACCAACGACATAGGGAAACACCACCGAGCCTTCGCAGGGGATCACGAACTCGAAATTGCCCTTCTCGGAATATTTGGCGCGATAGGCGTTGAAGTCATAGTCAAACAGGATCGGCATTTCGCCGGAAACAACACGCGCATAAGAAGTCTGCTTCGGAACGATCGGATCGTTCTTGTGCAGCTCCTTGAAGAAGTTGATCGCGGGGTCGAAGTTCTTGGACGAGCCGCCGAGCGCAAGGTTGACCGCGACCGCGCCGACATAGCCGACCGCGGCCGAGGTCGGATCGAGATAACCGACCATGCCCTTGTAGTCGGGCTTCAACAGATCCTTCCAGCAGGCCGGCACCGGCTTGCCGCCGAGCGCATCCTTGTTCACGAACAGGCCGAGCGTGCCGGAGTGGATGGTGGTCCAGTACCCGTCCGGATCCTTCAGGCCGGCCGGCACCTGGTCCCAATTGACAGGCTTGTAGGGTTCGAGCGCGTCCTGTGCCTTCGCCTTCATGCCGAAAGTGACGCCGAAATAGCCGATGTCGCCGACCGGATTGGCCTTCTCGGCGAGGATCTGCGCCAGCGCCTGGCCGGAGTTCTTGTTGTCGTGAGGAATGTCGTAATGCAGGTCTGCCTTGATGGCCTTGAGCATCGAAGCCCAGTCCGCCCATTCCGGCGGGCAGTTGTAGCAGATGACGTCAGCCGCTTTGGCGGACTGCCATGGCGCAAGGCAAGCGATCGCCAGCAGGATCAGGGCAAAACGGATGGTCTTCATGACACAGGCTCCGATTTCTGGGGGATCATGACGAAGTCGGGGACCAAGTATAGGCCGCGGATGAAGGATTTGCGACGGGGCCTTTTGCCCTGCAACAAAGCTGGGGAGTGCATGAAAGGCCCTGCCCGCCTTGCGACAGGACTATAGTTGCAGATATCCTTGCCCTCAGGAACGCCGCCAAAAGACGTCCCGTTCAAACGGAGAAAGCCCTAATGAATCCGCCCGTCAGCGCCCCCGCCATCAAAGTCGTCAAATCGGTCCGCGAGCAAGTGAGCCCCCAAGAGTGGGATGCGCGCATCAACCTCGCCGCCGCCTACCGCCTCACCGCGTTGTACGGCTATACCGAGATGATTGCGAACCACATCTCCTGCCGCGTGCCGGGCCATCACGACCAGTTCCTGATCAACCCCTACGGGATGCTCTATGAGGAAATCGACGCGTCCTGCCTGATCAAGGTCGACGTCGAGGGCAACACGCTGTTCAACCAGACCGACTACAACGTCAACGTCGCGGGCTTCGTCATTCACAGTGCGATCCACATGGCGCGCCACGACGTCGACTGCGTCGCGCACACACATACGCCGGCGGGCATGGCGGTGTCGGCGATGGAATGCGGGCTGTTGCCGCTGGCGCAGACTTCGATGCGGTTCGTCCACATCGCCTATCATGATTTCGAGGGCATCGCCGACGACCTCGGCGAGCGCGAACGGCTGGTGCGCGACCTCGGCGAGCACGAGGCGATGGTCTTGCGCAACCACGGGCTTTTGGTGGTCGGCCGAACCATTCCGGCTGCCTTCAACCTGCTGTACCGCATGGAACGCGCCTGCGAAGTGCAGGTGATGGCGTTGTCCTGCAACACCAAGCTGATCATTCCCTCCACCGAGATCCTGGAGAAGACCTTCGACAAGGTGAAGCCGCGCCTGGATAAGCCGAACCGCAACGGCGACCTCGCCTGGCCTGCGCTGCTGCGCAAGCTCGACCGCGTCGATAGTTCATACCGCAACTAAGCTGATCAGTTGGTGGTGCTGCTTAACGCGGCACCACCGCGGTCGCTTCAATCTCGACCCGCGCGGCCTTCTCCACCAAACGCACGACCTGCAGCAGCGCCATCGCGGGATAATGCGCGCCAAAGATCTCCCGATAAACCTGGCCAAGTTCTTTCAGGTTCGAGAGATACTCTTCCATATCGACGACATACCAGGTCAGGCGGACGAGGTGTTCCGGCCGCGCGTCGCCCTCGGCGAGGATCGCCGCAATATTGCTGAGTGCCTGCCGAACCTGCGCGACGAACCCGCTGGCCAGACGTTCCTGATGATCCCAGCCGATCACCCCGCCCGTCACCACGATGCGGCCATAGGCGGCCATGCCATTGGCATAGCCCTTTGGCGCTGGCCAGCCACTCGGCTGCAGGATTTGCGCGGCCTCCGACATCTCGCTCCTGGCGGCGAGGCTCGGCGCATCAGTCGTGCTCACGAGAAATTCTCCATCATTCTGCGGCGACGCCGGGCGAACTCGCTTGCGCCTGCGCCGTCTGGCGCAACGCAAAGCGCTTCAGTTTGCCCGTTTCCGTCTTCGGCAGCTGCGTTACAAACTCGATCGCGCGCGGATATTTGTAAGGCGCGATCTCGCGCTTGACATGTTCCTGCAGGGCCGTTGCCAGCGCATCGTCCGCGGTGGCGCTGGCGGCGATGACGACATAGGCCTTGACGATCATACCGCGGGCTTCGTCGGGTGCGCCGACAACGCCGCATTCGGCGACCGCGGGATGCGACAGCAGCGCGGCTTCGACCTCGGGACCTGCGATGTTGTAGCCGGAGGAAATGATCATGTCGTCGGCGCGCGCAACAAAGGAGAAGCGGCCCTTCTCGTCGCGAACGAAGGCGTCGCCGGTCAGATTCCAGCCGTCGCGGACATAATTCGATTGCCTGCTGTCGGCGAGATAGCGGCAGCCAGTCGGCCCTCGTACCGCAAGCTTGCCGACAATGCCGGCCGGCAACTCGTTCATCTCGTCATCGACGATCTTGGCTTCGTATCCGGTGACCGGAAGCCCCGTCGTACCCGCCACCGCGTCGCCCTCGCGGTTGGTGATGAAGATGTGCAGCATTTCGGTGCTGCCGATGCCATCCAGAATGGTTTTGCCGGTCTTGCGGGTCCAGGCTTCGAACACCGGCGCCGGCAACGTTTCGCCGGCCGACACCGCAAGACGCAGCGATGAAAGATCGGCGCCCTTGTCCATCGCCGCCATCATCGCGCGATAGGCGGTCGGCGAGGTGAAGCAGATCGTGGCCTTGTAGGTCTCGATGATCCTGACCATCTCCGGCGGCGCGGCGTTTTCCAAAAGCGTCGCGGTCGCGCCGTAACGCAGCGGAAACACCGCGAGCCCGCCGAGCCCGAAAGTAAAGGCGAGTGGCGGCGAGCCGACAAAGACATCGTCCGGCGTGACCTTCAGCACCTCCTTCGCATAACCATCGGCGACCGCAAGGATGTCGCGGTGGAAATGCATGGTGGCCTTGGGCTCACCCGTGGTGCCCGAGGTGAATCCGAGCAGCGCGACATCGTCGCGGCCGGTCTTTACCGCCTCGAACTTGACCGGCTTGTTCAGCGCGATCCGGTCGAGCTCGGCGTCATGGTTCGATGTGCCGTCGAAATTCACGACCTGCCTGAGGAAGCGGCTGGTCTTGGCGCAGGCGACCAGTTCGTCGGCGATGCGGCTGTCGGTCAGCGCCAGCGCGATCTCCGCCTTGTCGACGATCTTGGTCAATTCGCCGGCGCGCAGCATCGGCATGGTGTTGACCACGACGGCACCGGCCTTCGTTGCCGCAAGCCAGGCCGCCACCAGCGCCGGATTGTTGCCGGAGCGGATCAGCACGCGGTTGCCGGGCTTGACGCCGTAATTTTCGACGAGCGCATGTGCCAGCCGGTTCGACCAGTCCGCCAGTTCCTTGTAGGTGCGCTGCCGGCCGTTGCCGATGAGCGCGATATTATCGCCCATTCCCTGCGCGACAATGCGGTCGGTCAGCTCTACGGCGGCGTTGAGATATTCCGGATATCGAAACTCCGGCCGGTCGAGCAGCATCTGCGGGCACTGCTCCGCCGGCGGCAGGTTTCGCCGCGTGAAGTCATCGACATGACCCGACGGGCCAAGATTCAGCGTTCTACCCGACATTTGCCCCTCGCTCTCAGAAAGGCTCAAAAACAACGGAAGCCGCCCCGGCAGCGTTTTATCCTTAAACATTTTAGACTTAAAATAATTGGGCGCAAGAGCGGAAATCCTGGCAATCCAAAGGGAATTCACCGGCGCGCCAGCTCCTTCAGCCGCAACACCATCGGCGACGCGGGATCGGCGAGCGGCGCGATCGCGGTGAAATGATTGGCGCCGGCAACCGTGCCGTAGCGGGTCGACAGCCCCGCCTTCGCCCAGGCCTCCGTCATGGTACGGCTCTGGCGAAAATATTCGGCGCTCTCATGGCCGCCGACGACGGCGTCGAGGCTCCCACGGCTCGGCGGCTTCCAGAACAGGGGGCTCGCGGCCCTGGCGCTCGCCGTATCGAGCTGCAGCGCCCTGTTGATGGAGGTTGCGACCAGCGGCACGAGATCGAACAGGCCGGAGATGGCATAGGCGGCGATCACGAGGTCGCCTGCCAGGGAAGCGTCGAGCGCGCGCCAGTCCGTCGCCAGCAGGCAGGCCGCCAGATGCCCGCCCGCCGAATGGCCACTGATCAGGAGTGGCCGGCCGAGCCGCGCCAGCTCGCGCGCAGCCGCGCGCATCTGCTGGATGATGGTATCGACACCGACCTGCGGGCAGAGATCGTAGCTGGGGATGGCGACGTCGATGCCATGCACATTCAACCCGCGCGCGCAATGGCTGAACGAAGAACCATCCAGCGCCTGCCAGTAGCCGCCGTGGATGAAAGCGACGATCGGCCCCTTCCCGTCACCGGCAAAGAAATCGATGCGGTTGCGGGTGCTCGGTCCATAGGCAATCGAACGCGGCGCGCGCTCTTCACGATAGGCTGCAGCATCTCTCGCCCAGCCCGCCATCAACGCGGGATTCTCGGGAACCCGCGCCCGGTTGTTGTACTCGACCTCGTAGTCGATCTCAGCCACGCGGCTTACGGGGTCCGCCCGTTTGCGCATTTTTGCGCGGAGCCCTTGGCCTTCGCGAGCAGCCGCATCAGTTCGCGGACGTCTTTCGGCGTCAGGTCCGAAAAGACTTCCGCAATCCAGGTTTCGTGCTCGGCCGCCATGCGGCGAAACTCGGCGCGGCCGGCCTTGGTCAGGCGAATGACCTGAACGCGGCGATCGGATTCCGAGGT
>Ga0210406_10003977_pt1 | contig 16035 bp, 10 predicted proteins | sample IncBWC30MmetaG_FD_155454 | JGI IMG/M metagenome (GOLD analysis project Ga0210406, IMG submission 155454) | Forest soil microbial communities from Barre Woods Harvard Forest LTER site, Petersham, Massachusetts, United States - Inc-BW-C-30-M | ecosystem: Environmental > Terrestrial > Soil >... | reverse complement strand
AATTCGCAGCCGGTCTTGGTTAGAGCCGCGATGGCTCATCTAAATCTCACAATGATCCATCCATTCCGAGATGGAAACGGGCGCATGGCTCGTGCTCTACAAGCATTCGTTCTGGCGCGCGAAGGAATACTAGATCCGCGCTTTTCCAGCATAGAGGAGTATGTTGGAAGAAATTCTTCTGACTACTACGCGGTGCTGGCAGAAGTAGGCAAAGGCGAATGGCATCCTGAAAACGATGCGTTGCCCTGGATCAAATTCTGCCTGACCGCTCACCATTTTCAAGCGCAGACATTGCTGAAACGAATTGGCGAAGTCGGATCGCTTTGGGAAAGACTTGAGCAACTAACCAAGGAACTGAAAATCCCGAGCAGAACTATCGGAGCCTTGATGGATGCGGCCACCGGGCGCCGTGTCCGAAATCCCGTCTATCGACGAGAATCTGAAGTATCCGCGCAAATCGCGAAACGGGATCTAAAGATCCTCGTAACAAATGGTCTCTTGGAGGCTAAAGGAGAAAAACGAGGCCGTTATTACATCGCCAGCAAATCTCTCTCTGGTCTTTACGAGCAATCCAAGGTCGATCGTCGTATTCGAGACCCGTTCTTAACCTTGGAAGAAGAAGCACAATCGGCCCAATTGAATCTGGTCTAGGCCCTCGACGAAATTGACAGCAGCTGCGCGTCACAGATACTTCGTGACGCCCTGGAACTCCTTGATCAGATCTCTGAATTCGCGCGGCAGCGCTTCGGAGGTCTCTTCCATGCAATGGTGGATGTGATCCTTGATCAGTTCCTTCTTCGCGTTGCCGATGGCTTTTTCGACCGCGTGAAGCTGTTGCGCCAGGTCCATGCATGGCCGTCCGGCCTGCATCATGTCGATTACCGCTGCAAGGTGACCTTCAGCGCGTTTCAACCGCGCCGTGATCTCGGGAAATGTATGCATCGCTGCACTCCTGGGTTAAGGCTTATCCTATCCCCCTAGACAGGATAAGGGAAGAGGCATAGGATTCGCGCACTTGGCGCTGAAGCTTGGCCTCGAAGGGATCGAGGGCGCGCTTCAGACACCGATTCGTCATCGAATTGTCCTACCGTCTGCCGACCAGTTTTTGGGATGCGTCATGCCGATACACGACCACCAACCATCATTTCGCGGCGGCGCCTTTCTGTGGGGTGGCCTAGGTTTGGGCTTGTTGCTGCTGGCTGCACTCCTGACCCATGGCTTTGGTTTGCTGGGTGGAACCGGCAAGGGCGCATCGGAGCCGGAGTTGATGGTGCGCCAGGGAGACAAGATCCTCGTTCCCGAGGGTTCATCGTTGCGCGGCCGCTTGAGCGTGATGGCGGTGTCTCTGCAGGCGGTGTCTCCCAAATTGTTGCTGCCCGCGGTGGTCGAGTCCGATCCCGCGCGTACCGCCGCCGTGCTCACGCCCTTGAGCGGCCGGTTGATCGCGCTGAAAGTGGCGCTCGGCGATCGCGTCGCTCGAGGTCAGGTGCTGGCACTGATCGATTCACCCGATTTGGCGCAGGCCTACAACGACAATGACAAGGCTGCCGATGCCCATCATCTGACCGAAAAAAACCTGGGGCGCCAGGAAGCGCAGAACAAGCTGGGCGTCGCGTCAGACCGCGATTTGGACCAGGCGAAGAGCGACTACGCGCAAGCCGCCGCCGAATACACGCGTACCCAGGCGCGCCTGAAAGTGCTCGGCGCGTCTATCGACACCAAGCCCGCATTACGCGCGCTCACCGTAACCGCACCGGTGGGCGGCAGCGTGACGGCGCTGTCGGTCGCCGCGGGCAACATGATCAACGATCCGACACAGCCGCTGATGACGATTGCGGACTTGAGCACCGTTTGGGTCACCGCGCTGGTTCCCGAAAAAGACGTTGCCGCCGTTTCCAAGAATCAGGACGCGCAAGTGACGGTGGCGGCCTACCCCGCCCAAGTGCGGCAGGGAAAAGTGTTGTTCGTCTCCGACGTGATCGAGCCCGATTCGCGCCGCGCCAAAATTCGGATCGCGTTTGCGAACACCGACTATCTGCTAAAGCCCAATATGTTTGCGACCGTCGTTCTGGCGGGACGCGAGCGCCCCTTGATCGTGCTGCCGAGTTCGGCGCTGCTCATGAACAACGACCGGACCAGCGTGTTCGTTGCCACCGCCCCCTGGACCTTCGAACGCCGCAATGTCGATGCACAACTCGAGGAGGGTTCATCGGTCGCCATTCGTTCCGGCCTCAGCGCCGGCGAACAAGTGCTCGTCAAGGGCGGAATTCTCCTCAATGATTGATCAATTCGTCGCCTTCTGCCTGCACCGGCGGGCGGCGGTCATCATTCTGGCCGCCCTGCTCGCGGCCTATGGCATGTATGCCTGGAAAACCTTGTCCGTCGAAGCCTACCCCGAGCTCGGCGACGTCGCGGCGCAGGTCACGACGCAGCTGCCGGGGCTTGCCGCCGAAGAGGTCGAACAGCTGGTCACGGTGCCGCTCGAGCGGCAGATCAACGGCACACCCGGACTGTTCTTGATGCGCTCCTCGAGCACCTTCGGCCTGTCGTTGATCACGGTGCTGTTCCGCGACGGCTATGAGGATTATTGGGTGAGACAGCGCCTGCTCGAGCGCATCGCGCAAACGGCGCTGCCGCCCGGCGCGGCGCCCTCGCTCGATCCGGTCGCAGGTCCGGGGGGCGAGATCTACCGCTACACCCTGGAAAGCGATACGAAAAATCTTCAGGAGCTGTCGGAGATCCAGCGCTGGGTCGTGATACCGGCCCTGAAATCCGTTGCGGGCGTCGTCGATGACACGAATTTCGGCGGCTTCACCACCGAGTACCAGCTTGATCTTGATCCAAAACAGCTGGAGCACTTCGGGCTTGGCATCAGCAACGTCATCGACGCCATCAACAACAACAACAGCAATGCCGGCGGCGGCCGGGTGTCGCGCGGCGATCAAAGCTACGTCATTCGCGGCGTCGGGCTGATTCACAGCCTCGCGGACATCGGCTCCATCGTCGTCACGCAGGTGGCGGGCGCGCCGGTGCTGGTACGCGATCTCGGCACGACGGTCTTAAGTCACCAGGAGCGCGAGGGTATCTTGGGCAAGGACAAGAACCCCGACACCATCGAAGGCATCGTGTTGATGCTGAAATACCAAAACCCGTCGCAAACGCTGCGCGGCGTGCATGCCAAGGTGTCCGAACTGAACGCCAAGCTGGCCGGTTCCGGCGTGAGGATCGTTCCCTATATCGACCGCGACGATTTGGTCAAGGCTACCATCCGTAAGGTAGGCCAGACCATTTTGGAAGGCATCACCCTGGTGTTTCTCATTCTGATTCTTTTTCTCGGCAGCCCGCGCAGCGCCTTCGTGGTCGCCGTGAGCATTCCGTTCGCGTTGGTCGCCGTATTCTCGCTGCTGAATCTCACGCACGTGTCGGCGAACCTGCTGTCGCTCGGCGCCATCGACTTCGGCATTCTCGTCGATGGCGCCATTGTTGTGACCGAGGCGGTGCTGCGCCGGCGCGAAGCGATGCCCAATGAAGAACTCAGCGAAAGCGAGGCGAAGGCCGCGACGCTGCAGGTGACCCGGCCCATCTTCTTTGCCAGTCTGATCATCATTACGGCCTATCTGCCGCTGTTCTCCTTCGAGCGCGCCGAAGCCAAGCTCTTTACGCCGATGGCGTACACCATGGGCTACGCGCTGTTCGGCGCCCTGCTCACCGCGCTGGCCCTGGTGCCGGGGCTCGCGTATCTGGCATTTCGCAGTCCTAAGCGCGTGTATCAGAACCGCTGGCTGGAGCGCTTGACCGTGCGCTACGACCGCGTGCTCGCCACCTGCCTCGATCAACCGCGAATCATTTACGGCGTGGTGATTTTTGCGCTGTTCGCCGTCGTTGGACTGGGGGCGACCATCGGCCGGGAGTTCTTGCCGGACCTGGATGAGGGCGCTCTGTGGCTGCAGGTGCAAATGCCCACCGGCCTCGCCTTGAACAAGGCCAGCGACATGGCGAGCGATTTGCGCCGCACCATCCTCAAGTATCCTGAAGTGGCTTACGTGGTGACGCAAACCGGCCGCAACGATGACGGCACGGATTCCTGGACCATGTCGCACATCGAAGCGCCGGTGGGATTGAAGCCCTACGACACCTGGCCCAGGGGCGAATCCAAAAAGCAGTTCGTGAACCGCTTGGCGGCGGACCTCAATAAGGATCTTCCCGGATATTCCATCGGCATCAGTCAACCCATCATCGACGGCGTCAATGACCTGATCGGCGGCGCCCACAGCCCGCTGGTGGCCAAAATTTATGGCGATGATCTCGACGAACTGCGCAGCATCGGCGCGCAGATCGTGAGTGTTCTCGAAGGCATTCAAGGCACCTCCAGCGCTTCGATCTTCCAGGAGCCGCCGATCCCGCAGATGGAGATCAAACTCGATCATGAAAAGGCCGCGCGCTTCGGCGTGAACATGACCGATGTGCAAAACGTGATTCAGACCGGCGTCGGCCAGGCGCCGGTGTCAACCGTCTACGTCGGCCAGCGGACCTACCCCCTGACGGTCAGGTTCACGGAAGGCGCGCGCAATTCGCCCGAGGCTCTGGGCAACCTGCTGGTGAACACGTCGGGCGGTGCGCAGGTACCGTTGTCCGAACTGGCGGACATCCGCGTGCGCTCAGGCGAAAGCACCGTTACGCGGGAGAACGGCCAGCGCAATCTCACCATTCGCATCGATAACCGCGACCGTGACCTGACCTCGTATCTTGCCGAGGCGCAGGCCAAGATCGCGGCACAGGTGCACTTCGACAGGAACCGCATTCGCCTGGAATGGGGCGGGCAATTCGAGAATCAGCGGCGCGCCGAGGCGCGGCTGCTGGTGATCCTGGCGCTGGTGATGGGCATGATGCTGATATTTCTCACCGTCGGCATCAAGTCGTTCCGGCAAGCGGTGCTGATCTTGGGTGTGGTACCGCTGGCCATGCTCGGCGGACTGATCTCATTGCACCTCACGGGACAAAATCTCAATGTCGCCAGCGGCGTTGGATTCATCGCACTCTTCGGCGTCGCGGTGCAGAACGGCATCATCATGGTGTCGAATCTCAATCGCATGCGAAAATCCGGCTTGGAATTGCATGAGGCCATCATGCAGGGTGCCACCGAACGCCTTCGTCCCGTGCTCATGACCGCGACCGTCGCGACGTTAGGGATGCTGCCGGCCGCCATCCATACCGGCGTCGGCAGCGACGTGCAGCGCGGGATCGCGACCGTGGTCGTGGGCGGCCTCGCGATTTCCACCGTGTTGACGCTGTTCGTGCTGCCCTCGATGTACCACGTCATCGAACATTGGGCCGAGCAACGCCACGGCCAAGCGCGGTGGGGGCGATGAGCGTCTCTCGCCTGACGGCCGCCGCGCTCATCGCGAGCCTCGCGGCCTGCGCCGTCGGCCCCAACTTCAAGCGCCCAACGCCGCCCGCCGCGGCCGGCTACGGCAGCGCCGCCTGGAAAGAAACAGCCGCGGCCGGCGGCGCCGGCGGCGATGCGCAGCGCCTCCTGGCAGACATGGACGTCCCGAGCGAGTGGTGGAGTTTGTTCAAATCGCCGCAACTCAACCAGCTGGTGGAGCAGGCGCTGAAGGCCAATCCAAATGTGGGGGCTGCGCAAGCGGCGCTGCGGCAGGCGCACGAGTTGTATTCGGCGCAATGGACCAGTTTCTTTCCGTCGGTCGAGGGAAGTTTCAGCGGCGCGCGAGCGAAGAACGCCCTCGGTACGATCGCCAATCCGACCAGCCTCCCGCAAACGAACCCCTACTACAATTTATACACGGCTCAGCTCACCGTCAGCTACCTGCCGGACGTTTTCGGCGGGACGCGGCGCGCGGTCGAATTGGCCAAGGCGCAGATGCAGAGCAGCCGCTTCCAGCTCGAGGCCGTTTACCTGACGTTGAGCAGCAATGTGGTCGTGACCGCCGTGCAAGAAGCATCAATTCGCGGCCAGATAGCGGCAACGACGCGGCTCGTGGAGCTGCAAAACGATTTGACCGACAAGGTGCGGCACCAACGCGCGCTCGGCACCGTCAGCGATCTGGATGTTCTCGCCCAGGAATCACTCGCGGCGCAGACGGCGCAGCAGCTACCGCCCCTGCAAAAGCAACTGGGCCAAACACGCGACGCCTTGACAGCGCTGCTTGGCAGGCTGCCATCCGACGAACCGACGCAAAGCTTCAGGCTGGAGGACTTGACGCTACCCACCGATCTTCCCGTCAGCCTGCCTTCGAAACTGATCGAACAACGCCCGGATGTCCGCCAGGCGGAAGAAAATCTGCATGCCGCGTCCGCGGCGGACGGCGTGACCATCGCGAATATGTTGCCGCAATTCTCGATCAACGGCGATATTGGATCGAGCGCGTTGACCCTTAAGCAGCTGTTTTCGCCCTACACGGGATTTTGGAGCATCGGCGCTTCGCTGAGCGAAACCTTGTTTGATGCCGGTGCGCTCTTACACAAGAAGCGTGCCGCGGACGCAGCGCTCGATCAAGCGGCGGCTGAATATCGCGCTGCCGTCATTCTCGCCTGTCAAAACGTCGCGGATACCCTGCGCGCGCTGCAGGCTGACGCGGATGCCCTGAAGGCGAGCACGGAGGCCGAGCGTGCTGCGAAAAAAACTTTCGACTTTGCGCGGCAGCAGCGAGAATTCGGAACGATTACTCTGATCTCAGTTCTGAACGCGGAGCAGCTGTACCTACAAGCCGAGCTGGCATTGGTGCAGGCCCAGGCGAATCGCTACGCCGATACGGCGGCATTGTTTCAGGCGCTCGGCGGCGGGTGGTGGAATCGTAAAGAGGAGCCTCGTTATGAGCGAACTGGTCCGACGGGAGAATAACGGCGGCGCGGCAACGCTGACCTTGAATCGCCCCGAAAAACTCAATGCGCTTTCCAAGGACATGTTCGAGGCGCTCGAGGCGCATGTCGATACAATCGCGCGCGAGACCAGAACCATTGGACTCGTGATCCTGCGCGGTGCGGGCGCCAATTTCTCCGCGGGCTATGACATGCAGGAGGTGCTGGAGCACGTGAAGGCGCATGCCAAGCCCCACTTTCATTCGGAAGTCATCCAGAAGGTGGCGAATCTTCCGCAACCGGTCATTTCAGCGGTTCAAGGCCACTGCTCCACCGGATCACTGGAACTCGCATTGGCGGCGGATCTGATCGTCGCGTCCGAATCGGCGCAATTCTCCGACGTGTACGCGAGGTGGGGGCTGACGCCGGTGTGGGGCTTGAGCATGCGGCTGCCGCACCGCATCGGCAGCGCGAAGGCCGGCGAAATGATGTTCACCTGCCGCAGCTATTCAGGCGCGCAGGCCGAGGCGATGCACCTCGCCAACTTCTGTTTCCCTGACGATAAATTCGATGCCGAACTCGCCGCGCTATGCACCGACATCTTGAGCAACTCGTGGTACGCCAACCAGGTCAACAAGCGGGCGCTGATTGAAACCGACGGCTTGAGCCTGCACGCTGCGCACGCACTGGAGCTGTTCAAGAACGAGGGGCTCGCGCCGGATGCCGGCAAACGCATTGCGAAATTTTTCAGCCAACGCGATCCTTAGGCGCAATGCCACCGGATCGAAGCTGGCGCGCGAGCGCTTCGCGCAGGGTTTGTACCCGCAGCGGCTTATCGAGAATTTCCGCAATGCCCGCCGCGGCTGCGCGCGCGTCCAACTCCGCATCACGGTGGCCGGTCATGAGAATGATCGGCAGCTGCGGCTCCGTTCCATGGATCAATTCGGCAAAGTCCAGCCCTCGCATGGGCTGCATGCGTTCGTCGGTCAAAATCGCGTCAAACCGCTTGGGGTCGTGTCGAAAGGCCTCCAATGCCAATCGGCTGTCTGAAAATCCCACCGGCTCGTAGCTCAAGGAAGCGAGCAATTCCTCGGTGAGCACCACCAACTCGCTCTCGTCGTCGACCACCATGATGGTCTCGCCGGCGCCGTCGTCGGCCAGCCGCGGTGCGCGCGGCAATTCCACCGGCACGTCGACGGCGCGCCAGTACACCGCCATGCGCGTGCCGGCCCCCAGCCGGCTCGATACATCGAGCGCGCCCTGCATGCGCAAGATGATATTTCGCACCACGGTCAAGCCGATGCCGGTCCCGTGCGGCGGCTGCCGGGTTGTATAGAACGGCTCAAAGATCGATGCGATTTGATCATCGGCGAGACCGACACCGGTGTCGCTGACGGACAGACAAACCCATCGTCCGGGGCGCAGTTGCCCCAAAGCCAGTTCCTTCGATTCGCGCGTTTCCAGGCATTCCAGGCGGATTTGCAGCGACCCGCCCGACGGCATGGCGTGCACCGCGTTGGAACAAAGATTCATGATCACCTGGTAGATTTCCGTCGCATCTCCGAAGATGACCGCCGATTGATTCAAGCCGTATAGCTGTATGTCGATCGAAGCGGGCAGCGTTGCCTGCACCTGTTGAGACACTTCGGCAATGATCGTTTCGATCTGTGTCGGCCGATAGCTCAAGCTGCGCCGCGGATCGAATGTCAGGACCCGCCGTACCAACAGCCGCGCGCGCTCGGTCGCCGCCAGCAGGCGATCAATGTTGACGGAGAAGATTTTGGCATCCGCTGTCTCGCGCGCGAGTTCCGCGTAGCCGACGATGGCCGTCAGCACATTGTTGAAATCGTGGGCGACCGAGGCCGCCAGGAATCCCAAGGCTTCCACACGCTGCACGCCGGCAAGTTCCTGCTCCAGCCGATGCTTCTCCCGGTCCACGCGCTCCTGCCGGTTCAGTGCCGATTGCAGCACCAGCAGCAGTATCGCGGCCAGCGCGGCCAGCGACAGCGTCCGTGCGGCGCTGCTGCGTTCCTCTTGAATCCACGGCTTCAAGACATTGGCCAGCGAGCGGGACACCACCACGACAATTGGATAGCCATCGATCTTTTGCGATACCTCGACGCGCTCGTGGCCGCCCGATTGTACGTACCGCACCTGCTCCCTGGAGTGCTCCGCGCCTGAAGCAGCGGCTTGCGTCGCCGGCGGATACTGGGCGAGGATGACACCGTCGGTGCGCGCCAGCAGAATCGAAGTATCCGGCGTCACATTCACGCGAGCGTAAAAGCGGGCCAGGTAGTCGAAGCCCAAGCGCGCCACCACGACGCCGGCAAACGCGCCGTCGGCCGAGCTGACGCGTCTGCTCAGTGCAAAGAAGCGCGCTCCATCGAGACTGTCGACTTCCGGCCCGCCAATGTAGAGCGCATCGTCCTCTGCCTGTTGCGGGGTCGTGAATACATCGAGATCCTTCAAGCTGCGCTTGCCGAGCTCGCCGGTCTGTGTGCCGGCGAGCACCTGGCCGTCGTTGCCGGCGATGCACACGGAATGAACAAAAGGCAGGCCCACGAATTGCGCCAGGAATTTTCGCGTTCGATTTTCCTCCGGCATCTTGCCGACCGCCACCGGCCATGCCGCATAGCTGGACAGCGCGATATCCACTTCCTGCACCATGCGGGCTGTCTGTTCAGTCACCGCGCGGCTCAGCGCCACCTGTAGATTCTCGTTGTCGGTGATGACCCTGCGGTAGTCCTGCCAACCTTCATAGGTATCGGCCGCGATGATGAGCACGATCAGTGCAATGCCGGCTATGGTCACCCAGCGGCGCAGCGAACCGGCGTCTGCGCGGATTCCTGCTGGGGCTGGCGCCGAACTCACGTGGGACTCAAGGCTATCTGAGAACGCTGACGGCGCAATTGAATATATAGCCCGCGCCGCGGTAGGTGGTCAGCAGCGACGGATTGGACGGGTCCGACTCAATTTTTCGGCGCAAACGCAGGATCGTCACGTCGATTGAGCGGTCATAGACCTCCATACTGTGCAAGCGCGAGCGCTCCAGGAGCTGCTCCCGGGTCAGCACGCGCTGCGGGCTGCCGAGAAAGGCACACAGCAGGCTGAACTCGCTATTGGTCAGCGGGATGACGCTGCCGTCGGCGGCGCTCAGCCGGCGCAGTCGAACATTGAGCTCCCAACCCGCGAAGCGATAGGCCCGCAGCCCCGGGTCGAGGATGCCCGCCGCGGCGCCGGCCTGTGTTCGCCTCAACAAGGCACGGATTCTGGCCAGAAGCTCGCGCGGGCTGAACGGTTTCACCACATAGTCGTCCGCGGCGAGTTCCAGTCCCATCACGCGGTCCGCTTCATCGGATTGACCGCTCAAGATCAGGATGGGGACTTGCGACAGCTCGCGCACCCGCCGCGCCAGCTCCATTCCATTCTCGCCGGGCAATCGCAAGTCGAGCAATAACAGATCCACCGGCTCACTGCCGAGAATCGCCAGCATTTCCTGCCCGCGCGCAACCGCACTCACGCGGTAGTCGTGACCACTCAAGTACTCGAGCAACACCTTGCGTATGTCGGCATCGTCGTCCAACGCCAGAATGTGCGGCGCTACATGATCCATGCGCGAATTCTATACGCGCCTCAAAGGGGATCAGGGCCATTTGGTTACAAATGAAACGCCGCAGCGACGTTCTGACATCTTGGCGCAGTTCGGCCCTGCAAAAATGGTGTGCCACTGACTGAAGGTAACAAACGGCAAACCAACGATGGGTGAAGAGCAAATCAACCGGCGTGGCTGGTCCAAACAACGCCAATGGCGAACCGTGGTCCTCGCCGCCGCAGGCTTGGCAGCAGCGATTGCGGTGCTCTGGCTCGGGGGCAAGGTCTTACGGCCCCATGAGACTTCCATTGCCGAGGCCCCGTCGCCGCCGGGTACGTTTCGCGCCAGCGCATCGCAGCTGAAGACATTCACCATAGAAGCCGTGCGGCCGCACGCGTTCGTCAGCGAGGAATTGACCGAGGGGAAAATCGGGGTCAACGCCGATCGCACGACGCCGGTCGTCTCGCCCTATTCAGGGCGCGTCACCCGGGTCATCGCCCGCTTGGGCGATACCGTAAAGGCAGGAGCCGCGCTGGCAACGCTCGACGCGACCGAGTTCGTACAGGCCGAAAATGACCTCAACGTGGCGGCGGCGCAGGTCAAGCTCGCGCGCATCAACGAAACCCGCAGGCATGCCTCGTACGATGCGAAGGGCGGCAGCCTGCAGGACTGGCAGCAGGCGCAAGCCGACCTGGCGGCCGCCGAGACTGCCCTCAACTCGGTACGCAATCGCCTGCGGATCTTCGGCAAGTCGCCGGCCGATATCGCGAAGCTCGAGGGGTCGCAGACCATGAGTCCGGCCGCCACCCTCACAGCGCCCATCGCCGGCGTGGTCGTGGATCGACAAGTGGGGCTGGGTCAATATCTGCAATCCGGCGGAGCGCCGGTTTTCACCATTGCCGATCCGTCGAGCGTCTGGCTGCTGGCCAATGTGCGGGAGACCGATGCCGGGCTGGTCAAACCGGGCCAATCCGTTGAGGTGCATGTGCCGGCGTACCCGAAGCGCGCCTTCACCGCGCGAGTTTCCTACGTGGCCGCGCTCCTCGATCCTGTGACCCACCGCCTACCGGTGCGCGCCGAGATGGACAATCGCGACGGTGCGCTGAAGCTCGAGATGTTTGCCAATTTTCGCATTCTCACCAGCGATGCAACGGAATCTCCCTCGGTGCCCGAGGCGGCGGTGGTTTATGAAGGAGAGGCGGCGCATGTGTGGGTTGTCGCGGCCGACGGCTTGCTCATCTATAGGGCCATACGCCCGGGCCGCAGCAACGATGGGCTCGTGGAGGTTCTCGACGGATTGCAGAGCGGTGAACGCGTCGTGACCAAAGGCGGCTTGTTCATCGATCAAGCGGCGGTTCCTGCCTCCTCATGAACGCCATCGTCACCTTCGCGCTGCGGCAGCGCGTGCTGATCGTTGCGTTATTGATGATGGTGCTGGTCGGCGGCGCCGCCAGCTTCATCACGCTGAATATCGAAGCCTATCCCGATCCGGTACCGCCGCTGGTGGATATCGTCACGCAAAGCACCGGGCAGTCGGCCGAGGAAATCGAGCGCTACATCACGATTCCCCTCGAGATCCAAATGGCCGGCATTCCCAATGTGCAGGCGATCCGCACCATTTCCTTATTTGGCCTTTCCGACGTCAAGGTGCAGTTCACCTACGATTTCACCTACTACCAAGCTGAGCAATGGGTCAGCAACCGTTTGGCGCAACTGGGCGCGCTGCCGAACGGTGCCCAGCCGCAGATTTCGCCGACCAGTCCCATCGGCGAGATATTCCGCTATCGGCTGACGGGCCCGGGCAATTATTCGGTGACTGACCTCAAGACGCTGCAGGATTGGGTGCTCGAACGGCGCTTCAAGGCGGTGCCGGGCGTCATCGACGTGACCGGTTGGGGCGGCAAGACGAAGACCTACGACATCGCCATCGACCAACGCAAACTCGTGGGGTACGGACTGTCCATCCCCCAGGTGCTGCAGGCGCTCGCTAACGCGAATATCAACGTCGGCGGCCAAACGGTGAATTTCGGCGCGCAATCCGCGGTGGTGCGCGGCGTCGGTCTGATTCATTCGGCCGATGAGATCCGCCGTACCTTGATCACGAACGTCCAGGGCGCACCGGTGGTGCTCGGCGATGTTGCCGACGTATCCATCGGAAATCTGCCGCGACTGGGCATTGCCGGTTTCGGCAACGTGGACGACATCGTTCAGGGCATCGTGTTGATGCGGCGGGGTGCCGAAAGCATTCCCACCATAAAGCGCGTCGAAGCGGAAGTGGACAAGATAAACGACACCGGGATTCTACCGCCCGGGGTCAGCATCCAGCGCATCTACGACCGCAGCGACCTGGTTCATGTCACGACGCACACGGTGCTGCACAACATGCTCGCGGGCATCGTGCTGATTTTTCTGCTGCAGTGGGCCTTCCTCGGCAACATTCGCAGCGCCGTGATCGTCGCGATGACCATTCCGTTCGCCTTGTCATTCGCGATCGGACTGATGGTGCTGCGCGGCGAGTCGGCGAATCTGTTGTCGGTCGGGGCCATCGATTTCGGCCTGGTCGTGGATGCCACGGTGATCATGGTCGAGAATATTTACCGGCATCTTGCCGAAGCCTCGGCCCATCTTGGCCATGGGCCGAGCACCCTGCACCGCATCCGCGTGCGCGGCGGCTTTCGCGGCAAGATCGGCACGATCTCGGTGGCCGCCGCCGAAGTCAGCCAATCCATATTTTTTGCCGCGGCCATCATCATCGCCGGCTTCGTCCCGCTCTTTACTCTGTCCGGAATCGAAGGACATATTTTCGGACCGATGGCCAAGACCTATGCGTACGCCATCGCCGGCGGCCTGATCGCGACCTTCACCGTCGCGCCCGCCCTGAGCCTGATGCTGTTTCAGGACAAAGTCGATGAGCGGGAGACTCCCGTGGTGCGCGCCTTGAGAAGGCTCTATGAACCGGCGCTGGAATTCGTGCTGGCGAATCGCATCATCACTTTCTCGGGGCTGGCGCTGATCGTGCTGCTGGCGCTCATCGCCGTGCGCTCGTTGGGGCTGGAATTCCTGCCGAGTCTGGAAGAAGGCAACCTGTGGATTCGGGCGACTTTTCCGCAATCGATCTCCCTCGAGGACAGCGATGCGTATGTGAATCGGATGCGCGTCCTCATGGGCAAATACCCGGAGGTGCAGTCGGTCGTCTCGCAACACGGCCGGCCGGACGACGGCACCGACGCCACCGGTTATTTCAACGCCGAATTCTTCGTACCGTTGAAGCCCTTCGACAGCTGGCCCGCAGGTATAGACAAGGCGAAGCTCACCCAAGACATGACCAACGCCCTGGTGCAACAGTTTCCCGGCGTGACCTTCAATTTTTCCCAGTACATCCAAGACAACGTGGAGGAAGCGGCGTCGGGCGTGAAGGGTGAAAATTCGGTCAAGATCTTCGGCAATGACCTGCAAACCCTGGAGAAAACCGCCAACAGCATCGCCGCGGTGCTGGCCAAGGTGCCGGGAATCACGGATCTCGCGGTGTTGCGCTCATTGGGACAGCCGACCATTCGAATCGACGTCGACCGCGTGCGTGCCGCCCGCTTCGGCCTGGCACCCGGCGATGTCAATGCCGTCGTGCAAACGGCGGTCGGGGGACAGAGCGCGGGCGATCTCTACGAGGGCAGCAGCGATCGCCACTTCCCGATGATGGTGCGCCTGGCCGCGCCGTTTCGGCAAAATCTCGACGCGATACGGCGCATTCCAATCGCCGCGCCCGCCGCTACGGGCAACGGCGTCATTCAGATCGCGCTGCAGGACGTCGCCGAGGTGCGCTTGGTATCGGGCGCCGCCTTCATCTATCGCGAACAACAGCAGCGCTATGTGCCGATCAAGTTCAGCGTGCGGGGCCGCGATCTTGGCAGCGCCGTGCTCGAGGCGCAGCGCGCCGTCGATTCTCAGGTGCTGTTGCCGGGCGGCTACCATCTGGAGTGGGTCGGCGAGTTCGGCAATCTACAGGAGGCTGCCGCCCGCCTCGGCGTCGCCGTACCGTTGTCGCTGGCGCTGATCGTACTGCTGCTCTACCTGCACTTCAGCAGTCTTCGCGACGCGCTGCTGGCCGCGAGCGTCATTCCCATGGCGCTGTTGGGCGGAATTTTTTCGTTGTGGATCAGCGGCACGCCGTTCAGCGTTTCTTCCGCAATCGGCTTCGTGGCCTTGTTCGGAATCGCCGCGATGGACGGCATCCTGATCCTGTCGTACTACCATTTGAGTCTTGAATCGGGACTTGATCGCGCAAGCGCCATGCTGCAGACCGGCCGCACGCAGCTTCGGCCGGTGATGATGACTTGCATCGTGGCCTGCGTGGGCCTGTTGCCGGCCGCGTTCTCGAGCGGGATAGGATCGCAGGTGCAACGGCCGCTGGCGCTGGTCGTCGTGGGAGGCATGCTGCTCGCTCCGGTGCTGATTTTGCTGGTGCTGCCGGTGCTGATCATGAAATTCTCCCGCGCACAAGAACAGATCGAAGAATTGCCGCGGGAAGGCGCGACATGATGCGGACCGTGGGATTGGCGTGCGGCGCGTTGCGATTGGCGTGCGGCGCGTTGGTCCTTGGCGCCTGCGTGGGCCCCAATTTCCACAGGCCCGCGCCGCCGCAAGTCGATGCCTACACGGCCGAAGCGTTGCCGCAGCAGACGGCGTCGGCGCCTGGGCCCGGCGGCGCGGCGCAGCGTTTCCTCATGGAACAGGACGTGCCGCGGAATTGGTGGACGTTATTTGGTTCTGCCGAGCTTGATGCCCTGGTGACCGAAGCGCTGCACCACAGCCCGGAGGTGTCGTCGGCGCAGGCGGCGTTGCGTCAAGCGCTCGAGAACACCGCGGCGCAACGCGGCAGTTACTTCCCCGTCGCGCAGGCCGGTTTTGACGCCAGCCGCAATCGCAACGCCACGGGGGTGCTGGCGCCGAACCTGGCTTCCGGCACGGCGCTCTACGATCTGTTCACGCCGCAGGTGACCGTGAGCTACATCCCCGACGTCTTCGGCGCCAATCGGCGGCAGGTGGAATCGCTGGCCGCCGTGGCGGAGGCCGGCCGCTTTCAACTGGACGCGACTTATCTGACATTGACGGCGAATGTCGTCGCGGCGGCGGTTCAGGAGGCGGGACTGCGCGCCCAGATTGCCGCGACCGAGCGGGTCATTGCGCTCGAACGAGAATCCCTGGCGATCATGCGGCATGAACTCGAGCTCGGCGCCATTGCGGAAGATTCAGTTTATGCGCAGGAAGCCGCTCTCGCACAATTGGAGACGACCCTTCCGCCCTTGCGCCGGCAACTGCATCAGACGCGCGATCAGTTGGCGGTATTGACCGGCCACCTGCCCGCGGAGGTGAAACTGCCCGAATTGCAATTGGAGCGACTGGTGCTTCCCGCGGATCTGCCGCTCGGCGTGCCCTCGCATCTCATCGAGCGGCGGCCCGACGTGCGCGCCGCCGAAGCGCAACTGCACGCTGCCACCGCCCAGGTCGGCGTCGCCATCGCCAATCTGCTGCCGCAATTCACGATCACCGGCAACATCGGCAGTTCGGCTACTGCCATGGGCGATTTGTTCAAGGCCGGCACCGGATTCTGGAGTCTCGGCGCCAAT
>Ga0210406_10003973_pt1 | contig 16039 bp, 12 predicted proteins | sample IncBWC30MmetaG_FD_155454 | JGI IMG/M metagenome (GOLD analysis project Ga0210406, IMG submission 155454) | Forest soil microbial communities from Barre Woods Harvard Forest LTER site, Petersham, Massachusetts, United States - Inc-BW-C-30-M | ecosystem: Environmental > Terrestrial > Soil >... | reverse complement strand
AGCAGCACATGATCCATCGCCTCGCCGCGCGATCGCGCCGCCTCGATCGCCACGGCGAGCTGTTCTTTGACCTTCGGCTGCCCGATAAACTCGCCCAGCCGCTGCGGCCGCAGCTTCAACTCAAACGAAGAATCATCCTCGACCGGCGCCCCCGACACCAGCCGCTCCCGCAGATTTGGATTGTCTTTTCCGGAGTTCACGTGAGGCGATACTAAAGCGAAAGGAAAGCAGATGCAACGAGCTCCCCTCGGCAGATCTGCCACTCAGCGGCTGCCATATCAAAGCTCTGCCAGTGGGCAACTAGTCCGTCCAGCCGGGCAAAGCTGGCTCGTTCCAGATGCGGCGCCCGCAATGCTAATCCCGTAACAGGCAACTAGTGTCCCGGGTCTGAGATTCGTTCGAGAAGGCATCGCGCCTTGAAAGGGCTTGGCTTCAGCCTAGCCGAAATCGCCCCATTGAAAATTCGGGCTTTAGCCCCTGCGGTTTGCGGCTCTGCCTGCATCGCTACCGCCCGATTTATTCAACGAACTTCGGATTCAGACACTTAGGTCCCCATGAGTTTGTTCAGTTCGGCTGTTGTCACGCTCTTCTCGACGAAACTGAAGCGACCTTCTTCTTTCACTTCGCGAATAGCGTCAAGCAGGCCGGTCATCGCCGCCCGGTACAGTGATGTCGCAAGGCTGACCCGCCGGACCCCCGCCGCCACGAGCTGGTCCACCGAAAACGACTTGCCTTTGATTCCGACCATGAAATTGACCGGCTTCGACACTGCCCCGCAGACTGCGCGCACCGCCGCAAGGTCCGGCAAACCGGGAGCAAAGAGCACATCCGCTCCAGCCTTCTCGAAGGCCTGAAGGCGGCGAATGGTCTCATCCAGATTCGGGTTGGGATACATCAAATTGTGTGCGCGCGCAGTCAGCATGAAGGGGAACGGAAGTGCTCGCGCGGCCTCCGCGGCTGCAGCAACCCGTTCGACCGCCAAAGCAAACTCGTAAAGGGGTGTATCTTGTCGGCCAGTTGTATCTTCAATCGTGCATCCCACCAGTCCCGTCTGCCCTGCAAGCCGAACCGTTTCGGCCACGACCTCCGGAGCATCGCCAAATCCATTTTCCAGATCCGCGGAGACGGGCAAATCCGCCTCGACGATCAAGCGCGCATGCGCGAGCGCCTCGTCCCGAGTCAAACCGCCATCTCTACGACCAAGAGCCGCAGCGGACGCTGCGCTCGAGGTCGCCAATGCCTCGAACCCTAGGCCGGCTAGCAAGCGAGCGGACCCGACATCCCACGGATTCGGCATCACGAAAACGCCAGGGCCGTCATGGAGTGCGCGAAAGCGAATTGCCTTGTCGTTCTGACTAACACTCATAAAATTCACCGGGCCTCTGAGTTCACCTGCCTGCCCATCAGTCGCCCTTTATTTTCGCCGACTGGTGAAACTCGTTCACAGGGGCCGCTCAACTGCTTACTCCTCGATCAACCCCACCTCAGCTCCGATTTTCCCCTCAAGCCACTGGACTTGCTTTCCAAACCAACTGGGTTGTAGGTTTTCAATTCGCACTCCCGAAAGCAAGAACCCTACCGGACCCTCTCCAAACCTTTCCAGCCGGTCGCCGAGCCACGCTCCTGTCGCCAAAGCCTCGGCCAGAATCACCGGAGTCCCTGCAAACCTCGCTAGCCGCGCCCCAAACTCTGGATGCTCCTCCAGCGCGGCACCGTCCCACTCATACGCTCGACGAAACAGCCTGATCGCGCCCTCCAACTCCCGCACCCCAATCACCACCGCCGCCACTCCGGTCACGCCAAGCTGATTCGACCTACCCCGCACTCGCAACACGCGCTCCGTTCGATCCTCAATCAGGAACGGCAACACCGCTCCCGCCGCGCCCGGCCCGACCACCGCCGTCTCCCATTCCAATCGCGTTCCGTCGGGCTTCGCGCGCCCTCCTCGCTCCGGCCCGCACACCTCAATGCCGCGCCCACGCAGCGCGTCCACCCTTGCCTGAATTCCCGGTGCGCGAATTGCCCAAGCGCCAGCTCCCGCGTCGCCCAACATTAGGGGCATCCACCCAGCCATCATCCCTGATGCCCCCGCCAAGTCCGCACCTTCCGCCGGCGCAATCAACTCGACGTACGACCCATCCTCAAATTCCGCCAGCGCCATATGCGTGAGCCCATTCGCATGCGCCCCACCGTACTCCGTCTCCAACCCAATCGCAGCAAGCCTCGATCGCATCTTCTCCAGGTCGCTGCCACACACTGTGACGTGATCAATTTGCATCGTCATGGAACTCCAAAAAGTAAAATGGCGGCCGAGTCAGGCCGCCACATCAATCAATCCTGGAGCCTAAAGCCCAAAGTCCAAAGCCTAGCACCTGCCCTACTTCTTCGGGGGATACTTCTTAAACATCTTCTCCAGAGCTTTATCCAGCTTCTTCTGATTCTTATCCGAACTATCCGAGAGCGTGTCCTGCGCCACCCCGCGCCACACCATCTCCTTCGGGGAGTTGTCTACCAGATCAACGGCCAGGGTCGCCTCTTTGTCCACGTAGGTCTGATACGTCGTGCTGCGAGGGCTGCCCCATCCCCACCACGGTCCATAGCCGTAACCATAGTCGTACCCTTCGACGGTAGTGCGCTCTTTCACGCCCGAGTTGTACACCACTTCCAGATCCGGATGGTCGCTCATCTCCACCTTCTTCAGTCCCTTGGCCTGTAGCTGCTTGTCGATGCCGTCAATGATGCGCTGCGGCCACAACCCCTTTGCTGGATGCTTGCTCTCAATCCACGGGTACGTCTTGAACTTGGAAAAATCGACGTTGCTGTTGAAGTCCACATCGACTTTTTGCGCCCACGTGGCCGTGGCAGCCAGCACAATAAGACAAGGTAGTAAGCGAAACGCAGTCTTCATATCCACGCCCCTGCAATGTGTAAAACTGCCTTGGCCCTATTCCTCTTCTTCCTTCACGTCTCCACGCGCGGCCCGGGCCTTCTCTACAATCTTGTCCTGCAACTGCTGCGGAACCACTTCGTAGTGATTCATCTCCATGTTGAAGCTGCCCCGCCCCTGCGTCATCGCCGTGAGGTCCACGCCATACGTCAACATCTCAGCCATCGGGACTTCCGCCTTCACGATCGTCGTCCCACCCTTGTTATCCATACCCTGAATGCGCCCACGCCGGCTGTTGAGATCGCCCATGATTGATCCCGCGAATTCATCGGGCACGGCGATCTCCGCCGCCATGACCGGCTCCAGCAGCGTCGGCTTCGCCACTTCCATCGCTTTCTTGAACGCGATCCTTCCCGCCATCTGGAACGACAAGTCATTCGAATCCACATCGTGATACGACCCGTCATAAAGAATCACGCGAAAATCCACCACCGGAAATCCCGCCAGGTAACCGCGTCCAGCCGCATCCCGAATTCCCTTTTCCACCGCCGGAATAAAGTTTTTCGGAATCGAGCCGCCGAAAATATCATTCACGAACTCGAACTCCCCACCGCGCGGCAGGGGCTCCATCTTGATCTTGCAATCGCCATACTGCCCGTGCCCGCCTGTCTGCTTCTTATGCCGTCCTTGCACATCGGCCTTCGCCCGAATCGTCTCTCGGTACGGAACCTTGGGCGCCTTCAAATTCACTTCGGTGTGATAGCGCTTTTTCAACTTCGAAACGATCACCTCGATATGTTGCTGTCCCGTACCGGCAATCAGGAATTCCTTGGTCTGCGGATCGCGGAAGAACCGCAGCATCGCATCTTCTTCCATCAGCTTGTGAATCCCCGGTCCCAGCTTGTCTTCGTCCGCACGGCTCTTGGGCTCGATCGCAAACGTAATCGCCGGCTCGGGCAGCCTCACCACCGGATACTGAATCGGAGCCGCCTTGTCGCCCAATGTATCTCCGGTCAGTGTTTCGCGCAGCTTCGCCACCGCCCCAATATCCCCTGCATGCAGCTCGTTCACTGGAACCGCCGTCTTCCCCTGCATCACAGAGATATGCGACAGCTTCTCTTGCCCGCTCTTCGTGAAGTTCTGCACCGACGCTTCATTCTTCAGCACGCCGCTATACACTTTGAAATAAGAAATCCTGCCTGCAAAAGGATCCGAAACCGTCTTGAACACAAACAATGACAGCGCATCCGAGTCCGCCACATGCCGCTCCGGCGCCTGCCCGTTGCTCCCCGCCACTCCATGCAGTGCCGTATGCTCCGTTCCGAGCGGCGTGTAGTCGACAATAAAGTCCATCAGCTTATCGACCGCCACGTTCCCCAATCCCGACGTAAACAGCACCGGAAAAATCTTGTCCTCACGAATCGCCTCGTGCAGCGCCGGGATCAAATGTTCTTCCGGAATCGTCCCCGTCTCGAAGAACTCCTCCATCAACTCATCTTTCCCTTCCGCGATCATCTCCACGAGCTTTTCGTGCCCATCCTTCGCGGCCTGCCCGAGATTCGCTGGGATCTCCACTTCCTTCCCCTTGCCATTTCCGCCCAGCTCATACGAATAAGCCTTCATTCGCACCAGATCGACGACACCAGAAAACCCCTTTTCTTTGCCGATCGGCAACTGCAGCGGTACCACATTCCGCCCGAACGCCTTCTCCACCGACTCCAGCACTCGCTCCGCATCCGCGCGCTCCCGATCCATCCGGTTCACTACGATCACCCGCGGCAGGTTGATCTCCTCCGCATAACCCCACACGCGCTCTGTCACCACCTCCACGCCCGCGACGCCGTCAACCACCACCAGAGCCGCCTCGACCACCGGATAGATCGTCTTCGCCTCGTGCACAAACATGCTGAACCCGGGCGTATCCAGAAAATTGATTTTTGTCTTGCCCCACTCCGCAAATCCCGTACCGGTCGTAATCGACATCTTCCGCGCGATTTCTTCGTCATCGTGATCGGTCGTGGCCGACCCGTCGTCCACGCGCCCTAAGCGCGGCGTGGCTCCTGCCGTAAACAGCGCGGCCGCAATGAGCGAGGTTTTCCCTGAGTGACCGTGGCCGACGATCGCCACGTTCCGGATATTGGCTCCTTCATAGACTTTCACGGGTTCGTTCCTCCAAGATCAGGAGGCCGTCTCGGCAAGATTCTCCGCTGCAGCGTCGGGGGCCGATCAGTTGTGTGGATAAGAAAGCCCGGTCTGATGAGGGAGTGCGGACCAGCGGCCCGCCACAGGCGGCGTCAGAAGAGGGCTTCAGCCCCGGTGCTTCGCAAATCTGCCCGGCTCAGCCTCCTTGAATACTTTTCCCTGTCTTCCGCGATGCGTTCGCTGCGTCGCAAACATGGCAACCCTGCAACCCGGAACCGTAAGACTCACAGGTCGGCGCGAACCCTTCCGCGAAAACCTCAGATGCTACCACAGCCCATTTTCCGGGCTCAAGGCAGCCCATCACCGCTGGCGGCGAAGTTCTCTTTGAGGATCAGAATAGGCCAAATGGAAAATCCGGAGAAGATGAGGATCGCTTGCCCTCAACCGCATATGAAGCCGGAAAACTATTCCCCACGAGGACCTTACTGTGCGCGCTTGAGGACAACGACGGCTGCTTCGTCCGCTCCGATCACGCCCAGAAGTTTTCGGACGTCATCGGTATGCTCGGGCGGAATCAAAACATCCTTCCTCACATACTCGCGCGAATAGCGAACCGTGGAGCCCTTCACCTCGACCTTGCTCTCATAACTGGCGAAGCCCATATCCACCTTCACCGGATCCGGCACGTCATCTACAACATACTCTTTCGGTACTTCGATCTCGTACTCGTCTACTTCCCGCGTTGTGCTCTCGAACTGAAACGGATACTTTCTCAGCTTTCGTTCTAGAAAGAATCCCTTCTCTCCCAGAACACGAGGGCGTAGAAGCAACAGCGGCCCTCGCACTTGGCTGTAAGCCGGAGCGGTTAAGCTCATCGAAATCACAAGGTCTTGCTGCAAGGACTGCAATTGCTGAATGTCAGACTTGTCGACGTGAAATCCACTCAAGGAGCGGTTCAGGCTGTTTTCCAGGCTTTCCGTACGCTCTTTTTCGTTCTTGTAAGTCAGCGTCGATCGCCCTCGCACAGCGTGATCTCCACTGCTCTTAACCACCACGTCTCCGGCCAGCATCCCTTCAGGGCTCAGCTTGAAGTGGCCTGACCGCGCGTACAAGTTGGCTTCAGGCGTCGCCAGCGGTGTGTGAATCAGTTCGCCGCCTTTTTCGGTCACCAGCAAGGCATACGTATCCTGCAACTCTCCACGCAACTCTCCGAGCGGCGTGTAAGGGTCAGTCGGGTCGAAGATCAAATAGTATTTACCATTTTGCCCGGTGATGATGGAATGATACGAAGCCATCGGAACGCCCGCCGGAACCTCAATCGCCAGAATGGCATGATTGAAATACGTGGATGGCAGCTCTGGGCGGACCTCACCGCGCTCCGTATCGATGATTACATAATCGGAATGGATCCCAACGGTTTGCAACAGACTGCTTAACAGGGTCGCCTTATCTTTGCAGTCGCCATACCGGGCGCGAAAAACCTCGCTGGCCGGATGGGGCTGATAGCCCCCGATTCCAATTTCAATTGCCACGTAACGCACATCGGTCTGCAGGAAAGAACTCAAGGCTCTGACTTTGCCGTCAAAGTCCGACTTGGTTGCGGTCAGTTCCTGGGCCTTTGCGGTGATCTCCGGGGAGGGGTCTCGGCGCCCCTGAATCAGAACGTCGTACCATTGACCGATTCCATCCCACGTTGCATTGGCCTGCTGCATCACGCCGGGTCCGAAGTACGTAATGTTCACTCGCGCCGCCAAGGCTCCGACGGGCGGCCGCATCGGCTCATGCTGGATACCCGGCAGGTCATGCACCATCCACTCTGTGCGAGTTGCCGAGACCCGGACCGGTTGTACCGCGCCGATGCCAGCCCAGGATGTCTTGTACTCCCATCCCGTCGGGAGTTCTAAAGCCAGACGGGCTTCGTGCATCGGCATTGCTCCCTGAAGCCAATCGTCGAGTTGATTAATCAGGGGATGCCGGCGAACCTCGTACTCGAGCGCCACCACCGATCCTGGATTTGCGGCTGGAGCGCGCGCAGTGCGCAAACGAACGTCGTCATACAGGACGTAGCTCGTGACGCCACGCTCGGCAAAGTCCTTGTCTTTGACTTCGTATTCGTGACCTTCCTTATCCACGCTCCAGGCATGCAGGCTCAGAACTTTCTCGCCCCCGCGAAAGTACACCGCAAAATCTCCGGCCTCCCGGCCCTCCGGCCGAAGGATTTTCACTACCCTCCGGTAGTGCTCGATGTACTGGTCGGGGCTGGTGACGATGTACGTTGTGTCGTCCAGCAGGACGACGCCATCTGTATCGGGCTCGTAAGAGGGCAGAGTCTGGTTCTTTGCCTGCACGACCCAATCAGGCAGCACCGCTTTCGCATAAGGTGCTGAGAACACGAGTGCAGTAGCCAGAACAATTCCGGCCCTACCGTAGTTCCGCATGAGCCGTTCCCTTCACCAGCAACGGCTGGTCGTCCCCGGTCTTCACCTTGTCGAAGAACGTCTTGAGCTCGCCATAGTTGGCTACCGGAAATATGAGCCCGCCGACCACCAGGCTGCGCAGCGACACCAGGCCGTTCGTGCCATCCGCTTTCTGCGTGGTCACGTAAGCCGCAAAATCGGTCATCACCTTGTCATCCGTCGGCATGCTCTCAACCGCCATGCCCGCCGGGAGTCCGAGGTGGACTTCGTCTAACTCTGTGAATAAGTAATCGAAGTAAACCGGGTTCATGCGTGTACTGGCCGCGAATCGCAGCTTGTCATTCACCTGGAAAACGTGTGCCGGGACCAGCCAACGCTTGCCGCTGCTCACTGCCATGGGAATTGAAACCTTGTAGCTGGCCCCCAAATGGTGCTCGACATCGTCCCAGTTGGGGGTCTCATCCAGAGTTACCTCGCTGTCGCCCGGCAGCCAACTCTTGAGTTCGTCCTCGAGTAACTTCTTCTTCCCTTCGGCGTCCGTCTTACCGCCCTGCTGCCGGAGATCTACGGCCCTCTGCCCGTAGAAGCCCACCTTGACCGTGCCTTCGGCCCGACCAGACTCGTTCAATTGAAGCTTGGCGAGCCGCTGCACCTGCGTCGTCTTGTAGTCTGGGAGAGAGCTGTTGGCAAGCTCAGTCCCCTTGCCGCCGGCGCTCTGGCGGATTCCGCGCACCTGCGAATAGCGCCAGTCGATCACTCCATAGGGACAAAACTTCGTCCCCGGATCGAGAAACACATCCTTCCCGTTCAGCGCCACGATGACGATTTCTGCCTCCAGCTGTGCTGTGCTTAACAAGTCCGGCTCAAAAAAACTACGGTCCCGCGAAGGGACCCACATCATGGATGCAGGGATACCTGCAGCTCTCACCATGGCGACCAAGAGGCGGTTCAGATCATCGTGCGTTCCGCCGTGTTGGCGGACTACATCGTCGGCACCATGATTGACTTTGATCCCAAGTGCCTTGTCCTCCTGTGCCTCGCGCACGGGGTCGTAACTCCAATTATCCAGTCGGGATACAAAGAAATAGATGTTCCGGACTTTTTCCTCCGGTGAATTCGCCCCCGCCGTAGCCTTCGCTACCGCTCCCTCGATTCCACCCTTCCTGCCGACGAACGAGTCAACGTCCTTGCTCCAGAATTTCCCCTCTTCTTTCCAGAAATCTTCCATTTTTCCCGGCACTCGGTAATAAAACTCAACCCGGAAACGAAGCGTGTCTGCCGGTGGCATGTACGGCTCGCTCACCAGTGCTGGAATGTTGTTCATTTGCAAATCAACATAATCATTGCTGGTCCGCGAAGTAGCTAGCGGAGCCCGTGGAAGCGTGTGGCTTTGAACGTTTGAGCCTTTGGGAAGAAACCAGGACCATGCGTAGCCGTTTCCGATCCGGTCGTGCGCCATAATCAGGTCTCCCTCGTAAGGGACGAACTTAAATGTCGCCTTCCTCTGAAATAAGTCCGTCTGCACTTCCCAACGCGGTGCGTAAAACACGTGGTCGTTGTATCGCAGGGAGTAGCGATACTCGATTACGCTGCCCACTTGTATATCTGGCAGGCTGAACGATTTCACATTTACGCGCTCACCGGTATCTCCACGCTTTTTCAATATCTGCTTGTCGAAGACTTTTCCATCGAACGGAATCACGGTCCCGTCGGCGTGCACAGTGCGGCCACTTACATCATCGATCTTGAAGGTACGGCGCCCGTAGGGAATTTCGACGTCTGCATAGTGTTTCCCGGCGTCGGTCAAAATCTTGATCCGCACATACACTTGGTGATAGTTCATGGGATCGTTCGCAATTTCGTCCCGCAATAAGACCACTGCAGCCGCCCCCGGCTGCTCGGCGAGGCTGGTCATTCTTAGGTCGTCCGGCTCCAGCGGCGGCCAGTCCGTACTCCATGCCGCTCCAGTTAGAAGAGAAGTAATCGCGAGGAAGAAGAAGATAGATGAGCAGAGAAATCGCTTCAGGGACCCAACCCGGCCAGTCATGGGACCTCTCACAAAGTAGACGCCGCCCGCATTATGCCGACAGAAACTCCTCCGCGCAAGTTACAACTTCTTGCGCCCGCACAGCTCCCCCAGTCCATTGCGGCGAGACTTTAAGGTGCTGTGAATGCAACAAAAAGCCTCGCCTGCCGCTGGCGAAACGAAAGCACAGGTCAGCAGGATGGGCCAGCGCACCGTTTACCACCCGCTTGTGCTATGAACCCGTTTTGTCCTATGCTCAGTTCAAGTTGTCGGGGTGTTTTCAGTGAATCGCATGCGCAAGCAACGCCTCATCGCGAGTCTGCTGCTCTCAGTGTTCTTCCTGACGCCGCTCGCCCCCGCTGGCCTCGCGCCGCCCAAGCCAGAAGGACCACACTGCGTTCGCCCCCCGCTTGCCGCAGCGAACGTCCCCTCGGATGGCTTGCACTGTCACGAAGCGGCCACCCATGCGCACCACTCGATGGCGAGCATGCCGGCTGCGAGCGACCCAGTCTCCACCGACCGCCAGTTCCGTACCAGCGGTTGCTGCACCAGCCACGATTGCTGTAACTCTACGGTCCGCGCGCAGTGGGCGAATTCAGTATCGGCAGCCACGCTCGCCCCTTCAGATGTCATCCAGGTCTTTACCATCCCGAGCCTCACCGCCACGGTCCTTGGCTCTCGCTTCGACTCGCACTCCGGCCGCGCCCCGCCCGCGTTCTAGTCCTCAGCTCCGTTCTTCTCGAGTCTAAAAGCAGCGCTTGAACGGCCGGATCAGGACTTCCCATGCCTGTTCGGCGCGCACTGCTTTACCCAGATCGAGAGCCTCTAGGACATGTGTTCAACCGATAGCGAGAAAGCAAAATGTCCCGATTTTTTGCGATGACCATAGTCGCCCTGGTTCTGGCCGCAACCTGCGCCGCGTCCATCTTCGGCTCCGTCCACGGCCTGATCCACGACCCACAGCATCGTCCGGTGGAAGGTGCCCGCGTGCTGCTGCATTCCACGACTTCTGATTACTTCCAATCCTCCACCACCAACTCCGAAGGCGAATTCCACTTCGACAACCTCCCGCTCGGCTCCTACACGCTCACCGTCGACTCCCCCGGATTCAACCCCGAAACGCAAACTATCACTCTCGCCTCCAATCGCGATGCGAAGCCCCACTTCTCGCTGACCATCGCCCGCACTGCCGAAACCATCGAAGTGCAAGACACCGCGCCTGCCGTCAATCCCGAATCATCGACCAGCTCCAACACCGTCAGCCGCGAGCAAATCAACCGCTCTCCTGGCGCCGACAACTCCAACTCGCTAGCCATGATTACCAACTTCACTCCCGGTGCCTATGTCGTCCACGACCAGCTTCACATCCGTGGCGGACATCAAGTCTCATGGTTGCTCGATGGTGTGCCCGTCCCCAATACCAACATCGCCTCCAACGTCGGCCCGCAATTCGATCCCAAGGACATCGACTACCTCGAAGTCCAGCGAGGCGGATACGATGCCGAATATGGCGATCGCACCTATGGTGTCTTTAATGTGGTCACCCGCTCCGGCTTCGAACGCAATCGGCAGGGTGAACTGGTCGCCAGCTACGGCAGTTACAACAACACCAACGATCAGATCAGCTTTGGCGACCACTCCCAGCGCTTCGCCTGGTACGGCAGCCTCTCCGGCAATCGCACCGACTTAGGACTCGAAACTCCCTCGACCCAGATCCTCCACGATCAGGCGGCCGGACTCAGCGGCTTCGGCTCTCTCATCTTTAATAAGACTCCCAACGACCAACTCCGCTTAGTCACTAGCCTCCGCGGCGATCACTTCCAGGTCCCCAACGATCCCGACACTCAGGCCCAAGGCATCCGCGACACCGAAAACGAACGCGACGCCTTCGTGAACTTCTCCTGGCTGCATACCGCAGGCGAAGGCATCGTGCTAACGGTCTCACCCTTCTACCACTTCAATCGCGCCCGCTACCTAGGCGACTACACCGGCGTCCCCGATCCCACCATCTCTATTCCCGAAGACGACCGCGGCTCCAACTACTTCGGTGGTGTCGTCTCCGCCTCCGTTACTAAGAAGCGTCACATCTTCCGCGCCGGCATCCAGGCCTTTGGCCAGCGCGACAACCAGCTCTTTGGCATCGCTGCTGGCGACGGCACCGTCCCTGCTGCGCCACAGCGTGAGATCGTTTGGGGTAACGTGGAGTCCATCTTCCTCGAAGATCAGTACAAGCCCGCCACATGGCTCACCTTTAACGGCGGCCTCCGCCTCTCACACTTCTCCGGCACGGGCACCAACACGCTGATCGGTGGCAATCAACCGATTAGCGAAAACGCTGCGGACCCCCGCCTTGGCGCCGCCTTGCAAATCCCGAAACTCCACTGGGTCGCTCGCGCCTTCTGGGGACGCTACTATCAATCCCCACCCCTCCTCACCGTCTCTGGCCCGATCCTCAACCAGTGCACCTCAGCGTCCTGCGGCTTTCTCCCGCTGCGCGGCGAACGCGACGAACAGCGTGAGTTCGGGCTAGCCATTCCCTTTCAAGGATGGACCTTCGACGTCGCCAACTTCCGCACTGCTGCCAAAAACTTCTTCGATCACGACGTCCTCGGTAACTCGAACATCTTCTTTCCGCTCACGATCGACCGCGCCCGCATCCACGGCTGGGAAACCACCGCAACTTCGCCGCGAATCCTCGATCGCGCCCAATTCCACTTCGCTTACTCGCACCAGTACGCCGAAGGCTTTGGCGGGATCACCGGCGGCCTCACGAACTTCGAGGCCCCGGTCGATCAATACTTCTTCCTCGACCATGATCAACGCAATACCATCAGCACCGGTTTCAACGTCGATTTGCCCAAACGCTTCTGGAGCTCCGTCAACGTCAATTACGGCTCCGGCTTCGTCGATGGCGATGGCCCGCAGCATCTGCCTGCGCACACGACCGCTGATCTCTCCATCGGCAAATCCTTCGGAGAAAACTGGACCGCTCGCTTCTCAGCCACCAACCTCACCAACAATCACTACATGCTCGACAACAGCAACACCTTCGGCGGCACGCACTTTGTGAACCCGCGCGAATTCTCTGTCCAACTTAAATACCGCTTCCACTTCTAAGTGCTCACGTGGGGACGTCCGCCCTCGGGCGTCCATGCCGAGCGCAGCTCGGCGGCGCTCCTCGCGTCCGTCCTAGTCGGCGCCGACGGCAAAATCATCGAAAACTATGGAGCCTGTCATCCTTCGCGTAGAGAAGGACCCCATAACAGCATGCAGCACCTCAAGCCCTAAAGGGAGTTTCTCCGAGTGCTCTGGTTTGCCGCGGCGGACACCTAGTACCCAGAATCAAACCTGCCCCGGACCCGTCCCGTAGGGACGCCAGAGAATAGCCCGGCGCTTCAGCGCCGGGAACCGCCCATAAAAAACAAAATCGTCCCGTAGGGGACGACCGAAACCGCTCCCATACTTCTAGGCAAATCCAACTCCCTACTGAAACATAACCGTCACCGGCCCAGTCGTGCTCTCATTCGCTGTATCAAACTGCCAATCGCGCACCGCCTGCGTCGCGGCCTCCACCAGCACCGGATGCCCACCCAACGTCCGCACCCCGATCACCTTCCCACTCGGCGCGATCTCAACCTCCAACTTCACTGACCCATGCAGATTCATCCTCTTCGCAATCTCTGGCAAAGTTGGCCGCACGTAGTGCCGTACATGCCGCGCTCCCACCTCGATGTCGTCCGCCCCCGCGGCCGCCGCCAACAACACTCCCAACACCAAACATCTCAATAAGCCACGCATCATCGGTTGAGGACCTGAGAGCCTCGGAACCTTCCATCCTCTATCACGATCGTCATCGCCGAAAAGTTACGCCCGTAATCGATCTCCCCGCGCGCCCAGCCCCAAATCCGCGAGCACTCCCAATCGCACGGATGGCTCTCCCCGCAGGTCTAGCCCATCGGTGACCTACTCCCGCCCCCGCAGCGTTGCTACGTTGAAGTGCCGGAGCACACTTAGAAAGGGTCCGGCCTTACCTATGGCGAAATCCTCTGTAAAGCTGAAGATTCTCTATGCCGAAGGCGATGCCGACGTGCTCGCCTCGCAAGCCGCGTCCATGCAGAAAGCCGGCCACACCGTCACCACCGCGGAAGGTCGCAAAGCGGTCGAGCAGACGCTCAAAACCGATGCCTTTGACCTCGTCATTCTCGGTCCCACGCTCACGCGCAACGACCGCCACCACCTGCCCTACATGGTGAAGAAATCCCATGAAGGCACGCGTGTCCTGGTCATGCACTCCGACGGCGGCCGCCACCCCTACGTCGATCGCGCGACCGACACTGGACGTAGCCTTGACTCGATCCTCGAAACCATCGCCTCGATGATGGCCCAGCAAGCGTCCAGCCACGAACCAGCCCCAAAAGCTTCGGCGGCAAAAGCCTGATCGCAACGCATTCTAAAGTCTCGATCAATGAGGACGGTGCTGTTCCGCCGTCCTCCTCGTTTCAGAGGTCATTGCTTCTGTGGCAGCGACTGAATGCGAATCTTCTTATGGATTGACGTCAACCCGTCGTCGAACCGTAGAGATGTGCGCAGTCTTCATGTAATCCCGAACTTTCCGTTGCGCCTTTTCAACCTCTTTTTCACTCATGGCAGCGCGGTATGTTTCCGCCTCTTGCTTCGCCTCGGGCAGTACCGTTGACGCCAGCAAAACCCACTTGTACGCCGTTACCTTATCTATCTTTACCCCATCTCCAGTCCAGTACATTTTCCCGAGTTTGAAACAAGAAGGAGCATCCCCCAGGGTCGCTCCCTTCTCAAACCATCCCACCGCAGTCGCCGGGTCCTTCGGCCCGACCTTTCCTTCCTGATAGATCCATCCCATGCAATACATGCCCATGCGGTTCTGTCGCTCAGCGGCGTATCGACACCAATACCGAGTCGCGTCGTAGTCTTTCGCTTCGCCGCGACCTTCGGCGTACATATCCGCCAACTCCACTGCCGCTGCGCTATCTCCCCGCTCCGCCGCTCTTTGGTACCAAGTCGCGGCTGCGGCATAGTCTTGCTTCAGGTCATTCCCAGTGACGTACCGTTTCGCAATCAAGCTGTAGGCTTGATTTACTTCTTCGGGGCGCATTGTGCCCTCGAGTCGCTGTACGGCGGCGACGGCGGGCTTACTCCCATGATCTTGTGCTAACAGGAACCATGCGAGCGCCTCTGACGAGTCAAACGTAACGCCTTCGCCATTGAAGTACGCTGCGCCGAGGTTAAACATTCCCACCCCGCTGCCTTGTTCGGCTGACTTCCGGTACCACTCGACCGCCTCCTCTTTATCCGGCGACACCCCTCGTCCCGTCCACAGGAGAACGCCAAAGCCCACTTGGGCAGACGCGTTCCCTTGTTCAGCCGCTTTCTTGTACCACTTCGCCGCCTCTTCATCGTTTTGAGGCACGCCCGACCCGTTCTCGTATGCCTCTCCCAGCTGTAGCTGGGCGTCGGCGTTGCCAGCCAGAGCTTTCTGCAAGAGCGTTTCAAGTTCCGCGATGGCCGGCTGGCCCGTGGAATTACCGCCGGTTTGAGCTGCGCCCAGGATCGATAGCAGGAACAAGAAAGTCGCCAACATCCAAATTGCTCCGTTCTTGAAGCGCCGACACTATAGCGCAACTGTCATAGCCCGGTACTAATTCCTTTCCCGATCAGCTACCTTCGCTGTGGCGCATCAGTTACCATAGAGCTATTGGCTGCTGCGTGCCTCCATGCTCTCTTTGCTCAGCCAGAGCATGCGCCAGGCTGCCGGCGTCTTCTATCTATGCAAAGAACTCGCATCGCCCTCGCGTTCCTGCTCCTCACCATCCTGGCCGTTGCCCAGGACAAAGACTCCATCCTCAAGCCGCCCAAGGGCGCCGATGTCGCCATCGTCATCTTCGAAGACCTCGAGTGCCCCGACTGCGCCCGCGCCGCCCCGCTCGTCGAGGAAGCCGCCAAGGCCTACAAGATTCCCGTCGTCCGGCACGACTACCCGCTGCCCAAGCACGAGTGGGCGTACGACGCCGCGATCCTCGCTCGCTTTTTCGACACTCACTCGAAAGCGCTCGGCAACCAGTTCCGCGACACGGTGTTTCAGCATCAGCTCGAGATCACGAAGCAGAACCTGCACGATTTCGCCGCGAAATTCGGCGCCGCCAACAAATTCGACGTCCCATTTATCGTCGACCCGCAAGGCAAGCTGGCCGCCCAGATCGAAGCTGACCGTGCCATAGGCAATGCCATCGGCCTCGATCACACCCCGACGCTCTATGTAGTCAGCAACAAGCGCGCCGGCACTCCATTCGTAGAGGTAGTCGACCGCACCCAGCTTTTCCAGCTAATCGACTCAATGAAAAAGGAGTAAGCGCAAGCGATTGCTGGGATGCAAATAAGACTGTCATCCCGAGCGCAGCGAGGGACCCCATACCCGCAAGGAGTGCCCCAATCCCGAAAGGGAGTTCCTGCCACGGTCCCAAGGTTGCCCCAGCCCCCAACGGGGCTATTGAGAATCCGAACTCGACTCCGCTCCGGTCCCGTAGGAGTCTG
>Ga0210406_10003972_pt1 | contig 16039 bp, 19 predicted proteins | sample IncBWC30MmetaG_FD_155454 | JGI IMG/M metagenome (GOLD analysis project Ga0210406, IMG submission 155454) | Forest soil microbial communities from Barre Woods Harvard Forest LTER site, Petersham, Massachusetts, United States - Inc-BW-C-30-M | ecosystem: Environmental > Terrestrial > Soil >... | reverse complement strand
GATGGAAAAATGACTCGCGGCTTCGCCTTTGTGGCTTATCCCGCGGAGTACCGTTCCTCAGGCGTTATGACTTTCGCGGTGAACCAGGACGGAATCGTCTACGAAAAAGATCTCGGGCCGCGGACCACCGAGATCGTGAAGACGCTGGACCGATACGACCGCGACGCGAGCTGGCGCAAAGCAGATTAAGTTCGAGAGCTGTTCTCGCAGATAGGAGTGCTCCGCGCTGGATTAGTCCGCCGCGATCCCGGCATCTCCCGAGCGGAGCGGACTTATTTGGTACTCAGAGGACTGGGGCGCCCGTTTCCGCGAATCGTCGGCTGCCTGCGACGAAGGAGTCCCTCGAAGGGGAACGACCGCTCGAATTGTTGTCCCACGCCCTTCCGATTCCATTTCCAGCGTGCCGTTCAGTTCGTTCATTCGCTCGCGCATTCCGGCCAGACCTACGCCCGTTTCTGCGCTGGTTTCGCGAAGCCGAACCAAGCGTTTCCCCTCGATACCACATCCGTCGTCTCGTATTTCTAAAATGACCGTTTCGAACTGGTGACGAAAGCACACGGTAACGTGTGCAGCCTTCGAATGTCGATGCACGTTGGTCAAGCTTTCCTGCAGCACGCGAAAAAGGGCCGTTTCCATGCTCCTTGGCATCCGTTCATCGTGGGCCGCGATCTCCATACTCACGTTAACGCCACTGCGTTTGGCGAAGCCCTCGATGTACCACTCCGCCGCGCACGCAAAACCCACTTCATCCAACAGGGGTGGGTGCAGCAGATACGCCATAGTCCGCAGCTCCTCGATCGCCTGATCCGCCAAATCTGCCACGTCGGTAACCAACGCCATCTTGGACGGATCATCTTTAATGCTTAACTGGAGGAACGAAACCGCGATTTTCAGCGCAGCCAGCGTTTGGCCGGTGCTGTCGTGCAAGTCACGCGACAGCTTGCGCCTCTCCTCGTCCTGTACTTTGAGAAGCCGTAACGAAAGATTTTGTAGTTCGGCGGTGCGCTGCAGAATCACCGATTGCATCTGGGAATGCTCGAGTGCCATTTGCCGGGACTGTTTTGAAAGGGCCCACATACATCCTCCTCGGGAGCGGTTAGAGGGAAGGCAACTACGATTCACTCGTTGCAAAGTTCTCAGTGGGCAAATCTGGGAGATCTGAGTTCTAGGTTCTCGAGTTCCTGAATTATTCCATCTACCGCTTCCGGAATCTGATCAAAACAGCACACCAAGGCCAAACGTGTACTAGGCCGAGATCAAGGCAGGTTAGGGAAACTTAATTGCCAGCGGTTTCCAATATCCGCTGCTTCCATTTTTATTGCGGAGGTCCGGCAGGGTCCGGTGGAGGGATAGGTGACTTGTTACTGTCGCTCGGCTTCATCAACGGGTCCTTGACGGCCGAGTCATCCGTTGTTTTCATCAGATCTGTTTTGACTTCAACTTTCTGTCTGGGCAGAGGGTTTATTTCGGTTTCAAACGTCTGATATCCGGGCAGGGAAACCCTGATTTTGTGCGCTCCTGGAGCAATGATCATCGATCGGCCCACGCCCTCGAATTCGCCCACATGTCCAACAAACCGGCCGTCCAGGAAAACCGCGGCTCGCGGCGGATTCACCGCAATCTTCACGGTTGCTGTGACAGCAGGCATCGTTCCCATAGGAGCCTTATCCATGGCCACACGAATCAGGTGCTTCTGTCCGGGCTGCACGTTGACCTGTTCGGTAAAGTCCTGATAGCCGTTCTGCCGCACCGTGATCACGTGTTCACCAGGCAGCAGTAGAACTTTCTTCGAGCCGTTAAGTTCCTTCAGATAGCCGACGTATTCTCCGTCGATCCAAACGCCGGAAGTCTTCTCGACCTTGGATTTTCCTTCAAACTGAAGCTCGCCCATGACCTGGTTTCCAGCGTAGATCGCCGGAGTCAGCAGCAAAGCGAAAACGGCCAGCAGGATCCATAGCCACTGGTTTGCTCCCCGACGTGTGCTTGTCATGGTACCTCCTGATGTTTCTGTCAAGAGGCGAGCATTACAGGTGCCAACCTTGCAAAGTACTGAAATAAAAGGAGGTGGTCGAAGCAAGGCCATCGTGAATGACATTCTGGCTAGGCAGATTGTTCGCCCGCACGGCAACAATTGCGATCTGTCTTTTGGCCCCAATTTCGCGCGTCGGGGAGAAACTGCCCAATTGCAAGATGCGCTGGACCGCCTGTGACCTAAGAAACACAATTCCCCGCGTAAGCAAAGCTTCGGGGGGTGCCTTCGTTGAGTCCTGCTCAGCGTGCAGCTCGCAAACGTTCTCGTGGTAGAATCCTGGCAATTTTAGTCTGGACGCGGCTTCGCTCCGCAGTTCCACTGTTGCGCTCTTCTCAATGGAGACTTCTATGCGGTTTCGTTCCTGGTTGTTTCCCCGCCTCGCGTTCTCTTTTTTCGTCGCACTCATTGCCGCATTCACCGTGCCGTGTGTCTACGCTCAAGCGGCGAACGCGCACCACCTTCCGAAGCGAATCGTGGCCGACTACGGATACTGGAGTAAGTATCAGGAACCGTCGTACAGCGCCGCGCAGATTCCATTCCACGCGCTCACACACGTCAACCACGCGGGAGTTTCCTTCGCCGCGGACGGCAGCCTTTCCGTGCCCGATGGATTCATCGAGCCGGAACTTAACAACCGTGGTCATGCAGCGGGTGTGAAAATCATGCTGCTGCTGGGCGGCGACTTCGTTGGACTGGAAACGAGTGGCGCAGTCAAGACGCTGGTGGAAAACATCGAGGCCTTCGCCAAGCAATATCACTATGACGGAGTCGACATCGACTGGGAGTATCCCGCAACGACCGCCGATCGCCGCTTTCTGGTGGAGTTGATGACTCGGCTGCGAAAATCGAACCCGGAGTACGTACTCTCGATCGACGCGCCGCCTTGGGGAGGCTACGGATACAATCTGACGCAACTGCCTCACACTCTCGATTACATCAACATTATGATGTTCGACTGCGCAGGTCCGTGGACCGCGTACGGACAACTCAACTCGCCCATCTTCTGGGACTATCACGATCCCGCGCCTTACGAGTGTCAGCCCGGCGGAAGTGCGCAGGAGGCAGTCAACATTTTCCTGAAGCATGTTCCCGCGGTGCAGCTCAACATGGGGACTCCCTTCTACGGCTACCACTACACCAACATCAACCGGCTTTTCGGGTTGTGTCCGAATTCGACGACTACGGCTGACGGCGAATGCGATGATGCTGCCGTGCAGACCGTGAACTACGCTCCGTGGGTGAAGAAGCGGATCAATAAAGATGGCTGGCAGACTTATTACGATCCGATCGCGTTCGTTCCTTACATGCTGAAGAGCGACGGAAGCGACGGCTACGTAACTTACGATGATCCCTTCTCGACTTATTTCCGCGTCTGGTATTCGGATTGGGATCGCGGTTTGGGCGGAACGTTCATGTGGTCGCTCGATGCCGATTACGACGGCCATTCGCAGGATTTGCTGGATGCGATGTATCAGGCCTCGGTCGTCGGGCACTGAAGATCAGCAGAGAACTGACCGCGGCGATCCAAAGAAACTGGGAAGCCCCATTGCTCGCGGAGTTCTTGCGAGAGTGGAGCTTTTTCTTTTAGAGATCGAAGAAGTCATTGCGAGGCCATCTTCTCGCGCAATCTCTTCTCCGCGTCGGGCTTCCAGTAGGCGCATTCGAGGCGGATGAAGACCGAGGTGTAGGGAATCGTCAGTTTCGTTTTCAGCACCAGGATGTGAAACGTCTTGCCGGCTTCGTCGAGCTTGGAAATGATATCTTCGTGTGGCAGAGATTGGGCTTCGGTATTGCCGAGGAGACTGGTGAGCGCCTCGCGATAGGCGGTGATGCCTGCGGCGTCTGATTCGGGAACCACCTTCAGCTCGGCATCGGTGAAAATTTCTGGGCGAACATGCTTCGCTTTGGTGAGCTGATCGAGGACTGCCCTCACCACGTCGAGTTGATCGTCGTTGGTGTTGATGGTCTCGATGCCGGCGCTGGTTTGCAGGGGATACGCGGAATCAACCACTGCGATCCAGTTGCGATGGCCGAGCAGTGGCAGTTCGTCGTTGAGGCGCGCGCGCCAGCCGCTGCGCTGGTGGTTGGTGGTTTGTGCGTTCGCGGCGGGAAGAGCAGCCTGTAACAGGCCAAGGACGGCGAGGGTCAGAAGACGCGGGAGTGCAGCGATCATGGGCTCCTCGTAAATGGCCTATGAGTGTATACGGTTCGAAGGAATCTGACTCGGTCGGTTCTTTGTTTCGAGTTACCGTTTTGGTTTGTTTTACTGATTAGTAACCGCTCTTTGATCCCCACCCTCCGGTCTATTGGAATCATCGAATTTAGGGGAAATCTGAAAATGAATCCCAGAGCTGCAACAAGTTGGCGCAAAATCCTCAGCCCCAAGGACTTAGCTGGTCGCTGGTTGCTCGCGCATGAAACCGAGTATTCGGGAATGAGATTTCTCGGTCAAGGTTGCGGGAACATGCCGACCGGCTCCGCTGGTTTCGGCAGCGGCGCGGCTACCAGACTCGCATAAACGCCATCCTGCGCGCCTACATGCACGCGCAGGAGTTGCATTGAGCCTTCGGAAATTCCCGCCCTTTCGCAAAATGCGCGAAAGGATGGCCCCCCTCGATGATCACTATCGTGCCATACTCCCGAACTTTCGGGCCATTACTTTTGCGCGGTGGTTGTTCTATGGTTTTGACTTACGGCGCAAGCAAATGGAATGGAAACGGGACGGAGTCCCGCCTCCCTCGCTGGTTCACCATCGCTTAGCTCAGGCTTTACGTTGGACACTGGTGCGCTAGTCGAGAGGGAAGGAGCGCTCGAAAAGAATGTCGCAAGAGATCGTACGCTGCCCCTATTGCGTGTCGGGTGGCGAGTTCCGCCCCATGTTCCGGCGATCCAAGAAGTCGTTCGTCTGTGTAGGCTGCGGCCATACTGCGACGCCTGGGTTTCTTTATTCGAAGTGCCATTGCTCCCGGTGCCGCAAGTTGAACCGCATTGCGAGCCGCCTGTCGCGCGAACGTCCCGACCTGGCCCGAACCTCGTAACTTACCTCAGAAGTCTGGTCCGACAATATTCCGTCCGCCGCGGTTGCGACGGAGACAGTCAAGTTCCAAGAGACACGGCAGGACGGAGTCGAGGTACCCTTTCGCCAGGTACGAGAAGGGATGGTCCACCCTGGTCTTTTCTGAAAGGGCGGGCCGCCGGCGTGTTTGCCAACGATCCGTATTGGAGCATCGTTGTCGATCACTGGGTTGTAGATCATGGAAAGTGGTTCGAGATCGCTCAGAAGATGGCCCAGGCGGCCCGGGCTGGGCTGGCTTTCGAAAGACAGCAGCTGAAAGAGATTCTTGCCAGCGGCAACGAAAACACGTTCCTTCGTCAAGCCAGTCGTCCCGTTGAACCGTCAAACGATTACGTTTGTTGCCGGAGCGAATGGCTCTGGCAAGACCAGCTTTGACCCGCTGGAACTCTGAGCTTTTCCGGGAGCGGCACGGCGGGACCATAGGGGCTGATGCCCGCAAACCCCCAGGCGGGCTTTGCGTCACGACTGGAAGTCGTGCCCTTCCAAACCGCACATTCCCGCGCAGCGATTTCTAGACGCGCCAACGATTAGACCAAGTAAATCAGCCTTGATCACGGCCTCACTCCTAGTTGCCAAAACAAAAACGAATAAACATCCGTAAATTCTTCGATCTGTTTTGCTACTGGCTTGCCGGCGCCGTGGCCTGCTTTTGTTTCGATTCGTAGCAAGATTGGGCGCGTGTGGCTGGCACCATTTTTTGCTTCGGACTGCATTAACGCGGTCATTTTTTTTGCGTGCATGGGGTCGACTCGGGTGTCGGTATCGGCGGTCATGAATAGGATTGCGGGATACTGGGTGCCCGACTTGACGTGGTGATAGGGGGAGTAGGCGTAGAGCCATTTGAAATCGTCGGCTTTTTCGGACGTGCCGTATTCGGGGATCCAGAGTTTGGCGATCTGGAAATCCTGGTAGTGGAGCATGTCGAGCAGCGGGACCTGGCAGACGACGGCGTGGAACAGGTCGGGACGCTGGGTGATCATGGCGCCCATGAGCAGGCCTCCGTTGGAGCCGCCCTGGATGGCGAGGTGATTCTTGTCGGAATATTTTTCGGCGATGAGGTGCTCGGCGGCGGCGATCATGTCGTCAAAAACGTTCTGTTTCTTTTCGAGCATGCCGGCGCGATGCCAGTCTTCACCGAACTCGGCGCCACCGCGCAGATTTGCGACGGCGTAGATGCCGCCGTGCTCCATCCAGAGATAGGCGGGACGGTTGAAGGAGGGCGAGAGGCTGAGATTGAAGCCTCCGTAGGCGGTGAGCAGCGTGGGAGTGTGGCCGTTTTTTGCGATTCCTTTCTTATGCACGACGAACATGGGTACGCGTGTGCCGTCTTTGGAGTTGAACCATTCCTGTTTGACCTCGTAGGCGGAGGGATCGATGGACGGGGCGTCGACGTGGGTCCAGAGCGAAGAGGAACCATCTTTCAGGTCGTAGCGAAAGATGGAGGGCGCGAAAGTAAATGATTGGAAGCCGTAGAAAATTTCGTCGCGATCCCAGCGGCCGCCGGATCCGTAGACTGTGCCAATGGCGGGAAGCGGGAGATCGTTGAGTTTTTTGCCGTCGAGATCGAAAAGTTTGAGCTGGGAGCTGGCGTTCTGCTCATACTGCGCGAAGAGTTTGCCGCCGAAGACGCCGGTGCCTTGCAGGACGGCGTCGGTCTGCGGAATCAGTTCCTTCCAGGATTCGCGATCGTAGTTTCCGGCGTCGGCGACGAAGACGCGGTAGCGCGGGGCGTCTTCATTGGTGGTGATGAAAAGTTTGTCGTTGTAAACCTCGCCGTTGTAAAGGAAATCCTTTCCTGTGGTGATGCGCGTCGGCGGCTTGCCGGCTTTGACGTTCATCAGAAAAAGTTCGGTTTTGGTCCAGCCTTGCTGGACGGTGATGAGCAGCCAGTGTCCGTCGTTGGAGAGAGAGACGCTGGGCCAGTCTTCAGCGTCGCGTCCCTGGCCGAAGACGGGCTGGTCGTCGTTCTCTGGGTCATTCGATAGTTCGTGATAGAAGACGTGCCGGTTGTACATTTCCTGGCCGGCGGGGACGTCTCCTTTTTTCGGATAGCGCGTGTAGTAGAAGCCGGAGTTGTCGAGCTTCCAGGCGACGGAGGCGGCGCGAGTGCGCTCGATGGTGTCGGGAAGCAAGGTGCCAGTTTTGGTTTCGATCACGTGGAGGGTGCTGACTTCGGAGCCGCCGGGAGAGGTGCCGTACGCGACATATTTTCCGTTGTCGCTGGGATAGTACCAGTCGAGCGCGATGGTGCCGTCGGCGGCCAGTTTGTTGGCGTCGACCAGAACGCGGTCGGGGCCGTTGACTCCATCGCGTACATAGAGGACGGGTTGGTTCTGCATGCCTTCACGCTTGGTGTAGAAATAATGGCGTCCGGCGATGATGGGCGCAGTGACGCTGCCGATGGATAAAAGGTCGGTCAGACGCTGGTTGATCGCGGCGCGCCCGGGGAGCGGGTCGAGGATGCCGCGAGTGTAAGCCATCTCGCGCTCGACCCATTTCTGGGTTTCGGGACTCTTGCCGTCCTCAAGCCATCGGTAGTTGTCGAGGACTTTTGTGCCGTGAAACATATCGACGATGGGTTTTTCGGCGGCTGTGGGCGGAGCGGATTGGGAATCTTCGGCGGCATAAACGACGGCAGCGATAAGAAACAGGGAAGAAAGAGCAGAGAACAAACGCAGTCCGGCAGACATGAGCACCTCGAAAAAATGCAGTGAATGCATTGGCGGCAGAAGAGCTAGCGTACCAGAGTTGGAATGTTTTCAGGACCGCGCCGGGAATGCTATGATGATGCTGGTCAACGAAAGCCGAGCCCTCAGAGCCCGGCCCGCGACACTCCTCAGTAGCTCAATGGCAGAGCATTCGGCTGTTAACCGAAGGGTTGTAGGTTCGAGTCCTACCTGAGGAGCCATTCTTTTCTGCCCGTAAATACAGGCGATTTCCATTTCAGCGACCCGATTGTACTAATTTTGTACTAGGCTCAAGCCGACCCTAATCGGTTGGATTTCCTCTTTTCGCAGTATCAAGGGTTTAGAGCCCAAAGAGGAGAACCAAATGGAACTCAAAATCTTCCGCCGACACTCGGCGGATTGTCCAGATAAAGCAGATCGTTACGCCCCCCGGTGTGGCTGTCCCCTGTAGGGCGAGTTCAACTGGCCTCAGTCCCAAACCATTCTCGATGGGAAAAGGCTCCGGCAAGGGCAGAACAAGTGGACTCTCAAGACCCGAACAAAGGCAGAGGCTCTTCGGCACGCCGCCAAGCTTGAGAACGATCTGGAGGCGTTGCTTGAGGGGAAGCCCGTCCGACAGAAATCCATCACCGTCGAGGCCGCAGTACAGGAATGGCTGACGTTCAGGTCGAAGAACGGATTAACCAACACTAAGCCGTAAAAATGTTCTGGGCACAAACGACACGCAAGGAGTTCCGCATGGTCACGACGAATCTGGCATGGCGCAACCCTCGCAGCCAAAAGCGACGAGTACCTAAACTTGATGCGCACCGTCGCCATACCCGACTACCGCTCGACTCCGGGCAACAAGGGCGCATACGCGCTGCGTCGTATGGAGGGCGATACCGCGCATTTTCTGATGATCACGTTCTGGGAGTCCGAGGAGGCGATCCGCGCTTTTCTGGAGACGACATCAGCGTGGCGAAATACTACGACTTCGACAAGGATTTCCTGCTCGAACTGGAGCCGTGCTCCACGCATTACGAGATGTACGACAAGTACCCCGCATGACGGGACGCGACGGTCTGGTGCGCCCTTCACGGGCTTGCCCTTTGTTGGAACGTGCCGTGATGTCGGCGAGTGAACTGTTGCCCATCTGCTTGTCTTATTGCGAACAGAACGGCCGCTCTGTGGTTCGCCAGTGCATTGCGGATCGTGAGTTATCGATGGTAATTCTTGACGAACTCCGGAACAGACGCGCCGACTGAGAATTCCTGCCTCGTATTGTCCGGCAGAGTGACCCTAACCCTCTTGGGGTAGTATTCGTCGAATGCCCAATCGTAGCTATACGAATATACCGCCCCCTTGCCAAACTGTTGCCGCTGAAGAAATCGTTCTCGGAACCAGTTGTGGATCAGCACATGCCCGCTCCCATCTGTAATCTGGGTCATCAGAACTCCGTCGTACTCGTAGTGTCTCTCTCGGCCCGAAGACAGGATCGCGGACTTTAGCATTCCATCAGCGTTGTACTCGTATTGTGCCCAGCGGCCCGCGTCGTCCTCGGTCCGCTTGATCCGCGAGGAATCGTCATAGCTGAACCTGATCCAATGTCCGTGCGGAGTCTTGATTTCTTGAAGGTTCCGTTGCGGATCGCGCTTCAGTTCCAACTTGTTCCCGTTCGCGTCCCGCATCTCGTAAGGTGCCCCTTGCGCCAGATTCTTGGCGTTGTACGATTCGGGAAAACGGATTTCTGAACCGTCAGCGAGCTTCGTTGTCCATCCATGACCGTTCCATCTCGTCGTTGCTTTGTAGAAACGCGAGGAGGTTTCAGTGTGCTGAAATACTGAGTCCGCGTATCCCGTGCCCTTGGAAATTCGGTCAAAATACACGAAGTCACCGTCTTCGAGCACGATCATCTGATAGGTGTAGGGATTTCGAGTGCCGATGGGAGCAATGTCATAAGGATGATTGCTATTGCGCCCGAAGGCGTGCACAGAGTTGCGATCTACCCATTCAGTTGAAGCGTAGGTGCGAGTAAGTGGAACCTTGAAGACATCGTCGAGGAACAGGTCGGACTCGCGGAGAATGAAGTTCCCATAGCGCAGGTCAACTTCGAATCTGTCCACAGGATCGCCATGCGTTGTAGGCATGGCACAGTTCCCAATCTGAGGCACAACCTCGCCCCCACTAACTGACGCGAACACGCATGGAAATCCGCCATCAAATCTTGGTGCCGCAGCGACCGTGTTGCTATACTCCGACACCGCTGCGGTTTGAGTATGGACTTCCACGTAGGCGTTAGGATCGTACTCCACAACCCGCCCGGATATGAGGTCTACCGTTTCGTGCTGCTTTTCAAAATCAACTTCGAACGTGGTAAAAACCCACGGGCCTGTCGCTCTTCCACCTATCACATGCGCTATGGCATCTCCGTTGGGGCCGCGCACGGGGATTGTCAGACGCACTTCTTTCCATCCGGTTTCATCCTGCTTGAACTCCCCCTCCAGTCCGGGCTGGACGTTGATCGGCTTTCCAAGCAGTCGGACGATATCTCTGTTGGTGCTCATCCGGGTTACGGCATCATCGGCCGCTCCTGCACGCAGCGTTTGTCCCGATCTGTGCACGCTAATCGCAACAGCGATCCCGACCAGCAAGCACGCCAACAGCAGACCGAACAATACCGTCTTGCGGTGCCAGTAAGGTACTTCTTTGGAGTGGCCGCAAAGCGGGCACACGCCGCCTTTCCTTTCCGCATCCTTGAGAGAAGTTTCAAGAATTTGGTCAACCGTTGTGTTGACCTGTTCTTGGGAGGGATCAACTTCTACTCCGCATCCACGGCAGTTCATGATAGTTCTCCGCTCGTAGCCGTGAGAGGGGACGTTGAGAAGTTGAGAACTCACAGCGAATGACACATCATAAGCTAGCCTTCTGCCGTATTGCACGGGAAAGCGACAATGAGGCGTGCTTCTGGGACGGAAAAACGCCCCTAAGTCGCTGACCTGATTCTTGTAGCAAAACGACTTAACTGTTGAACGGCGATTTCTCGCAGATGGCACTAAATTAGAAGATCGAAATCCTAATCGAATCCAAGTCTTCCCTAGTCAGGCCACACTTCTTTAGAAGCGATACGATGAACCACGTCTTTTCTTTCACATATTGGTCTCTGTCATTCGGGAATCGTTCCGCCAGTTGCTTTTTCAATGCGGAATAAGCGAGGACATCGGACGGGTGCTTGCGAAGATAATCGCGGAACGCAATGTGGTTTTGAAGCGCGAGGCTGTTTTGCACACATACGTAGAGGTGATGGGCTGGTTTGCCGTCGGGCGCTGAAAAAGACTCGCGGTCCTGAATGCCGAGATTGCCGCGATGCTGATAGCCTAATTCAGCGAGACGCAATATCAGTAACGGTACAGTACTGCGTGCCGCTACGACGATGTCCACGTCAATTACAGGTTTGGCAGCCATGCCCGGGACTGAGGTACTGCCGACGTGTTCGATTCCAATCGACACGTCGCATACTGAGGGCCACACGTGCTCTTTTAACGTCTGGAAGGTTCGACACCAATCCGGGTCGTAGTCAACGACTTGAACCGCTGCCGAGTTCCGCGCCTGAAGCATCGCTGAATCTTAAACGGTCTCGCGTCCCTCAACTGTTGGAATATCCCGATTCCTCAAAACCCCTCAGGGCGAGTATTCCTGATAGGCGGGAAGCATTTCGTCACGGACCCATTGTTCCCAACTGGCGAAGAATCTTGTTGTAGGCCACCGTGCGTCGGACTCCTTTCGCCAAGTCAGGTGAACGACTACGAGTGCCATATCAGTGCTCTCGATCTCGAACAACACGTCATCACGGTCGATTCGAGCCGCTAAGGCCCTTGCCGTCAATCCGTACAAGACATGTTTCGGAAAAAGTTCAGAAGACAACTCGGCAGTGAAAAGCTCGGTCTTTCTTTCTGACTCGGTGATGATGCGCCACGGGATCAATATGTCGAGATTTTCAGGAACGGACACGGTTTGCGACCCGAAACATTATTGCATCTCCACGACTGACGCTATGAGGCGCTACCCCCGGCAAAGGAACTGGTGCCGCCCGACTGGTCGCGGGGAAATCACTGGACAAACTGGGCTTTTCTTTACTGAGAAACAACCACTTCGATTGCCAGTGGGTGGAGCGCACAAGTTCGCGTTCGCGGGCGGGAGTTGCACCCGCTGAAGTCCAGCGCCTTCTCGCGGCGCACTGTTACGCTAGTTGACACACTGGAATTGTTGTGCAACTGGTCATCGCCTCGGTCCGAGCGTGGTTTCTATGATCTGTACGGCACCATCACTCCCATCCATCTCTTTGCAGGTGTTGGCCTCGGGAAAGAGAATCAGGCGTTGACCGGGACGGAGTAAGTCGTAGGTGGGATTATGGACTGGAACCTCGCCAAAGTAACTCTCGCGATACATACGGATATCTTCCGGTGTGCTCTGGGGCTTGCCTTTGAGGACGCGCAGCAATCGGAAACTGGCCATCCGATATGTATAGCCCCCGCCTTCGGTAATTGTTGGGCCGACGTTTTGGACCTCCACCAGCAGGATGTCCTCCGCGTCCCGTGCCCGCCGCGAGAGAATGCGAGGTGGACACTGGTTCGGTCCGTTCAAGCGTTCCAATGCCGCACGCATGATTTCGAGTCGATCCTGCTCCACGTGAGGTAACATTTCATTTGCGGTTTTGCATCCGGCGAGCGACCACAAGCAGTGAAGGTGAAGATCGAAAGCGTGGCCCAGAAGCTCTGGGGGTATATCGCGGTTGAAGTATACGCCAGTGTCGAGATCAGGCGATTTAAAGTGGTGATATACGACGTAGTTCGGACTTTCATCTACGTTCCAGCTAAGCTGTCTGTCTGCGAAGGTATCTCTTGACCAAACGTTTATCGCAAGGGGATTCGGATCACTGGACGGAGTAAGAAGCATTAGTCGATAACCAAATCGGGACACCCTGCCCGATTTAAAGTCCACTGAAGCTTCAAGGCTCCGATAGCGAAAGCCCCACCAGAAGAGCGCCGAGTTGAGGGTCTTATCTTGCCAGCGGAATGTGGGAAAGTATATCCAGTCGGAAAGTCGTGAATTCGGTATCCACACCACAAAGCATTCGTCACCGCCGCATTGGTAATCCTTCGAGGTCTTGAGTCCCGGAATCCGGGAAAGAGCTTCTGATTTCGAGGTCGCTCCGATTCTCAGAGTCGCAAGTTCAGACATCACCTTGCGAACTCGAAATTGGAAGACCAAGGCTTCTATCCGTAACGCGATGGACGGTATGAGAACGGCGGCAAGAACGCTAATGTAAACACGACGTACCGGACGGGAAGCAAGTTGCCTCAGAAACCAAGCGGTTGCAGGAAACAGTCTGCGGAAGCTCATGCAGATACAGACTCCACGACAAATGTAGCAGTTTCCGAAATCCGAAGGCGCGAGTGACGTAATCAGAGTACATGCTCACGCCCCGGCAACGGAACTCCGGTGCCGCCCGGCTGGTCGCAGGGAAATCCCTAGAAACTGTACTTTTCGTTACTGAGAAACATCCGACTTCGATTGCCATCGGGTGGAGCGCACCAGTTCCCTGGCGGGAGGCTCATCCGCTGAAGTCCAGCGCCTCCTAGTGGCGAACTGTTTCGCCGATCATCCAGCCTGATTTCCTGATTTTGCACTGGGTTAAGATGTAGTTCATGAAATGGACTCAGTGCATCGCACTACTGGGCCTGATGTTCGCATCTCTCGTCATTCTGGCAGGGCAAGAGGAGTCGCCACGCAAAGACCGAAAGACCCGCTTCACCAGCACTGATGGAACGTTTTATTTTGAATACCCCGCTTCTTTTGCGCAGTGTGGACGAATTCCGAATCAACCTGATCGATGGGGGCCAGACGAATCGTGCGAAGCGTTCATTCCCGTTTGCTCTGATTTCTCAGGCCAGTCTGACGGAACAGTTACGTGTATTGCGTATCCTACGGAGCGAATGAAGGGTACGAACTTTCAGGCCGCAGCCTTCTCTGTGAGTGAACTAAAAGCGGCAACCTCGGCCGAATGTATGAGAGTTGAAGAGCCACCCCCGCACGTCGGAAGTGTGCGTAAGGAAACCGTGAACGGAGTAACCTTCACAGTGATAGAAACGGATGGCGTCGCGACTGGCAACCTGATCGATGGCTACGTGTATCGCAGTTTTCACCGAGCGAAATGTTACGAACTGGATGTCAGAATCGCCTTCTCCAATCCTGCCGATGCTGATCCGGGAACGATGAAGAACTTCGACGTTGAGGTGGTCCATCACCGTCTGAAAAAGGTGCTGGACACGTTCATGTTCGTCAAATAGGCATGGAGCGTTACGGAGTTTCTAAGACTGTCTCGCCGAATCGATGGCGAAATCAGGCGTGGGCTGTTGGCCTCCCCCGAAAGCCGCCAAAATAGAATCGCGTTAGGACGCCTTGCAAACGACTTTCTCCGATAAGAACCGGATGCGCCGATCAGCGTCCGTTCGGGTCTGTAGTGCTCGGGAAGATGAGTGCAATTTTGCGTCAACTGACCGGGGGCTGTATTCTGGCCCGTGCCTGCCGCCCGACGAATGAAATGTGGCATGGAAATCCAAGGTGGTGATTCCAGTGTTTAGTTGTCAACAGGCGATTTCACGCTTTGACCGCTGGTCATTGAGAGTAACGGCGATGTTAGGACAGTTGAGTTGACATGACAGCGGGCGGTAGACGACATTCGTTCGTCTAGGCGAAATTATGTGGTCAACCAGAATTGAAGAATTGGCGCGTGGAAGAGCGGTCAGCGTCGATTTCGAGAAGCGCCCCGTAAAGTTCTCAGAGGTCTTGCGCCGTTGGCAAGACGACCCCGTCTTTCGTGCATTTTTTATTGCGCTGTTGGCCGATGCCCCGTTTCCCACCTTTCGTTGGGAGACTCCGCCGATCACGACGGCGTCAGCAGTTCGGCCATTTGAGTTTGTCCTGCTAGACAGTCCAGAGTTAGCCAGCCATCCCGACCCGGATGCCTTCGCAGAGCACTTCGGTGACGCCGCAGGAAGCAAAGATGTCGTTTCGTTTCCGAACCTCAACAACGACTCGATTCTGGTGGTGCCGTGTCCCCGTGGTTCTTTGTCGGCCTACGGACACATTGCTGCATTTGTCAGGGAGGCTCCCGACGCGCAGAAGCATGCTCTCTGGAGGCTGGTTGGAGAACTGATGCAGCGGCGATTGGGGGCGAGACCCGTTTGGCTCAGCACGGCAGGAGCGGGCGTGCCATGGCTCCATGTGAGGCTGGATCAAAGACCGAAATACTACGGACATGCCCCGTATCGAGAGAGCAGCACTCGCAGTCAGTGAGCTAATAGAGGACCCCCCGGCAAGTTAGACACGCGGGGGTTAGGGTCCTGTGCGGTTTCCAACGGTGCTGAAGCGAATGGGCTGGGTCCGACCTCACAGTTGAGCCGCCCTCGGTGGGGGGATGATGAGTGTTATTGATTTATCGCCATCTGTGGCTGGGCCGTTGAAGGTAATGGCCTCAAACCCATCGGTCAGCCTGCAAACGGCCTTTCATTTTTGCTCCGCACGGTCGGTCACCTGTAGAAGTACCCAACCCTGCTTTGTGCGTATCACATCAGAAATTTCACCGACCTTCATCCGAAATACCAGTTTTTCGAGGGGCTTGGCCAGTTGCCCCCGTTTAAAGCAGCCAATGGCACCTCCTTGGGCGGCAGACGGTCCTTGAGAGTTGGCGGCCGCCAGATCAGCGAATGCGCCACCCGACCGAACAGCTTGGCGTACCTGTTCGACTTTGTGTTTTGCTTCAACGCTCTGTGCCGAGCTATCGGACTCTGGAGCAGGGATTAGCACCTCGCTCAGGCAGACTCGTTCGGCTTCACGGACTGTGAGCGAATCCTCAGTAGCCGAGTGAAGAACCGCAATTTGTGCGAAGAAAGGTGTGGCAAAGAGAAGAAGAACGAGAAAGCACTTGCCTAATTCTGTGCGCATAGCAATCTCCCTCGTGAGCACTTGGATATGGAACCCCAAGACCGCCTTAGCTTAGCGCACTTCGAGAAGCGATGGTAATTGATGCTAAACAATTACTCTCAAATCCCCCCGCAAAGGAAATGGTGCTGCCCTGATCGGCGACAATTAGAACTCCCGAGCAACGACAATTAGAATTCCCGATCAGCGACAATAGCCAAGCTCTGGTTTTTTGGGTTCTTGGCGGCACTCACAATTTGGTAACAGACAAGCAGGTGAGGA
>Ga0210406_10003971_pt1 | contig 16040 bp, 17 predicted proteins | sample IncBWC30MmetaG_FD_155454 | JGI IMG/M metagenome (GOLD analysis project Ga0210406, IMG submission 155454) | Forest soil microbial communities from Barre Woods Harvard Forest LTER site, Petersham, Massachusetts, United States - Inc-BW-C-30-M | ecosystem: Environmental > Terrestrial > Soil >... | reverse complement strand
CGAAGAGTGGCCGAATTCCGGCGAAAACTGGTTTTGCAGGAGTGAGAATTCCGCAACCGCATCATTGGGAACAAATACCAGTGGCCCCGTCACGCCCTTATTGTTATTGTCCACGCCTTCAATCGTGAAGTTGTTGTTGCGCGGGCGCTGACCGCCCACTGAGGGGCCCGAGCCGACGCCAACGCCGCCGCTTGTAGCCACGCCTGCGCCCAACAGCGAAAGGTTCAATACACCGCTGCCGGAGGCAGCCCCAGGCATGTCCGCTATCTCGCGCGCTTCGAAGGTGCTCGAAAGTTGAGCGGTCGTGGTATCCAGCGCCGGTGTTACTCCCGAAACCTCAACGGTCGTCACCGCGCCCTTGATGTCGAGCGTGATTGGGAGCGAACTTGTCTTGTTCAGTTCAACCTTGAATCCATTGATGACCGTCGTGGCAAAGCTCGCAGAAGACGCCGAAACGTTATACGTCCCGACTGGTAAGTTGCTGATGCGATATTCCCCAAGATCATTGGCTTTTGTCGTGTACTTGACGCCCGTCTCGACGTTAACCGCTTCGACCGACGCGCCAGGTACAACGGCGCCCGTCTTGTCCAAAATTGTTCCCACCAAGTCGCCGCTGATAATTTGAGCGCTGACTTGGCCTACCGCAACAAGTCCTAACATGAGAGCCATGACACTCAATACTGTCCAAAACTTACGATACCCCTTACTCACTGAACCCTCCTAAATTTGACACCAAGACTCCGCGAAACCCTTGCACTGCACACATTTGCAGCACGTGACGTAAGTCCCGTAGGTGCAATCTAAATTCCAAAGATATGTCGGATTGATAAAAAGATTCGTGTTGCTAATTGCAAGTATATCTATAACTTATGCATTCCAGTTTCGCTCTTTAGATAGAATTTATGTCTGCTAAATCCCTTGCAGCGTAGACTATATGGAATATAGAAGAATCACGTCCTCTGCGAACTTGCTTGCAAGTCCATTCAGTTTCCGACCTTACCTAGTCCTAGTACTTCACAATCTCGCGCCCTCTCCTCCGCAGCTCCATTGGAACCTCCCTCAGGAATTTCCCGGTGCGTCACCACGCGGAAAGCAGGAGTCGTGTTCCCTCGCCAAATGTTTGCTCAGGAGTGAGTAGGCTGACGATGAGAGTGCCCTCAGACGGAAAATCGTAGAAGTGCCCCGGATGGACGCACACCTCATGCGCATTCAGCAGCTCGATCGCGAACTCCTCGTCGGACCTTGTCCCAGGTATCCGAACGGCCGCGCACCAGCCGCCTTCCACCTTCAGCCGCGAGCAAGCCTTCTGCGCCTCCAACTGCCGATCGAGCTCCGCAAGGTTCTTCCTCACGCGCGCCATTACCTGCCTTTGAAATCCGTGCCGCTGTTCCAGAAACCTCGGCAGCGCCAATTGCACGGGCGCATTCACGGACAGATACGTGTCGGCAATGACCTCAAGCCGCGCGAGCGCCTCCCTCTTCATTTGCTTCGGCCCGCAGGCGATCAACCACGCCGCCTTCATCTGTGGCAAACCGGAAATCTTCGATAGCCCGCTCAAAGTGAATGTCAGCGCCTCGCGATTCGTCGCGAAGCTCTCCGGCCGCTCTCCGTCGAGCGCGAAATCGAGAAACACTTCATCCGCGATGATGGCCATCTCGCGTGCCGAGCAGATGGAATTCAGCATCGCCATCTCCGCGCTCTTTGCGAAATGCCCCGTCGGATTATTCGGATGTACCACGATAACCCCGCGCGTGCGTGGCGTGATGGCCTGCTCCAAAGCATGAAAATCAATCTGCCATCCGTGATCGTAAATCAGCGGATACCGCACCAAGCTAACATCTTGAATGTCCGCCAGAAAATCGAACAGCGGATAACTGGGTGAAGGAATCAGCAGCTCGTCGCCCGGATCGCAGAGCGTTCGAAAGACATAGGTATACGCTTCACTCGTGCTGGTCGTAAGAAAAACATCTTCGACCGAAACGCTTGCCTCGCGGTCGGCATAGTACTCCGCAACCGCGCGCCGAGCCGTTTCCAGCCCCCTCGGATTGGGTTCATACGTGAGCGCCGCCGGATTCCTCAGCGCACCCAGAATTGCGGCGCCATCGTATTCGAATCCGCATTCCGTCGGATTCGACACCGTCAAATCAAGCAGCGGCTTCCCCGTAGCGCGGCGCGACGCCAGCGCCTCGCTTAGCCGGTTCGGCGTCATATTCCAATTAGTGCGTTTTGCAAACATTTGTATTGGTAAGATCGCTGAAATCCTGCCGGAGCATTATATCCGGCAGTTCCGCAATCCCCATCACGCGCTGCTCGCGTATACTCTATGCGAGATAATCGAAGCCGATGAGCTCTCCTTCACACTCGAACCCGCTTCCCGAACCCGTTCCCCAGCTCGATCTCGCTGCCCAATACGCCGCCATCGGCGGCGAAATCCGAACCGTCGTCGAACGCGTTCTGGCCTCACAACAATTTGTTCTGGGCCGCGAAGGCGCAGCTCTCGAAGAAGAAATCGCCAAACTCTGCGGCGTCACTCATGGCATCGGCCTCGCTTCCGGAACCGACGCCCTCATTCTCGCCCTGCGCGCCTGCGGCGTTCAGCCCGGCGACGAAGTTCTCGTCCCGCCCTTCACCTTCGTAGCCACCGGCAGCGCCGTCAGTGCCCTCGGCGCCAAACCCATTTTCGCCGACATCCGCCCCGACACCTACAACCTCGATCCATCCGAACTCGAACGCCGCGTCACGCCTCGCACGCGCGCCATCGTCGTCGTCCATCTCTACGGCCTCGCCGCAGACATGGATCCCATTCTCGCTTTCGCGAAGGCGCGCCACTTGCCCGTTATCGAAGACAACGCCCAAGCCATCGGCGCCTCCTACAAAGGCCGCCGCACCGGCTCGCTCGCCGACGCCGCCTGCCTCAGTTTTTATCCCACGAAAAATCTCGGTGCCTACGGCGACGCCGGCATGGTCGTAACCAATTCGCCCGAACTCGCCGCGAGCATTCGTATCCTTCGCAACCACGGCCAATCCGAAAAATATCGCAGCACCGAGCCTGGCTGGAACAGCCGCCTCGACGAAATCCAGGCCGCCATCCTCCGCGTCAAGTTGCGACACCTTTCCAATTGGCAGCGCGCCCGCCAATCGCACGCTGCTGAATACAAGCGGCTTCTCTCCCAGATCCCCGGCGTCATGCCCCCGCTCGCGCCTGAAGGATACGAACACGTCTACCACCAGTACACTATTCGAATCGAATACCGCGACGCTCTCCAAAAATTTCTGAGTGAGAGAAAAATCGGCAGCACCATCTACTATCCCTACCCTCTCCATCTGCAACCGCTCTACGCCTCGCTCGGCCACAAGCCTGGCGACTTCCCCCATTCCGAGCGCGCTGCGCAAGAAGTGCTTTCCCTGCCGATGTACCCCGAATTGCACAACGAACAGATCGCGCGCGTTGTCGACGCCGTCGCCGAATTTCTGAAATGCTAGATTTTATGGAAAAGTTAGAATTTCACTTGCCCAGGTAGAGCAGCGCCAGCAGAAAAATCCAAAGGCCATCCATAAAATGCCAGTAGTACGAAGCGACTTCTGCAGCTGTCAAACGCGAGACTGTCGTCTCTCCAAATTTGCGAGCTAAAACGTAGACCAGCGCGCCTACTCCGCCGAGGAGATGGACCGCGTGCGCGCCCGTAAAAATGTAGAAAAAGCTGCTGCCCTGATTGCTGGCGATGTAAACGCCTTGCGCCACCAGTTGACGCCACGCCACGAGTTGTCCCGCAACGAACAAAAAACCCAAAACCGTGGTGACCATCCAAAACTTCCGAAACCCGCGCAAGTCCGCAAGCGCCAGCCGCCGCCGCGCCGCTTCCAAAGTGAAACTGCTGGCCAGCAGAACGCCCGTGTTCGCCCAAACCACAACGGGTAGATGCACCGTGACCCACACGCCGCTGCCGCGTCGCAGCACAATGAACGCACTGGCCAGCGCCATGAAAAACATCAAAATCGCCACCAGCCCTAGCGCGATTGCCGTCGAGTAGCGCCTCGGACTCGCAGGCCAATCGCGGCGGCGATGGCTCTCATCGTCGTCGCCGCCACCTCCATCATCGCCACCGCCGGGCGGCGGCACGGGACCGCCTCCTCCCCCGCCGATGTCCTCGACGATGATCTCGATGTCCGGCGTTGCGGTTGTGCCCGGCATTGTCTCGTTCTCGATTCTCGAACTATTCCGCGGACTGGCGCGCCTTTACCACCTGCTCCGGCGCAATGTGTTGTGGCACGAAATCCTGCGCCACACCAGGCAAGCTGAACTCGTAAGCCCCACGATACACCACCGGGTCGCGCGGCCCAAAATCATCCGCAGGCGGCGGCGAAGAGACGCTCCATTCGAGCGTGGTGGCGTACCAGGGATTGTTTTCCAAGATCTTTTCTCCGCGGAACAGGCTCCAAAGAAAATTGACCAGGAAGAGCCCCTGCGCAAAAACGGTCAGTAGCATCGCGACAGTGATGAAATTGCGCATTGCAGAGCCGGCCGAAGCGGCGGAGGCCAAGGCGCTCGTCGAGGAAGCGCGAGAATGCGCCATCAGCCCGAGCCAATGCATGGGCATGAAAACGCAGTAGACACCTGCAAACGTCAGCCAAAAATGAGTTTTGCCCAGCGATTCGTTCAATCGCCGTCCAAACATTTTCGGAAACCAGAAAAACAAAGCGCCAAGAATCGCAAACGTCGCCGCCACGCCCATCACCAGATGGAAATGCCCGGTCACGAAATCGTCGCTCACTGCAGCAGCAGCCATATCCTGACGCGCCAGGAAAATTCCCGAGAGTCCGCCAGAAAGAAATAGCGAAATGAAACCAAGCGCGAAAAGCATGGCCGTATTGAGTTGCACGCGCGCGTCCCACAGCGTGCCGATCCAGCTGATCAGCAGAATCGTCGCTGGCACTCCCAGCGAGGAAGCCAGCAGCGCAAACACCAGCGGCGAAAACGGATTCATGCCGCTGGAAAACATGTGCTCGCCCCAAACGCAAAACCCGAAAACACCCACGCCGCAAAGCGCCAGAACGACCAGCCGTTCCTTCCAAACCGGCTTCCGCGAAAACGTGGAAATCAGATGCGTAACCAGCCCGAAGCACGGCAGCATGGCCACGTAAACTTCCGCCTGCGCAAAAAACCAAAAGAGCCGCTGCCAAAGAATGGGAACGGCATTGGCAATAACACCAGCCGGCTGATTGGCAATGAAACTCAGCAACGAAAAAAAGTGCGTACCCAGCAGCCGATCCGACAGCAAGCAAACGCAAGCCGCCAACAGAATGCTGAAAATTAGCATTCCCAGTATGGCGTTAATGAACCAGGCCCACACGGTAAGCGGCAGCCGCGGCAGCGTCATTCCCTGTCCCCGCAGATCGATGGTCGTGACGCTGAAATTGAGCGCATTGGCGAGCGACGCGGCCCAGAAGACTGCCACGCTAACGATCCAAAGTGTGATGGCCGGATGAGAAGGAATCAAGAACGTCGTCGTCAATCCCGCGAGCGAAGCGACAGTAGCCCAAAACGCCAAAAGGTTTAGCTTCGGGAAAGCCATTTCCCGCGCCCCAATCTGCAGCGGCAAAAAATAGTTTCCGAATCCCGCCTGAGGCGCTGCCGTAAGCACCAGAAAAACCATCAACGACCCATGCAGTGTAGTAAGCGCCGCAAAACGCTCCGGCGAATTCTCGAGGCTCGAGAGCAACGGCAAATGCACCCCCGGCCACACTAAGTGAACGCGCATGAGCAGCGACATCGCCATCCCAAGAAACACGCTGAACAGCGACAGCCAAAGATAGTTCAGCCCGATGGTCTTGTGATCGGTACTGAAGACGTACCGCGACAGAAAACCGCCCTGTGGCGATTCCTTGTGATTTGCCCCGCTGTCGTCTGTGGCCATGCCTACGCTAGAAGCCTCTCTTAACCTGTGCCTGACCCAAGGGCCGGGCGCTGGACAAATAGAATACATTGGTAACGAAAAGGCAAGGGATGTGGCACTCAGAAGAGCTTTACCGCATTAAACCTGCCGCATCTCCCGCAGCTGTACAAAAGTGAACAGCGCGCACACTCGATAGCCTTTAGCATGCGGCACCAGGTAGTCAGCCGGTCCGATGTTTCCGGCCAAGGCCTATGACAAACCTCATGCCCCAGCCCCACAGAACTGAACGGTGGTGCTTTTTTCCATGAGGATCATCTTCCCCGCATTATTTTGTTTCTTGCTGTGTGCTACTGATGCTTCAGCACAATCGCCGGTCGAGGCTGCAGCCGCCACCGCAAGTGGCGATATTTCGCTCGCCACTGCAACTGGCGAACCCCGTGCCGCAGCCTCACCTCCTTTAATTCCACTCTCCCCAATCAGGAGTAAAAGTCCAGTCGCTGCCGCCAGAGGCAAGACCATTGAAATGGCGCTGGGATACTCCTACGTTAGCCAAGCGGAGAATCAATCCAAGAGGTTGGGCTTACGGGGCGCGGACGCCAGCTTCACGATCGGTTTTTCTCGGCTGGGCCTGAAGGCGGATGTGGGCTATGTGCACGCCTCGAATGTATTGGGAACAGGGCAGCATAGTTCTACCTTTAGTTACCTCGCGGGTCCTGTTTTCCATCCCACCAGGCATCGTAGTTTTGATACTTACGTTCATGCCCTGGTGGGAGGCGCCAGGGTGAGTGGCCCGATTCTCACGAATAACGGCCTAATCCTGCTCGGGGGATGGACGACTGGCTACGCCTGGGCACTTGGCGGGGGAGTTGAATATTGGGTGACAGATGCCGTGGCCATTCGCACCGGTGCGGACTACATGAGAACTGCGTTCTACGATTCCTCGCTGGTCGTTCGCGGCCAAGGCAATCTCAAGACAACAGCGTCGGTGGTCTACTATTTCGGAATGCGATCGCGAAAACGGTTGTGAGGAAGCGTTGCTCTTCCGCGCGCTCGTGTGATGACGAATCGCAAGTTTCTCAAACTCCCATCGACCGAACGCGGGAGCTCTCGCACACTCACAGACCAAAACAACACGGAGGGTGCCCCAGGTTTGTTTTTTGAACCTGGGTCTTGGGTTGCTTTCTCTTTCACTCTTGCGGGTGCCCCCGGGCGACGAATCCAGAATCTCTCCAACTCCCTCAATCGAGCGAGGAAGTTTCGCCTGCTCACCACTCAAACCAACGCGGAGGGTGCCCCAGGTTCGTTTTTTGAACCTGGGTCTTGGGGTTGCCTTCTCACTCTTCCACGTCGATTGGCCGGTCGTCCGATGGCGAATCCGAATCTTCAGAAATCCCCTCGATCGAGCGACGCACCCTTCACACACTCACCACTCAAACTAACGCGGAGGGTGCCCCAGGTTCGTTTTTTGAACCTGGGTCTTGGGGTTGCCTTCTCATTCTTCCACATCAATCGCTATCGGCCCCGGCGTTCCTCGATAGTAAGACGCCCAACTGCTCCACCGCCAATCTCTCGGATGTTTCACCAGTCCGCGAACCACCGGATTAGCATGCATGTAATTCAACTTTTCCTTCTTCTTCCCTTCGCTGTACACATTGAAATCGTAAAACCGCGCCTGCCAAAACGCTCGCAGCGGTTCTCCCGTCGCCGCAAACGGCAATCGCATCTGTCCCGCGTTCACCGGCCTTCGGCGCTTCCGCAGCTTTCGCGCTACACGTAGCTTCAACTTGTGCAACACCGTCGAGGGCGTTCCCTGCGGCGGCTCGCTCATCAAAAGATGCACATGCTCCGGCATCACCACATAACCGAGGAGATGGAACCCCATTTCGTCACGCACTTTCCCCAACTCTTTCACGAAAATGTCCCGCGCGCGCACCGTCTTCAACAGCGGCAGCCGCCGGTAGCAACTAAACGTAATAAAATGCAAATGTCCTTTGCCGTAGTAGCGCCGCAGTCCCGCCGGCATGGCACACCCCAGGAAAGAAACGTCAACCCCAAGACCCAGGTTCAAAAAACGAACCTGGGGCACCCTCCGCCACTCTATACTTTCCCGAAAAGTGCCGTAGTGATATCCTCTCCTCGATCCCCATGTCCACAAATAAAATCTTTTCCAGCCCCGGGCCACCCGCCAGGAGGATCATATCCCTACGCACCCTTCAAGGCGCCTGGCTGGGGCTGGACCCCACCAAAACAATGACGAATAACAATACAAAGTCGAAGGCTTACTTCGTACTCTGGGGTTATCTTGCTGCGTTTCCTATTTGCTGGGCTACGCAAGCCATATTCTGGGGTATCTCGGGCAGCAGAGGTAGCCTGCTGGCTTTTGTACTATTCAGATGCGAGGAGTTTATACGAATGAGCGCCCAGAGGATGGTTGGCGGAAAGGTCTTTTCATACCCACCCTCTGCTTACGCCATTAGCGTCGTAGTGGCCGCGCTCGTAGTGGCTGTGCCTCTCACAGGGATTTATTGGATGGCTAGGGCAGAAAACCGCCCCCTACGTTGGCTGGGATACACTGCGCTTGCGTTGCTGGCCTTCATGACATTCTACTGGCCTTCCATCCCTAGGGATCTTTTTTAGAGGCATCGTGACCTTCAAGTACGACTCCTTCTACGCTTACGATGGCGACAATTTGATTGAGGAGACCAACGCAACAGGCGGGAAGGGCGCGCGCTATGCACAAATCTAAAGGAGGGTGGGGCAGAGGTTTCGGAGCCGAGAGGATTTTGGGTGCCGGACCCTTTGGTTTCTAAGGGTCCGGGTTTAGAGTCAACTTCATGCACAGGGCACGAGAGATCGGCAGTAGCCTCAACGCCCGTAAGTCTAGTACGGAATCTGGCCTACACTACTACCGCGCCAGATACTACGATCCGATCGCCGGGCGCTTCATTGACGAGGATCCAATTGGATTTGGTGGCGGAGTGGACTTCTACGCATACGTGGAGAATAACCCAGTCTTATGGGTCGACCCTCTTGGGTTGGAATGCCATACATTCGTTTTCTGGACTCGCTGCAATCAGGCCGGCGAGTCCCCCACTCTGATCGCCGCAGAGAACGCGCATGAAGCCCAGCATAGAGAAGACAACAAAGAACTTCTTGCAGCCGCCGGACTCCCCGGCCTAGCTGCCGCACGAATTCCGAGGGTGTGCCAACTATTGGAGGCACGCGCCTTTGCAAAAGAAATACCCATTCTCGAAAAACGGATCAACGAACTGAAGGCCAAGAAGTGTCGATCAAAGCAGGAAGACGAAGAATTGAAGGAACTCGAAAATGAACTTAGTAGCGCTAAAGCAGTCTCTAGCGACCGTAAGGCTCAAAAAGCTTATTGTTTCTCTCACTAGGAGTGATTAGTGAAAAAATCGGGGACCCTCAACTTCATTCTGTTCGTTGTTGTGACGATTCAAGTCCTGAGCTTCGTTGTGGCCGTTGCTGGCAATCGCCCACACGGTCGTTTCGCAGACGAGGCGTTCTCCCGTTGGCTTGCTGACCGCACCCCGCAAAATGAACGTGCGTTTCACGAGGAAATGGATCGACTCGAAGAACAGCCCAGGAGAATTAGGAGGTACGGCCTTCTCGTTTTCTGTGCGAATGGCGTCGTACTCTTGCTGCTGATTCGAAAACGGCGCGCCGTGTTTACACGTGAGAATTTCTCCAGAACTCGGACGGATGTAGCAGACGTAAAGCGCTAAGACCATCTCGCGTGGCGCACCATTTGGAGTTTGGTTTATCAAAGGGGGTGGGTTTAGAGTCAACTTCATGCTCATAGGTGAGACCAGCACAAGTCTTGTCGCTCAGGAATCCGGCAGGGAGGCCGGCTCGTGCTACTACCGCGCCAGATACTACGACGCAGCTGCGGGTCGATTCTTGGCTGAGGACCCTTTGCGGTTCTTCTCTGGAGAGACTAATTTCTACACATATGTGGGAGGCAACCCCGTCAACCTCGTAGATCCCCTCGGCCTTCTCTGTTATTGCTCGTACTCTCAATCAACGGGCCATCTCAAGTGCGTCGACGCCGAGACTGGTGACGTAGTTGCCGACACGACTGGTTATGCAGGCAACGGTCCTGGCAAAAACAATCCGGACTTGAACGGCGCAAACAACGTGGGTCCGTTGCCGAGAGGTAGCTACATGATGGGCCGTGCCGGGTATAGTCCCAATACCGGCCCGCTGACGATACCTTTGACCTATCTAGGTGGCGACGAGCCATTCCCGTCGAACCGTAGCCCCGATCTTATGCGTATTCATGGGGACAAAAAGCACGGTCCCAAAGGGAACGCGTCGAAGGGCTGCATTGTTACCTCGACTGCCGATCCACGAAAGAAAATCGCCGATGGTTGTGGACCGGGAAGCCTTCTGACGGTTGGTCCTTAGCGGAGAGGAGACCCTGGATATGACGACCCTATGCCACACTTTATGTATTTTTCTTACGCTCTTTCAGCTACCTCCGTACTTAGCGAGTAAAGAGAAACCGCCTAGTGATTCGCACTTTTCCATATTACATATCATGATCGGAAAAGATAACTTTCAAACCGTCCAGGAGAAAATAGGTCCAACGAAGAAATGTCATACAAAACACCATGACGGCGTTGACGTCGCAGGTTACGCCGACCCCAATGAAGTTTTAGTCTTTGAGTTCGGAGAAATTGGAGGTGGCGACGTCACGGGATTTTCTCTTAGCCGGCCAAGTCATGCTACAGAATGTCCGCTATCTCCACTGCCTTCTCGATTTTCGAATCTAGCCACAAATGGAGGCATTCGCCTCGGTATGACTGAGCAGGAATTCGTAAAGGTCTTTGGCGATCCCAAGACCAAGACTCGACCGGACTATTGGGAATATGAATGGACGCTAGAAGAAAGATACACTGAAGATGAAAAAAAGGGGGCTGCCGCCGCAGGATATACGATATCCGGCGATACATACCTGGTTGGCATTACTATTGAAGCGCGATTCGCCAAGGGCGTTCTCCAGTACTTCTATATTTCCAAGCTTGAAACTACGTAGAGTAGAACGAATAGCTTGTATAAGCCGGTCGGATCGCCAAATTTGTTCGGAGCGTTTCCAACATAGGCATAAAAGGACGGGACTCGCGAGGCACGGTGGTTCGCAGGCCCTTGACCGCAGGGCACAGCGTGGGTGCCGGACCCTTTGGTTTTTTGTAAGGGTGCAGGTTTAAAGTCGAATGCATGAACCAAGTCACTACCCGTCTCCGTTGCGACAATGCGTCTGCAAGCTGTAAATCAATAGAGAAATCTTACTATCGCGCCAGATACTACGACCCAACGACGGGAAGCTTCATCGGGGAGGACCCCGCCATTTTCGAAGGTGGTCTAAACTTTTACCCTTACGTGGACAACAATCCCACAAACTACTTTGATCCCATTGGCCTTCAGAAGCGGAAGTCAAGGAAGAAACCTAAGCCGCCAATAGACCCATGTCCAAAAGAGAAGAGGTGTTTCTTTAATTGGTTGGACGGCCCGCTGGGCCAGGCGGCCCGGGACCTGGATACGACAAAGACCTTGATGTTCACGATGGCAGCAAAAGAAGGCGGTTGGACACCGGACGCCCTCGCCCACAACATGCCGCTTAACAACCCCTTCGGTGTAAATAACATCAAGAACGGGCGAGCCGTAGGGAACAAACAATACCCAAGTCTTCCAGCGGCGATAGATGCTTGGGAGCATTCAAGTGCCGGACAACGAGTGAGAGGTGACCAGGACGTGTCCGATTTTATCCATGACTTGCAGCACCCCGACCCACCCGAGTTGCCGTACAACACAGCAAGTAAAGACGATTACGACAATCAATTCGAGAAGGACTACCAGGCAGTCGTAAAGTTTATGAAGCTCTGTGGGATTAATCCATGAATAAGCATACGGTTCTGATCGCCGTCTTTCTTGCTGTTGTCGCATGGGGTTTTGTCCCTGAATCGCAAGCGCAGTATTGTGATTTTCCTCCGAAAGAACTCACACAGGGTCAGCGACGCGAATACAGGGGACTTTATAAGAACAAGGCATACGGCTACTCTGTTGTGATCCCAAACGACCTTGTTGGATATGACGATGCGAATCCTTTGTATCAAAAAGGATTCGGGATAATTGGGGGTGCGGAGCCAAAGAGCTACGTGTTCGTCAATGGGGAGCCGAATAGCCTTGAGTACGCTCGTCCCGCTGAAGCCGCCTCTCAATCTCTGGCATATTTGGGTAAGCGGGGAAACAAGGTTGAATCCTCGAAGATCGCAGAATCGCAGCTCGGTTCGTTACGGGCCGCTCTTCTGGTTGTCACCTATTCCTGTCCAGGCTCGACGGAGCGGTATGTAAGGGCTTCTACCTTCGCAATTAGTCCTAACAAAAGTATGCTGTACGAAGTCACCCTGTACGCCCATGCCGACTATTTTGAGCGGGACCGCGCCGTGGTTGACGCGTTGGTGAAATCGTGGAAGCACCTGGGAGCGTAGGGCGGGTGGCACAGACGAAAAATCCTAAGACGCTTCTGGGTGACGCATACGCCGGTCTTGCGTGTGCGTGCTTAGAACTACACTTTCATCGCGTTCGTAGTTTCCTTTCAAGCCAGCCGAAGGTTCAGCTCGACATATCGGCGAATCGCGCCGAGCTTATCTTCATTCAAGCCTTGGAGCTCTTGTTCGCTGAGCCTTCCTTGCCGGACGAGATTTCCGAAAACGAAAATAAGAACCGAGTACTTGTACTCGTACTGGTGGTCAATCTGTGTGCGGCGATCCGTGAGGTAGCGCTCCAGATCCCAGAGGTCGGAGGGTTGCTGGATCTTCGCAGCCCGGTTCTTGGCCTCAAACGTGACAGCTTCCAACTCGCGTTTGAGTGCTAGGTCGAATGCTTTCCGGGCGACGGCCTTTTCCTCGCGCGACCATTCTAGGTCGCGTATGGCGTCATAACCGAGGGCCCCCGGGCGAGGTGAACTTGCCATGTTGGGTTCTCCCAGACGGCATTTTATCCCTGGATAGAGCGGAGAGCTAGAGGTAGTTGGTTCGTCTGACTTTGAAGTCGGCAACCTTCGAGGGGTGACGTGCCCTTACACTCCCGGCGCGCCAGCGCCGCTCTGCTCCGATGCTCCGGGCGTTCAACGCCAACCGCGCCCTGGCAGGCTCTCAGACCGCTTCAAAGCGGGCCAGAGTCCATCCCCGGCCCTCGGTCAATAGCCGAGTTTACCAGGGTTCTACCATCTCAATTCGCAGTAGCCGCTGACTAGGCCACCGTCTCGTTTCACCAGGACGCGTATCGGAACATTGCCTGTCGGCAGCGGCTGACCATTGAAAGACACTTGGGAAGGAGCAACGGTAATAACCGCCCCGCGATGGCTTATCTCTCCTAAACCACTGACACTGAAAGTGGAATTTCCGGGGTCGTATTCATGACGTAAGCCACTGCCGAAGTGAACTGACCCGGAATCTCGTTCACCATCGAGCGAAAAAACATATTGGCAGGGCTTTGATGCCGGTGTTACGTCGAAACACGAAGGAACGCTAATTTGGACCTTAACGTTGTTTGCAAAACTATGGTGCTTGTATGCGCAGGTAGCCACCGGACCAAAAACGAAGATCAAAACACCAAACAGGAACAGCACAGCGAAAAGCAGAACTCCCTTTCGGCTTACTGCCATTGCGTCTCCAGTTTAGAGTTCGTTTCTCTCTCGCGCCTATCAGTTGGCGGGTGGCCCAGACGATAAATCCTAAAGCGAATCTGGGTGCCCCAGCACGCCGGGTTTGCGTGTGGGGCTTTTGACTTTGTCTTTTGCTGTTCGTTCCCGCTCCCACAGAAACCATTCAACCGCCCTAATAGCCGTTCGACCCTCATTTTCGACTATTCGCTGTAAAACACTTAACATCTTCATTAAGGTGTGCTATTCTCTCCCGTGTTTGCCAAGCGCCAGCACCGACCAACTCCCCCGACCACGCTCCCTTTCTCCTTCTTCTCTGTGTTAGCTCCCCATTCCCAACATTCCAACTTTCAACCTGCAACTGACGTTATAACGGTCTTCGATTATCACCCTTTTTATCATACACTTACAGACCTACCTTCGCAACGGCGTCAACGCAAGCCTTTTGAAATCAATCCGTTCCGCATCGTTTTCCTCGCGACGGAGGGTATACCCCTCTCTTCCCATTCTGGAACTCATCCTCGTCTATGCATTCACCTTTCTTTTCAATCACTTGCCGGAACCCATTTTGCAACCTCTTTCTTTTCAAATTCATGCAGGAACGGGGGGGTGTACCCCCCTCGCCGACACTTCCGACAGGGCTGGCACTCTCGCTTTAAGTTCTTTGTCTGCAACACTTATGAACCTCCCCGCAAGTGTTGCAAACAAAAGACTTAACCGCAAATCTAAGCCCTTTAGATGCAACACTTACGAAAAAACGGGGGTGGGTCCTTTGCTCTTTTGCAATGTTCAGAAGCTCGACGTTGAGACGTTTGGACGTTCAGAACGCGATCAAGGAGCGGCGACGCGGTCAAGGTAAAAGCGGAAGAAGGCGTCGGGATTGGAGTCGAGGCAAACTTGGGCGTTGGGGGGAATAGGAGCGTTGGGAGGGCCGACGTCGGGGCGAGTATAACCCTGCGCGTCGACGCGAATGTGCATGGGCTGGACAGGACAGAGGGCTGGCCTGACGAGGAACGCGATCGTCATGGGATCGAACAGCGTTGGTGTTTCCTGGCCCCACTGGTGGTACAGCAGAGTGAGGGCGTCAGTGATCGCAGTACCCTGGCTGAAGAGGAACGCGCGCTTGACCTCGTCCATCTTCAATTGTGTGGAGTCGAGCGGCATGACGAACAGGGGCACTCCGGCAGCAAAGAGTTTCTGGGCCGAGGGGATGTCGTTGAGGATGTTCCATTCGGGCTGCGGAGGCGTTGGCGGGCCGAAGCCGAGGTCACCATACCCGCGCTTGATGGACCCTCCCATGATGATGACGCGCTTGAGTTTGCGAAATGTCTCGGGGTCTTTTTCGATGGCGGTGCCGACGTTCATCAGCGGGCCGATAGCGATCAGCGTGATTTGGCCGGCGCTGCGGCGAATTTGGTCGAGCAAAAAGGTGACTGCGTCCGCGTGCGACGGCTTGGCGTAGTGCTTGTTCTCGGCGTAGCGCCGCTGCGTGAAATTGGACTTGGGCGCTGTGGGCGCCCCAGCGGCTACGGGAATCTCGGGGTGACCGGCTTCGGCCAGGAATCGGTCCAGGAGCTTGGCGCGGGTTTCCGTGTCGCCAAAAGTGGTGGTGATCCCGAGGATTTGCAGTTCGGGACTGCGGAGAGCCAGCGCGACCGCAAAGGCGTCGTCAATGTCGTCGCCAATGTCCGTGTCGATGATGACTTTTTCGGGCGGGGCCTTGTGGTCGATGGGAGGCGGAGGAGGGGCTTGCGTCGAGCAAACCGGCATACTCGAAAGAGCCGCGCAGAACAAAATCGAGAGGACCAGCGCTCTGAGTTTAAGCATGGGCGAACGCTTGAGCTTGGTTGGGCACGCCGCTGAAATGCATGAACTAAATTTGCTGCTGAAAACTTGGTGCGGTCGAGAGGACTCGAACCTCCACGCCTTGCGGCGCTAGCACCTCAAGCTAGTGCGTCTGCCAGTTCCGCCACGACCGCGATGACATCCATCGTAAAGGCAATGTTGCAAGGTGTCAAATGACCCGCATGGCGAAGCTACAAATGATCGCTAGGGTTTTTTGGGCGGTGCTGGCGCAGGCTGCGACGCTGCCGGAGGTTGAGAAGCCGGCTGCGGATTGGACTGCGGCGCTGCTGGCGTGGTTGGAGGCGTCGTTCCGGGAGCTGTCCCGTGGGTGGCCGGAATTGCTGGAGTCGTTGCAGGCGCGGGCTTCGGAGCAGGCTTCGAAACTCGTTCGAGAATCGAACTGCCGGTGCCTTCAGCCTTGTCCGCGCGCAAAACCAGAGCCAGGGCGCAGAGCATGAACATCACCGCGCACCAGGTGGTAGCCTTCGAAAGGACGTTGGCCGCGCCGCGCGGCCCGAATGCGGTCTGGCTGCCGGCGCCGCCGAACGCTCCGGCGAGATCCGCTGCTTTGCCGCTCTGAAGCAACACAACAATGATCAGCACCAGGCAATTCA
>Ga0210406_10003970_pt1 | contig 16041 bp, 14 predicted proteins | sample IncBWC30MmetaG_FD_155454 | JGI IMG/M metagenome (GOLD analysis project Ga0210406, IMG submission 155454) | Forest soil microbial communities from Barre Woods Harvard Forest LTER site, Petersham, Massachusetts, United States - Inc-BW-C-30-M | ecosystem: Environmental > Terrestrial > Soil >... | reverse complement strand
TTGAGGTCGCGGTGCATTCTGCTTCCGCGAATTCCGCTGCGTCCGCTCCGGCTGCGGCCGCGGACCCGTTCGCCGGCATGTCCCCTGAAGACGCCGATACCCACCGCAAAGCTCAGCGCTTTGCGCGCTTGCTGGTGGATGAAATCAAGCTGTATAACCAGGCAAAAGTCGGGGAAGGCCGCCGTAACCGCGACCTCTACGATCGCCTCAAGGAAGACCTCGAAAAGAGCCGCTCCACATTCCAGAAGCGCTACGGCAACACGGTAGCAGCCAGCGGCGACTATTTTCAGAAGGAAGTCGTACGCAGCCTGGCGGAAGATGACTATTCGATCATGGGCGCGAACTTCCGCAAGTAAGAATTGGTTTGGGGGAGAGGCACAGCTTCAGTCGTGCCGTTTCGACCTGTGACCTTGCGCATTTTAGCCCTTGAGGGTCGCTCTGCATTGCCGAGTTCCCGTCAACGTAGTTCTGGCATCTCAACCTATAGGGTCGGCGGTTCGCGTCCCCAGGGAACAAATATTAAGGCGGGTCGATTGGGTCACAAGTGGTCGGGGGTGGTGGCGCTGGGCGTGCTGTGCGGGCTCCTGAGTAGTCCGCATTCAGTAGCGCTCCCGCAGCAGAATTCCGCTCCCGCGGCTTCCGATACTTCTACGTTCGACAAAAACTCGGCAGCACCTCAGAAACCGTCTACCAATTCCGCGACTCCCAAATCTGCGCCGACGAAATCTTCATCGCCCGAGTCGAAGACCGCCAAGAGCGCGGCCAGCAAGGCTCCCCCTAAAAAAACAGGCAGTGCCGCAACTCGTGCCGCAGCGGCGACGAGAAGAAGGAGGCGGCCGATGTCCCCCCGCGTGCGCCGCATCCGCCAGGCATTCGTCGCCTCCACTACCCTCCGCCCCATGGCCCAGCAGTTGATTCAGGATCGTTCTCCTGCCGGGTATGCCGGAGTTGAAGCTTACGCGCGTGCCCATGCCAAGCAAGATGCCGGGGCGCTGGCCTGGCTGGTCGTGGGATACGCGCACGTCCTCGATCACGATTGTGCCAAAGCCATTGATCCCCTGAATCGCGCCAAGCCGCTGGCCGGCGACTTGGGAGATTACGTTGCCTACTACCTGGGGACCTGCTACCTGCAAACCGGCCGTCAGGCCGAAGGTCTGGCCGCGCTGGCCAACTTCAGCACCACCTATTCGGATTCGTTGTTGATTCGCGATGCCCACTTCACCTACGCCAGTGCGCTGCTGTCTGAGGGCCGGGCAGCCGACGCCGCCGAACTGCTGGAGAAAGATCGGCTGCCGGCGCGATCCGACATCGAGTTCGCTTTAGGCCGCGCCTACGCAACTCTGGGCCAGAGCTCGAAAGCCGCCGAGGCACTGGCCAATGTCTATTACAAAATGCCGACCGCGGCTGAAGCGGACGCGGCCTTTATCGAGTTGAAAAGAATTTCGTCGGCTCCGCCGGCGACGTCGGCGGAGCGCAAAACCCGGGCAGACTTGCTAATGAAGGCGAAGCGCTACAACGACGCGGCCGATGAATATCGCGACCTAGCCGTCCATGCCCCACCGGAAGCCCGTCCAGCGGCAGAACTGGCGCTGGCCGATGCGCTCGAACGCAGCGGCCAAAACCGTGAAGCAAAGGCGGAGTTGACGACCCTCCCAGGGATGACCGCCGAGCAGAACGCGCAGCGGCTCTACATTCTTGGCGAAGTTGCCTGGGCCTCGGACGAAAACGACGTTTTCTACCGCACCGTCGAGGAACTGCGGCAAACGGCGCCCACCAGCCCATGGCTGGAAGCGGCTCTGCTGTCGGTCGCGAATCTGCACCTGGTGCACCGCGAATACGACCAGGCGCTCGACGCATTTCGCGAATTGCAGCAGCGCTTCCCCAAGGGCGCGCGGGCCTCTTATGCGCACTGGAAGGCGGCGTGGCTCACGCTCCGCTTCGGACGCAACCAAGAAGCCAAAAACCAATTTGACGAACAGATCGGCATGTATCCCGCAGGCAACGAGACCTCCGCCGCGCTCTATTGGCGGGCGCGCCTGGCCGAAGAAGACAACCAGCCCGCCATGGCTCGCGCCTACTACCAGAAATTATCGGACCGCTACCGAAATTATTATTACGCGGAGCTGGGACGCATACGCTTGCAGAAACTTCCCGAGACCGCCGACCCGCCGGGGCAGTATCCTTTGCTCGATCACATTCCGCCGGTCGAGCATGGCGAGAAAGTCACCTTGTCGGAACCGCCCGCCGACGATCTCCATCTGCAGAAAGCAGAATTGCTGGGCAATGGGGGTCTGGTGGATCTTGCCGTGCGTGAGTTGCAGGCTGCTGCCAGCGCCGACGGCGGAAACTGGGGCCCGGCAGAGATGGCGCAGCTCTACATCGATACCAGCCACTTCGATCGCGCGATCGAAGTGATGAAGCGCTCCGTCCCCAGTTATTTTGCGGTCGACATTCCGACCTTGCCGCGAGTCTACTGGGAGGCTCTATTTCCGCGGCCTTACTGGGCCGACCTGAAGAGATTTTCCTTGTCCAATGGACTCGATCCCTACCTGGTGGCGTCGCTCATCCGGCAGGAATCGGAATTCAACCCGCTCGCCGTTTCCCGCAAGAATGCCGTAGGCCTGATGCAGTTGCTGCCAAAAACCGGCAAAATCGTTGCCCATCAAGTGTCGCTGAAGCATTTCAGCCCGGCTCAATTGTTTACTCCCGAGGTCAACTTGCAATTGGGCACGCGCTATTTCCGCGGCATGGTCGACCAGTTCGGCGGGTCGTTCGAGCACGCTCTCGCCGCTTACAATGCCGGCTCGGACCGCGTCCAGGACTGGATGGGACAAGGTCCATATCGCGACTCCCCAGAATTTGTCGAGTCCATCCCCTTCACCGAGACCCGCGAATACGTGCAGGCCATCCTCCGCAACGCCGCCGTCTACAAACAACTTTACGGCGCGCCGTAGAAAACATTTGCCGCCCCACAGATCGGCACGAATCTTTCGGGATAAAGCAAATACTCGCATTTGTCCAAAATCTAAAGGGACTGGGGGAAGGGCCGGCTTCAGAGGTTGCCGAAAGAGTCCGTGACTGTCGGCTTTCGCCGCTGACGGTATCCGGATGCCCCTAAACCACAGGCCTCTCATCCCTCGGAGCCGTATGAAACAAAATCTCAATCATCAGCAATCCGGCGCCAACCACAATCGCGCTATCCGCCAAATTAAAGACCGGCCACTGATACTGCTTCACATAGAAAAGCAGAAAGTCTACCACCCGCCCACTGGCCACACGGTCCCAAAGATTTCCCACGGCGCCTCCCAGGATGAGCGACAGCGCTGTCCCGGTAATCGTCAGCGCGCGGCTCTGTCTCCACAACAGAACCGACACGATCACCATGGCGATAAACGAAAACCCGATCAGCAGCAGAGTCTTCCAATGCGAGGGAGAGTCGGCAAACAGGCTGAACGCGGCGCCCGTATTTTCTGTATGGGTGAGCCGGAAAAATCCCGGAATGATCTGGATGTGGGTATACATCGCGATGCGACCCGCTACCAGCCGCTTCGTCCATCGATCGAGCAGGACGACGAGCAGCGCCAGCAGAAAGTGTACGGTGCGGGCGGAAATTGGCTTCATCAATATCGACATCGACATCAATATCAATGCGCGGGTTGGGCGGCCAGTTCTTTCAGCACCGCGCTGCAGCGCTCACAAACTGTGGGATACATTTTGTCTTCGCCAACCTGCGGGGAGTAATTCCAGCAGCGCTCGCACTTGACCCCATCCGCCTTCTTCACCTCGACGTGCACGGCGCCAGTCCCGTTTCCCGAGCCGCGCGCCAGAGTGACCGCTGAAACGATGAAGAGGTAGCGAAGCTGCTCGGCGTATCGCTGCAACAGAGAATACATGGGATCGGACGCGGTGATCGCAACCTGCGCCTCCAGTCCGGTCCCGATCAGCTTGTGGTTGCGCGCTTCCTCCAGCACCTTCAGCACTTCGTCGCGAATCGAACGCAGAATTGCCCATTCCTCGTCAGCTTTCGAACCAGTCGCGGGAATCGCCGCATCCCCCAAGATCTCCCCTGTATCCGGGAATTGCGCCACATGTACGCTGAGCTCACGCCCTGCAACTTTCGGCAAGTACGGCCAGATCTCTTCACAGGTGAAGGTCATGATCGGCGCCAGCATGCGTACCAGGGCTTCTCCAATTCGCCAGATCGCAGTCTGCGCGCTCCGTCGCCCCTGCGATTTCGTAGCCGAGATGTAAAGCCGATCCTTCAGCACGTCGAAGTAGAAGGCGCTCAGATCCACGATCGAGAAATGGTTTACGCGATGGTAAATCTTGTGAAAAGCAAATTCTTCGTACGCCTTGCCGACATCGGCCGCCAACCCGCAGGTCAGGCGCAGCATGTACGAATCCAGTCCGTCCATTTCCTCGAATCGCACCGCATCCTTCTGGGGATCGAAATCGTACAGATTCCCCAGAATGTAGCGGAACGTATTGCGAATTTTGCGATAATTCTCCGCCACCCGCAGCATCAGCGCTTCCGAGCCCACCACATCCTCGCGGAAATCAACCGAAGCTACCCACAAGCGCACCACTTCTCCCCCGAGCCGGCTAGCGATGTCGACCGGGTCCACGTCATTTCCCCGCGACTTCGACATGGCCTGGCCCTTCTCATCGAGCGTCCACCCCGGGGTGACCACGCCTTTATACGGCGGCGTCCCTTTTGTCCCCATGGCGCAGAGCAGAGAAGACTGAAACCATCCGCGATACTGATCTCCACCCTCCAGATAAAGATCGGACGGCCAGGGATAATCGGGCTCATCGGCCAGCAGCGCCAAATAACTCGCACCCGATTCCAGCCACACGTCGAAGATGTCGGTTTCCTGCTCAAACTTCGCCCCGCCGCAATGGGGACACTTCGTTCCCTCCGGAAGAATCGTGGCGGACTCCGGCGTAAACCAGGCGTCGGCCCCAGCCCGCGCGAACAGCTCAACCACCTTGCGATTCACCTCGTGGTCGTTCAACGGCTGGCCGCACTTCTCGCACAGAAAAACGGCAATCGGCACTCCCCACACCCGCTGCCGCGATATGCACCAGTCGGGCCGCGTCTGCACCATGTTCGCCAGCCGCTCTTCCCCCCATGCCGGGTCCCATTTCACCTTCTTGATTTCTTCCAGCGCGCGGATGCGCAGCGTGTCGGTTTTAGAAACTCCTTCCGATTTCCCGCCGGGCATCGGCGCTTCCATGGAAATGAACCACTGCTCGGTCGCGCGGAAGATCACAGGATTGTGGCAGCGCCAGCAATGCGGATACGAATGTTCGGTCTTCTCCGTGTGGAGCAGCGCCCCGCGGCTTTTCACCAGATCAATGATCGGCTGGTTCGCCTCCCACACGCGTTTCCCGGTATATTCCGGCAGTCCGTTGCGCAAAATTCCTTTTTCATCGACATTGCTGGTCGCATCCAGGCCGTATTTCGTGCCGGTGATGAAGTCCTCGGCGCCATGCGACGGCGCCGTATGCACTACACCGGTTCCGGTGTCCATGGTGACGTAGTCGGCTAGCACCCCGAGAATCTTGCGCTCCAGAAACGGATGCTGAAAGTTCAATCGCTCCAGCTTCCGTCCGGGAAAGTGCGCCAACGCGCGCGGATCTGCCAGCCCGCATTTCGCCGCCACTTCCGCCGCCAGCTTCGACGCGACGATGTAAACCTGGCCGCCCGATTCCAGCGCGACATATTCTTCCTGCGGGTGAAACGCCACCGCCATCGATGCCGGCAATGTCCACGGTGTCGTAGTCCAGATAATCGTCGAAACTTGTTTCCCCGCAAGCGCCGCATCTATCTTGGCCGCATCGTCCAGCAAGCGATACTGGACCCACACGGTGCTGCTGGTGTGGTTTTCATACTCGACCTCGGCCTCCGCCAGCGCGGTCTCATCGTGCATGCACCAATAAACGGCACGCAGCCCCTTGTAGACGAACCCACTTTCGTAAAAAGAAAAAAACGTCGACAGCACCACCGACTCGTATTGCGGGTTCATGGTTGCATAGGGCCGGTCAAAGCGTCCGAAAACGCCGATGCGCTTGAACTGCGTCCGCTGCAGGTCAAGAAATTTCTGCGCATATTTCCGGCACTCGGCGCGCACCTCGGTCGGCCGCATCTGTAATTTCTTGCCGCCCAGTTCCTTGTCGACTTTGATCTCGATCGGCAACCCGTGGCAATCCCAGCCGGGCACGTAAGGAGCATCAAATCCGGCCATGGTCTTTGACTTTACGATGAAATCCTTCAGGCACTTGTTCAGAGCCGTGCCCATGTGAATTGGCCCGCTGGTGTAGGGCGGCCCATCGTGCAGAATGTAGCGCGGCGCGCCATTTCGGGCTTCACGGATACGCTCGTAAATCCCCATCTGCTCCCAGCGCTCCAGCATTTTGGGCTCGTTCTGAGGCAGGTTGGCCTTCATGGGGAAGGCAGTCTTAGGCAGATTGATGGTCTTTTTAAGCTCGAAGGCCACTCGGTTCGCGTCTCCTAAAGGATTGAATCTTTTATCATTATAGGGAGCCCCGCCGTGAACGTCCATGCAGGCGGGCATGATCGCCGCGTAGCAGATCGCGTCCGCCACCGCTCTCGGGGAGTCATTCGGAACGGGCCCGTTGTTCAGGCGGAGGGAAGGATCTCGAGTACGGAACTGGACGTGGGACGGGATGGCTGCGCAAAAAACCAGTCTCTCCTACCATCGCCGGGTCCAGCGAAATGCACTGTCGGAATGAGCCGAGTAGAGGTACAATTCCAGAAAGTCGAGAGCGATTGGCCCGACCTGTCGATGAGCGGCCGATGGTTACTTCGTTTCTAAAAATTGGGCTAGAATCGAAGCAACTTGCCGGATGGGTCGATCATCTGTGTAAAGACGGCGTAATCCGGATTTCGCCTGGGAAGTTACCGTAGGGCATTGCGCTCGGTAGTAAGGACGTCCACCAGAAATATGGGACCCGAACAAATCAATCCGAGCCTCCCCGGCAACGAGCCGGAACTGCATCTGCTTCTGGCCAGAGATACTTTTCAGGAGCCCCTCTGGAAGTCGCTTTCCCGCGAGCTGGATGACTTTTTCTTTCCCAAGAAGCTTCCACCCCTCAAGCTGGAATCGAAGCCGGAACCAGTCAAAGATATTTGGGGTTTCTACAACAACAAAAAGAATGGTGCGTTAGGCTCTACCGGGGTGCATGTTGTGATCGTGGCAATCATCGTTGCCGGCACCCTGATTGGCCGCCGCATGGTCAGCGCGGCCCCGGTGCAAAAGCCGACGGTTACCTTAGTCGATCCCGGTCCTCTTCCTGACCTGAAACCTTCCCGGACGCAAGCGGGCGGTGGCGGTGGCGGCGGTGATAGGGATGTGCTCCAAGCCACCCGTGGCAAGCTGCCAAAGTTTTCTATGACTCAGATCACCCCTCCCGTGGTGGTGGTCCGCAATGAGCATCCCAAGCTGGCGGTCGAGCCCACCATCGTGATCCCGCCGCAAGTGCAGCTGGCCACCAATAACATGCCAAACTTGGGCGATCCTATGTCGCACGCTGTGCTTCCTTCCAATGGCACCGGCTCCGGCAGCGGCATCGGTTCGGGCAGTGGCGGCGGTGTCGGATCAGGCAAGGGACCAGGTTTCGGCCCCGGTGAAGGCGGCGGTACTGGCGGAGGCATCTTCCACGTAGGTGGCGGCGTTTCCCCGCCGCGCCAGATTTACGCCCCAGAGCCGGAATTTTCGGAAGAAGCTCGCAAAGCGAAATACCAGGGTGTCTGCACTCTCGGCCTGATCGTCGGAACCGATGGCCGCCCTAGCAACATCCGGGTGTTGAGTAGCCTGGGCATGGGCCTGGACGAAAAGGCCATCGAAGCCGTGAAAAACTGGAAGTTCGAGCCCGCCATGAAAGATGGGCATCCGGTCCGAGTCGAGATCGCGGTCGAAGTCGACTTCCACCTGTACTGAGTTTGGAGCCTGAGACCGACTCCCCTGTCCGGTGGGCCCTTTGATCTTGATCTTGACCTCGAATTTGATGACCGCGAATTTGAGCGAGAACTTAACCTTGTTTTTACCCCTTTCGCTTTTTTCCCCTTGATCTCGCATTCCTGCCGCGATAGCTCCTAACTCCTGCGCAGCACCTCCAGGTGAGGCATGCTTCTCGTGCGAAATCCTAACCGCTCATACAGCCCTAGCGCCCGCGTGTTGTCGCGCCTGACGTGAAGGAGCGGAATCTCCCCGCGATCGCGATCAGCAAAGAGTCGCTGTAAGGCGTCAACGTTGCCGTGCCGCGTGCGACGGTCAATAATTCGTTCTTGTCAGGTTCGCTCATTTGTTCTCGCACCACCGCTGCGCGTCCTGGTTTGGAGTTTCACTCCGAACGATCAGAAATGCCCATGGCTCTCCCTCGACTGACCAGTTGTCCCGCACTGGTCAGTCACCCGGTTGCAAGGCGAGAGCATGTACGCCAATCCGAAATTCTGGCTCGGCCGCAGTTCGCCTCGGCGATAGCGTTGGCCGAGGAAGCAGAGAGAGAGTTCGAGCAGATCGGCGAAATTGATCGCACATGTGCGATGGCGCATTGGGGCGCATCACTGACGCCCATTCCCTAAAAGCCGGCGTGCTATTGGAGAAGCTGCGCGACGAAGAACTCCAACCCCCGGGGGTTGCCCCTGCACTACAATTGTTTTAGGTGGCTGGAGGAGGAAGTCCATGCATGCGGATCACGTGGAATTTTCATGGGATGCGAGCAAGTCCAGCTGGCTTATTAGGATTGAAGCCGGCGAGGAAGTCATACGGCGACACTGTGCTTTACCGAAGAGTGCTGATGAGCAGGCACTACGAACGGCCATCGAGAAAGCTGTTGCAGAGGAAGGTTACGAACTGGATCCGGCAAGTTTGATTCGCCGATAAGCACAGCCGTCCCCTGCGATCGGGAGAGTCCCCTTTCTAATCGAAGGCCGCAAGGGGGCCGTCTCTGGCGTGATATCGCCATTGCGCTCGGCGACCTGGGGAAACATGGCCAATTGACGAGGAACCCGGGGCGCCCCATAGATGGACCTTTACAGTTTGCTCAAGTAATCGGTAATCTCCGGCTCGGTCCAATCCACCGCCCCAATGAACTTGCGCCGTATCATGCCATTGCGGTCAATGATGAAAGTTTCCGGCCAGCCGTGCGTCCCGTAAAGCGCCGGCGTTTTTTGTGCCGGATCGCGCACCGTCAACAGGTCCACGCCATGCTGCTTCAGAAATGCCCGGTACGCATTCTCATCCACATCAATGCTCACCGCCAGCACCGTTACGCCCTTGGCTTTCATGTGCCTTTGCATCACCACCAGCGAGGGCATTTCTTCCACGCAAGGCGGGCACCAGGTCGCCCAGAAATTCAGCACTACGATTTGGCCGTGAAACTGGTTGAGGTCGACGGTGCGATCGGAATCTTGCACAGTGAATTCGGGAGCGTTCGAACCAATGCGCGGAGGCCTCGAGCCGCTGTAGCAACCGGAAAGGGCCAGCAGCAGGAGACCGGCAGAAACAGCGGCCAGGAACTGGAGGGTGCGGGGCACCTAGCTATAATAATAGATTCGAGCCCGATTTATTAACTATGACTGTGATGGAGACCGCTGGGGCGCCAATAGTTTCGGTGATTATTCCCGCGCGCAACGAGGAGGCGTGCCTCGGCGATTGTCTGCAGTCGCTGGTTACGCAATCCGGAGTCGCTTGCGAAATTATTGTCGTCGATGATCACTCGACCGACCGCACCCGCCAAATCGCACAATCATTTTCCCATGATCATGATAAGGTTCGCGTGCTCGACGCGGGAACGCTGCCGGAAGGCTGGACGGGCAAAAACAATGCCGTCGCCGCCGGCGTGCGACAGGCTCGTGGCCGGTGGTTCCTGTTTACCGACGCCGACACCGGGCATCTTCCCGGATCACTGGCCCGCGCCCTGGCCGAAGTTCAGGACAACAATGCCGAATTGCTGTCTTATTCGCCCGAACAGATTGCGGTAACTTTCTGGGAGATGGCTGTTTTGCCCGTAGCCTTTGCGGAATTGGCGCGGCAATATGCTCCATCGGTGGTGAGTGATCCGGCTTCGCCCGTGGCCGCCGCCAACGGCCAGTTCATCCTCGTCCGCCGCGACAGCTATGAGGCCGTCGGTGGGCATGCCGCTATCGCCGGGGACATTCTGGAAGACGTGGCTCTAGCCCGCGCCGTGAAACGTTCGCGCCGAAAGATTCGTTTCCGCTACGCGCCAGATGCCGTTCGAACCCGCATGTACCGGAACTACCGCCAGCTTCGCGACGGATGGACGAAAAATCTTGCACTGCTGTTTCCCCGGCCCGGCTGGCTCGGGGTGAAGATCGTGGGGCTCTGGGGAATCTTGCTGCTGACCTTACCCCTAGCGGAGGCGACGCATCACTGGTGGTGGTGCGTGCTGTGCGCATCCATGTTCGCCTATGTCGTGACCCGACTCAGACGCTCCAACTTCACTTGGGACAGAGTAATTCTCGGCGCCTGGTTCGGCATGCCCATGTTCGCCTACCTGTTGTTGCGGTCGAAGCGCGCACACGCGAACGGCACCGTCCCCTGGAAAGGCCGCACGTATTCTGACAAACCCGCTGTAGTGGCAACTGGCCACTGACATCTGGCAACTGAGCCCTATGGTCTACTTAACCCGCAAAGCTGAATTCTCCGCCTCGCACTACTACCACAATCCCGACTTTACTCCGGAAGAGAACCGGCGCGTCTTCGGAAAGTGCAACAACCCCAACGGCCACGGCCACAATTACACTCTGGAAGTCACGGTGAAGGGCGAGGTCGATCCCCGCTCCGGCTTCGTCGTCGATCTCAAGCAACTCAAGGAAGTGATGCACCATGAAGTGCTCGACGCTATGGACCACCGCTTCCTCAACAAGGAAGTCCCGGAATTTTCTACCCAGATTCCGACGACGGAAAATCTGGCGATCGCCGTCTGGCAGCGCCTCGAAACGAAGCTCGAGAAAGCCCGTCTGCACCGCGTCCGCGTCTACGAAACCCCAGACCTGTTCGTGGACTTCTATGGAGAAAAATGAGAGCTAGAAGCTGATCATGAAAGCCCATCTCACTCGCCGCTATCGCTTCTCCGCCTCGCACCGCCTGCACAGTGAGGAAATGTCCGCGCCGGAAAATCGCGCGACCTACGGCAAATGCAACAATCCGTTCGGACACGGCCACAACTACGCCCTGGAAGTCACGGTGAGCGGACAGGTCGATCCTTCGACAGGCATGGTATGCAATCTCGTCGATCTCGATGGCCTGGTCGAACGGGAAGTGCTCTCGCGCTACGATCTGTCCAATTTGAATGCGCTTCAAGAATTCGCCCAGGTTGTGCCCACCACGGAAAACCTTTCGACGCAGATCTTCGAAATATTGCAGCGCGGCTTTGCCCAGGCGCATCTGGATAGAGTGAGATTGGAAGAAACCATGATGAACTCCTTTGAATATGCGGGAGGCAGTGAACCGCCGCGCTGACTTCAGCGGTTCAGAGTTTTGCAGGGAAGGAACCCAGCCACTTTATGAAACCAACTTCGCTCGAACGGTTGCAAGAAGCACCCACCGTAACCAGTGCCACATTTGAAAATCTGGTTCACGAAATGCTCGTCCGCCTGGGCGAGGATCCCGAGCGCGAAGGCCTTTCTGACACGCCGGAACGGGTTCACAAGGCGATGAAGTTTCTCACCAAGGGCTACCAGGAAGATCCCGAGGCGCTTTTGAAGGGCGCCCTGTTTACCGTGAATTATGACGAGATGGTCATCGTCAAAGACATTGAAGTGTTCAGCCTGTGCGAGCACCACCTGCTGCCGTTTTTCGGCAAAGTGCACGTGGCCTACATCCCCAATGGCCGGGTTATTGGCCTCAGCAAAATTCCCCGGCTGATTGAATTGTTCTCGCGCCGGTTGCAGATTCAGGAGCGGTTGACCACGCAGATCGCCGAAACCATTCAGAAAGTGATCGAACCCCAGGGCGTCGGGGTGGTCATCGAGGCTCGCCATTTGTGCATGATGATGCGCGGCGTCGAGAAGCAACACTCTGCTGCGGTCACCTCGTCCATGCTCGGCTGCTTCCGCAACGAGGAAGAAACTCGCTCTGAATTCCTCTCCCTGATCCGCCAGCGTCCCAACGGCGTATAACCATATCTCCGAGGCTGCCCCACCCTTCTCGCGTTCTGGGTTAGAGGGCCTGCCTGGAGCGCAGTCGAAGGGGTCGGGTTTTTGAATTTCGCCTTCGCGCCAGAATTCAAACCCCGTGATATAAGATCATTGCTCGATTCCGCGACTGCTTATCGGGACGAAACAACCTTCAAGTAACACATTAAGGTAAAAATGCCCCTCCGCAGCCAAGTCGCTCTGGTCACCGGCGCTACCCGCGGCATTGGACTGGCAATCGCACGCGCTTTGGCAGGCGAAGGCTGCAACTTGATTGTGACCGCGCGCAGCCAATCGGCGTTGGCCCGCGTGGGCAGGGAACTGGCGTCTGCCAAAGTTCAAATCATGGCCCATTGCTCGGACGTCCGCGATCCTCGCTCAGTCGAGGCTCTGGTCCGCGCCGCCCGCCAACGATTCAAGCGCCTCGACATTCTCATCAATAACGCCGGCATCGCGCATCCCAATCTTGCCGTGGAGAAGCTTCCATTTCCCGTGTGGAAAGACGTGCTCGAGACCAACCTCAATGGCATGTTTCTGGTTACACAGGCGGCGCTGGCCATGATGAAGCGCGGCGGCACCATCGTCAACAATCTGTCGATAGCGGCTACTCGAGTATTCCCCGGCTCTGCCGCCTACAACGCCTCTAAGCACGGGGCGCTCGGTCTGAGTAACACTCTGCGCGAGGAACTTCGTCCCCGCGGAATCCGCGTGATCGCGCTGCTGCCCGGTGCGACTGACACCGACATTTGGACCACGTTGTGGCCGCAGGCCCCTCGCCGCAAAATGATGTCGCCCGCAACCGTTGCCGCGTCGGTCGTTCAAGCGATTCTGCTCCCCGCCCATGCCACCGTAGAGACTCTGGAAATCCTTCCCACGGCAGGCACGCTGTAATGGCTGGGTCCGACTCGAATCTAGGACGGGCTCGACCTCGCCTTCAGCCTCTGCGATACAATGCTGACCGCTACTCAATCTGGGAGGAAATCACAATGTTGAAAACCTCATTCGTAGCCGCAGCCATTCTCGCCGCCGCCATCCTGACCCTTCCGGTGCGCGCGCAAGACGCCATGAAGAAAGATGCTGCCGTCAAACCGCCCGACAGTCCTTCCAAAGTTGTTCTCGATTCGTGGAACGATATTGGGCGCAAGCTGGTTGCCATGGCTGAAGATTTTCCGGAAGACAAGTTTGATTTCAAGCCCACGCCAGCGCAGCGTTCGTTTCGTGAGCAACTGCTGCACGCCGCTGGAGCCAACTATTACTTCACCAACCCGACTACGGGGAAAAAGGATCCGGTCGACGAGAATCCCAAAGCCGATCTGTATAAGACCCGGGCGCAGCTGGTTGCCTTCGTCAAGAAATCATTCGCCGACGGCGCGGCCGCGATTCAGGCTAAGGGCGACAAAGGAATGAATGCTCTGCTGGTGGATCCGTTCAGTCATCAGCAGGTTCGTGTCTACGACTTCGCTTACGGCTTCATCGAGCATTGCGGGGAGCACTACGGGCAACTGGTGGTCTACTACCGCCTGGCTGGTTTGGTGCCACCGGAATCGCGTCCCAAGAAATGAGCCAGTCTCATGGCGAAGATTTCATCCCGCTGCATGAAGTTAAAATCCCCGCCCTGTCTCTCCAAAAAACGGAGGGACAGGGAAACCCTCAATCGTTAACGGTAGGCGTAGGGCGTTCTGCGGGCGCGTTCGGGAAAGAGTTTGATCATCACCAGGCCCGCCACGAATCCGCCAACGTGGGCCCAGACGGCGACGCCTCCCACATCTCCGGCGCGCGCCATCGAGAGGGTCGTGGCTCCGGAAAAGAAGTTCAGCACGAAAAATTCTCCCAGCACAATCCAGGCGGGAAGATACAGCACGAACACAAAAAACCAGGTCAACACGCGAGCCCGCGGATACACAATAAAATATGCGCCCAGGATTCCGGCAATCGCGCCGCTGGCTCCGACCGTAGGCAGATTCGAGTGCGGATATACGGCCACTTGCGTCGCCATGGCGAACAGTCCGCAGAGCACATAAAACACAAGATAGGTGAAGTGCCCCAGGTAATCCTCGATGTTGTCGCCGAAAATGTAGAGATACCACATGTTGCCGAGCACGTGCATCCAACCCGCGTGCAGGAACATCGAGGTAAGGTAAGGAATGAGGATCGTCGCCAGAGGATACTTCGGGGAGCCCGCCAGAAACGCGGACAGGTGGCTTGGGACCACTCCAAACTCGCGGGCAAACAACTCGTAGCTGCGAGGATCGAGAGACGACTGAAACAAGTACACGAGAATGTTGAGCGCAATCAAAAATCCGTTTACGAAGGGCGTACTGTATCGTGGTTGGTCGTCTTTGATGGGAAACATAGGAGATTGGGTACGTTAGTGGACGAGACTGTTCGAATTCGAGTCCAGTTGCGTATTTACCAAGTTACCAAATCCTTGGCATGAACGGCGTCCTCATCATCGACAAGCCAGCCGGGTTGACCTCGCACGATGTGGTGAACCGCGCCCGCCGCATTCTACAGGAACGATCCATCGGGCATCTGGGCACTCTCGATCCCATGGCGACAGGGGTTCTGCCGCTGGTCACGGGCACGCTCACGCGGTTGGCGCAGTTTTATACGGCAGCGGAGAAAACCTACGAAGGCACGGTGAGATTTGGCTTCGCTACCAACACCTACGACGCTGAGGGCGAACCGACTACCACTCCGCAAACGGTAACCTTGCGCGCGGAAGAGGTGGAAGCCGTTGCCGGCCGTTTTCGCGGAGTCTTCGAACAGACCCCGCCGCCGTTTTCGGCGAAAAAGATTCACGGCGTTCCGGCCTACAAACTGGCGCGCCAGCAGAAGGAGGTTGTGCTCAAGCCGGTACAAGTTGAGATTAAAGAGTTTGTCATCCTGGGGGTGGAAGTCGATCGCGCTCGCTTTCGCGCCCGCGTCGCCTCCGGAACCTACATGCGTTCGGTTGCGCACGAAATGGGGAGGGAACTGGCCTGCGGCGCGCATCTGGAGTCGCTGCGGCGAACCTCGGTGGCGGAGTTCAATCTCGAAGACGCGCACACGCTGGAACAAGTCGCCGGCGCGGCCGCTGCCAGCGGTTCACCCAGTCTCGACGATCTGTTCATCCATCCGCGCAAGTTGCTGCCGCAGTTTCCTTCCGTCACCGCCGACGATGCGACGGCCGCCCGCATCCGCAGCGGACGGACGGTCAATCTTTCTGAGCTCTCCCGCGCTCGCCAGGTCAAAGTCTTCAGCGGACAAAGGGAATTGATCGCCATTGCCACGCGCGTGGCCGGTACACTATTTCATCCAAAAATCGTGCTGTGTGGAGCGGAAGCTTCGGTGCGGCTCTGATTCAGCTTACTTCACTGCATTGACACGACCGCCGTCCGCCCGTTGTTCCCGCTTTTCAGGCCAAGATTGCCGTTTACTTGCGCGATTTTCCCGCGGCTTGACGGCTCCCACTCAGCCCTTTAGTTTTTAGTGTGTCGATACGCGACCCATGAAACTCTCCGTAGTCATGCCCGTTTACAACGAGCAGGTGACCCTGCGGGAAGTGATCGCGCGGGTCCTGGCCGTTCCGCTCGAGATTGAGTTGATCTGCGTCGACGACGGCTCGACCGACGGCTCCCGAGAAATTCTGATCGAATTCCAGACCAGCCATCCCCAGATCCGGATCCTGTTCCAGCCGAAGAACATGGGCAAGGGTGCCGCGCTTCGTCGCGGCATCCAGGAAGCAACTGGAGACTTCGTCATCATTCAGGATGCCGACCTCGAATACGATCCGTCCGACTATCCTGCTTTGCTCGTGCCTCTTATCGAGGGGAAAGCCGACGTCGTCTACGGATCGCGTTTTCTGGGATCGGGTC
>Ga0210406_10003969_pt1 | contig 16043 bp, 16 predicted proteins | sample IncBWC30MmetaG_FD_155454 | JGI IMG/M metagenome (GOLD analysis project Ga0210406, IMG submission 155454) | Forest soil microbial communities from Barre Woods Harvard Forest LTER site, Petersham, Massachusetts, United States - Inc-BW-C-30-M | ecosystem: Environmental > Terrestrial > Soil >... | reverse complement strand
CCAGCACCGTTCCAGAGAAATTTCGCAATCCCCTAGACTCGCGAGCGTGGGCACCAAACTCACAGACGTGGGCGCCGACAGACCCTGACACCTTCGAAACGCGATGGCGCGCTAGGGCGGCTATTGCGACACGCGCTCCACCTGAAGAAGGGGCGTCGGTAACGGATGCGAGCCCGTCCACGCCTGAGGTCGATGATGTTCCGCCTCTGAGGAAAGCGGACAGACTGCAGTCACCCTACTTTGATAGCAGACAGGCAAAATCGATCCGCACATTTGTGATTATTCCAGATCCGCCGCACCAGCTGGCAGACTAAAATGGACCCGAACTGTTCGCTATAATTTAGAGGAGTGTCGGCAGACTGGTTAGGAGCTGGCTTGGGCGCGCTGGCCGTAATCTCTCTGGCTACTTCATTTGATGCCCACGCCGCCCCACCAGACGTGGTGGGTTTCTGGTGCGCTCGGACGGCGCTCGCATTTGCTGTGTTATCAAATGGTTACGAGGCCGCGTCAAGCTATAAGGTGCATTTTGGACCCAAAAGTGCCTTTGGAGAGCTGGCGCTTTGAGGTCATCGCAGACATCACATCCGCGCGTGCAAACCCGTCGGAAGGCTTCCCGGCTTTGGTCGCGCATCCAAACGACGGCGTCTGTTACTGATGTCATCTGGTCTTCCCAGATCCTATCTTCAATCGATAACACGACCATCTCCTGCGTCCGGTACGCCGAGGATCCAAACAAGAGCCATGCTACGAATCTTCGGACGCCAACGACCGTTCGATTTCACCGCAAAAACCGATAATCTGAACCATCGATACTGAAAATAACGTGATGGTCTCCGTTCGCCTAGAGCTCCGAAGCACGATCGAAGATTCGGCGACGTTAGAGTAAGAAAACATGCTGCGGCGAGGCTATCGGTAGCCGATGCGGGATTCGACTTGAACGAGCCGCACAGCAGATCGCACAAGCAACGGCCTCCCGAATGTCGTTCGCCGCGAACAGCGGGGGCGCGGCTTCATCTTTGAGCCCAAGCGGAAGTTCCAGTTCAAAATCCCAGTGCTCCTCGAGGTGCGACACAGAGATTGCCAGCAGCGAGATGGTCTTCTCGTCCGGGTGGTCCGCGAGGACCGCGCGCACCAGTTCCTCGGCGAGCTCGGCGATGATCACGATTGCGGAGATTGGCGCATCGAGCGTTAGCGCTCACTACGAGTTTGTCTGTAAGCAGAATGGCATCAAGGTCGCCTACTCCTACACGAAAACCAAGGCTCACGATCCGACAATGCCCAGCATGATGGCGCGTTTCTTTGGGTTTTTTTCAACGGAAATCATAGCTCGGATCGGCACAATGATGCCCATCGATTTGGCGGTTTCAAATTGACGGTCAGATCATAGTGGGCTGTTGAACCGGCAGGTCGGCCGGCCTTTTCCCTTTGAGAGTGGGGCCCGCGTAGTCGATTGAGTTGGTATACTTCCAGCTTAGCTCATCAAGCCACCAGCAGCTGCGAACTCGCGGCTTCACCGACACATCCGCGATAATCTATTTTGCGCTACGAAAGCGGACATCGCTGGTCTCAGCCTCAAGGTCCGAACGTTCCGGCTTCGGCAGTGTCTTGAATTGGCTGACCTGACGGAAAGTCGGAGCCATAAAAAAGGTCGATATCAGCGAACAATTTTTCGAATTTTACAATTGCTTGCTGCGACGCAAATGATCAAGATCAATCGTTCCATCGCGTTTGAAAAGGCGTCTCGATGATTTCCGGTGACTTGGTCGCCCGCGGCGTTAGCGTCCAGTTCGACGGTTTGAAAGCCCTATCCAGCGTCACGCTGGCCGTCACGCCGGGACGCATCACCGGATTGATCGGCCCTAATGGGGCCGGAAAAACCACTCTCATCAACGTCTTGACCGGCTTTCAGCGCGTTGACGCGGGGACCGTTGAAATGGAAGGTGAAGCGGTCAACGGCATTGCGGCTCACAAGCTTCGACGCAAGGGCGTGGCGCGCACTTTTCAATCAGGACGCCTATTTCGCGAGTTGCCTGTTTTGGACAACCTGGAGGTCACTGGCGTGGGCCTCGGTCTGACCCGGCGCGTCGCGATCGCAGAGGCCGAGCGCGTAATGGATTGGCTGGGCATATCGCACCTCGCAGGCGCAATCGCCGGCGCCCTGCCCTACACCGACGAGCGACGTGTCGCCATCGGACGCGCCATCATGTGCAATCCCCGCTATCTGCTGCTGGACGAGCCCGCAGCAGGCATGTCCGAACATGAAAGCCACGATCTGGCGGCCATTATAAGGCAGATTGCTGGGGAGCTCGGGGTCGGTGTTCTGCTGATCGAGCACAACATCGGTCTCGTGCTCGAACTGTGCGAACGCATCTTTGTGCTCGACTCCGGCGAGATGATCGAAGTCGGTCCACCGGACCAGATCCGAAGCAGCGATGCAGTCCGACACGCCTACATGGGAACACAACGGGAGGAGGTTATCCCAGCGCTTGCGGCTGCCGAGGCAATCTCACCATGACATTGCTGGCCGTCGACAACATCACGGTTCGCTACGGGCGACTGACGGCCTTGCACAGCATTAGTCTGAAGATCGCCGAAGGCGAGGTCCTTTTCGTGACAGGCCCCAATGGCGCCGGAAAGTCAACCTTGCTGAATACTATTGCCGGCGTCGTGCTGCCCATATCGGGATCCATCACGATGGATGGCGCGGAGGTGACGGGGGTCCCACCCGAGTTGATCGCCCAGCGGCGATTTTCGCTCGTGCCCGAGGGGCGCAACGTCTTTGGAGCACTCAGCATCGAGGAGAATTTGAAGGTCGGTACCGGCATGCGGACCGACAAGCAGAAGATCGCCGACGATCTTGCATCAGTCTACCATGAATTCCCTATGTTGGCCGACCGCCGCCACACGCCAGCCGGCATGCTTTCGGGTGGCCAGCAGCAAATGCTCGTCATTGGTCGGGCCCTCATGACGTCGCCCCGCATCATGGCTATCGACGAGCCATCGCTCGGACTTGCGCCCAAGATCATTGATCAAGTATACGAAATCCTCGTGCGGCTGCGGGCGCAGCGCAAGCTGACCCTGTTGATCGTCGAGCAAAGCTCCACGCGCGCCATGATGACTGGCGGGCGGATCATTCTCATGCGTGGCGGACGCATCGTGCTCGAGGGCGAGGCGGCCCACATGGTCAAGGACGAGCGCCTGAAGCAGGCGTATTTCGGCTTCGGAGACCATTGACGATGACAGATCTGTTGCAAATCGTCTTTGACGCGCTCAGCCTGGGCAGCCTTTATGCCATGGGCGCGCTGGGGATCGCGTTGATCTTCGGCGTGATGCGGCTGGTGAACTTCGCGCATGGCGATTTCATCGCCTTCTGCGTGTTCGCAATGCTGTGGCCCTCGACCAGCGCCGCTGCCATCGTCTTCGCCGGAAATCTGCCGTCTTACCTTCTCGTTCCGCTGCTGCTGCTTGTCGGTGCCACGCTGTCGGTGTTGTCGGAGATCATCGTTTTCCGTCGTTTCCGCAACACCAATCCGGCGACGATGATGATCGCCTCTTTCGCCCTCGGCTTCGTGATCCGGCATCTCCTGTTGATGCTTTACTCGAGCCGCCCGAAGTCGATCACGCTTTGGCCCAGTCTTAGCCTGCCGGTCGAACTTCTGGGTGCGCGCATCCCGATGCTGCAAGTCGTCACGATCATCATCACTTTGGCCGTGCTGGCTGCTCTTACGCTGTTCCTCAAACGCACCCGCTACGGTTTGGAGATGCGCGCTGCCGCCGAGAACTTCACCATGGCCCGCATGCTCGGAGTGCGTGCCAATGGGGTCATTTTGCTGGCCTTTGCCATCAGCGGCATGCTGGCTGCGGCGATCGGGTTGATCCTGGCGACCAACTCCGGCACGGCGGATATCGGGATGGGCGCCAATGTCATGCTTATCGCGTTCATCGCCACGGTGATCGGTGGTCTTGGCAGCGTGCCGGGAGCCGTCGCCGCTGGCTTCCTGATCGGCAGCGCCAGCGTCGTGTTTCAGGCGACCCTGCCGCATGACGCACGCGTCTTCCGCGATGCCTTTGTCTATGGCGCGGTGATCGTGGTGCTGCTGTTGCGCCCGCAAGGGCTATTCGCACCCAAATCGGCGAAGCAGAGAGTCTGACCCATGTCGCAGCGTCCATCGGTCATTTTGCAAACAATTGCGACGCCGGTGGCCCTGATCGTGGTTCTGCTTGCCGTTGCGGCCTTGACCTATCAATTCGGAGGCAGAGCCTTCAATCGCACCGTGATCGAGATGTTCATCAACATCATGGTGGTCGCCGGCCTCTATGTCTTCGTTGGCAATTCAGGCCTGTTGTCGTTTGGCCACATCAGCTTCATGTGCCTCGGCGCTTATATGACCGCATGGCTAACCATCCCGCCGGTGATGAAATCGGTCACGCTTAAAGGGCTGCCCGGGTGGCTTCTGCACACGCAGTTGCCTATGTGGGTCGCCACGCCGATCTCAGGCGTGTTCGCGGCCGTGTTCGCGCTCATCATCGGGCGCGTCATCATGCGCTTGTCAGGGATAGCCGCCTCGATCGCTAGTTTCGGGCTGCTCGGCGTCGTCAACAACGTCTATTCGAACTGGGACTCCGTCACAGGCGGCCAGGGTTCTATCGTGGGTACGCCGGGCACCATGAATGTCTGGATAGGATGGCTGGGCGCCGCGGTCGCCATCGTTATAGCGTATCTCTACTCGATTTCCCGCTCCGGTTTGGCGCTTCGCGCCACCCGCGACGAGGCAGTGGCTGCCAGCGCCTCCGGAATCGATATTGCCCGAGAGCGGCTGATTGCCTTCGTCGTCAGCGCCTTCGTCATAGGTCTCGCCGGCGCGCTCTATGCGCACTTTTTAAGCATCGTCAATCCGGGCTCGTTCTACCTGCGCGCGACGTTCATCACCTTGTCGATGCTGGTGGTTGGCGGGATGTACAGCCTGAGCGGAGCCGTCGCCGGCGTCGTCGTGATTTCCGCGCTGATCGAGATGTTTCGCGACCTGGAAAAGGGTGTCAGCCTCGACGGTCTAACTATCGCACTCCCGAACGGGGTTCAGGAGATCGCGATTGGCATCACCACGATCGTCATCCTGATGTACTTGCCAACCGGCCTCACCCGTAACCGGGAATTCTCCTGGAGAGGATGGCCGCTCGAGCGGCGGTTGCCGCGACCTGTGCGGACGGCCCTGAAGTAGTTTAACTGAACTGCGGTGAACAAAAACGGAGGAATGGCTAAATGCGTATCACGACAATACTAGGCACCTTAGCTGCGGCGAGCACGATGTGGTGTACGCCGACCCAGGCAGCCAACGAGATCGTCGTCGGATTTGCAACGGCGGCATCCGGCTTCATGCAGGCCTATGACAAGCCGGCCCAGGATGCCGCGCTAATCCGCATCGACGAGATCAACAAGGCGGGCGGTCTGCTCGGCAAGAAGATCAAGTCTGTGTTTGCAGATACCAAGACCGATCAGGCCGAGGGCGCCAAAGCGGGCCTCACAGTGCTCGATCAGGGTGCGGACTTGGTGATCGTCTCTTGCGACTACGATTACGGCGCGCCGGCGGCTCTGCAAGCTCAGCAAGCTGGTAAAGTCTCCTTCTTCCTGTGCGCAGAGTCGATCAAGGCCGGCATCCCTGGCGTCGGTCCCTACTCGTTCTCCGCGTCGGTGTTAGCGGCCGTGCAGGGCGCGACCATGGCCGAGTGGGCCTATCAGAAGAAAAATGCCCGCAGCTTCTACCGGCTGCTCGACAGCTGGACGGTCTATAACAAGGGCATCTGCGATGGCTTCGACTGGATGATGCCACATCTGAAGGATGCCGCGCTGGCCGGCAGCGACACATTTAAGAACGATGATGCGTCGATCGCATCTCAGATCACGCGCATCAAGAGCCTGCCGAAGGAACCGGACGCCATCATGCTCTGCACGATGATGCCCGGCGCCGTCTCGGCCATCAAGCAGATCCGGGCCGCAGGTATCAAGTCGATGATCCTCAACGGCTCGGGTGTCGATGGCAGCTATTGGCTGAACGCCGTTCCTGACCTGTCGAACTTCTACGTGCCGGTACAGGGTTCGATCTATGGCGATGATCCCAATCCGAAGGTCACCGAGTTCAACAAGAAATACAAGGACGTAACCAGTGGCGATCCTTCTAGCCAATACGTCTATCCGGGATATGTGTTAATCGACGTCTGGGCGAAGGCCGTCGAGCGAGCCAAGACCACGGACGCCGGACCGGTGGTGGCAGAGCTCGAGAAAATGACCAACGAGGCCACGCTGTTCGGGCCACGTACCTTCAGCAAGGACCTCCACCATCAGAACCAGGGTCGCTACCTGATCGTCGATACTGAACAAGGCAAGCCGAAGGTGGTCGATCAGTGGACGATTTCGGAAAAGATCCCGGTCGACTACTTGGTATCCAAGTAGGCCGGTAACTCGCCGCTAGAGGTTGCGTGCCTACGGCGGCCTGTGTCTCCTTGGTCGATCGCCATGAACTTGACGCCTGTTGAAATCGGCCGGCGTTTCGTTCGGCGGGTTTATTTTTTTCGCAAATGCGGAGCTCGAGTGCAGCCGCCGGGATAAGGACAACACAGAGATGGTCATCATTAATTGCGACATGGGCGAGGCCTTCGGCCTCTACAAGATGGGCGACGACGAAGGCCTAATGCCCGAGATTGACGTGGCCAACGTCGCTTGCGGCTTTCATGGCTCTGACTTCAATCATATGCGCAAGACCGTGCGGCTGGCCAAACAGCATGGCGTCAAGGTTGGCGCGCATCCCTCTTTGCCCGATTTGCAAGGGTTCGGACGCAGGGAGATGAAGATCGGCCGCGAAGAGCTGACGAACTGCCTCCTCTACCAGATCGGTGCCCTCAAGGCGTTCCTGGATGCCGAAGGCGTAACCCTCAATCATATCAAGCCGCACGGCGCGCTCTATGGCATGGCCGCGCGGATGGAGGACATCGCCGAGGCCGTGGCAGACGCGGCCGATGTCTATAAAGTGCCGCTGTTCGGCATGAAAGGGACGCTGCACGAGAAGGTCTATCAGCGCCGCGGACATACCTTTGTCGCCGAGTACTACGCTGATCTCGACTACAATGCCGAAGGCGGCCTCATCATTACGCGCGAGCATGACGCCAAGGATCCAACCGACGCGGCAGCCCGGTGCCTGCGAGCCTTGACCGAAGGCAAGACGCGCAGTGTGGGTGGAAACGACGTCGCGGTAGGGTCCGATGCCATCTGCGTCCACTCCGACACACCAAATGCCGTCGCCATCGCCCAGGCCGTTCGCAAGGCAGTCCACCACTCTCTGGCAGCGCGCTGAGGCGCGGCCGGCCAAGGCCGAATTGACCAAAGTACGAGGAACTAATGGCTATACAGCAAATCTTTTCGCCTCTCCCTGGCATATTCTACCGCAAGTCGGCACCGGACAAACCAGCCTACAAATCCGATGGCGACACGATCACGGAAGACGACACGATTGGTCTCATCGAGGTCATGAAGTCGTTCAACGAGGTGAAGGCAGGCGCATCGGGCAAGATAGTGCGCTTCCTTGCCGAGAATGAGGAGGCCGTGATGGCCGGTCAGCCGATCGCCGAGATCGACGTGTGAGGCTTGCAAACCGTCCATGACGATCCATAAGCTTCTCATTGCCAATCGCGGCGAGATTGCTGTGCGCATTATTCGTGCGGCACAGGAGTTGGGCCTTGCGACCGTACAGGTCTACAGCAATGCCGACAAAGACTCGCTAGCTGTGCGGCTCGCTGACGAGTCTTTCGACATAGGCCCTGCGCAGGCGTCGAAATCATACCTTAACCGCGACGCGATTCTTGTCGCGGCCAAGACAACAGGCGCCGACGCGATCCATCCAGGTTATGGATTTCTTGCCGAAAATGCTGAATTTGCCGCCGCGGTCGAGGCGGCGGGGCTCATCTTCGTCGGACCGACAGCCCAGTCCATCCGCCTGATGGGCGATAAGGTCGCCGCCCGGGAAGCGGCTGCGGCAGCGGGAGTCCCCACGGTTTCCGGCAGCCGCGGCCGTCTGGACTCGTCTGAGGCGGTATTTGCCTTGGCGATGAAGATCGGCTTTCCCGTGATGGTCAAGGCTGCGGCTGGCGGCGGCGGCCGCGGCATCCGCGTCGCGCGCTCGGCTGAGGAGATTCATCGCCTCATGTCGCAGGCGCAGGCCGAGGCGCTCGCGGCCTTCGGCGATGGCGGGCTCTATGTCGAGAAGCTCATCGAAGGTGCGCGGCACATCGAGGTGCAGGTGCTCGGCGACGGACGGAACGTTATCCACTGCTTTGAGCGCGAGTGCTCACTGCAGCGCCGCCGTCAAAAGGTTTGGGAAGAAGCTCCCTCGCCCTCGCTGACACCTGCCATTCGAGAGAAGCTCTGTTCCTCTGCCGTCGCGCTCGCCAAAGCGGTGCACTACCGCGGCGCGGGGACGCTCGAATATCTATACGACGACCGCAGCCAGGAATTTTACTTCCTGGAGATGAACACGCGCATCCAGGTCGAGCACCCGGTGACGGAGATGGTCACCGGCATCGATCTGGTGCGCGAGATGATCCGGATCGCCGGCGGCGAACGCTTGCGCATCCGCCAGGATCAGGTGCGCCTCAATGGCCACTCGATCGAGGTCCGCATCAACGCCGAGGACCCGGTGAAAGGCTTCGCCCCGAACCCGGGCACGGTCACCGCACTCAGTGTGCCGGGTGGCAACGGGGTGCGTTTCGACAGCATGCTCTATGCCGGTTACACAGTGCCGCCGTTCTACGATAGCTTGCTCGGCAAATTGATCGTCCATGATGAGGATCGACCGAGCGCGATGCGGCGTCTCGATCGCGCCCTCGGTGAACTAAACGTCGAGGGGGTGGCGACGACCAAGCCCTTGCACCAAGCGCTCGTTCGCGACCCCGACGTACAGGCCGGGCTGTTTCATACCGCCTGGCTCGAACCGTGGCTGGCATCACATACTGCAGGTCTTGCCGCAGCCGAGGCTGCGCTGGCGCTGCCGAGCGCTCCTGCCCCCTCAACCGCAAAATAGTCCGCCCCGTCAACAACAGGAGGCCTGTGTCCCATGCAAACTCGATTTTCCTTCGGCGGCGATGAGCACATCTTTGCCGAGGTGGATGAATCCATGTCGCTCGAGGCTTTTTTCAAGAGCCTGTTCATCACCAATGCGGTACGCGACGCCAAGATCAAGGGTGTCACCGAGATCTGCCCGGCCAATGCCTCCTACCAGGTGAAGTTCGATCCGGATCTGATCAAGCCCGATGATATGCTCGCCGAGCTGAGGCGCCTGGATTCGGCGGCCGCAAAGTCTGAGCCGGTCATCGCGACGCGGATCATCGAGATTCCGGTGCTTTACGACGATCCCTGGACGCGCGAGACGCTGATGCGCTTCCGCGAGCGCCATCAGGATCCCAACGGCACCGATATCGAATACGCGGCGCGCATCAACGATCTCGACGGGGTCGACGGGTTTATCAGGGCGCATTCAAGTGCACCCTGGTTCGTCTCGATGGTTGGCTTCGTCGCCGGCCTGCCCTTCCTCTATCAGATGGTCGAACGCAAACGGCAGATCCAGGCGCCGAAATATCTGCGCCCGCGCACGGACACACCCAAGCTGACGGTCGGGCACGGCGGCTGCTTCGGCTGCATCTACTCGGTGCGCGGTGCCGGCGGCTACCAGATGTTTGGTATCACGCCCATGCCGATCTACGATCCCAATCAGAAGATTAGCTATCTTCGCGATTTCATGTGCCTGTTCAAGCCGGGCGACATCGTGAAGTGGAAGCCTATCGAGCGGCCTGCCTATGATGAGGCGGTCGCCGATGTCGAGGCGGGCCGCTTCTCGCCAACCATCCGGGATGTCTCGTTTTCGCTCACCGAGTTCAACCGCGACATCGACGGTTACAATCGCAAACTCGAGAGGGTACTCCATGGCCATTAAGGTTTTGAAGCCGGGTCTTTCCTCCACCGTCCAGGACCTCGGGCGTCCCGGCTATTATCACATCGGTATCCCGCTCTCCGGCGGAATGGATCGACATGCGCTCACCGCCGCCAACCTGCTCGTGGGTAATGCGGAGGGAGCTGCCGTTCTCGAGGCCGTATTTATGGGGCCGGAGCTTGAGTTTACCGATGACGCCATGGTCGCGGTCACGGGGGCCGAGTTGCCACCCAAGCTCGACGACGTTCCGCATGAGACGTGGACCTCCTTCAAGGTGAAGCGCGGCCAAAAACTCTCCTTCGATTTCCTGAAAAAGGGCGCACGCGCCTACATTGCCGTCGCAGGCGGAATCGATGTGCCTGTGGTTCTGGGCTCGCGCTCGACCTACGCGCTGGGCGCTTTGGGCGGCTTCAAGGGTCGAAAGATTGAGGCCGGCGACGAATTACCGCTCGGTGTGACAACGACAGCGGTCAAGGAGGGCCGTGCGGTCGGCGAAGAATTGCGCGGCTTGCCGATGGCGATGCCGACGGAGTTGCGCGTAATGCCCGGACTTTACTGGCATCGGATCACCGATCCTGCCGGCAGGCAGTTCTTTTCTGATACTTGGAAGGTCGCGCCGGAAGCCGACCGGATCGGTTACCGCTTCAAGGGCGGCAAACCGCTAGAGTTCGTGCCGCGCGAGCCACCATTCGGTGCGGGCTCCGATCCCTCCAACATCACCGATGCCTGCTATCCGTATGGCTCGATCCAGGTGCCCGGAGGCACTGAGCCGATCGTGCTGCATCGTGACGCTGTTTCAGGCGGCGGCTACTTCATGGTCGGCACGGTCATTTCGGCCGATATGGATCTGATCGGACAGCTTCAGCCCAATACGTCGATCAGGTTCGTAAAGGTCGACATGGATCAAGCGCTTGCGGCCCGTAAAGTGCGCGCTGAGCTGCTGGCGCAAATCCGTTCGTCCTTGAAATCACCGCCCTGAATTCTCGGACGGAATTTCGGCGCTCGTTGGCGCGGAGCATCGCCTTGTTAACGAGCGAGTGGGGTGAGCAGTTCGGCTGGGGACTCGATATCTACCCGCTTGTCGGCGTTTCATGGGCGTCGAGCGCGGAACTTGGCTCCTATTTCACGACACCGGTGTTGATGAAATACACGCTGCAGAAATGCGTCGCCTTTTCGGCCGCCTGTGTCGCCCTAGCTTTGTCTTCCATCTATTTGATCAGCATCAGCGGCCGAGGCTCAAGCGGCCCGCCGGATGTCGTCTCGCGCGATTCGTTTCTCCCGCTGCTGCGTGCCATTGCGGGGTTCGCCCTTGGGCTGGCGACGTTCCGCTACGCGGACAGCCTCGACCGGCTTTCGCCCAACGCTCAGGATGTTCTCCTGGTCGCTATCCTGGCTTCGATGGTTGCCGTTGTCGTTCTGACCGCCGATGATCTCCCGATCTATTTCTTGTTCATTCCGTTGATCGCGATTCTGTCGCGTGACGGGCGTCTTGCCCAACTTCTGTTCGGCAATAGGCTTGTTTTGCACCTGGGGCTTATTTCCCATTCGATCTATCTCATCCATCCGCTGTTCCTGACATTTGCCGAGCGTTCATGGCGACATCTCGGCAATAACTTGAGCGCTTATGTGCTTTGCGCGCTTACATCCTTTGCGGCGATATGGCTTTTGTCGTATCTAAGCTATCGGCTTGTCGAAGTTCCCGGTCGACAATTCGCGATCCGCTTGCTCAGTCCGCGGGCAAGCACCGCGTCTGCAGGTGTCTGACGCGCGTGCACTGGCGTTAGGCTCAGCCTGAGTGAGAATTTAAGTGACTTCCATTCGGGCCCGGACAGTTGCGCTTATCGCCGTTCTTCTGAAGTGGCGCGCCAGCGCCGTTACCTTAACTTGGAACGTCACAAGCCACGAAGCTCGAGTGGTCGACGAACGGCCACTTTGCGCCAACAGCGGTCCTTCATTGACAATCATCATCTGCGTTCGAAGTATTTTCGGACTTGCGACCAAGGAGTCGAGCATTCCTCGACGATGGCAACTAGTCGAGCGACGACAAGCGACATTCCGCATGCAGGCCTATTTGCGATGCTCAATGCGCCTAAGCGCGTCCATCCAGGGACATCCGAGCGGCTCCTCTATCCGCCTTGCCCGTCCGGCCTGCCGGAAGCGTTTCCACGAAGTGAAACACGTCGGGTATCTTGAAACGCTCCAGTCGATCTTTTGCCCATTCGCGCAAGTCGCGTTCGCTCAAATTTCGGTCACGAGCGATGATCATCAGGTGAAGGCTCTCCCCCAATCGTTGGTCCGGCACGCCGAAGGCGAGCGCGGCCAAAACACTCTCGTGCTGCGCGAACAGATTTTCGATCTCCAATGGAGCGATCTTGTTCCCGCCACGCGAGACGACGTCTTTTGAGCGACCAACGAGCTGAACGTAGCCATCGCTGCGAACCGTCGCGAGATCGCCGGTCCTGAAATAGCCGTCCACGAAAGCGCCGGCCGATTGGGCGGGATCGTCGAGGTAGCCGGCCATGACAGACGGCGTGCGGATCTGCAGTTCGCCGACCCCGGGGGGCAGACCAAACTCCGGCGCCTCCGCTATGCGGAACGCGACGCCGTTTGTCGGAAGACCAATCGTGCCGCGCGCGGCAGGCTGGTCCTTGGGCCTCGCGCAGAAGTCGCAGGAACCAGTCTCAGTCAACCCAAACAGATCGAAAAGGTCTGCGCGCGGAAGAAGCGTTGCTAGCTTGTCGGCGAGCGCCGACCCAAAGGGCTCGCCGCCAGTGAGGATAGACCTGACGCATGGGGCGTCGAGCGTCGTATCGGCGCAGAGCGTCCTCAGGAGCGTCGGGACAGCCGCCAGAATCGTTGCCCCGGCGCCGTTGTTGGTGAGCGCTGCGGCAGAAAACTTAGGCGACAACAGAAGCCGCGAACCGGACATCAGACTGAGTAGGCTGACCCAGATGCCGAATATGAATGTGAGTTGCAAGGGGAGGACGACAACGTCTTCCGCAGTGAATCCCAGCAGTCGGGACAGGACCTGCAGCTTCCAGAGAAGGGCCTGATGGCGGACCACCACGCCTTTCGGTTGGCCGGTGCTGCCTGAGGTGAAAACGATGAGCGCCGCCTCGTCCAGGAGCGAGCGCAGGGGCGGCGCAGCACCCGCAATCCTCGCGAGTTTCCCGGCTCGGATGGCGAAGCGGGCGCCCAGCCTCGCGACAAGCCCCTGCACCGCCTGTACGGGAGTTGTGACGTGAATGGGCGCTGCGACGCAGTCAGCAAGCCATAGACCCAGGAAGCCGACCAGATCCTGCGGCCCGTTGGAAATAAAGAGAACAACCGGTTCATGAGGTGCAACGCCGGCCGCGCTCAATTCGGTCGCGAGCGCCGTCGCGGCTGCGCTCATGTCGGAAGCGCCGAGCGGCGCTCCTCCGACTTCTCTCACGCTCGCTTGCGAAAAACTCGGCGCCTCGATGACCGATCGTGCGAGGTTGACGTCCGTACTCATTGGCGACGCTTCTCCGGAAAGCGAGCGTCACGCCATGCGAGTGCCGCCTTCAGGCCTTCGGCTCTTGCGATGTCCATGAAGGCCATCTTGTCGGGCGAGCCAGGCCCCTCGATGTCCAGGTCGATCGCGAGTGCTGTTTCTAGAGCGTCGATCAGACCCTGGCGTTCGAGGGATTGATTGATGGCGCGCTTCGTCTTCTTCACGAGGCCAGGATCGATTGCGCAGAGGTGCCGCGCGACAAGCGCGGTCTCCGCTTCGAGCGAGGCATCGGAAACGATCTTGTTGACGATCCCAAGTTCACGCGCACGTTCGACGGACAGTCGATCTTCGCCAAGGAAGATGATCTCTTTCGCGATCTTCGGCCCGACAAGCCAGGGCAGGAGCATCACGACGATGCCCGCTCCGAATTTGAGCTCCGGCTCGCCGAAGAAAGCCGTCTCGCTTGCAATAGTCAGGTCGCAGGCAAGGCTCAGCTCGAATGCGCCGGCAAGGCAGGGGCCGCGAACCGCTGCAATTGTCGGCTTCGAGCAATGCCAGAATCGCATAACGGCGTCGAAGTCCTTGCGCAGAATGGGCTTCCATTGATCGAAGCCGGTCGGGCGGCGCTCCATCTGCTCCTTCAGGTCGAAGCCCGAGGAAAAGGCCTGGCCAGCCCCGGCAACGACGACGACGCGGACCGCTTCGTCTTGTTCCGCAATATCCATAGCGCGGCCTATCTCTTCGAGCATGCGCCCGTTCAGAGCGTTGGTGCGGGCCGGGCGTGACAGCATCAGATGCGCGACGGAATTTTCCACGCGATAGGCGATCGTCTCAAAATCCACTTCTACCTCCACTCGATTTGGCCTTGCCGAGAGCACGCGGGCCGGGCTCAGCGGCTTTTCGGAGCAGTCTGCTCCTCAAACCCCTGAGCGCGCCACGCTTTTTTGTGAGCCGCGCGGACCAGCGGGCACTCGCTGGCAGACAGCGGACGGAAGGCCTTGTCGCCCGGCACGGTGCTCGGCAGCTTGTAGTAGTCGTAAGGCTGGCGCGATTCCTCGGGCGTCTTGACCTGAAAGAGATACATGTCGTGCAGCGTTCTTCCGTCTTGGCTTCGAGCGGCGGTGTCTCTTGTGGGTCCAGCAGCGAGATGGTTTTCTCGTCCGGGTGATCTGCGAGGACCGCAACAACCTCGGATTCAACTCTCAACCGTATTGCGCGTGATCAGGCGAGGACGTGCTTGATCATGATGTACCCGGGCCATTTTCTTCGCGTGTCACGTCGTTGAAGTCCCAACGAACTGCGGAAAATATTGCTTACGGGCACGCGAGTTTCTCGAAAACTCTTGATCAAAGGATTAATTCGCCAGGACACCAAAGAAACTTGTTGCTGCATGGAGCGTCAAAGGTTGGTGTCGCCAGCGCGAAGAACGTGAGAACGGGCGAACCTATTGGGCGATGCTCATTGCTGGTGCACATGAGCGTTCCAGCTCACCATCAGCAAGGCCGACGAGGTCCCGCCGTTCCGAGCGGGCCTGTCGAATGAAAATTCTTGGCCTGTGCCTGTGAACCGTCAGCCAACAGAAGACCGGCTGGCTGGAACTGGGAGCCTTTGATTGTCGAAGGTGCCCTCCCCGACTCTAGGAAGCCCGCAGGCGAGTCCGGGATTCGCGGGCTGTCTTGGGCCGGCCGATCAGCGCCAGCGCAGCATTATTCGCATTGATGGTTTGATCCTTCACGCGGTCTTGATGTTTCAAACCGTCGAACTCGTCGAACCTTCGGACGTTCGATGGCGACGCATCCTCAGGCTGAAATTCTTGGAGGGTGCAAATGGCTGCTATCGCAAAGGCTCTATCGCGCACGTTTCCCGACACCAGGTTTGATGTCGAGGTCCTCAAGACGATCGCTATGTTTTGCGCAGTTGGCCTGACGGTCTATTTTCTCGTGGCATCGTACGGCCTGGATTGCTCGGGGTTTTTCTAAAGCGGCGGATCGACAACAGGGGCGCGGACCTGAGCCCGCGCCCCTTTTCTGCTATCGCCTGAGCCGTCGTGCATGTGCCGCGAGGCACTGCCGGTTGCGCTTTCCGACCGGCGTCGGCGCGTGGCTCGCCAGGCTCGGCTGGTGGGCGGAAAATCAATTGCCGCGACAATTCTCAGAGCACGGCCGCGCCCTTTGGGGCTTTGTGGGGACGGCCGTGCAGGCCGCGTAATCGGCGGAAAACGGGACCCGCTAAAACAATGTGGGTTGGCGTAGCGAGTTCCCGAGATTTCCGATTGACAGTGAGGCAAACAAAACGGCCCCAACGTGGGCTGACTAGGAGTGGAGGGGCTGCAAGCCCCCAAATCCCAAACTCTCGACCCAGCGGCAACAGACCGTCGCGTGAACGTTAGGCGCTGGATCGGCGGCTCGGCACACAGCCCCCGCCGAACGTGTGCCGAGCCTAGCCAGTGCGCTGGTCAAGTGTTGCACGGCTAGAATCAACTATGGCAACAATCGGGCGTTCTGAGAACAGGCGCCGCTGCAACACTGTCGAATTATCTCTCGCTTAAGCCCCGCGCCCTGCCCGCACCGGTTTTTGCCAACGATGTACAATCG